>Ga0209048_10001231_pt1 | contig 26438 bp, 27 predicted proteins | sample FrelakmetCRP12CR_FD_187146 | JGI IMG/M metagenome (GOLD analysis project Ga0209048, IMG submission 187146) | Freshwater lake sediment microbial communities from the University of Notre Dame, USA, for methane emissions studies - CRP12 CR (SPAdes)... | ecosystem: Environmental > Aquatic >... | reverse complement strand
GTCATGTGCCTGGCGGCAGTGGATGATGGCTGACAGCTGGGCTTTTACCGCGATTTCCAATTGTTTTAAAAAAACATCCTTCTGCTTCTGTTTCACGGCCGGCGCATCTAAGGCAGTATTAATACGATAGTAGTCCAGGCCGATTTCTCCGACAGCGACCACTTTTTCAAAACTGGCTAATTGTTCATAAACATCGTAACTGAAAATTTCCGCCGGGATTATTTTCCCCTCCTCCCTGATTTCTTCCAGGTGTATGGGATGCAGGCCGATAGCCGCATAAACTCCCTTTTCGTATTTGTTGGCGTAATCCAGCGCGCGCTTTGAAGTTTTGTATTCCGAGCCGATATTTATCATCCAGATGCTTTCTTCCAGGCTTCTCCTGATAACGGCATCGGCATCGTCCTTAAAGGCGTTGAAATTTACGTGTGCATGAGTATCAATTAACATCGTTATTTCCTTAAAATCTTAATATTATCCATATCCCTTAAATCCACTAACTTGGATGCCTTCCCTTTTAGCACTCCTCCATCAACCATCAAATCCGGTTTTTCTTTTTTAAAACATTTATCCAGGTATTTAGGATCGTAAATCGGGTCGCCACCGCTCATATTAGCGCTGGTGGACACGATCGGCGTTTTTACCGACTTTAATATCTTAATCAAAAAATCATTCTTCGGCAAGCGGATTCCCAGGCCTGCGCCTTTTTTATTGCCAGTCAATGCTTCGGGCAAAACGCCCCTTGATTCCAAAATTACGGAGACGGGACCTGGCCATATTTTTTTGACATAATCAGCCTGCTTCTTTCCGATGCGGCAATATTTTTTAGCCCTAGCCAGGCTTCCTGCCAAAACCAGCAAGGGCTTGTTTTTGTCTTTTTGTTTTATCTTAAAAATCCTTCGGATGGCCTTTTTATTGTCTGCCAGACAGCCGATGCCATAAATGGTATCGGTGGGATAAATGATCACCTTCCCCTTCCGCAAAAAATCGGAGATGATCCCGATTTCTTTTTTTGATATTTTAGACAGATTGACTTTTATCAATTGCATGTTTATTAAATCACCGATTTAATTTTAATAATTATTGCCGGAAGAAAAGGGGAAAGAAATGATGATAATTTGAAAAAATAAATCGCCAAGCGTGATTTCACGAGAAGTTCGGCCAGCCATCCGCCGACCAGGGGCAGGCTGGCATAGCTGACTGCGAAGTAAACTAGCACGGCCATCAGAAACGACCCTTCCAAAAATCCGAATATCGCTCCGAGGAGGCGGTTAAAGGTCTTCAGAAAAGGGATTATGGATATGAGGTTATAAGTGCTGTTTAAAACGGAAAACCCGATCATAGCCAGACGATTGACGATAATGAAAATAACGATATACGCAAAGGCTCTGCCGAAAGTGTCATACCCCAAGAACCACGTTTTTAAGAACGCGAAGACAAAAGCATAATAATGGCTGGCCGCCCAGATGCCGAGCGCCAGAGATATGATGGAACCGACAGTCCGGATCAAACCGAAAAAAAAGCCGTAAAATACGAACCCGGAAAGGAATATGATTATTACGAGATCTATTATAGGGACCATTTTTTTATATTAAGAATTAAATCCGCGGGAACAAAGGGTCTCCTTTCCTGATCTGGGGCTTGGCCATGAATTGGCGGATGATCTTTTCCGAAACCGTCGGCATAAAAGGCGCCAAAAGATGGGCGGCATCCAGGATATCCTGAGCGATAGGCAAAAGCACTTTTTTAATTTCCTCTTTTCCGGTCATCTTCCAGGGCGCCTTGGCGGTCAGATGACCGTCTCCTCTTTGCAGACACTCCCAGATTTTCTTCAGGGCTTCGTCAAATTTATATTCATCCATTTTGCTATTATAATCTTTGATCAGTTTTTCATTTTTACCGGCCTCGAGGTCCAATTCAATAGTATTCCTTTCCAGAAGATTAGAAACGCGGCTGACCAGATTGCCAAGCCCGTTGGCCAGATCGGCATTGTATTTTTTTTCAAATTTTTCAAAAGAAAAATCCCCGTCTTCAAACGGATTCATTTCGGCCAGGATAAAATAACGCGTAGCGTCGGTGCCGTATTTATCTACCAGTTCGTGAGGATTCACCACATTGCCGGAAGACTTGCTCATCTTCTGTCCGTTGGCGGTAATGAACCCAAAAATCAAAACTTTTTCCGATGGCGCGATGCCAGCGGACATGAGCATGGCCTGCCACATCGCCGATTGGAAACGCAGATTATCTTTGCCGCAGACCTGTAAGCCCGGCCACCACTCGCTATATTTTTCATCGGGAAAACCAAGGCAGGAAATATAATTTACCAAAGCGTCAAACCAGACATACATTATCTGGGTGTCGTCGCCGGGAACCGGCACGCCCCAGGGCATTTTTTCTTTCAATCTGGAAATACTGAAATCATTCAAGCCTCTTTCCACGAAAGCCTTGATCTCGTTTAAGCGGCTATGGGGCACGACGAAATCCGGCCTTTTCTCATATAATTCCAAGAGAGCTTTTTGATATTTGGACCAGCGGAAAAAATAATTTTCTTCTTCAATGATCTCAATCGGCATATTCGGATGCAAAGGGCAGCAATTATTTACCAATTCAGATTCGGTTTTTTCTTCTTCACAGCCTACGCAATATTTAGTCTTGTAATTTTTTTTATAGATATCGCCTTTGGCTTCGCATCTTTTCCAGAATTCTTGCGCCGCGGCGATATGATGAGGGTCGGTAGTACGGATAAAGCTGTTATAGCTCAAATTCAAAGCTTTTTGAAGGTCATTGAATTTAGCCGCATAGATATCGCAATATTTTTGCGGGTCCATTTTTTCTTCCAGAGCTTTGCGGTAAATTTTTAATCCGTGCTCATCCGTGCCGGTATTAAAAAATACTTCGTCGCCCCGCATGCGTCTATACCTGGCGATAACATCAGCTTTAATGATCTCGGCAGCAAACCCGATATGCGGGTCAGCATTTACATAAGGCAAGGTTGTTGTTATATAAAATTTCTTCATTTTTATCTACCTATGATTACCACAAACTCCCCTTTTTGGTCGTTTTGGCTTGATTTAATTTTTTCAATAATACTACTCAGACCACCCCGATAAACCGTTTCGTGCATCTTGGAAAGTTCACGGCAGACGACAATAGATGTTAGTTTTGAATTTTTATTTTCTGATTTTAATTTTTTTTTGGAAATCGGAAATCGGAAATCGGAAACTTTTTCATCGCCCCCCTCATCTTCTTCTGCTTGATCAGTATTTTCTGAAAGTTGTTTTAATTCTTCTAAAAACTTTAATATCCGGTGCTTTGATTCGTATACCACCACCGGCCATTCGCTTCTTATTATTTTTTTCAAGAATGTCTGCCTCCCTTTCTTGTGCGGCGGAAACCCCATAAAAATGAATTTGTCCGTGGGGATGCCGGAGATGGAAAGAGCCGCGGTCACGGCCGAGGGACCGGGCACTGATTCTATCTTTACGTCGTCGCCGAATCTTTCCAGCACTTTTTCTATGAGCTTGCCTCCCGGATCAGAAATCCCGGGCGTGCCGGCGTCAGTCACTAAGGCCAGATTTTTTCCGCCTCCCAGCAGATCCAATATTTCATCCATTTTTCTCTGGTCCGAATGCTCATGGAAAGAAATCGTAGGCGTATGTATCTTGTAATGATCCAGAAGTTTTTTGGTCACTCTGGTATCCTCGCATAAAATAAAATCAACGCTTCCGAATATCCGGAGAGCGCGCATACTGATATCTTCCAGATTCCCTATGGGAGTGGCGGCGATATATAAAGTTGACATTGAATTCAAAACTTAAAATGTAAATTCCATCACATAAAATTTTTATGGCTGTAGAGTCTTCGCTCGCTATTAAAATTTTATGTGATACATTATATTTTTTGAAAACATTAAAAACTTTTTCTTAAAAAGTTTTTAAAGGTTATACTATCTGGTCTCTTCGTTCCTTCACATACTTCGTCCATTCTTCGGCTATTTCCACAAAAATCTTGAAAGGCGCTTCAATAATGAAATCTAAGGCGAAAACGAAGACATTTATGCGGGAGAATTTCTCGGAAAGCCATTTGCCGGCGGCCACGATGGGAATATAGAAAAAATCCGCCAGAAAACTGAACAGATTTTCCTTGCTTTGGATGATTATCATTTCATGGGCATTTTTCCTGATCCTGATGGCGAAGAAACTCACGAACAAAAGGAAGAAAAGGAAAATGGTAATGCTTACGAAATTGAAGCCGATCTTATCCAATATCCAGACGATGAATCCTACGGAAACGAGAAAGGTGACTATATACAGCAACCCGAATATGGAATTCATGGCCGCGCTTCTCTTGCCGGAAGGACGCAGGGTGATAGGCTCTTTTTTCTGGCTGTCTACGAATACCAGGGTATTTATGCCTTCAATTATTTTTTGCGTATTGCTCTCAGACGGCAGGCTAGTGAATAAAACCATAATAAAAAGCAGCGCGGCCGGGAAGGCTACATTGACTGTCAGCGCGTACATATTCAGCGGTTCGCCCAGAAACTGGGTGGCCGGAACCTCCAGAGCCACTGCAAAAATAGACTTGGTCAGAAAAATATAGATTATGCTGCGCTGCGCTGCGCGCCACAGCTTGGACCGCGCCGCGTTATATTTTTTGTTGCAAATTTTTTTTATATCCCGAGGGAATGCCTTGGGGTCATTTTTGAAATTGTTATATATGGCCACCGGATTGTCCTCAATCACTTCTTTCAAAACTCCGAAATAAACGGAATAGCGGCTGATGACGCGGTTCAAATGCCCGACCAGCGGATGATTTATCTGATCCAATATCGCCTGCCTCAATTCCAGGATATTTGCGCCTACTTTTTCAATGTCTTTATCATCAAACGATTTCCAGTTGCCGTTGTAATACCGGAAAAGTATCAGGCCCATCATATCATTATCAAATTTAAGATAATTTCTGTGGATGCCGGTATAAATTTGTATTTCCTTATCGCTCAAGTAAGGCGAGTCTTCCGGCAATTTCACTCTGGAAAGCAACGTTTCGTACATTTCATTAATGACAACGTTGTCAATTCTCTTTCTACCCAGGCTTTCCTCCACTTCGCTGGCGGCAATTCCTAATATGAACCTCACGATTTCGGTCTTTAGGTCGGAATCTTTCCTGGCCAGATGGGCTAAGCTGTATTGCCTGAGTTTCACATACCGGTCTATAATTTCCGCCACTTCTCCGATTTTCGCTTCTGGAATCACATTATTCTGCAAATAAGCGGCCCGGATAAGCTCCACTAATAAATGTTTGGAAATTTCCACGCTTTTTATCTCCTGGATAGAACCCTCTATCACGATCTGTCTTTTTAAGATGCGCAGAACGGCGTTCTTGCGCAAAAGATGCTCTTCTTTATAATCTACGGAGTTGCGGATTTTTTCATAATAAAAAGCCACCTTGGATATCAGCTCGGAAACTTTCAGTCTGGGCGTGTCATCGTCATCATCACTTTTTTCATTTTCTTCATTATAAACGACCTGGAAAAGCTTTTTGGCATTTTCCGTTATTTCCTGGGGTTTTTCCGCCTTAGTATTTAATGTTGGATTTAACATAAAACAAACTTTAATAAAAGTTTTGGAATCTATGAATTATAAAATTATTCTAACACGAATTTTAGTAAAAATCAAGCTGTCCGGACGAATTTAAAACGCCCCGGTTCACCCGGGGCGTTTTTTAAAATCGTTACAAAATATTGAAAGAAGAGATGATTCCGCTCTTCATGGTTTCGGTCCATTTGTCCTTCCAGTCTTTCGGCACCTTGCTCCAAAACTCAATCACATATATTTGATTATTTTTTTCGCCGATTTTTTTAAAAACCGCTTCCCTGCCGCTGACCTTATCCCAGACATCTTTCTTATAAACCCTCACCGCGACCGGCTTCCCGTATCCGGAAACTTCCTGAGCGTAAGTAGTGTCCGATGTCGGGACGTATATTTCCAGCTCATTATAATCGCTCGTGCTATTCCTCTGCGTCTGGTAATAAATGAATTCTTTGGGCAACTCTATCTTAAAACCCAGATCCGGATTCTTATAATTATATTTCCCGTTAGCGCCTAAAGAGTTCATATCTACTTCTTGTACTCCGGTGCAACCCGAAATTATGAAAGGCAAAACCAAAACCGCCATCAAAACCAGGTATTTGCCCCTCACTGCAATTTCTTTGGTATTTTTCATCTTAAGTTTTTCCAACCCTCCTTTAAGCGGGAAGTTCAGATTTTAAAATATTTTTCTATGTCTTGCTTGATGGCGTAAAGCCTGTGCGCGGCATAGAAAAACATATATGAGATGATTATGACCACTATCCCCACGACCAGCCGCAGTACGAAATCCGTCCAGACTATGAGCACGCCCAAAACCAAGAGCAAAATGCCGGATATGGACAGATTAACTATGATATTATTGACCTTTTTTTTAATCGGACTGAATAGATCTCCCATAATATTAAGATTAAATTGTTAGCCTGGTTATATTTTATAATGTACGGGCTATTATGTCAAAAAAGAAAGGCGGGTAAACGCCTTTCTTTAATAATTACTTTTTACATCATCATCTCCGGATTCATCCCTCCGCTCATGCCCTGGCCGTGATCATCTTTCTTTTCCGGAATATCCGTGATTACTGCTTCCGTAGTCAAAAACATGCTAGCCGCGCTCACTGCGTGTTCCAGCGCGGATCTGACTACCTTGGTCGGATCAATTACGCCGGCCTTGATCAAGTCTTCAAATATATCCGTAGCCGCATTATAACCTACATTGATATTGCCCTTCCTATGCTCGCCCATGATATTATAAAGGATGAGCGCACCGTCTTTGCCGCCATTAGCGGCAATCTGCTTGATAGGCTCTAGTATCGCCGAATCAATGATCCGGGCTCCGGGAGTGTCGGTTTTTTTGTCAGTCAGTTCGGCAAAAGCGTTGGAGGCGTGAGCCAGGGCCAATCCGCCGCCCGGCACGAATCCCTCTTCCACGGCCGCCCGAGTAGCATTGAGCGCATCTTCAATGCGATCTTTTTTCTCTTTCATTTCTGTTTCCGTGGCTGCGCCCACTTTTATCACCGCTACGCCGCCCGAAAGCTTGGCCAGCCGTTCCTGCAATTTTTCTTTGTCATAGCCGGTCTCGGACATTTCAATTTCTTTCTTTATCTGCTTAATCCTTTCTTTTACTTTTGCCGGCAGGCCTTTGCCCTCAACGATAGTCGTGTCATCTTTTGTCGCCACGACTTTTCTCGCCTTCCCCAGATCTACTATCTCGGTAGTTTCCAGCTTAAGACCCATTTCTTCGGTGATGACCTTGCCTCCGGTGATAACCGCAATATCATCCAGCATGTTTTTCTTGCGGTCGCCGAAGCCCGGAGCTTTTATGCCAAGCACATTGAAAGTGCCTCGTAATTTATTCAATACGAAAGTTGTCAGAGCGTCGCCTTCGATTTCGTCGGCAATGATCACCAGGTCGCGCTTGCCAGACTGCGCTATTTTTTCCAATAGCGGCAAAACTTCCTGGATAGAAGAAAGTTTTTTGTCGGTTATCAATATCAACGGCTCGTTAAATTCAGCTTTCATAGTTTCCGCGCTCGTGACCATATAAGGGGAAACATAACCTTTGTCAAATTGCATGCCTTCTACGATTTCTTTTTCAATGCCGAAGGACTGGCCTTCTTCCACCGTAATGACTCCGTCCTTGCCGACCGATTCCATAGCCTCGGCAATGATATTCCCGATCTCAGGATCGTTGGCGCTGATGGATGCCACCTGAGCGATCTCTTCTTTAGTGGAAACTTTCTTGCTCATGCTTTTTAATTTGGCGACGATTTCTTTCGCCTTCCTCTCCATATCCTGCTTGATCTCAATCGGGTTGATTCCGGATGAAACCAGCTTGAGCCCTTCGGTGATCATGGCCTGGGCCAGAACGGTAGCCGTAGTGGTGCCGTCGCCGGCGATGTCGTTGGTTTTGGAAGCCACCTCTTTGATGATTTCCGCGCCGACGTTTTCAAATTTATCCGAAAGCTCTATCTCCTTGGCGACTGTCACGCCGTCCTTGGTGATGACCGGAGCTCCGTAAGTTTTATCAAGCACGACATTCCTCCCCTTGGGACCCAAAGTCACTTTGACCGCATCAGCCAGCTTGTCCACCCCGCGCTTCAGCGCGTTCCTAGCCTGCTCATTATAGATAATTTGTTTTGCCATATTGTGTATCAAATTCTAAATTCTAAATCATAAATTCTAAATTTTTTTAGATTTATAATTTTAGTATTTTGAATTTATTTAGGATTTAGATATTAGGATTTTAAATTTAAGATAATTATTATTGTAATATCGCCATTATATCCGATTCTCTGATAACCAGATATTCATCTTTGCCTACTTTCACTTCGTCGGCAGAATATTTTTTAAACACTACCTTGTCTCCCACTTTGACGCTTAGCGGGATTATCTGGCCGGCGTCCGAAAGCTTACCGTTACCCACGGCGATGATTTCGCCTTGCTCGGGTTTTTCCTTGCTTATCGTACCTGGTAATACTATGCCCGACTTGGTTATTTCGTCGTCTGTGATAGGCTTGACGATCACATGATCATACAATGGTTTTAGTTTCACCCCATTAGATGTTTTGGCTTCTTGGTTCATATTCTTATAACCCCTGAAGATCAAATGCTTCTACGATTTGAAAGCATTATTAATCTAACGGGGTAAATATATTGTTTTAATTAAATTTAGCACTCGTTGACTTAAAGTGCTAAATGCTTACATATTGTATTTTAAACGTAGTATATCCGGCTGTCAAGGGCCAATTTATCCCTATGTGGAAAAGCCCTTATTGATTTTTTCTCATATTTATGATATAATATAAGTATAAAACAAAAATAAAAACAAAAATGGACAACCAAATAAAAGAGCGGATTGAACAGATCCGCAAAAATTCGTTACTAAAATATTGCGCAATCGTTATGTTGATAACGGTTTTTTTGTTGCCGAAAATCGCTTCGGCCTCTTCCATCACCCCGGAAAAACTTATAGACCTCACCAACCAGGAAAGGGAAAAAATGGGATTAAACGACCTAGTCGCAAGTCCCCTGCTTGCCCATGCGGCCCAGGCCAAAGCAGAGGCCATATTAAAGAGCGAGGATTTTTCCCATACTCTCGCCGGGCGGACTTTTTCCAGCTGGATAAAAGAAACCGGGTACCAATATTCTTTTGTCGGCGAAAATCTGGCTATGGACTTTGAAACCAGCGAAGGGATAATGGGCGCGTGGATGGATTCGCCTCTGCACAAAAAAAACATCCTTAATTCAAGATATAAGGAAATAGGCATAGCGTCCGTCAGAGGGACCTTCCAAGGACAAGAGACCACGGTCGTTTCTCAAATTTTCGGCACGCCCCTAACTCCGACGATTGAACCAACTCAAACGTCTATAGATTCCTTTGAAAAAGGTTTAAGCGCGCTGTCGGGCCGGACAATCACGAGGATTGATAACGGGATTTATGTGCTGGCTACCGGAGCCGGAAATTTAGGAATGGATATACGTTCAGTGACTTTCAAATCCGCTAACGACTTAAAAAATATAAATTTACAAAATATTATGGATAATTTTTATAACCAAGAGTATATGATTCTATTCGCGAATGTCTTAGGCGTAGCCTTCCTAATTTACCTTAACGTCTGCATTTCTATCTTTTTCACTTTTGCGCTTCTGCTCCTAGCCTTTGAATTGCTTGCGGTAGAGAGACGGGAAGCCGTAACTGAACCCCTCTTTAACTAATGCGGAATTTCTGATAAAATAAGATTATAAATATTATCCGTCTATTATGCCCTATCAAGCGCTTGTCCTTCCCATAATTTCCGGGCTGGTTGCCCAGCTTTTGAAATTTTTTATCAAGTCTAACAAGCAAAAACCTAATTTAAAAAACATCACAGCTTATTCCGGGATGCCTTCGGGGCATAGCGCCATGGTGGTCTCCCTGGCAACTACCATCGGCCTCGTGGAAGGCCTCGCCTCTCCCCTTTTCGCCATCAGCATAATACTCGCAGTTATAGTGATCAGGGATGCGCTCGGCATCCGGAGGTATCTGGGAGAACACGGCCGCGTACTTAATATAATGGTGAGGGATTTAAAGCAAGACCATCTTTTAGACGAACATTACCCGCACCTCTTGGAAAACGTCGGGCACACTCCGGCCCAGGCCATTGTCGGCTCGCTCATCGGATTTGTAATCAGTGTCATCGGATTCTGGATTTTGAAGTAAAATTTATAAAATTAAAACGCTCCGGTTTTCCAGAGCGTTTTTTTATATTATGACGCAGGATCCACGAGCGACCGGCCGGTCATTTCCGGCGGCTTGGGAAAGCCCATAATATATAATATTGTCGGAGCCAGGTCTGATAATATGCCTTGTGGCGCAATCAGGCTTAAATCCCCTCCCGGAGCGTCCGGCCCGCTTAATTTTTTGCCTTCAAACTGACTCCCCACCACGATTAAAGGCACCGGGTTGGCCGTATGCTCTTTGTCTATGGTGCCGGTCTGCATATTAAACACCTGTTCAGCGTTGCCATGGTCGGCAGTAATCAGAACCACTCCGTCTTTCATGAGGACTGCCGTGGTCAAACGTCCCAGGCATTTATCCAAAGTTTCAACGGCCTTAATGACCGCCTCCAGATTACCCGTATGCCCGACCATATCCGCATTGGCATAATTCATTAAGATGAAATCGTAAAAATCCAAATCTATATGCGCTAGCACCCTATCCGTCAGCTCCACCGCGGACATTTCCGGCTTCATGTCGTAGCTAGCCACGCGAGGCGAAGGGACCAGTTCGTGGTCCTCCCCTTCCGACTTGGCCTCCTGACCGCCATTAAAGAAATAAGTGACGTGAGCGTATTTTTCGGTTTCCGCTATCCTTAACTGCTTCATACCGTTAGCGGCCAAAATCACCCCTAAGGTATTTTTTATCTGATCATTTCCGAATACTACTTCAACCGGGAGGTTGGCTTCGTATTCCGTGAAACAGGCGAATAAAAGATTCTTAAGATACTCCGGCCGGGGAAATTTATCAAAGCCGGGCAGGACAAAAGCTTTGGTCAGCTGACGCGCTCTATCCGCCCGATAGTTATAAAAAACTATGGCATCATTATCCGCGACCGTAGCTACCGGCTTGCCGTCTTCAGTGATGACCGTAGGCACGAATTCTTCGTCGTAGATTTTCTTGGCGTAACTTTCATCCACTGCCGTTTCCGCGTCATCATTTTTATTCCCCTCTCCCTTGACCATGGCCGCATAAGTCTTGCCGATCCTTTCCCAGTGGTTGTCCCTATCCATGGCATAAAAACGCCCGGAAATGGTGGCGATTTTCCCTACGCCGTATTCTTTTATAAAACGCTCCATGTTCATTATGAAATCCAAGCCGGCATTGAACTGGGTGTCGCGCCCGTCCAGGATGACGTGTATGTAAACGTCCGTGATGCCATTATCTTTGGCGAATATCAAGAGCGCTTGCAGATGCTCCAGAGAAGAATGGACGCAGCCGTTTGATAACAATCCGACGAAATGCAGCTTGGAATTATTTTTTTTCACGTGGTCCGCTACTTTGAGCAAGACGGCATTTTGGTAAAAACTTCCATCGCTGATGGCATTATTTATCCGGGGCAGATCCTGGTAAAGTATCCTCCCCATCCCCATATTTATATGCCCCACTTCGCTGTTGCCGGATTCCCCCCAAGGAAGTCCCACGGCTTCACCGGAGGCCATCAAAGTCATTGACGGATATTTAGCCAGCAGTCCTTTCATGACCGGCGTGTTTGCCTGCGTTATGCCATTGCCGCTGAATGCCTGGGTTACTCCCCAGCCGTCCAGCACGACCAGTACTACCGGTTTCGGCCTTTTTAAAATTTTCTCTGCCATAAAAATGCTTTTAAAACCTTTAATCCCGCTTAAACGGGATCAATATTATTTTGAACTTACTTTTTTAATCAGGCTTTTGCCGGTCATCTCTACGGGCTTGTCCCTGCCCAGAAGCTGCATGATGGTCGGCGCGATATCTCCCAGAATGCCCTTGCCAGAGAGTTTGATTTTTTTCTTCAATCTGCTGTTTACGATTATGAAAGGCACCGGATTAGTGGAGTGTTCGGTGTCTATCTCCCCGGTTTCCAGATTTATCATTTCCTCCACATTGCCATGATCGGCAGTGATGACCACTGTGCCGCGGGCTTCGCCATAGGCTTTGACGATCCTGGCCAGTTGCCGGTCCACAACCGAACAGCACTTGATGCCAGCGGCCAGATCTCCGGTGTGTCCGATCATATCCGGCGCAGCAAAATTCAAAACCGTAAAATCATATTTCTTGTTCTTGACGTTATGGACTATGGCATCGGCCAGTTCGTGTGAACTCATTGCTGGAGTTTCATTATAAAATTTTACCTGCGGCGAGGGTATCATAAACTGCGTTTCGCCGTCCACCGTGCCTGAATATCCGCCGTTGAAAAAATAAGTGACGTGCGCGTATTTTTCGGTTTCGGCTATATAAAGCTGTTTCAAGTCTTTGAGCACCATGGGTATGGTGCCATGCAGATCAATACTCGGATAAGCAGTGATTATGCTGTCCAGATCCGGGCCGAAATCCGTCATCGCCACGAAGCGGACATTAGAAAATTTCTTCTTGCGTTTGAAGGAACCCGGGTTCATCTTGTTGAAATTTTCCTGGACGAACACTTTGGCGAGCTGCCGGGACCGGTCGGAGCGCAGATTGAAGAAAATTACGCTGTCATTTTCCTCTATCAATGCCGGGGCCTCGCCCGGCTTAGCGATAACATAAGGCTCTATGAATTCATCGCTCTCGCCGCTATTATACCCTGCGGTGATAGCCGCAGTGGCGCTTATCGCTTTCTTGCCGTTGCCCGAGGTTAGGGCGTTATAAGCCTGTTCGGTGCGGTCCCATTTTTTGGTCCGGTCCATAGCGTAAAAACGCCCCATGATAGTGGAAATGCGGATGCCGCCGTTGAATCTGGTTTCCAAATCCTGGACCAGCTTCAGCGCGGAATATTTCGGCGAATCGCGGCCGTCGGTAAAAAGATGCAGGATCGCTTCCTTAAAGCCGTCCTGATGGAGCATATCAATGAGAGCGTATAAATGCTCGGGATTGGAATGCGGGCTCATGCCGTTGGATATCATGCCCATTATATGGATTTTTGATTTTCTCTTCTTGGCATGCAATATCGCTTCCATAAAACCGGCATTCTTGAAAAAAGTACCGTCCTTAAGGCTCCGGCTTATCCGATAATCGTCCTGCTCTACCAGCCTGCCGGCGCCGATGTTCATATGTCCGGCCTCGCTATTGCCCGGCTGGCCGTCCATAAGGCCCACGCATTCGCCCGAGGCGCACAGAGTCGTATTGGGGAATTTCCTTACCAGTCCGTTCATAGTCGGCGTTTGGGCCAGTGTTACTGCGTTCCCTTGGTTCGGTCTGGCAAGGCCCCAGCCGTCCAGTATGACCAATATCATCGGTAAATTATTCTTTTTATTATTTTTCAACTTATTATCTTTTGGCATGGTTAATTATTTGTTTGATCAATTTAAAAATTTATGGCCATAAAGCCCTGCCGGCAGACAGGCAGGAGAGTTTTTAAAGCATGTCCTCTATTTCCATCAGCCTATTATACTTAGCCAACCTCTCTCCTCTGGAAAGGGAGCCGGACTTGATATAATCCGCTCCCACAGCTACAGCCAGATCGGCGATAAAATCATCAGTGGTTTCTCCGCTCCGGTGGGAAACCATTATCTTATAATTATGCTTCTGCGCCAGTTTGATGCATTCTATGGTTTCACTCAAAGTTCCGACCTGGTTCGGTTTTATGAGTATCGCATTGGCCACATGCTCTTTTATTCCCCTGCGGAGCCTCTCTGCGCTGGTCACGAACAGATCGTCCCCGATCAAGAGCATCTCGCCGCCCAGCTCTTTGGTCAGATCGTGCCAGCCCTCCCAATCGTCTTCCGCCAAGCCGTCTTCAATGGAAATGATGGGGAATTTCCTGAACCACTCGTTATATAAGCCCACCAGGGTGTTATTGGAAAAATGCGCCCGGTCCAGCTTGAAGATATAAGTCTTTTTTCCCGGATCATAAAGTTCGGAAGAGCCCACGTCTATGCCCAGCCCGACGTCAACTCCAGGCTTATAGCCGGCCTCTATCATAGACGCTACGATAAGCTCTATGGCCTGGACGCTGGATACTATGTCCGGAGCATAACCGCCTTCATTGCCGACGTCCGTATCAAAGCCGGCCCTTTTTAAAACTTTTCCCAATTGATGAAAGATCTCTGCACCCATCCTTACCTTTTCCTTAAAACTAATCTTCACAATGGGCAGGATCATAAATTCCTGGAAATCAAGATTGGTGTCCGCATGTTTGCCTCCGTTAAAAATATTGAATGACGGCGTAGGCAGGGCGGGTTTATTCTTAAAACCATAGGTCTTGGCTATATATTCATAAAGCTCCATCCCTGAAGCCACGCTGCCGGCTCTGGCCGAGGCCAGCGATATGCTCAATATGGCATTGGCTCCCAGATTCTTTTTATTTGGCGACCCGTCCAAGTCTATCATCTTATTGTCTATGAGCTCCTGCGCTGTTATGTCCATGCCGGCCAATGCCGGGGCAATCTTCAAATTCACATTCCTCACGGCCTTGAGCACGCCCATGCCGCCATAGCGCTTGGGGTCATTGTCCCTGAGCTCCCAGGCTTCATGCACTCCGGTTGAAGCTCCGGAAGGTACGCTGGCCTTAGCTCTTATTCCATTATCCAGGATAATCTTGGTCTCAATGGTAGGGTTGCCGCGGGAGTCTAAAATTTCACGGGCTATTATTTCTTTAATTTTTGGCATATACGTATTAAATTCTAAATACTAAAGGCTAAATACTAAACTATTTTTATAATTTATACTTTAGACTTGCTTTAGACTTTAGACTTTGAGGCTTTATAGATAATAAAAATTAAACTACTTCTTAATTAACCCGACAAGTCCTGGCATTTTTTCTCCGCCCAGGTAAGAAAGCATAGCTCCGCCGCCCGTAGACACCCAATCCACATGCTCCATCATCTTGCTCATCTTCAAGGCCTCGATGGTCTCTCCTCCTCCGGCAACGCCGAAAGCTGGCCCGGTGGACTTAACCCCCATAATATGAGCCATAGCCAAAGTACCGTGTTTAAAATGCTTATTTTCAAACATCCCCAGGGGGCCGTTCCAGACGATAGTTTTAGCTCTTTTTATGAACCGGGCATAAAAATTTATAGTCTTGGGGCCTATATCATAGATAAAATCATTTTTTGAAACTTTATGCACATTCTTGGCTACCACTTTTCCGGAGCCGTCCTTTTTTTGCGATACCACTACGTCAACGGGCAAAAGAATCTTCTTATTGCCCCTGATTTTATAAAACTTAGCCAGTTGCTCTATAAGCTCTTCGTCCTTTTCCGCTACCGATCTGCCCACCTCAAGCCCCAGCATATAAAGGAAGGTGTTGGCCAGAGCTCCGCCCAGCATCACCTGGTCGGCCGCTTGGCTTAATTTCTCCAGAAGCATCAGCTTGGTGGAGATTTTCGCGCCGCCCATCAGAACCACCAGGGGCTTCTTCGGTTTCAAAATCTTGTTCAAGCTCCTGACCTCCTTTTCCACCAAGGTGCCGGCGTATGACGGCAGGTATTTTTTTATGGCGCTTACTGAAGCATGGTTCCGGTGGCAGACCGCGAAAGCGTTATTGACATAGATATCGGCCAGGCTAGCCAGGCTCCTGGCGAAACGCTGATTATTTTTTTCCTCTTCATTATGGAATCTCAGGTTCTCCAACACGATGATATCTTTGGCTTTCATTTTTTTTACCGCCTTATGCGCTTTCGGCCCTACGCAATCTTCCACGAAACCGACTTTCGTTTTTAGGAGGCGGCCGAGAGCCGTGGCAATCGGCTTAGTGGTAAAATCTTTTTTATTGCCCTTGGCCGGTTCTCCCAGATGGGTGGCGATGATGATCCTGCAGTTGCGCTTAATTAGGAAGCGGATGGTTTCCAGTCCGGCTACAATCTTATAATCGTCTGATATTTTTCCATCTTTAATCGGAACATTGAAATCGGAACGCAAGAATATGATTTTAGATCTGGCCTCTTCGGCTCGTTTGATTGATTTTACGTGCATAATATTTTGAAATTTATTTAAGCTCGCCTAATTTCACCTCTACTTCTTTTTTCTCGCCATTCCTTATATATGAGATATTGACGCTTGCTCCCGGCTGGAAATTCTGGAGCGCTTCCGTAAGATTGCTGCCACTGTCAATATTTATATTCTCTACAGATGATATTATATCCCCGTCCTTTAGGCCCGCGCCGCTCGCCGCACTGCCGGCGACAACCGCCACGCCTTTATCATCTTTAAAGATCAAAGCGCCAATGTCCATCGGCAGTACGTTCGGCTGTTTGGCAACTATCAATTCCGATATATCCACGTAGTTTACTCCCAGAGCGGGCCTTTTTATACTCTGGGTAGCCAGAAGACTAGTGAACGCCGCTTCCAGATGATTGATGGGCTCGATATTCCCGCTCTTATCAATAAGGCCGACAACATCACCGGCCAAGTCAACTAGGGTTAATCCTCCATTGACATTTTGAAGTGTGGAAATTTTACTGGAGAAAGCATCGCTGGATTTCACCAGCCCGGGCGCTTCTTCGTCTATGTTGTTTACGGGCGTAAGCACGGAGTGCCCGCTCCAATTGGCAGCTATGACCAGCTGGCCGTTGCTGACATCTCCGGGGCTGGCGAACTTCTTGACCGGAAAATCCTTGGCATCCACATGGATGAAATAGAACGGCGTCAGCTTGTCGGCCAAAAATTTATTTATTTCATAGACTTTCTTATCCGAGGTGACCGCGACGTAATTATTCATATCGTCCAGCTTCAGATTGGTCACGATCCAGCCGTCGCTGGTTATCACCAGTCCCTGGCCGGCTTCCTGGCCTATCCGATAAAAATCAAAGATCAGTCCGTCGGCTTTTGACTGGCTTTTAGAAACAACATTTTTTTTGAACAGGCCCACCAAGCTGGATTTGGTAGAGTTGATCGTTTCGTCAACCTTGTCATTCTGTTCCACTACAACATTTTTGGGTCCGTTGATTTCAAATTTTGACCGGTTGAACGCGCCATTGGAAACATTGATTTCTCCGGATATCAGCGAATAGGGCTGGTTGAAATAATTATTATAAACCAAGTCTGCTACGATTCCGCTTGCTCCTCCGAAAAAAACGCAAAGTAGGACTAGCGTGGCTAAATTCAAATGTCTTCTTTCTCGCTGCATAGTATTAAATAGTATAAAATTTTATAACCACCTGGAGGTTATCAGTATGGCGGAAATGGCCAAAAGGCCGGCAACCAGATAAAGCCTCACTGTCCTTTTGTCCAGCCGCGACTCCAGATTCGCCCGTAAGAGGCCCATCAAGATATAATAATCAATGGCCAGCACCAAGCCCGTGACATTAAAATTGAAGGGTAGATAGAACATGGACCACGCCAGCTCAGCCGCAATCAAGGATATGACCAATACATACACGATGCCCGTTTTAGCGTTTATCTTCATGGCCAAGAGCATCTGATAAGTCAATAAGATGCTCACTGCCAAGATTATCGCTACCAGGGGCCAAACCGGGATATTTAAAAAGGATTCAAGCCCGTAGGCGGCAGTGGCCGCAAAAAAGAAGGAAAGAAAATTACCGAATGAAGAAATGTTTTCCAGGCTGGCTTGTCTTTCCGCAGTCGGCAGGACCGAGTGATAATAAACCGACCTGAGATAATAATAAAGGAAAACCGCTTCGGTTATGAAAAGGAGCTGTATAAGGGCAACATTGGTCTTATAAGGCAACAAAACCAGATAAGCCACGAGGCTATCAAAAAATAAAACCGGTAAAATGATGAAATTCCACCAGCGTTTATCTATAAGGCTGTCTTTGGCTATCCTCCATACTGCTGCCATGATCAAAACGTCGGCAATCGCTAATGTGGCGTAAATCAAGTCCGGCCTGAACAAAGAAAATTCCAGCATGGCCAACGATAGCACGGCCAGAAAAAAAGGTATAAAACGTTTTGAGTGCATAAGATATTCTAGTTTAGCCAGCTGTAATTTCTCTCCACCTCGCTTATGGTTTTTTCGGCCAGGGCTTTATCCGCTTGGTTTCCGCTCGTAAAATAACTTTCCATCTTGACCATCGCCATTATCAGGCTAATATGCAAATCCTTAAACTGGGTCGGGACTTTCAGGGCAAGTAATTGGTTTTTCGTTTTGGAAACTTCCTCTGGCGTCAGATTATTCTTGCCGGAAGCATCCGCGTATTCTTTCACCGCCGCCGTAACGCTCACTTTATAATCCGCCTCTATCTTGGTCGGATCAACCTTTGCCGCTGTCTGGACAAGAATCGGCTGGCTGGCCGTCGGCCGGTATTTCGTAGCAGGGTGCGCGGCTAACAACAGAAAAAAAGCCGCTATCAAAACCAGCGAAGTAATGGAAAAAAATAAGATTGCTTTGATGTTTTTAGCGCTCTTGACGCCTGAAGTTTTTTCAGTTTTACGCATATGTTTTATTCTCCGGAAGAGATTAATTATAAAATAAAATTTTTATTGTCCACGAGCACCCATTCGTCGGTACTGTCATCCCATTTATAGATATCCAGCTTATGGCTTTTTTCTTCCGCGCTATACACATAATCCACCTGGGTTTCCGCCGCCAGCCTTTTGGTATATTTGGTTTTTTTGTCCAATACTATGGGTTTAGCGACAAATTCCAGCCTCATCAATCCCAGCGGTCCTTCAAAAACGATATACTCTATATCCACGCCTCCTTCTTCGTCCAAGTGTTCTTTTCCGGCTTCTTCCACCTTGAATTTATCTTTTATATCCCCCACAAGATCTTTCCATTTTTCAGGCAGCATAAGGTTAAGTGAATATTTAAATAATTATTGTATATTATAGCATTAAACGCTCTTTTCTGACAAATGCGGTTCCGGACAATTCTCACATTGGGAAAGGGCCCGGCTGAATTCGCATCCGCAATACTCCTGGCGGTAAAGGCCCAGTTCCCGGGATAACTTGGTGGAAAGATTGAATCCGTCTTTCTTTTTAAAATCCCGGTCCAAAAATTCCACTCCGCATTTTTCCGCGAGCTCTCTGCCGATGATGCTTACGGCCTTGGCGTCCTTGTGCGGACTTATCGTCAGAGTGGTGGTAAAATACTTAAACCCTTTTTCTCGGGCCAGTTCAGCCGTCGCTTCCAGGCGGTCGCGATAGCAAAGCAAGCATCGTTCTCCTTTTTCCGGGTCGGCCTCGCGCCCCTTGACCATCGCGAGCCATTTTTTATGATCATATTCCCCTTCTATGATTTTCACCTTAAATTTTTTGGCGATTCTTTTCGTTTCTTCCAGCCGTTTATCATATTCTTCCTGGGGAAAAATATTCGGATTATAAAAAAACAGGGTCACTTGATAATCATCACGCAAAACCTGGCTGACATAAGCGCCGCAGCCGATACAGCAGATGTGCAAGAGCATTTTCGGCCTGGGCTTATAGGTTGATATAAAATCAAAAACGATAGCCAGGACAACCCCCGCGGTCCCGGCCGATAGATCGGCTATATCAGCACTCCTGGTAGGCACAAAAAGCTGATAATACTCAGCAAAAGAAGCGTACAAAAAACCGGCCGCAAAAACTATGGCATAAATTTTATTCCGGGGATATTTTTTTTCTTTAAGCGCCCAGATCAAAAGATAAGCGAATACAGCAAACAAGACGATGTGGATCGCCTTGTCATAGAAAGTTAATCCTGCTTCCTCGTGGCTCGGCGGCAAAGGAATGCCGATAGCCATAAATATGAATCCCGCCCAGGAAACAGCTATAAATAATTTTGATAAGAATCTATGCTTCATTTATTTTTAATAGCAGCCGCGATCTTTCCCACTACGTAATGGTCCGTAACCAAAGGCAATATTTTTTTCTTGGTCGGCCGGACGCAATAAGCGATGGCGATGGCCGCCGCCACTTTCATCTTGGTCGTGACCTTTTTTATCTTCCCGTCTAAGAGGCCGCGGAAAATTCCGGGAAAAACCAGGGCGTTATTTATCTGGTTGGGAAAATCGGACCTGCCCGTGCCCACTACGCTGGCTCCGGCCGCCATCGCCCTGTCCGGCATTATTTCCGGAACCGGGTTAGCCATGGCGAATATTATCGGACCCTTGTTCATGGAATTTACCATTTCTCCGGTAACCAGATTGCCTTTGGATACGCCGATAAGCACATCCGCCCCGACCAGCGCTTCTTCCAATCTTCCTTTTATCTTCCTATGATTGGTCCGGGCGGCGATTTCTTTTTTGATAGGGTTCAAATTTTTCCTTCCTTTATATATCGTCCCGATGCTGTCAATCAGGATTAAGTCGCGCACTCCCTGATGCATAAACAGCCGGGCTATGGCTATGCCCGCCGCTCCAGCCCCGTTTATGACGATCCTTAATTCTTTCAATACCTTATGCGTCACGCGGCAGGCGTTGATGAGCGCTGCCAAAGTAACTATGGCCGTCCCTTCCTGATCGTCATGGAAAACCGGTATAGATAATTCTTTTTCCAGCCGCTCCACGATTTCAAAGCATCGCGGCGCGGAAATATCTTCCAGATTTATTCCGCCGAATGACGGTTCTATGAGCTTGCAGAAACTTATTATCTCTTCCGGGTTTTTGGTATTGATGCATAGCGGAAACGCATCAATGTCCGCAAAATTCTTGAAAATGACGGCCTTGCCTTCCATTACCGGCATCGCTGCTTCCGGTCCGATGTCCCCGAGGCCTAAAACCGCCGTGCCATCAGTGACGATGGCTACTGTGTTGGCGCGGTTAGTCAGCTCCCAGGATAATTTCTTGTTTTTTCCGATAGCTGAAGAAACCGCTCCCACTCCCGGGGTGTAGGCGATGGAAAGATCGTCTCGGGATTTAAGCGGCACTTTTGACCTGGTTTCCAGCTTGCCGCGCTTCCTCCTGTGAAGCTCTAAAGATTTTTTGTTGTAATCCATGGCTTTAATTTAAAATTTATTTAAGATATTTTCTTTTCTTCAATTTCTCCGGCAGATACTCCTGTTTTTCTTTATAATCAAAATTAGGCGAGTATTTATATCCTTTGCCGTATTTCAAATCCTTCATTAATTGCGTCGGCGCATTCCGGATATGGAGCGGCACGGGCAGGTTGCCGAAATCCGCTACGTCCCGGGCAGCGGCATTATAAGCCGTGTAAAGTTCATTGGATTTTTTGCATTTAGCCATATAGACTACCGCCTGCGCTAAAATAACATTGCATTCCGGCATGCCCAGGAAATGGCAAGCCTGATAAGCGGCTACTGCTTGGTTCAAGGCTAAAGAATTGGCCAGGCCGATATCTTCGGACGCAAAGCGGACTATGCGCCTGGCGACATAAAGCGGATCTTCTCCCGCTTCCAGCATCCGCGCGAGCCAATACAGGGCGGCGTCCGCGTCAGACCCGCGCATGCATTTGTGCAAAGCGGAAATGATATTATAATGCTCCTCCCCGTCCTTATCGTAAAGCAGATAAGATTTTTGGAAAGCTTCCTTGATTATTTTTTCATTGATAGTCTTGGCTACCGAACTCCCATACTCCAAGACATTCAAAGCCACGCGCGCGTCGCCGTTGCTCATATTAGCCAGGAGCGAGACGGTATTGTCGCTCATCTTGATTTTCTTTTTCCCGAGTCCCCTTTCCTGGTCGGCTATGGTTTTTATGATTATCTCCCTAATATCTTTTTCCACGAGCTGTTTCAAGACGAAAACCCGGCAACGGGAAAGCAAGGCCCCGCGCACTTCAAAGCTGGGGTTTTCCGTAGTCGCGCCGATTAAAATTATCGTGCCTCTTTCAATGTGCGGCAGCAGCGCGTCCTGCTGGGCTTTATTCCATCTGTGGATTTCGTCAATGAACAGAATGGTCTTCATCGCGAGCCTGTTGTTTTCTTCCGCCCGCTTGATAGTCTTCCTGAGATCATCAATACCGCTGGTTACCGCCGATATCTGCACGAAGTCGGACTTGGTGTGCTTGGCGATAATCCTCGCCAGCGTGGTCTTGCCTGAGCCGGGCGGCCCCCAGAAAATAATAGAAGGCACATTATCGCTTTCAATCGCCTTTCTTAAAAGCGAACCTTTGCCCACGACCTCCTCTTGCCCGAGCAATTCGGAAAGGGTTACCGGCCTCATTCTATCGGCCAAAGGCGCGTTTTTATTGATTTTATCCATGGGGTAATTTTAACAGAATAAAGATGAAAATTCAATCTGAATATAATAAATAATTTTAAATAATAAAAAAATCCGCCGTTCGGTTTAACCTTACGACGGATTGTTTGTATGGATGCGCTAAGACACTATAGGCACCGATTTGGCGCCGCAAAATCTTGACCCGTCCTTATCAAAAATCCACAGGGAGATGAATGGGTGAGCATCCCAGTCGTTTCCCGTTTCTATGTGGGCGATCTGACGGTCAAATTGGCTGCTAAACATTTTCCGGCAAGTTTCTACTCTGATAGCCGGCTTGCCACTTAGGCCCAATCTATCCATCAATCCTCTGAAAATTTCCGGGAAAGCCCTAATGGCTGCCCTCTGTATCTTCGCTCTGTCAAAATCTTTCTCCCGGCAAACGATCATTTTATCATTGTCATCACCGATAATAACATACTTGAAGTCTGTCACGCACATAAGACTCTCCTTCCTTTATTTTTTTCTTCATTTTTCGCTCCTTTATTCATCTAAGCTAGATATGCTCTCAAAGAACGTAAAAAAAATTTAGCATAAAGCTATACTTATGTCAATAATCCTTGCCCTCCAAGCTGAGTGTTACATATTTCTCCTGATCAGCTCATTCGTAAACACTTCCGCGTCCTTTATAATTTTATTTTTTCTATCCATACATTCAAAACATTCAAATTAATTAATTGTCAAAGTTTTTAGGATTTCTCTCAGTCCGTTTAGCGCCTGGCTATGGTCAAATTCTTTGACCGTTCCCGGGTCGTAATTATATATATTCCCTGAATGGAGCAGCAGAGTAGCTTCGTAGCAGATACCGTTCTTTATCGCGCGATAACTTTCCGTTTCGTAGGTGTTTCCAGCTCCCACGCCGACTCCTTTGAATGCTTTCATATCAGTCCCATTGATTATCGCCTGCGAAGTCGTGGCGCTTTCTTCTGCCGCGGGCCGGAGGCATACGCTAAGCACTTTCTTATCTTTGCTCGCTCCGGCAATAAAACTCGCTTCGCCCAGATTCGTTCCTTTAAAGTCATCCATAGGCAGATCCACTCTAACCAGGGAATTATTAGTCACATATTGATATCCGACTGAACCGGCTAGTGTGTCTCTTTTAGGATACGAGAAATTGAAGTTATACTCTTTATTGTTATAATTCAGGACCGAGCTGGTCGCGTTAGCTTCGGTCTTACAACCGCAACCGCATTCATCGGAAAAAGACTGCCTGCCCCGAATGCACAAGAAATTTATGATACAATTCTTTTCTTTCTTAACATACGATTTATCCGGATTATCGTAATGGCATGCGGTCGTGGTGGCTGTCGGACCGCCGCCGTCCGGGGCCATCACCAACACCGGACGCATTATCTCCTTCAGGATGAATGCTGCGGCCAGGAAAATAACCGCCGCAATCGCATAAAAAATAAATTGGCTTGATGTTCTTTTATCCATAAGATTGATGTCTAGGTATTATATTTTAATATTAACATAAATATTATCCTTTGTCAGATAAAAAAATCCGCCGGCAGGTTTACCTACGGGCGGATTGCATGCAGCTGTAACTTTAGTTTATTGTAGCTTTGACCGCGTCCATGGCAAGCTGGACTTCGGAAAAGACGGTTTTGTGGTCATGCAGAAATTGAGCATCGGCGGGAACCATTTCCCTTGCGGTTTCCCAGCGCTTCCAACCGCCTATCCCTTTAATAAGCACTGCCTCCACATTTGACACCTTAACTCCGAATCCTCCGCTAAAACTGAACCTGTCTCCAACTTGAAGCGTTGTCTTTGCCATAGTCCCTCCTTTAATAGTTTATAAAATGATAAAGACCGATTATTTAAATTATCATCAAATATTGATCTTGTCAATAATTAAAAGGCCACCCGTCAAAAAGCGACGTGATGGCCATATTTGTTTCTTACTACAACCTCCAGCCGATTGGAAGACTGGCTGTCGGGTTGGGGCTGCGGAGAGCGCGTTTTATTACTTGCTCTCTTTTGTCTGGCCGGGCCAGATTCAGATTCTCCTTAAGACTATAGAGAGCCCTAACCAGCTTTGTGCGGCCTTCGCTCATTTTCATATTGTGCGCCAAGCGCAGAATCTCATTTAACTTGGCCTCGCCCGAATCCTCAAGGAGAATCTTTTTTGCCACCTCTTTAAATTCGAGAACTGTCTTCGCATTCTCCAAATTCGTAATACTCAACTGTACTGTTGTCTTGCCCTTGAGGAGCCCGATCTGCGGACCTATCAATGAAGTTTCAACTATACATCCTGCCATATTTTCCCCCTAAATTTAGATTGTTTTAAGAACGAAATAATATAATATCATAATTTATCAGTATTGTAAATATACAAAAAACGCCGTTCGGCGCTTTAAAAACTATTCGCTTATTCGCGCGAATTAGACCTATAGTTTATTTTATAAATTGTGCCCAAGGGCACGAAATGTTTTATTTTTATTATTCCATTCTTATTCAATATTGACAGGGTTGGCGTATCAGATTAAAATTAAGAAAAATGAGGAAGGAGGATGTTATGGCTGAACCGAAGGTAGATATGCGTGATGCGCTTTTAACATTCATCGGCCCCGTAGCTATTAAAGGGATGGGCGCAGCTGAACTCAAGGTGGTAGAGGGGGCAACCGAAAAAATGCATCTTTGGCTTACCAATGGAACGCCTCGCCTTCTCCTTGAGATAGAAAGTAAAAATTTCGTAAATATAGGCGAATCATTGTTTAGCGTTAGATACGGTTCCGGCATCATAGAAATTGAGCGTCGGAAGATCTAATATCCAACATAGGTCGGCAATAACCACGCCGATCTTTTTTTATTATAAAAACGCCGTTCGGCGTTTTAATTCAATGACACCTATATAATTAATTATATAATTTCATTACATCACCAAAAAGAAAAGGCCGTTTCCCAATTGGGACGTGCCTTGAATCAATCCTTTTATGTCTCCTTAACTGTTATTGTAAATTTTTTAACCAGTACATGCCCAGCGTCAATACACTTTAAAGCTAATATTCAATCTAAAATTTGACAAACAAACTAAAACATATTAAATAAATAAATTTTTTATAAATAAAGATAAAGGGAAAATAAAAAACCCGGTTTTCTTTAAAGAGAACCGGGATAATTTGCCGTTTATCGGCGAGATGAAATCTGGCCCGCTCTGGCCAGGTTCCTGGCGCAGAGGTCGGCGATATTCATATATCCCTGCGAATCCGCGTGGTTGAATTCGCCCACCTTTTCCATGGATGTGGCCGATTCACTATACAGGGAAAAATTTGCATCCGCTTTTATGAATCGGATATTCCCCTTATAGAGGCCTAGATGAACGGTGCCGAATACAAAATTCGCAAAATATTCTATGGCAGCCAGAATAGCGCCGGCGGACGGATGGAAGAATTCGCCGTCATAGATGATATCACCGAGCTGGCGCGACAAGTAATCAAATACGCGGCGTGATCTGCGATCCATGGTCAGCTGGAGCATCTTCTCGTAGGCAGCGGCCAGGAGGACGATGCCCGGAGCCTCATAAACGCCTCGCGACTTGATGCCCACCCGCCTGTTCTCCACTACATCAGTGCCGATGCCGATGCCGTTCCTGCCGGCAATATCGTTTAACATATGGAAGAGCGCCACCAGTGAAACATTTTTTCCGTTGATACTGGCAGGAATACCGTGCTGAAAATAGAGAGAGACTTTTTCCATCCTATCCGGGGCTTTCATCGGGCTTTTGCCCATCTGGAAATTCACGAAATCGGTGGGGGTTGAGAGGCTCTCAAGCTTGCCCGCTTCGTGGGTAAGCCCGCAGAAATTGGCGTCGGTAGAATATGGTTTTTCAACCGTAGCGGAAATCTTAAGACCGTGCTTTTTACAGAAAGCGATCATTTGCTTCCTGCCACCGAGTTTCTTCAAAAAATCCTTATCGCGCCACGGAGCATAAACCGTTATATCCGGGCAGAGCATAGCTAAAGCCAGCTCAAAACGGACTTGGTCTGGGCCGCGTGCGCGGGCCATCGTGCAGGCGATCTCCGAGGACCCGCTGCCCGCGCGGATGATCGCGGCCAGGGGGCGGCTCGCGGGCCGGGAGGTGCTC
>Ga0209048_10001230_pt1 | contig 26466 bp, 19 predicted proteins | sample FrelakmetCRP12CR_FD_187146 | JGI IMG/M metagenome (GOLD analysis project Ga0209048, IMG submission 187146) | Freshwater lake sediment microbial communities from the University of Notre Dame, USA, for methane emissions studies - CRP12 CR (SPAdes)... | ecosystem: Environmental > Aquatic >... | reverse complement strand
GGTGATCGCCGCCGCGCCGAACCTGTCCGCGCAGAACATCGCGTTCAACGAGGTCGCGCGGCAGGCGATCCTCACCGACCCGGATTTCCACGACGGCCATTTCGCGGCACACGGCACCAAGCCGCGGCGCGGCCTCATCGTCGCGCGGATGATCGGGCACATCACGTACCTGTCCGACGAACAGATGGAGGAGAAGTTCGGCCGGGCACTGCGCGAAGGGCTCAAGTTCTCGTTCGCGCCGGAGTTCCAGATCGAGTCGTACCTGCGCTACCAGGGTGAGAAGTTCGCCGAATACTTCGACGCCAACACGTACCTGCGCATTACCAAGGCGCTCGACTACTTCGATCCGGCGCTCGCGGCGGGCGGCAGCCTCGCGCGCGCGCTCGCGCCGGCGATCTGCCGGTTTCTCGTCGTGTCGTTCACGACCGACTGGCGGTTTGCGCCGGCGCGTTCGCGCGAGATCGTCAAGGCGCTCGTCGACAACGACCGCGACGTCGCGTACGCGGAAATCGCCGCCGCGCACGGGCACGACGCGTTCCTGCTCGACGCGCCGCAGTACATCGGGGTCGTGCGCGCGTATTACGACCGGATTGCCGCGGAGAGCAGGATGGTGGCCGGTCCCCTGCCGGCACCGGCGAACGCGGGCGCCGCTCCGGCCGCCCGTGCTCCCGCTCTCGCGACGGGCGAGGTTGCGCAACGGGCGGCGGCGACTCCGCATCCGGCGCCGTACGTCCCGTCGGCGGCGGCCGCGGCGGGGCGCGCCGACTTCGCGACGATCGCCGCGTGGATCGCGCCTGGCGCCCGGGTGCTGGACCTGGGCTGCGGCGATGGCAGCCTGCTCGCGTACCTCGCCCGCGAGCGGGGCGCGACCGGCTACGGCATCGAGATCGACGACGCCGGCGTCCTCGCGAGCATCGCGAACGGCGTCGACGTCCTGCAGAGTGACCTGGAGTCGGGGCTCGCGGGATTCGACGACGCGTCGTTCGACTGCGTAATCCTGTCGCAGACGCTGCAGGCGATGCGGCACGCCGAGGATATCGTCGTCGAGATGCTGCGCGTCGGGCGCGAGGCGATCGTCACCTTCCCGAACTTCGGACACTGGACGCATCGCTGGCAGATTCTCCAGGGTCGGATGCCGGTGTCGAAGGCGCTGCCCTATCAGTGGTACGACACGCCGAACATACACCTGTGTACGGTCGCCGACTTCGACGCGTTCCTCGGGCAGCGGTGCTTCGCGGTCGAGAACCGCGTCGTGCTGGCCGGCGGACGGCCTGTGGCGACCCTCGCGAATCTGCTGGGCGAGCTCGCGATCTACCGTTTCCGGCGCGCGTGATCGATTCGACGCATGCGCGGGCCGGGTGGCGCGCCGCGAAATACGGTTGCGGTGGGCTGCGCGACGATAGAATCCGCCGATGACCGAAACCGTGGCTGCGCCGCCCGCATCGCCCACGTGGCGCGCGGCGCTCCTCAACCGGCGGATGCTGATCTGCGTCTTCACCGGATTCTCATCCGGCCTGCCGCTCTACCTCCTCGTCAATCTGCTGCCGGCGTGGCTGCGCTCGGAGCACGTGGACCTGAAGTCGATCGGGCTCTTCGCGCTGATCCAGCTGCCGTACACGTGGAAGTTTCTGTGGTCGCCGCTGCTCGATCGCTACGCGTTTCCCGCGCTGGGGCGCCGTCGCGGATGGATGCTCGTCACGCAGCTCCTGCTGCTGGCGTCGATCCCGCTGTTCGGCCATCTCGTGCCTGGACCGGATCTGTGGGCCATCGCGTACCTCGCCGCGGTCGTGGCGTTCTTCAGCGCGAGCCAGGACATCGTGCTCGACGCCTATCGCCGCGAGCTCCTCCCCGACATCGAGCTCGGCCTCGGCAACGCGATCCACGTCAACGCCTACCGGATCTCGAGCCTGATCCCGGGCGCGCTGGCCCTGATCCTCGCCGACCACCTGCCGTGGTCGAGCGTGTACTGGGTCACGGCGGCGTTCATGGTCCCCGGGCTGGCCCTCACGCTCGCCGTCGACGAGCCGCGGCTGCGCCGGCCGGGACCGCGGACGCTCGCGGAAGCGGTGGTCGAGCCGTTTCGCGAGTTCATTCGGCGCGACGGCTGGAATCAGGCCTTCCTCGTGCTGCTGTTCATCTTTCTCTACAAGCTGGGCGACAGCATGGCGACCGCGCTGGCGACGCCGTTTTATCTCGACATGGGCTTCACGAAATCGGAGATCGGACTGATCGCGAAGAACGCCGGCCTCTGGGCGAGCGTGATCGGCGGCATGCTGGGCGGACTCTGGATGCTGCGCCTCGGAATCAACCGGGGGCTGTGGCTTTTCGGCGTCGTGCAGCTCGTGTCGATCCTGGGCTTCGCCTTGCTCGCCCACGAAAATCGCCCCGACCGGCTGCTCCTGGCCGGCGTGATCGCGTTCGAGGCGCTCGGTGTCGGCCTGGGCACCGCCGCCTTCATCGCCTACATCGCCCGTGCCACCGACCCGCGCTATACGGCGACGCAGTTCGCGTTGTTCACGAGCCTCGCCGCAGTGCCCAGGACGGTCGTCAACGCCTCGACCGGGTGGGTGGTCGAGCAGACCGGGTGGTTCGCCTTCTTCCTGATCTGCGCGGCGCTGGCGCTGCCGGGGATGGCACTGCTCTTGCGTGTGGCTCCCTGGAGCGCCGAGAACGGGAGCCGAGGTTCGCCATGAACCCCATGAAATTCAGCCACATCGCGCACCGCGACCACGATTACTGCAACCCGATATCGGCGGCGAAGATCGAAAAGGTGCTCGACCTGCTGCCGCTGGAGGGCGCCTCGCGCGTGCTCGACTTGGGCTGCGGCCGCGCCGAGCTCTCCTTGCGGATCATCGAGCGCTTCGGTTCGTCGGTCATCGCGGTCGACCATTCGGAGCTGATGTTGGATGCCGCCCGCGAGCGCGCGGAATGGACCGGGGCGCTCGCAAAGCTGCACCTCGACGACACCGACATCCGGAACTTCGAGGCCGACCCTGAGACGTTTCACCTGTCGGTCATGCTGGGCGCCGGAGGCATCGACGGCGGCATGCCCGGCATCTGCGCGCGGCTCAGGACGTGGACCAAGGGGGGCGGCTACATCCTGATCGGCGAGGGCTACTGGCAGCGCAAGCCGCATCCGGACTACCTGAGGTTCCTGGGCGGACCCGATACGCAGTACCTCGATCACGCCGGCAACGTGCAGGCCGGCGTGGATGCCGGGCTCATCCCGATGCACGCGGCGACGGCCTCGCCCGACGAGTGGGACGATTACGAATGGAAATACGCTCGCGCGATCGAACGCTACGCGAGCGAGCAGCCGGACGACCCGGACGTGCCGGAGATGCGCGCGCGAATCCGGCGCTGGCGCGACGCCTACCTGCGCTGGGGCCGCGACACGCTGGGATTCGCGCTCTATCTCTTCTATAGACCGGCCACGCGCACGGGCTGATCGAGGCGTCGCGGACCGCGAAGGCCGGAGCATCCGGACGGGCACCGCACGCCGGCGTCGGGTTGCCAGGGCCGCGGTCGATGCACGGACGCTGCGCCTGCCCGGTCATCGGGCGTCCGACCCGAGGTTCTGGAGCGCTTCCGAGACATCGAGCCATTCCGCCTCGAGCCGGGCCAGCTCCCAGGCAAGATCCCCCTGCCGCACGAGCAATTCCTTGAGCGTGTCCCTGCTGGCGCCGGCGTAGGCCTCGGGTGACGCGAGCCGGGCTTCGAGCCCTTTCTTTTCCGCGTCGAGCTCCGCGATCTCGCGCTCGATCCGCGCGAGCTTGTCGGTGAACGGCTTGCGTGTCGCGTACTCGCGCTGCCGCGTCTGCGCCTCGGCGCGCTTCTGCGCCCGGCGGCTCGTCGTCGCGCCGGCATCGGCGCTCTCCAGGGGGCGCCGGCTGCGGGCGAGCACCCAGTCGCGGTAGTCGTCGAGATCGCCATCGAACGGCGCGACGGCACCGTCGGCGACGAGCCAGAGGGCATCGGTCGTCGCCCGCAGCAGGTGGCGGTCGTGCGCGACGACCACCAGCGCGCCGACGTAGTCCTGCAGCGCTTCGGCGAGCGCCTCGCGCATCTCGATGTCGAGGTGGTTGGTGGGCTCGTCGAGGAGCAGCAGGTTGGGCTTCTGCCGCACGATGAGCGCGAGCGTCAACCGCGCCTTTTCACCGCCGGAAAGTCGGCCGACGGCGTGCGTTACCATGTCGCCGCGGAAATCGAAGCCGCCGAGGAAGTCGCGCAGGTCCTGCTCGCGCGCGGACGGGTCCGCCTTCGCGAGGTGCCATAGCGGCGACTCGGACGCCCGCAGCTGCTCGACCTGGTGCTGCGCGAAGTAGCCGAGCGCCAGCGTCTGCGCGGTGTGCCGCGTGCCGGACAGCGGCGCGAGCGTCCCGGCGATCGCCTTCAACAGCGTCGATTTCCCGGCGCCGTTCGGCCCGAGCAGGCCGATCCGGTCGCCGTTCAGGATCCCCCAGTCGAGGTCCGCGAGCACTGGTGCGCCCCCGCCATAACCGAGCGTGACGTGTTCGAGCCGGACCAGCTGCCGCGCCGCGACGGACACTGGCGCGAACGTGAACTCGAACGGACTGTCGACGTGCGCGGCGGCGATCCGCTCCATCCGCTCCAGCGCCTTGATCCGGCTCTGCGCCTGCTTCGCCTTCGTGGCCTTGGCGCGGAAGCGGTCGACGAACGCCTGCAGGTGCGCGATCTGCCGCTGCTGCTTCACGTAGGTCGCCTGCTGCAACGCGAGCTGCTGCGCCCGCTCGCGCTCGAACTGCGAATAGTTGCCGGTGTACGTCTTGAGCTTCAGCGCATCGACGTGCACGATCGAGTCGACGACGCCGTCGAGGAAGTCGCGGTCGTGCGTGATGAGAAGCAGCGTCCCCGGGTAGCGGGCAAGCCAGTCCTCCAGCCAGAGGACGGCGTCGAGGTCGAGATGATTGGTCGGCTCGTCCAGGAGCAGCAGGTCCGAGCGGCACATCAGCGCCTGGGCGAGATTGAGGCGCATCCTCCAGCCGCCGGAGAATGCCGCGACGGGATCGCCATGGCGCGCTGCCGGGAAGCCCAGACCGGACAGCAGCGTCGCGCCGCGCGCCCGCGCCGCGTAGCCGCCGATCTCCTCGAAGCGGTGGTGCAGGTGCGCCAGCGCCTCGCCTTCGCGTTCCGGGTCGGCCGCGGCGGCAGCTTCGGTCGCCGCAAGGGCCCGCTCGACCTCCCGCAGCTCGCGGTCCCCGTCCAGCACGTACTCGATCGCCGGCACGGCAACGGCGGCCGTTTCCTGCGCGACGTGCGCAAGGGTCCACGCCGGGGGCAGCTCGACACTGCCGGCATCCTGGTGCATCTCGCCCAGGATCAGCGCGAACAGGCTCGACTTGCCGCAGCCGTTCGGTCCGACCAGTCCGACCTTGTGGCCGGGGTGGACGGTGACGCTCGCGCCGTCGAGCAGACGCTTCGCGCCGCGGGCGAGGACGAGATGGGTTATGCGCAGCAAGTGCCCGTCACCGCAGCTCGAAGTCGTAGTCGATGATCAGCGGCGCGTGATCGGAGAAGCGCCGGTTCGTGTAGATCGCGGCGGCCGTTGCCCTTGCCGCGATACCCGGCGTGGCCACCTGGTAATCGATGCGCCAGCCGACGTTCTTCTCCCACGCCTGCCCGCGGTTCGACCACCACGTGTACCGGTCGGGCCGCGGGTCCACGCGGCGGAACACGTCAACAAAGCCCAGGTCGTCGAACACCGCGGTCAGCCATGCCCGCTCCTCGGGCAGGAAGCCCGAGTTCTTGCGGTTGCTGCGCCAGTTCTTGAGGTCGATCTCCCTGTGCGCGATGTTCCAGTCGCCGCAGAGGATGATCTCGCCCCCGCGCTTCTTCAGGGCGGCCAGGTGCGGCAGGAACTCGTCGAGGAACCGGAATTTCGAGGCCTGCCGGTGCGGGCCGCTGGAACCCGACGGCAGGTACAGGCTCACGACCGTCACTTCCGCGAAGCGGGCTTCGAGATAGCGCCCCTCCGCGTCGAACTCGCGGCTGCCGAATCCTGTGACGATGCGCGGGGGGCGCTTGGCGTACACGGCGACGCCGCTGTAGCCCTTCCGTTCCGCCGGCAGGAAGGCCGCGTGCGCGCGGCGGGGCGCCCTCAGCGCCCGGGGAATGTCCTCGTGCGCGGCCTTGATCTCCTGCAGACACACGACGTCCCACGGCTCCGCGCGGGCCAGCCAGCGCGCGAGGCCGCGCCGCTCGGACGAGCGGATTCCGTTGACGTTGAGGGTGATGACACGCACGCTGAAAACGGGGCGCCGCAGGCAACCGGTGTTCGCGAAAAGCGGCGAGTGTACACGGCCCCGCGGCGGCAGGCCCTACCCGCCGCGACCCCGGGGGCGCCGGACGCGCAGGCGTATAATCCGCTCGCCGCGGGGCCAGTCGCAGGAGCGTGACTTGATCGATTTCCGGCAGGAATTCCTCGCCTTCGCGTTGGCACGCGAGGCGCTCCGTTTCGGTGAATTCGTCACCAAGGCGGGACGCCGGACCCCCTACTTCTTCAACGCGGGATTGTTCAACGACGGCGACAGCCTCCGGCAGCTGGGCCGGTTCTATGCGGATGCGCTGCTCGCCTCGGCCGTTTCCTGCGACCAGATTTTCGGACCGGCGTACAAGGGGATCACCCTTGTCGCCGCGACGGCGATTGCGCTGGCCGAAAAGGGGCACAATCTGCCTTTCAGCTTCAACCGGAAGGAAGCCAAGGACCACGGCGAGGGCGGCACGGTCGTCGGCGCGTCGCTTGCCGGAAGGGTGCTGATCGTCGACGATGTGATCACCGCGGGGACTTCGGTGCGCGAGTCGGTGGAGTTGATCCGCGCGCACGGCGCCCGTCCCGCGGGCGTGCTGATTGCGCTGGATCGGATGGAGCGCGGACAGGGTACGAAGTCGGCGGTGCAGGAGGTGCGCGAGAATTTCGGGATTCCGGTGGTCGCGATCGCGGCACTCGATGACCTGTTGACGTTCATCGGCGGGAAGCCGGAGCTCGCGGCTTGGGGATCGGCGGTGACGGCATACCGGGCGCAGTACGGCGTAAGCTGAGAGCCGGGACCCGCCGCGGTCCCGGCGGACGGGAACCGCGGGGCCGATGGCGGAATCGAAGTAACCGAAGGGAGCTTTGTCGAAAATGAAGCGCGTACGGGCGGACACCCTGCAGCGCCGCGAAGTGCGGGACGACCGGCTGCGCGCGATGTCCACGGCAGCCGTCCTGGTATTCGCGGTCGGCGCGCTCGCTGCCGGCGCCGGGCCGGCGCGCGCGGCGACCTACAAGTGGGTCGACGAGAAGGGCGTCGTCCACTACTCGGACAAGATGCCGCCGGAGGCGGTCGACAAGGCCAGCGTCGAGCTCAACGCGCAGGGCATCCCGGTCAAGAAGACGGAGCAGGCCCTGACCCCCGAGCAGCGGCGCGCCAAGGAGCAGGAAGAGGCGCGCCGGAGCGAACTCGCCAAGCAGCAGGAAGAGGTCGCGCGCCGCGATCGCGCGCTCGTGGCCACGTACACGAGCGAGTCGGAGATCGACCTCGCGCGGAGTCGTTCGCTCCAGACGATCAACAACGTGATCCATTCGTCGCAGGCCTACAGCGAGCAGCTCACCAAGCGAAAGGCCGAGCTCGAAGTCAAGAAGACCGAGTCCAAGGGCAAGCCGGTGACGGCGGCGATCGACCGCGAGCTCGAGAGCATCGACAGCGAACTGGGGCGGCAGGCGGAACTCATCGCGCAAAAGCAGCGGGAGATCGCGGCGATCACGGCGAAATACGATGCCGACAAGCAGCGCTGGCGCGAGCTCGTCGCCACCAAGAGCGTTGCCGAGCCGGCCAAGTCCGCGGGCGCGGGAGGCGGTGCCCCCGCTACCGCGACCCCCGCCGGTCCCGCCAAGAAGTGATCGCGCGCGGCCGGCGGCGCCGGCCCGCAGCACCGAGCGGTCGCCGCTGACCGATTGCCGCTTCGGGACTTTGCCGTTGCCGAGTGCCGCGCGGACGCCCGCCCGATGGCCGGCGGGAGGCCGTTCCCCGCCGGGCCTGCGATAATTGCGGCCCCCACTTCGACCACATTGCCGGCATCCGATGGCTCAATACGTTTACACGATGAACCGCGTGGGCAAGATAGTCCCGCCCAAGCGCGTGATTCTCAAGGACATCTCGCTTTCCTTTTTCCCGGGCGCCAAGATCGGCGTGCTGGGCCTCAACGGCTCCGGAAAGTCGAGCCTGCTGCGTATCATGGCCGGCGAGGACAAGGAGTTCGAAGGCGAAGCCGTGCCGATGCCGGGCATGCGCATCGGCTTCCTGCCGCAGGAACCCCAGCTCGACCCCGCGAAGACCGTGCGCGAAACCGTCGAGGAGGGCCTCTCCGACGTCTTCGAAGCGAAGACCAGGCTCGACGAGATCTACGCCGCGTACGCCGAGCCCGACGCCGACTTCGACAAGCTCGCCGCGGACCAGGCGAAGTACGAAAGCATCATCGCGACCGCCGGCGCCGACACCGGCGTGCAGATGGAGGTCGCCGCCGATGCACTGCGCCTGCCGCCCTGGGAGGCAAAGGTCGGGAAACTCTCGGGAGGCGAGAAGCGGCGCGTGGCGCTGTGCCGGCTGCTGCTGTCGAAGCCCGACATGCTGCTCCTCGACGAGCCGACCAACCACCTCGACGCCGAGAGCGTGGAATGGCTCGAGCAGTTCCTGCAGCGCTTTCCCGGCACGGTGATCGCGGTCACGCACGACCGTTACTTCCTCGACAATGCCGCCGAATGGATCCTCGAGCTCGACCGTGGCTACGGCATCCCGTGGAAGGGCAACTACAGCTCCTGGCTCGAGCAGAAGGAGGCGCGACTCAAGGCCGAGGCGAAGCAGGAGGTCGCGCGCATCAAGGCGATGGAGAAGGAGCTCGAGTGGGTGCGGCAGAACGCCAAGGGCCGGCAGGCGAAAGGCAAGGCGCGCATCGCGCGCTTCGAGGAGCTCGCCTCGTACGAGCACCAGAAACGCAACGAGACGCAGGAGATCTTCATCCCGGTCGCCGAGCGGCTGGGCGACGCCGTCATCGAGTTCCGCAACGTCAGCAAGGGTTACGGCGAGCGTCTGCTGATCGACAACCTGTCGTTTCAGGTCCCGGCGGGCGCGATCGTCGGGATCATCGGGCCCAACGGTGCCGGCAAGACGACGCTCTTCCGGATGATCACGGGCAAGGAGAGTCCGGACAAGGGCGAGATCGTGATCGGGCCGACGGCGCGGCTCGCGGTCGTCGACCAGACGCGCGAATCGCTGCCGAACGACAAGACCGTGTGGGAGGCGATCTCGGGAGGCCAGGACATCCTGACCGTCGGCCGCTTCGAGATGCCCTCGCGCGCCTATCTGGGCCGCTTCAATTTCAAGGGCGCGGACCAGCAGAAGATCGTCGGGACGCTCTCCGGCGGCGAGCGCGGCCGGCTCCATCTCGCGGCGACGCTGCTCAAGGGCGGCAACGTGCTGCTGCTGGACGAGCCCTCGAACGACCTCGACGTTGAAACGCTGCGCGCGCTCGAAGACGCACTGGAGGAATTTGCCGGCAGCGTGCTCGTCATCTCGCACGACCGCTGGTTCCTCGACCGCATCGCGACGCACATCCTGTCCTTCGAGGGCGATTCGCAGGTCGCGTTCTTCGTGGGCAACTACCAGGAATACGAGGCGGACAAGAAGCGCCGGCTGGGCGAGGAGGGTGCGCGCCCGCACCGGATCCGGTACAAGGCGCTGATGGCATGAGCGCCCCCGCCGTGCCGCGTCGACGACAGGCTTCGGCTGCGCTGGCCCAAACATCGCATCAGCGCCCGCACGTCACGGGTCCCGGGCTGATTTACAATGCGGCGCGGGCATCATCGGCGGCAGCCATCGCTGCCGCGGACACGCCCGGTGCCACGCGACGCCCAGCCAGGAGGATCGAAGTGAAGAGAGTCGTGCTCGCCATTTGCCTGGCGGCGGTCGCCGCGCGGGCGTCGGCCCAGTCCGCGGAGGGCATCTCCGCGTCGGGCGCGATCGGCGGCCTGCTCGATGCGTGGCATGCGGCAGCGGCGGCGGCGGACGAGGAGAAGTACTTTTCCTACTTTGCGACCGACGCCGTGTTCCTCGGCACGGACGCGACGGAGCGCTGGACGCACGACGAATTCCGCAAGTGGGCGCACCCGCATTTCGCGAGGGGCAAGGCCTGGAGCTTCCGGTCGACGGCACGCTTTGTCACGGTCGCGCCCGACCGCACGGCCGCGTGGTTCGACGAAGCCCTCGAGACGCCGAACCTCGGCCCCTGCCGGGGCTCGGGCGTCCTCGTCGCGACGAGCGCGGGCTGGAAGATCGCGCAGTACAACCTCTCGATCCCGATCCCGAACGAGCTCGTCGACGAGTTCAAGAAACGGATCGAGGACTACGAAAAGCAGCAGTCGGGGAAGAAGGGCTCGTGACGCCTCGGACTCCGGGTGCGGTGATGCTCGCGCGGCTCCAGCCCGGCCGACGCCGGAGAGACTCCCCATCCAGTAGCAGCCCTTCGCTGCGGCACGAGGGCCGCCGCACGCCGCGCGCGTTCGACCTGCTGTGCCGCGCCATCGGTCCTGTCGTACTGCCGCTCGTGACCGCGTTCTGGGGCTCCGCTGCGATGGCCATCGAAGAACCTGCCCACGTCGTGATCGAGCACGACGACCCGTTCGAGGTCCGCGATTACCAGAGCTATGTCGTTGCCGAAACGCTCGTCGACGGCGCTTTCGACAGCGTAGGCAACGAGGGCTTCCAGCGGCTGTTCCGTTACATCTCGGGCGACAACCGCGGGGCGACGAAGATCACGATGACCGCACCGGTCGAGCAGGAGGTCGCGTCCGAGAAGATCGCGATGACGGCGCCGGTGGAGCAGCAGCGGGCGGGCGCACGATGGCGGATCGCGTTCGTGCTGCCCGCATCGTACACGCTGGCGAACGCACCAAGGCCGACGGACGACCGGGTGGTGCTCGCCGAGGTTCCGCCACGGCGGATGGCCGTCGTCCGCTACCGCGGTACGTGGAGCGAGGCGCGCTACGGCGAAGAGCTCGCCGCGCTGCGGCGCTTCATCCGCGAGCGCGGGCTGACGGCGATCGGCGAACCCGTATTCGCCCGCTACGATCCGCCGTTCATGCCGTGGTTCCTGCGTCGCAACGAGATCCAGATCCCGGTGCAGGGGCCCCCTGCGCGCTGACCACGCGATCCCTCGGGACCGCCGGGAAACGCCTCCGCCACGACGGCCATCGGCGCGACGTCGCGTTCGCGATCGGCGAGCGCGGACAGCGAGCGCGCGAGCGGGTTTCCGGGAACGAAGCGCAGGACGGTTGCGGCCTGTTACGCCTGGGTCAGTCCCGCGTCCGCCGCGTCCAGTTCTTCCGCGCGGCGCGCGATCGCGCGCGTCATCCCCTTGAATATGAAGAGGTGGAACGGGACGAGCACCGCCCAGTACAACAGGCCCCATACACCCTGCGGATGCCAGTACGCAGTGACCGCAACCCGCGTGCGATGTTCGTGTAACCGCTCGACTTCGAACTCGATGATGCCCGCGCCCGGAGCCTTCATCCCGAAGTCGAGTGTCAACCGGCGCCCGGCGTCGAGCCCGACGACCGTCCAGTAGTCGATCGTGTCGCCCAGGCGGAGGTCGCCGTGATCTCGCCGACCGCGAGTGAGGCCCGGCCCTCCGACGAGCCAGTCGATCAGTTCGCGCAGCGTCCAGATCCAGTTCATATAGAAATAGCGCGTCTTGCCGCCCAGGCTCGTCACGATCCGCCACACCGAAGCCGCCGAAGCCGTCGTCTCGGCGCTGCCCGACGCGCGCTTCGCGTAGAACGCGTAGTCGTGGCGGAAGCGGCGAAACATGAAGGCGCCTTCGGTCCACCGGGCCGCGACGGCATGGCGCCGCTCGGCTTCCAGCGTTGCCGCGACCGCCTCCTTGAACGTCAGGAGCCGTTGCGGCACGAGCCTGCGCAATGCGGCATCGTCGGCCGGGATGTCGTGCTTCAACCCCTGGATCAGCGCCCGTGCGATGTTGGCGGGGACGGCGGTGACGAGACCCAGCCAATACGAGGAGAGCCCCGGCGAGAGGACGGGAACAGGCAGGATCCGCGGCCGCTTGGCTACGATCTCGCCGAATTGGCGCATCAGTTGCTCGTACGAGAGGTATTCCGGCCCTGCGGCGTCGTAAACCTGTCCCGCCGCTTCGGGGAGCGCGGGCACGCGCAGCAGGTATTCGAGCAGGTTGGCAAGAGCGATCGGCGCGGACTTCGAGCGCACCCACCGCGGCGTCACCATCAGCGGCAGGTGGTACACGAGGTCGCGGATCACTTCGTAGGCGGCGGAGCCCGGGCCGACGATCACGCCCGCGCGAATCTCCGTGACGGGCACGCTCCCGGCCCGCAGGCGATCGCCGGTCTGCTTTCGTGAAACAAGATGCTCGGAGTCGGCGTAGGGCGGCGTGAGCCCGCCCAGATAGACGATCCGCCGCACGCCGGCGCGCGCGGCCGCGTCCGCGAAGTTGCCGGCCGCGGCGAGGTCGAGTTCGCCGAAGCGCTTGCCGGAGGCCATCGAATGGACGAGATAGTAGGCCGTATCGACCCCGGCCAGCGCCGCTGCCAGGGAGTCGGGCACGAGCGCGTCGGCTTCGACCAGCTCGACACCGTTCCACGCGCGTGCCTCCAGTACGCTACGATTGCGTGCCGCAGCGCGAACGCGCTCGCCCGCCGCGACCAGCGCGGGGACGAGGTTGGTGCCGATGTAGCCGCTCGCGCCGAACACCAGCACGAGCGGACGCGGTTCATGGGGTGGGCCCGGCATGGGTCGAACGCGGGTCGTCGAACAGCACAAGAGTCTCTCACAGTCCCGCCATGATACGGTTGCAGGAAACCATCGACGTCGCGCGCCCGGTTGAAGACGCCTTCTTCTACGCCAGCGATTTCGGCAACATCGCGCAATGGGATCCGGGCGTTGCCGAATCGCGCAGGACGAGCCGGGGCGCCATCGGCGTCGGCACGACGTTCGCGGTGCTGGTCAGGTTCGGGCCGCGCCGCATCCCGATGGATTACTCCATCACCGCCTATGACCCACCGCATCGGGTGGTCCTCGAAGGCAAGAGCGATTCCATCCAAGCGATCGATGAGATCCGGTTCGCGCCCACGCCGACGGGCACGCGCATCACCTATGCGGCCGACATCTCCATGCTGGGCGCGTTCGGCCGCATCGAGCCGTGGATGAAGGGCGCGCTCGACAAGGTCGGGAAGAGGGCGGTGCGAGGCTTGCAGGCCGCCCTCGCCGAGTCGCCGCCGCCGACGCGGAGCGCGCTTTCCGATCTGCAGGACCGCCTGATTGTGCCCGGACTGATCGGATTCACCCGGCTCGGGTACCACCGTCACAAGCGCAGGTGGAACCCGCTGGCCGTGTCCCTGCGCGGGCGCACCGCAGTGGTGACGGGGGCGACTTCGGGCCTGGGACGGGCTGCCGCGCAGCAGCTGGCCGAGCTCGGCGCGCGCGTGGTTCTCGTCGCCCGCAGTCCGGACAAGGCCGACCTCGCCCGGCGGGAGATCGCCGCCGCGACGGGCAATGACAATATCGCGGTGGCGCAGGCGGATCTGAGCCTGCTCGCCGACGTGCGGAAGCTCGCGCGACAACTGCTCCGGGACGAACCGCGCATTCACGTCCTCGTGAACAATGCCGGCATCCTGCTCAACGAGCGCACGACGACCCGCGAAGGCAACGAGACATCGTTCGCGACCAACCTGCTCGCCCCCTTCCTGCTCACGCAGTTGCTGCTGCCTCGGCTCCGGGAGTCTTCCCCATCCAGGATCATCAACGTGTCCTCCGGCGGCATGTATTCGACGGGCGTTGCCGTCGACGATCTGCAATACGAAAGGAAGCCATGGAATGGCGCCGACGCCTATGCGCGCGCCAAGCGCGCGCTGGTGATCGTGACCGAACTGTGGGCGGAACAGCTGCGCGACACCGGTGTGGTCGTGCATGCGATGCATCCCGGATGGGCGGATACGCCGGGCGTGTCGGCTTCGCTCCCCCGATTCCACGCGGTTACCCGACGCCTGCTGCGCACCGCTGAACAGGGCGCGGACACGATCACCTGGCTGGCGGCATCGCCGGAGGCGGCCCGGGTGAGTGGCTGGTTCTGGCTCGATCGCGAGCCGCATACCACCCATGTCTTCCCCGGGACCGAGGGATCGCCGGAGGAGAGGCGGCAACTGTGGGATACGCTGACCGCGCTGACCGGTTCAAGCGAGGCGCGATGATCGGCACCGATCGATCGGACGGGGGCGTGGGCCGGCGGACGGCGGTCGGACGGCGTGGCGGGCGCCGGTCCCCGGATCGTCCGCGCGGTCCCGCGCAGGCGAGTAGCGGTGGTCGGAACGCGATGTGCGTGCGCCAGACAAGAGGATTCCACTTCGCAGGTCCCGTGTGGCCGACCGAGCGGTGATGAAGCAGACGACCAAGTCGCTGCCTTCCCGGAAACCCAGCACCCGCATGCTGGCCGCTCGTGCAAGGTCGGCCGAACCATGGTCGCTGTACCTGCTGCAATGCAAGGGGGGCGTGATCTATACGGGCATCGCGCGCGACGTGGAGGCGCGCTGCGCGGCGCACACGAACGGCACCGGCGCGCGCTTTACGCGATCCCACCCGCCCCGGCGGCTGTTGATGCAGATCGACTATCCCAACCAGCGCGACGCGAGCCGGGCCGAGTACGCGGTCAAGCGATTGTCCGCACCGCAGAAGCGAGCGCTGATCCGGAAGCTGAAACTGCTGTCGCCCGGCGAACGGGCTGCGGCGGTGCAACTCGTCCAGCGCATTTGAGGCGGGCGGCGCTTCCGGCGAAGGTCGTCAAGAGAGCCACCGCGTTGCGTGACAGCTTCGCGTAAACCCGTGGGGCAGCAATGGTACGACGGCGCGCGTTGGCAGCTCTCAGCGGCCAGGAGCCGTCGTTGCGCGAAAGGATCTTCTTGGGTAGGGCGGCTGCCCGGCCGCCCAGGCCGCACCGGATTGCGACAGCGCGGGTCATGCGTGAATTCGGCGCGTGGAATGCCCAGCGCAGCCTCGCCCTTCGCGAGCCCATTTCATCGTCAGAACGAATCGTCATTTGCAATCGCGGACCGCTGCCGCTATTATGACGCTGTCCTAAACGCGCGCTGCCTGTGGACGGCCCTCGCGGCGCGCCGGAGCGTGTGTGAAGCTCGATGGCAGTAATCCTCCCCGCGGCGCGCTCGGCCGGTGCCGCATTCCCGCAGCAGGAGGTTCCGGATGAAATCGCCGAAGGATCGCAGGTTGCGCCCGAGTCCCGGCCTGACGCCATGCGCACAGGCCCCCGCGGGCAGGGTTGCCGCCCCCGAGGCGCAGTCGCTTCCCGCGGTGGTCGCCAGCGCCTTCACCCGATTGCGGCTCGCCCAGCGCGTGCGCGTGCTGCGGCGCCTGCTGCTGCCGGTTGGCCCGATGGCGCTCACGGTATTGGGTGGCGGCGTTTTCGCCAAGTATGCGGCACAGGCGCGCTGGCCGCGAATGGCCCTCTCGCTGGAAGATGCCTCACGGGTCACGTCCAGCCAGGTATACGAGCTCGTCCGCTACGTGGAACAGAGCAATCCGCTCGTCCTGCAGCAGGTGTTGGTCGTCCTCGCGCGCGACACGACGACGATGGCGGCTATCGGCGCCTCGGTCGCGGCCATCGTGATGCAGCATGTCGCGAACCGCAAGACCGTGCATGCCGCCACACGGCCGCAGAAGCCCGCATAGCAGCCGCGCGCCGATGGGTGGCGCGCCCGGAACTCCCGCACTTCGATACGAGTTTCGTAATGGCGCGCACCGTCACGCGCCGGGCACATTGGCGCCCGCGTCGATGACCGCCAGGTGAGCGCCGGACTTCCCAGTTCGGTCCGCGGCGGACTTAGCGATTCGCACGCCATGCCGGGTGTCGCGCCACCCACGGCCGGACGGTTTCGAGTGCGGCCGCCACGGCGAACAGGTCCGCTTCGCGATAGGCGCGCGCAACTATCTGCAGTCCGACGGGGAGGCCGGATGCGGCGAAGCCGGCCGGAATCGAGGCAGCGGGCTGGCCGGTCAGATTGAACGGATAGGTGTAACAGACCCACGTGACGATATTGCGGTCCCTCATGCCCGGCGGTATCGCAATGCCGGCTTCGACCCCCGCCACCGGCAGCGTCGGCGACAACAGCACATCGTATCTTTCGAAGAATTGCCGCACCCGTTCGCGGAACGCATAGCGGCCAGAAATGGCGCGCTGGTACACCTCGATCGGCATCGCGAGCGCGCGTTCGACGACGATCGCGACGTCCGGGTCCAGTTGCGCGCGATCCGCGCGAAGCGCGGGTCCGAGACGGGCGCCGATGCCGGCATAGAACTCGGCGGTCCACAGCTCGGCCGGGTCGTCGCCGAACGGGGCTTCGACTTCGTCGACGGCGCAGCCCGTGTCGGCGAGCGCGCGGGCAGCAGCTTCGGCAATGGCGCGCACCTCGGGCTCGACGGGCGCATAGCCGTAGGTCGGCGACCAAGCAACGCGCAGCTCTCGCGTTTGGTGGTCGCAGGCTACGAGGAAGTCTGGTGCCGGCTGCGGCACCGAGGCGGGATCGCGTGCGTCGTAGCCCGCCAAGGTCTGCAGCAGCAGCGCGACGTCACGCACCGAGCGGCCGATCGGACAGACGTGCGCCAGCGTCGGCGTCGCGGCCGCGGGGAACGCCGGCACGCGTCCGAACTGCGCCTTGACGCCGAAGAGCCCGCACAGCGCGGCCGGAATGCGGATCGAGCCGCCGCCGTCGGTGCCGATGGCCAACGGTGTCACACCGGCCGCGACGCTCGCGGCGGCGCCGGCGCTCGAGCCGCCGGCCGTCATGGCGGGATTCCACGGATTGCGCGTGCTGCCGCTCAGCGGCGAATCTCCGACCGCCTTGCAGCCATACTCGCTCGTCGTCGTCTTGCCGATGACGATCGCGCCGGCGCCCCGGAGTCGTTCGACCGCCGCGGCGTCCGCCGCAGCGACGTTGTGCGCCATCGTGCGCGAGCCGAAGGTGAAGGGCATGCCTTCCACGGCGACGAGATCCTTCACCGATATCGGCAGGCCATGGAGCGGGCCTAGCGGTGCGCCGCGCGCTCGCTGGTCATCGGCATGCCGCGCAGCGCGCAACGCATCGTCGGCACGAACCGTGACGAACGCGTTCAGCGCAGGTTCCGCCGCTTCGAGGCGCGCGAGCGCCGCGGCGACCGCCTCGGCGGCCGACATCCTGCCGGACGCGATCAGTTCCAGGAGTTCGATTGCGGTTCGCGCTTCAGGATGGCTTGGCATGCGGGAATCAAGGTCAGGCCAGGCCGTATCTCTTCCTGACCGCCGCGATGAACTGGGGCGTATGCTCCTCGCGCATCTTCTCCAGCGCCGCAACGTGGGGGCGCGCGCGCATCATCGTGAGATAGTCCGGGATCCCCGGAATCTCCGCGAGCCGATCCTCGCCGTAGATCGTCCGCGTGGCGAGCGCAACCAGCGGCAGATGGAACACGGCTGCGACGTCGGCGCAGGTCAGGCGATCACCGGCGATGAACGGCGAGAAGCGCACGCGCCGCTTCAATGCGGCAATCCCGAGCGCCAACTCGGTCGCCACCTGGTCCTTGAGGCCGTCCTGCAGGGGCAACCCGATCAGCGCCGCCGGGTAGAGGCGCCGGGCGACCAGCTCGACGTAGAGTTCCATGACCTGGATGAGCTCCCGGCAGCGCGCGCGCTCGAGCGGATCGGCGGGATAGAGCGGGATGGCCGGATAGGCATCCTCGAGATACTCGACGATCACCTGCGATTCGCACAGCGTACTGTCGCCGATCCTGACAAACGGCACCTTGCCGCGCGGGGACAGCTCGAGATACGCCGGATCCTGCGACGGCATCGCCGGTTCTTCGGCAAACGCAATCTGCTTTTCGAGGAGCGCCAGCTTGACCTTGTTGAAATAGTTGCTGGTCGCAAAGCCGTACAGGGTAATCGACATCGTGGAATCTCCCGGTTGAAGGTTGCGCTTGGCGGCGCGCGCATTGTCACCGAACCGGCCACGCTTTGACACCGGCCCTGAAAGCGTTCACGCCAAGCGCATCCGGTGCAGGAACGGCCGCCAGCGCGGATCGCCGCGCAGTGGCCGCAGGAACGCGTCCCCCGCCGAGAACGCCACTCCGGGGTCGCGTTGCACATAGGCCCGCTCGAGCCATTCGAACGCCTTCTCGACCTCGTTCCGGTGCGCGTAGACCTCGGCGATCTGATACGCGGCGGTCCAGGCGAATCCGTCGATCAGTGCCTGCAACGCAGCGTCCGACTCCGTCGCGCGCCCCAGCGCGTGCTGGGTCATCGCCAAGGCAACGTTGCGGAAGACGCCGTGCGACTCGGCTCCGGCCAGCACCAATGCCTCCTGGCCGCGCCCCTGCAAGACGCGCACGACCGCCAGGAATGCGTGGTTCAGGCCGGCGCCCGGACTGAGGTCGAGCGCGAGCTGAAACGACGCGGCGGCGTCGTCCAGGCGGTCGGCCATCACGTGAATGAGCGCCAACTGGCGATGCGTGCTAGCCGACAGGGGGTCGAGCGCGATCGCCTTGCGCATCAGTTCGAGCGCCTCGTCGAGCCGGCCGAGAACCCGTGCGAGCCCGGCCGCCGCGCGCAGTGCGTGGGCGTCGCCCGGCGCAAGCTCGAGCGCGCGCCGGAAGCACGTGTCCGCTGCCGTCCAGTTCCAGTCGTGCATCTCGAGCACCAGGCCGAGCTCGATGTGGCCTTCGGCCAGGTCCGGCGCCAGGCGCAACGCGTGCTGCGCGGCCTCCCGGGCACGTTCGAAGCCCTCGTCGATCGGCGCAAAACCGAATCCCGCCTGCACCTGGTGTATGCGCGACAGCCCCGTCCACGCCAGGGCAAAATCCGGATCGATCGCCAGCGCCTGCTGCAGCAGATCGATCGCCTTGTCGGTGTCCGCCTGCGTGGTCCGCTCGCCGAAGAACTTCCCCTGCAGATAGAGTTGAAAGGCTTCGGAATTGTCACTGCGCCCGATGGCGGCCTGGCGCACGTCCGCCGCCGCCGACTTTCCGGCCGCGGTCCCGGCCGGCTCCCGAAGCAGCGCCGCGCGAAGCTCCTTGACCACCGATTGCGCGATGTCGTCCTGCACGGCGAAGATGTCGTCGAGCTCGCGGTCGTACGTCTCCGACCAAAGGTGCGAGTCCGTCGCCGCGTCGATCAGCTGTGCGGTGATCCGTACGCGCTTGCCCGACTTGCGCACGCTCCCGCCGAGGATTGTCGCCACGTTGAGTTTCTGTGCGACGGTGGGGAGGTCGACGTCCTTGCCCTTGAAGTGAAAGGCGGAGGTCCGCGACGCGACGCGCAGGCCGCGTATCTTCGCGAGCACGTTCAGCAGCTCCTCCGAGAGTCCATCGGCGAAATATTCGTTCTCTTCGTCGCGGCTGAGGTTGACGAAAGGCAGCACGGCGATCGAAGGCGGAGCGTTGTCACCGCTCGTGGCGCCCGAGGGGGCGGCCGGTGGCGCCGCGGGTCGCGTTGCGGGCGGCACGGCCGCGGGTGCAACCGGCAGGGAGCTGCCCCGCATCAGGCGCCGCGCCCGTTCGGCGAACACATCCGCCGCCTCGCCCGCGGGAAGGCGCGTCCACTGCACCTCCCGGAATTTTTCGGGAATGCGGGCATTCGCGTCGCTCGTGGCGTCGATGACGATCGGAAGAAGGAATGCCTTGTCATCGGCCATGTCCATCGTCCGGTTCACCGCCAGATTCCATTCGCGCCGGAAATAGCCTTCCTCGCGGGCCTGGGTGTTCGCCGAAATGATCGGCACGAACAACGCGCATTCCTTGATCTGCCTGCGAATGGACGCGTCCCACGCATCGCCCCCGCGGAGCGCGCTCTGATCGAACCACACTTCGAGCCCGGCCGCCCGCAATGCGTCGCAGATGCGCCGGGCGGCCTCCGCATCCTGCGAGGCGTAGCTGAGAAAGATGGCCTTGGTGGATTCGCTCACGGGAGGTCGGTCAGAAAATCAAGGTCTCCACGACAGCGCCGGCCAGCACGCGAACCGGCAGGCGACAATGCCTCAGCCGCACGCGCCGGTATACCCGCAGGTGGAACAGAAGTCGCAGCCGTCCCTGCGGATCAGCGCCTTGTTCCCGCACTCCGGGCACTTCCTCCCCGGCAAGGTCTTCAGTTCGCCGCGGTGAGCCAGCTCGGTTGCGGGCACGGCCAGGATGCCGGCGTGCTCGAGCGGATACCCCTGCTCGGTCAGGATGCCGAGCATCGCGTAGCGGTGGATCATCAGCTGCGCCAGGTAGGCAATCGTCGACGGGTAGATCTGCGCCTTGTCCGAGCCCGGCGTGCGGGCCATGAAGGAGCCGTTCGGTTCGCCGTAGTTGAGGAGCTTGCGCAGCTTCATGCCAATCCACGCCGGGTCGTAGACCCGCATGTCGAGCGACAGCGCCTTGCACAATCCGTCCAGCACATGCGGATACTCGCCCGACAGCCACATCGAATAGGGGCGTCGCTGCCCGTCGGGCATCACCAGTTCCTTCAGGAACAGGACGAAGTCGTCGCCGGTGCCGTGGTTGGCCACGTCCACCGTCCAGCTGAGCGTGCCGTCGGCTCCGGTCTTCGGCTCCTTCGGCCCCATCAGCGCATCGACGACCGGCGTCTTGCCGATGCCTTCGCCGGCGAAGGCCCCCAGTTCGTTACAGCGATAGCGAATGAGCCTCGCGAATCCCGAGACCAGGCTCGGCACCCGTTCCCCGTGGCCGTCCGGCGGCATGGCCATCTCGAAGCCGTCGTCGCCGCCCGCCTTCTGCAGTGCGGAAAGCTTCATGTCGAGCCACGCGCGGTCATCGGTGCGCATATCCATCGACAGCGTCTTGGCGATCGCACCCAGGCCCCTCGGCTGCTCCGCGCCGTTGATCCACACTTCGAACGGATAGGAGGATCCGTCCTCGATGTGGCCGATGAACACCGCAAAATCCCCCAGCGGATGGCGGACGACGTAGGTCCAGCAGGGATTGCCGTTGGCGAGCTCCGGGCGACCCGGCCAGCGCAGGCTCGCCAGCGTGGGCTGGAGCGCGCGGTCGAGCCGGATGCGCCGATCCGGATCCGCCGTGTCGAAGTCCTGCGGTTCCGCAGCCGGCGCGCCCGGGGAGGCCACCTCGAGCACCGAGCCCAGAACGTTGTTGGGGCGATACGTGGCGATCCCCTTGAGCCCGGCCTTCCACGCCTCGAAGTAGAGATCCTCGAAGGCGTCGAACGGGTAGTCGGCGGGCACGTTCACCGTCTTGGAGATCGCGGTATCGATGAACGGCTGCACGGCGACGTTCATCGCCATGTGACCCTGGGCGCTCAATTGCAGCGCGTTCACGAACGCGGGGGCGAGCATCGCGCAGCGCTTGCCGCCGGCATCGGTCCACACCGTTCCGGCCGGGCGCTCCTGCGCCGCGTCGAACGGCAGCAGCAGGACGTCATCGTCGACGCCGTGGACGTGCTTGAACAGGCGATAGGCGTGGTCCTCGACGAGGTACTCCTTCATCGTGTCGTCGGGCATGCGCTTCTTGCGCTTGTAGAACCAGCTGAATGCCGGCTCGATGCCGTTCGATGCGTTGTCGGCGAAGGCGAGCGAGATGGTCCCGGTGGGCGCGATCGACAACAGATGGCTGTTGCGGATCCCGTGGGCACGGATCGCCGCCTTGATCGGTTCGGGCAGCCGGGAGGCGAAGCGGGGCGGGGCCAGGTACTGCTCGGGGTCGAGCAGCGGAAACGGTCCCTTCTCCTTGGCGATCTCGACCGATGCCATGTAGGCGGCATCGCGCATCGCTTCCGCAATGCGGGCGGCCATGGCGCGTGCCTCCGCGCTGTCGTAATGCAGCCCCAATTCGATGAGCGCGTCGCCGAGGCCGGTGAAACCCAACCCCACGCGGCGCTTGGCTGCCGCCTCCTTGCGCTGCTGCGGCAGCGGCCACGCCGTTACCTCGAGCACGTTGTCGAGCATGCGCACGCCGACCGTCACCGTGGCGGCGAAGCCGTCGAAATCGAAGCGCGCAGCGGGCGTGAAAGGCTCGCAGACGAAGCGGGTCAGGTCGATGCTTCCCAGGTCGCAGCAGCCATAGGCGGGAAGCGGCTGCTCTCCGCAGGGATTGCACGCCTCGATGGACTCGCAGTACGACAGATTGTTGTCGCGATTCATCTGGTCGATGAACACGACGCCAGGTTCGGCGTGGTCGTACGTCGACCGCATGATCTGGTCCCACAGCGCGCGGGCGCGTACCGTGCGGTACACCCATAGATCGTCGTCACGCTGACGCGCGCCGGCTTCGAGAAGCTCGGGCGCCGGCGGAGCCCCGTGCACGAGCTCCCAATCCGCGTTGTCGCGCATCGCCGCGACGAAGGCATCGGTCACCGCCACCGAGAGGTTGAAATTGGTGAAGTCGCCGTCGTCCTTGGCCCGGATGAACGCCTCGATATCGGGGTGATCGCAACGCAGGATGCCCATCTGGGCGCCGCGTCGCGAACCCGCGGACTCGACGGTCTCGCAGCTCTGGTCGAAGACCCGCATGTACGACAAGGGTCCGCTCGCGCGGCTGTTCGTGCCCCTGACGTGCGCGCCCTGGGGACGGATCGACGAGAAGTCGTAGCCGACGCCGCCGCCGCGGCGCATCGTTTCGGCGGCCTCGTTGAGCGCGACATAAATGCCGACGCCGTTCGCATCGCCGGAAATGCTGTCGCCCACCGGCTGGACGAAGCAGTTGAGCAACGTCGCCTTGAGATCGGTGCCGGCGGCGGAGTTGATGCGCCCGCCGGCGATGAAGCCATCGGCCTGCGCGCGGCAGAACGCCCCCTCCCATCGTTCGCGCTCTCCGGGGGCCTCGACCGCCGCCAGCGCGCGCGCCACCCTGCGTTGCACCGCCTCGATGCAGGACTCGCTTCCCTTCGCGTACTTTTCCAGGAGGACTTCCGTGGAAATGGACTGCGGAGCCAATGCGGCGGCCAGGGCCGGCCGGATGGATTTCGGATCGTCGCGTTTCATGGGAAATGACGGGCGCTCACGCGTCCCACCGGGTTGGCAAACGATAATGATGTCACGGAATCGGGCAGCGTTTCCATCGGTTGTCGGCACGGGTGCCTGGCCGACCTTTCCGTGCCGGCGCCATGTTGCTGTTTCCAATGGCCCTTGCACGATCGCCCAGGTTTCAGCGGCAGTTCCTGCCGCGCGAACGCGCGCAATTTTCGACCGCCTCAGGGTCGTTCCGGGACGGCAGCGACGGCCTCGGTTCGGCCTATACCGGACCTAATCGCCGCCCACGGAAGACGCGATCTTGCCTTCCACGGGGCGCGTTGCCGTACGCGACGACCGGCACTTGTGCAACGGCATCGCTATGCCCGTGGTTTGCCCGCCGCCGCATCCGCGTGATCACCTGCGCGCGGTGACTTGACCGACGCCTCGTCCGGAATCACGATGACGCCCGTTGGACCACCAAATTCTCCTGGAGGGGACGCCATGCAGAACACGATCGATCGCCGCCGTTTCCTGTTGGGCTTAGGCGCCGCGGCTGCAACCCAATCCTTGCCGTCGGCGGTCCGCGCGGCGATGGGACCCAACGACAAGTTCGATCTGCTGATCAAGGGCGGCGATGTTCTCGATCCGAGCCAGCGCTTGCGCGGCGCGCGCGATATCGGCATTCGTAATGGCGTGATCGAGGCGGTCGAGGGCAGCATTCCCGCCGAGCGTGCGCTTCGCGTCATCGATGCCTCGGGCCGGCTGGTGACGCCGGGCTTGGTCGATCTCCATGCGCACACGTTTCCCTATGGGTCCGGCATCGGCATCCCCGCCGACGAGCTGGTGCCGTTCCAGGGCACGACCACCGCGGTGTCGGCCGGTGACGCCGGGGCGAACAACTTCGCGGGCTATCGGCGCTTCATCGTCGCGTCGACGCGCACGCGCCTTTATGCCTTCGTGCACATCGCCAACATGGGGCTCACCGGCTTCCCGGTCGGCGAGCTCTACAACATCGACTTCGCGCAGATCGAACCCGCCGCGCGGACTGTGGCGGAGAATGCCGACATTGCGCTCGGCATCAAGGTGCGCATGTCGGAAAACGTGATCGCGCAGCATGGCACCGAGCCGCTGAAGCGCGCCATCAAGGCCTGCGAGATGGCGGGCACGAATGGGAAGATCATGTGTCACATCGGTGGCGTAGAGAACGCGCAACTGATGTCGCAGATCCTCGACCAGCTGCGGCCTGGCGACATCCTCACGCACTGCTATTCCGGCGCGCCCAACATCGCGGGCAAGTTCACCAACATCGTGCAGGACGGCAAGTTGTTGCCAGCGGCGCTGGAGGCCAAGAAGCGTGGCGTCCGTTTCGACATCGGCCACGGCGGCGGGAGCTTCGACTACACGGTCGCCGAGGCGGCGATCGCGCAGGGCGCGCTGCCCGATACGATTTCGTCCGACATGCACGTCTTCTCCGGCAACACGCCGGGCATGCCCTTTCTCACCTGGGTGATGAGCAAGTTCCTCAACATGGGCTTCACCCTGGACGAGGTCATCGCCATGGCGACGGTCAACCCCGCACGCGCGATCAACCGTCTGCCCAAGCTTGGCACGCTGCAGGTAGGCGCCCCCGGCGACGTGACGATGCTCGAGGTGGTCGAAGGGCCGGTGGAGTTCGTCGACACGCGTAACAACAAGCGCACCGGCAAGGTCTACATCAAGCCGGTGCAGACGGTTGCGGCCGGCATTGTGTTCGGGCGGCCGTTCTCGGCGCCGTTCAGCGTACGGTAGTCGATATTGCGCGGAAGCGCACAGGTGATGCCGCAGCATCGCCGGATGGAAGGACTTTGGCGCCCGATCACGGCTTGACCGACTCCACCCAGCCTGAAACCTTCGGGTCCCGGAGGCCGGATTTCCCCAAGCTCAAATTAGTTTGACCTGCCTCAGCCTTCTACCTCTTCTGCCTCTTGTACCATTCGCATCGTAGGGGCATGCTGTAACAAGGCGATGCACGGTGAAGGACGGGGAATCATGGACTCCATAGCAAGCGCAATGCGCGGAACACAGGAAGGGATATCCGGCGCGAAGGTCGTTGACCTGAAGACGAAGACGTACGGTATGAGCAATACACACCGGGACCAAGCATTGGGTCGCGGGATGGACTTTGCCCACAGCCTGTTGAACGAGGCAAAGGCCGCTTCAAGCAAAGTCAAAGATCAACGGGCGTTCTTTGCCGGCGTCGTGAACGTATTCGTCGGGGCCCTCACGTCGACAATTGGCGGGGAAGCAACCATCGAAGAGCTTCTCGTCATAGCCGATGTTCTTCGAAGCGGCGAGCAAGTACCGCAGAGGGAAGCAAGTGACGATCCGAGCGCCTGGCGCAAGGCATGCGATTACGGGTGTGCCTTTGCGGAAAGCTTCCTGAAAGCTTCGATGGACGCCTCAGACCAAACCACAGACCCTGGGGCGTTCTACGTCGGCGTCGTTCGAACATTCGCCGGGACACTGGCAGTGCACGGCACGGAAGCGGCAATTCAACAGATCGGCGTCCAAGCGCACGCGGTCGAGGCCGCGACCAAGAACGACCCGCTGGACGGAAGATTGGCGGGCGTATGGCGCTCGATATCCACGTGACAGGACGGCCCACGGCTTGCGGTAACCCGTTCTGAACATCGGTATATCGGCCGAACACCCGAGCATTCTTCGAATCACGATTGAACGGCTGCGGTTGGCAATTGACCGGCTCGCCGCAACGTCCGCTTCTCTGACGCACGACAGGCGGCAACGGGTCGCCTCTTGTCTCTTGAGCTCGCGGCTCCGTCGTAGGTATCGCGGTCCAGCTCCTAGTCGCTGCGGCGGTTCTGAAACGAGATCGCGCCCGCGTTGGGGCGCGCGCCTTCCAAAGTGTTCCCGTTCCGAGGTCAAGGTTCCCCGGGCTTGAACGGCAATTCCTTGCCGGCCGGGACGCTTTCCTCGGCCATCGAAAGCAGCATGGCGACTGTGATGTAGGTTCCGGCAATCGTCGTCAGGTCCACGACCTGCTGTTCCCCGAGAACCTGTTTCGCACGGACGAACGTGTCGTCGGAGACCTGGTGCTTGGTCGTCAACTCCGTAACGAAGTCGTAAACGATCGCTTCGTCCGCCTTCATGTTTTCCGGACGCCGCTGGGCCTTCAGGTCGGCGACGATCTCCGGCGAAAGTCCTGCCTTGATGGCGAGCGGCGCGTGCGCAAACCACTCGACCTGCGATCGCCACTGCCGCCCGATGATCAGGATGGCAAATTCGTTGAGACGCAGCGGAACCGACGAATTCCAGCGCAGATAGTAGAGCAGGTCGAACATCCGCTGCCCGAGAACGGGGCTGCGCAGCAACGGGTTGTACGGCCCGCCGAGCCCAACACTCGAGACCTTCATGATCTGCTCGCCGAGAGGTTTCTGATATACGTT
>Ga0209048_10001229_pt1 | contig 26472 bp, 25 predicted proteins | sample FrelakmetCRP12CR_FD_187146 | JGI IMG/M metagenome (GOLD analysis project Ga0209048, IMG submission 187146) | Freshwater lake sediment microbial communities from the University of Notre Dame, USA, for methane emissions studies - CRP12 CR (SPAdes)... | ecosystem: Environmental > Aquatic >... | reverse complement strand
CTGATCTTCTTCGTTTTCCGAACAACGGGTTTCTACGCATAACACAGTCGTTCACCGAACTCAAGGAAGAGGGGACGCCTGCCCGCTGCAATGGCATGTAATAGGGGTGTGATCAAAAGTGTTTGTCAAGTCTTGACTCAAGGCCATGGGACGCCATTCGAGCATCCTTCTCCGACGGTTCTAATCTCCCCGATGTCGACCGCAAAAGGAAATGCGTGCCTTCAAAGTGTCAAGGTGGAAGATTGAATTGTTCCATCAACCAGGATGTTTTCCATTTGAGGGGGCCTTACCAGAAGGATATACTTATCTGGGGATAATAACCAGCTATTAACAGAACCGGCTGTCATGCGGAATTCCCTTCGGGGGATCATTTTGCTGCGCGGGCAAAGATGAAAGGAGGTAAGAAATGGCTGTTTTCGCGGTGGTTTTGAATGTGGCAGGAAAGGGAAAAGTGGAAGTGGGGAGTGTTAGCTTTTGACAATCCGGATGTGAATCAGTTTGAATCAGTGGAATTGATTCAGCAAGATGCGGAGTCGCTGGAAGATGCGATTTCGGTGGTGTTCCTTCCTTCGTAAGTGTTTTGATGAATCAGGCCTGCCCGCGTAGCATTAAACCTTGATGATGAATGGATGAGATAAAACAGGCAGGAAAGTTGTGCGGAGAGAGGATTGCGGAGCAGTGCATAGAAAATTCCTCCCCGCTAAACTCAAAACTTGCCCAATTTCCGATCATCTGGCATTATAGAAGGGTGCTGAGTTTCGATCGTTCCGTACGGGCTCTGCCAGCGCAAGTCCCATTTTGTGATCCCAGGGTTGCTATCCCATAGCTTGGCGGTTACCAAGAGACGCTGGAAGGCAGGCTTTTATTCTGCAGAAGGCAAAATCCAAATGATGATGAAGACGATGAAAAAGGCCCTTTGTTTTTTAACATTTGCGCTAATGTTGCCTGTTCTTTGGGGATGCGGTTCCAGTCGTGAAGAACTGCCACCACCAACTGCTGTTCCTGCTGTTTCAAATATCAAGATCAGAGTGGTGGATGTTTCGAACGATACCCGCGAGTTGTATGATGTGGATGTTATCGGGATGATGTGGAATGCTCTGGAGGACTCCTTGAAAAAGCGGGGCATGCTGTGGACGCCGGATGCACCTGGCCTGCCCTTATTACTTGAGGCTCGCGTTTTGAAATATCAAGAGGGGAATGTCTGGTTGCGGCCCGTTTTGCCCATGTGGGGCAAGACTGTACTCACCACCAAGTGTGACGTCAAGGATGGAGGGCAGGTCGTCGCCTCAGCGGAAGCGAAGGGCTCCATAACTTTTGGCCATGAAACCTTTACGGTGGGGGCCTGGCGGAAGATATTCTCTGGCGTTGCCGAAGATCTTGTCAGTGACCTGGCTAAAAAGTTGTAGCTTATCCAGGTCTAGGTGTCTCGATTTTGGCATAGCTCAAACCGCGGGACCTTGCCTGCACAAAAACGCTTGACTTTTGGGAGCTCATTTATTAGATAAAAGCTCCCGCTCAGAAATAAGGGTTTACCTGCTCCGGGGTAGGTGTGAGAAGGGCGGATAGCTCAGCCGGGAGAGCATCGGCCTTACAAGCCGGGGGTCGCAGGTTCGAACCCTGTTCCGCCCACCAGAGAATACAGTTCGGGGTCGTAGTTAAGTTGGTTATAACGCCGGCCTGTCACGCCGGAGGCCGAGGGTTCAAGTCCCTTCGACCCCGCCAAAAAAATCAAGGAGTTAGCCGAGATGGTTAGCTCCTTTTTCTTTGTTGTGGGGCTTTTTGTGGGGTTTATCCTTTGCCCCCTTCAAATTACCTTTAGCCCGCGCACCCTACTTGCCGCCCTTTGACCGCTGGTGTCCCTCTTTTCTGCCTTGGTGAAAGGGTTATCGTCGGGCTATCCAGGTAAATACCTGACCCGGACCAGCCGGAACCAAAAAGGACAAATGCTGAATCACGCAAAATCAATGACAGTGAGAAAAACCGACTTCATTCGCCCAGAGGGGTTAGTACCCCAAATTCTCACCGACCAGCTTTACGTGGATGCGGCCTTTGACCATGTGTCCCTCGATAATGCTCCAAATGTTGCAGATCCGCTGAGGTGATTTGCAGTCGCTGCATAAGCCGGTCTCGCCGCAGGGGTTTTTGAAGCCTATACGGATTACGTTAATCGGTGCTGCGTAATGTTTGACCCTCGCCATAGCCGATTCCAGGTCTGGAGCAACCTTGTTCATCCCCACAACGAGGATGACTTTCTTGGGGCCGAATGCCATGGCTGCTATCCTGTTCCCGGTCCCATCAAGGTTGACCAGCCTGCCGTCGAGTGTAATTGCATTGGAGCTGGCAATCATCACGTCTGCCGTCATACCTTGGCACCTGACTTCCAGGCTCTGCTCAGGCGAAAGCCCTGGCTGATAAGGGTTGAAGATCTTCACTCCAGGCCGTTCAGCTATTTTTTCCCACAAGCCGATTTCCGTCGTTGTCATCGAGCCACAGCGGTAAACTGAAGCCCCTTTCGGGATCATTGCGACTATCTCATCCCTGGCTTGAGTGGCGCTGGGTGAATAGCTTCCCTCCATGCGGCGCTTCTCCAAGTGTTCAATGATGTCCTTTGCGGCTTTCTCGTTCCATGCCATTTGGTGCGTGTCCATGCCATGCCTCCCTCTGTTTGCGCAGTTGATACAGTCGCCTTTGAATCCTTGTCAGAATAGTTTAAAGAACGATTCCTTACCCGGATGTTCCAAATACTTCTTCACCAGACTCTCTAATGTTACGGGACCATCTCTGAACATCAGGTTCCTGTTGCTCCCGGAAATCAAGGCTGAAAGGGGGTGAAACATGGCCATGACGCCATTGTCCTTGGGGCATTGGGTTGCGGAGCATTCGGTAACGACGGTCATGAAATCGCTCCATTGTTCCAGAGGGCACTCGAACAGAACTTTGAGGGAGCTTACCGACAGGTCATTTTCCCAATTCTGGATTGGTCGCGAGAGTGAAGGTTTATCGGTCCGTTTCAGGAGGCTTTTGCTGAGAAGCCAAGGACTGAGTATAAGAGCATCACCCCGAAAGTCCTGCAATCTTGAGGATCAAAAAAATCCAATGAGGTCCAACTGGTTGCCTGAAGGCCAAATTCCCCTGGTCAGATCTCATCACCGAAATATATGAAACTCCCCAACAGGTGTGGTATAGGAGCAGTAGCAACAATTGCTGCTAACCAAATATAATCATTGGGAGGATTTGGCACAACTTCACAAAGGCGACAGTGGGGAGCTGCTAAATGGCTGTCATAATTCGGGTACCATCTTGCCCAACTGATCGAGGCTGAATACCGGTCCGTCCAGGCAGACGTATTTCGGTCCCAGATTGCACCGCCCGCAAATACCGACACCGCATTTCATGCGCTTCTCGAGGGTCGTGAGGACCTGGTGATCCTCGTAGCCGAGTTCCTTGAGCCCGAAAAGAACGAATTTGATCATGATGGGCGGGCCGCAGGTTATCGCAATGCGGTTATCGGGTGCGGGGGACTCTTCTTTCAGAACCGTCGGGACGAAGCCAACGCGTCCTGTCCAGCCGGGAAATTCGGCATCGACGGTGAGCACCAGGTTCACTCCTCCGGCTCTCCATTCATCAAATTCGTAAGTATAGCAGAGATCTTGTGGAGACCTTGCGCCGTAGATAACCGTGATATCGCCGTAGTCAGTCCGGTTATCGATCATGTGAAGGAGCAGGGTGCGCAGTGGCGCCATGCCGATGCCACCACCGATGAAGAGGATGTCACGGCCCTTCATTTCTTCGTAAGCGAAGCCGTTCCCGAGCGGAGCGCGGACTCCTATAGGGTCACCCGCGTTCAATTCGTGGATTCGTTTTGTAACTTCGCCTACGCGCATGACGCTGAACTGCAGATAATCTTTCCGCGTGGGTGGTGAATTGATGACGAAGGTGGATTCTCCGACGCCGAACACCGAAAGCTGACCTACCTGGCCAGGGCGGAATGAGAAATCCTGCATCTTCTCTTCATCGTTCAACCTGATTCTCAATGTGCGGATGTTGTGTGTCTCCTGAATGACTTCCTGTACAGTCGCCAGGTCAGGACAGTATGGGTTAAGCGCATTCACAGGTTTCCTCCTTCAGACCCTGCACGACCTTGCGAATGTCGATAGACACGGGGCAGAGACGGATGCATCGTCCACAACCGCAACACCCAATCATTCCGTCGTAATTGGTAGGGATGTAGCTGAATTTGTGCCCCACCCGGTTGCGGTAACGCTCGAGTTTGGTGGGGCGCGGATTATGGCCGCTGGCCTCAGACGTGTAATGAGAGAACATGCACGAATCCCAGGAACGCAAACGTGCTCCTTCCAAATTTTTCATCTCATCCGTAATGGTGAAGCAGTAGCAGGTTGGGCAAACGTAGGTGCATACACCGCAACTGAGGCACTGCTCCACCGCCTCCTGCCAGTATCCAAGGTTCTCAAAACGCCCACGGAAAGCTTCAACAGTGCCAGGCGGAAAACCGCTTGCGGGTTGACTTGATATCTCATCGTTGATTTGCTTTGCCGCGGCTTCCTGAATTTCAGTCGGGGGCAACGCGAGGGATTCCAGCGAATCGAGAATGAAGGCAGCCCTCTCGGTCAATGTTTCCAGCACGTAGCCGTCCTCGACGGGAATCAGCCGAAGGTCGCTTCCTTCCATATCGGCAGGTCCGCTGCCCACAGATGAGCAGAAACAGGCGCTGTCCGCTTCACCGCATACCAGTGTGGCAAAAAACGTATTTTCCCGACGCTTCCTGTAATAGGCATCGACGTATGGACCGTTGGTAAAAGTCCGATCGAGGGTCAGAAAACCTCTTGTGTCGCAGGGGCGTGCGCCGAAGACGAGAACTGGCCTGGATGTCAGGCTATCCGCCGTCGGATCATCCAGGCGAAGTGTTACCTTCGAAGGGTCTTGGGGGTCCTTTTGGTATTCGAACCGCAAAAGAGCTTCCATCTGCGGTAGCAGGACCTTCTTGGGTGGCAGAGAACTCCGGCGGTTCAAGATGGGGGCTAAGCCACTATGGTAGGGCATAAACTCCACTCCCCACTTGCCGTTTGCAGGCGCGGCCGGCACCCATACGTCCATGTTCCCGGCCAATTTGCTCAGGACCTTCTCCAGATCCGGCTGAGCAATGTATACTTTCCCAGTCATTGGGTCACCTCATCTACACAATTCAATCAAAATCAAGTCTTTCCCGACATCTCCAAAGGATGTAACGGCTGTCAGATGCTCGTCTCATCAGGCGAGAAAGTGAGCAATGGAGGAACAGCCTCCAGGTTGACACCTGCTTCATATCCTAGGAGCTCTCTGATAATCTTGCTCAGCTCCTCTTTCATCAACGTCACCGGGATCTCCATGGGGCAAACGCGCTCACATTCACCGCATTCGGTGCATCTGCCCGCCAGGTGCAGGGCATGAATGAAGTGAAAGAGGTACTTTTCCGAGATGCTCATGTACTGCGTCAGCCATTTGGGCTCCCTGGTCTCGGCGATACATCGTTCCTGGCAGACACATAACGGGCAGGCGTTGCGGCAGGCGTAACAACGCATGCACCTGTCCAGTTCAGACCGCCAAAAATCAAGTCTTTCGGCGAGCGACTGTTGTTCAAGTCCTTCCACGTCCCGGTAGGCGTTCTCAACTGTCACAAGGGGGGTGGCTACCTTGCCGATTAATGTATCGTGGATGACCGGGTTGGGGTATACGCAACGGAGGCATTTCCGCGCCAGCACATCAGCCAACTCCAGCCGTTGGAGGCCGCCATTATGCTCCAGAATCAATTGCCCATCTTCCACTGTGGCTGCCTGGATTCCCGTGGCTGGGACCTTCAGCATCACACGATGCCAGTCAATAACGCCGTGGCAGGGGAATCCCAGGATGTAGAGGCTGTCTCTGGATACGAACTTCTCTTGGATGAGCGCCACCAGGGACCGGCTGTCGCAGCCTTTGACACACACGCCGATTTTCTTTGCCTTGTCCGTGGCCTGAACGGCAGGTGTCTTCACCAGATAGCCGGTCAAGTTTTGGGAACAGAAAGGATTCCAGATGAGCTTCGATATGGAGTTGGCATCTCTTACGAAAACCGGTGTTGTGTGAAGTAGATCGTAGCCCTGGGTCCAGCCGATCACTGTTTCAAGCTCCGGCAGCGCAGCTTGCACCTGTTCATGCAATAGCCCGCATAATTGCTTGATATCTGTATTTGTCATTGATTACCCTCTGTTTAGCAATCCTTCCAACTCAATTCCGGGGCCTGGGTTTCGAACTCCCGGATTGAGACCGAGTTGTTGGATTTGCTCGGAGAACTCGGTGACCACCTGCTGCCAACGCTGGCCTTCAGAAGCCGATACCCAGGTGTAGTGGAACCTGCGGGGCTCAATGCCCATGAAGGGAAGGAAATGCTTGAGGACTTCCAGGCGCCGCCGAGCGTAAAAATTGCCGACGGAATAGTGGCAGTCCCTCGGGTGGCAGCCGGAAACCAACACGCCATCCGCCCCATAGATGAGCGCTTTGGCGGCGAACAAGGGATCCATGCGGCCAGTACACGGGATGCGGATGATACGAAGATCGGTGGGCTGCTTGAAGCGGCAGACCCCTGCGGTATCGGCCCCCCCGTAGGAACACCAGTTACACAAGAAGCCAACGATTTTGATACCCTGGTTCGCTGTAGATACTGAACCGGAGTTTGCTTTTGTCATTACCTTCTTCCTTTTTGTTGCAGATGAAACAGGAACATGGGAGGTTCCTCTTCACGTCATTTCGCAGCCAAATACTCTACACGGACCCGGGGCGGCAAGGCGTCTGACCGGCAATTTCCCGATCCGTAGGCTGGACAACTAGGCGCATAGAACATTGACCTCCGCCAGGATCTGGTCGTCAGTTGCGTGCTGCAACTGAACGGCCTTGGGCGGACAGGTCGCATTGCACAAGCCGCAACCCTGACAGACGGTGGCCAGGACTTCTGCTTTACGGATGCCACCACGCAGTTCTTTCCATTGAATAGCAATGAATGGGCAGACATCGATGCACTTTCCGCAAGAGATGCACACTCGCTCATTTACCAGAGCCACCTGCGGACTGGTTTCGATGGTTCCCCGGGAGAACAGCGCTTGAACTTTAGACGCAGCGGCACTGCCCTGGCCTACCGCAGCGGGTATGTCCTTGGGACCCTGGCAGACGCCGGCCAGATAGATCCCGGCCGTATTGGTCTCCACCGGGCGCAATTTGGGATGGCTCTCCATGTAAAATCCATACTGATCGTAGGAGATGCGCAGTTTTTCAGCCAGTTGCTTGGCCCCTACAGACGCTTCCAGTCCAGTCGCCAAGACCACCAGGTCAGCTTCAATCTCAACCTGAACACCCAGGAGAGTGTCCACTCCCTGTACTACCATCTGGTCACCCCTGGGATAAATCTTCCCGACTCGCCCGCGAATGTATTGTACGTTGTACTCTTCCTGAGCCCTCCGCACGAATTCGTCGTAGTTCTTCGCCGGCGAACGGATGTCCATGTAGAAGACGTAAGAGTTCGACTCGGGCAGGTGATCGCGTGTCAGAATAGCCTGTTTGGCGATGTACATGCAGCAAACGCCCGAGCAATAAGGCCTTCCGACCGAATTATCACGGGACCCGACGCACGCTACGAAAACGACGTTCTTGGGCTCTCTGCCGTCCGAAGGGCGGCGAATATGGCCGCCAAACGGGCCCGAAGCGCTCAGAATCCGCTCATACTGAAGGCCTGAAATGACGTCCGGGTAACGGCCTCCTCCATATTCCCCATAAACACTATGGTCGAAAAGATCAAAGCCTGTAGCCGCGATTACGGCGCCGACTTCCTCCGTCACTATTTCGTCTTCCATTTCAAAATTGATGGCATCCACCGGACAAATCTTCTTGCAGACTCCACACTTCCCTTTGGTAAAGTGGCGGCAGTGTTCCCGGTTAATGGTTGCCTTCTTGGGAATGGCCTGAGGAAAGGGAATGTTGATGGCGCGGGTCTTTCCCAACCGTTCGTTGAAGGCATCGGGGACGTTCTTTGCGGGGCATTTCTCGGTGCACAGGCCACAGCCCGTGCAGAGCTTCCAGTCCACGTAAGTCGCTTTTTTTCTGATCTGCACGGTGAAGTTGCCCACATATCCCGATACCGATTCCACTTCGCTGGCGGCGTACAGTGTGATGTTCTCCTTCTGTACAGTATCCACCATCTTGGGCCCCAGGATGCAGGATGAGCAGTCAACAGTTGGGAATGTCTTATCGAGCTTGGCCATTTTGCCACCGATGGTTGGTTCGCGTTCGACCAGAACCACATCCAAACCGCCGTCGGCGCAGTCCAGCGCAGCCTGAATACCGGCCACTCCACCACCAATCACCAATACCCGCTTATTGACGGGCACTTTCGTGGAAAAGAGGGGCTGATTGAAGCTCAACTTGGCCACAGCCATGTGCACCAGTTCTTGAGCCTTCAGGGTGTTTGCCTCGCGGTCGCTGCTGATCCATGAGACGTGTTCGCGAATGTTGGCCATTTCGAACATGAAGCGGTTCAATCCGGCCTTTTCCACCGTCCGCCGGAAGGTAGGTTCGTGCATGCGCGGACTGCATGCCGCGACCACCACCCCTTGCAGACCGTGCTCGCGTATGGCTCGCTGAATCTCATCCTGACCGGGCTCGGAACAGGTGTACATATAGCTCGTCGCATAGACGACACCGGGATAAGTCAAGGCCTCGAGAGCCACTGCCGCAACGTCGACCGTGCCGGCAATATTGGTTCCACAGTGACAGATAAAAACACCAATACGCATTTTTCTTCCCTATCTTAATCTTTCTTTGCCGCAAAGAGCGGAGTCCGTCCTCTAACATTCACCTCGCCGGGGTCAAGGGATCTTCAGAGCAAGCCGGGGAAAAAACGCAGGGGCAAGGCAAGTGTTTGGCAAGCAGGTTCAGACCTTTTGGCTGCCCAGAGCCGAGAACCGCATGCTCTCTTCTATTCCATCCTCCTCTTCGTCCAGACTTGGAAGAAGTGACTCGGCATTCACAAAGAGTTTATCCAAGCCGAGGGTTTTCGGTTCGATACCCAGTGCAAGTCCAATCACCTGAGTGAAGTAGACGATAGGAAGGTTGAAAGTGCGCTTCCAGAAACGGTCTACCTGACCCTGTCTCAAATCGAGGTTCTGCTGGCAGAGGGGACAAGCTACGGCGATAGCGTCAGCACCAAGGCGAAGGGCGAAGTCCATAATCCGCCCGCTCAACTTCCCGACAATCTTGTTGCGCGTCACTCCGTAGGTCGCACCGCAGCACTCGGTCTTGAGGGGGAAATCCGGTACTGTTGCACCTGTAGCCTCGATCAGCCGGTCCATTGTCATCGGGTTTTCGGGATCGTCGAATTCCGCAAAGCTGGCTGGTCGCGTCAGCAAACATCCGTAATAGGGGACGATAACACGCCCCTTGAGAGGCCGCCGGACCGCTCGCTGCAGCGCTTCGCTTCCCACCTCTTCGCTGAGTAACTGGAGCAGGGAAATAGCCTTCACTTGCCCGTCAAAAGGCATGCCGAGCAGCTCCAGGAAAGACGCTCTTGTATGTGGATTTTGATAAACCTCCACAGCACCCTTGAGCGATTTCAAGCAGCCGGGGCAAGGGGTCATGACGGCAGCGCAACCCTGCTCGGCAGCAATGGCCAGGTTCCGTCCGGCGAGAGCTGCAGATAGACCGGGATCGAGCGAGTGAGCAGGGGTGGAACCGCAGCAATTCCAATCCGGAATTTCCACCAATTCGATACCCAAGGCCTCACACACGGCCCGGGTAGAGTGGTCGTATTCAACGGCCAGCCCTTCCAAAGAACATCCAGGATAGAAGGCAACGCGCTTAATTCCACAATTGCTTTTTCCCGACAGCGCATTGTCACTTTTCTTGGAGAGATTAATACTTTTCAACTGCTGTGACATCAGTTCAGTCTTTCCGAGGTTTTTCACGGAGCCGAAGGGCTTCGAAGCGGCTGAAAATCTCGCTCACCGCTTTGCGTCCTTCGATTCTGGGAGGCATGAAAGATAGTTTACCCTTCTTTAGGACTCGAGGAGCAAGATCGAGGTCAGTAAAGGGTTTTTTTGCCTTGAAACTATAGATCGGGAGCAACCCGGTTTCGAAGACTCGCCCGAATCTTTTAACGGATTTGAGAAACTCATCGTAGAAGAGTTGAATGTCGTGCTCGGAGACGGTCCCTTCCTGACGGGAGATGACGCGCAAGCTTTCCATGATCCTGGCGACGTCCAGGTTGTTCGGACAGCGTGTCGTGCAGGCCTGGCATGTTGCGCAAAGCCATATGGAACGGGAGTTAAGAATGACTTCTTTCTGCCCCAACTGGACGAGCCGCATGATTTGGTTGACCGGGTAGTCGTACACATACGAGTAGACGCAACTGGCGCTGCAATTGCCGCACTGGTAGCATTTGTTGATCTGCTGTTCGCTGGCTTCTTCCACCTGCCTGATAAAGTCAGCGTCACAGGTCTTTTGAATTGACAGGGTGCTGATACGTTCCCTTACTTGCATCGATCTTCGTTCGCCTTTTCCCTTCAAGTAAAAGAAAATTCAAGACTTTTTGGAATTTAGAGATCCTCAAGCGCGCCGATGCATTGTGTAACATTGTTGAAAAAGTTTGTCAATACACCGCGACAGTACTTTTTAGCAGGCATAAGCAAGAATCGTTTTTCGTTGACGGGTATGGAAGCGCATGGTAAGGATGCAGGTACCGGGTAGAATCGCGAGATGTGCTGAAACTAATCTAGAAATCACGGAGGAAATCATGGCTGTTAGAGTGTTCATCGAGAGAGAAATCAAACCTGGTAATGATCTAAAGCTTCATAACCTGCTCATGCAGTTGCGCACCAAAGCAATGCTCCAGAAGGGGTACATCACAGGGGAAACGCTGAGAGATGTGAGCAACCCCAATAAATTCCTCGTCATTGGCACCTGGAACAGCATCGAGGATTGGAACACCTGGATAGCCAATTCGGAACGCAAGAAGCTCCAGACAGAACTCGACAAATTTCTGAAAACCCCAGAGAAGTTCAGTGTCTACACCTACTGATACCTCAACCTTGCACCAGCAAACTGAAACAGACATTTTGCATATAGTTTGACTCTCAGTTACCCGGCGGAGGCTTCTGTTGTCTCTGCCGGGAATCGGGGCAGCGGCTTCTCACTCCATATACCTTTGGACCTGATATACACCTTTTTCAGCGTTGAGAGCTGACACTACCCGGCTGAGGTGATTGGTGTCTTTTACCTCAATGGTCAGTTTGCAGACATTCAAGTCATTAGTTCGTGGATCGAGATGGATGCCTACGACTTTTGCATCGAATTGCCCGAGCACGCCGCTTAGAGTCGCCAGCATTCCCCGGTCCCCGGAGTAGACCACTTTGAGGTCTACGGGATACGTCTGATCCTTCCCTGAATCCCATTGCACTTCGATTTTTCTCTCCAGATCCCCTTTGTCGAGATTCCTACAGGAAAGTCGGTGGACGGTGATGCCCCTGCCGCGAGTGATGTAGCCTATAATCTCCTCCCCGGGAAGCGGATTGCAGCACTTGGCCATCCGCATCATTACATCATCCACTCCCCGGACCTTAATCCCCTCATCCGGCGGCGGAGATTTGCGCTTTTCGACGGGGATGAAATCTTCTTTCTCGACGATGTCCTCCACGGCGGTGGGAAGCAATCGGTTCATTACCTGGTTGGGAGTAGTTTTGTGGTAGCCAATGCTGGCCAGAAGGTCATCGATTGTGCGCAGAGAAAAAGCGCGAGCAACCTCCAGCAACTCCCGGGAATTGACGAAATTGTTAAAATTGACCCCCTTTTTTCGAAATTCCCGTTCACAGAGTTCTTTCCCGAGGGAGATTGATCGTTCCCGTTCTTCCGCTTTCATCCAGTGGCGAATGCGATTAATGGCCTTGGCTGTCTTGACAAACTTCAGCCAATCCTTACTGGGACGATGATTCGCCGCAGTCAGAATTTCAATCGTGTCGCCGTTTTGCAGCTCATAACGGAGCGGAACCAGCTTCCCGTTGACTCTTCCCCCGACGCATCGATGCCCTACCTCGGTATGCACTTCATAGGCGAAATCAACCGGCGTAGCGCCTCGCGGGAGGACCTTGACGGCCCCCATGGGCGTGAACACATAAACCTCATCGGGATAGAAATCGATTTTGGCAACATCGAAGAAACCTTTGAGATCACGCCATTCTTTGTTCCATTCCAAGAGTTCCCGCAACCAGGAAAACCGTTGGGTCTCCTGTAGGTCCACGGCCGACGGTCGAGCACCTTCTTTATAGAGCCAGTGAGCGGCAATGCCCTCGTTGGCAACCTTGTTCATTTCCTCGGTTCGTATCTGGATTTCCATATTCTCGCCGTACGGACCAACCACCGTGGTGTGCAGGGACTGATACATGTTGGACTTGGGCTTGGCAATGTAGTCTTTATAGCGTCCGGAAACGGGTTCCCAGGCGCCGTGAACCATCCCAAGAGCTTCGTAGCATGCCTTGACCGAGTCGACAATGATCCGAAAGGCGATAAGATCATAGATACGATCAAGGTTCATATCTTGCCTCATCATTTTGTGATGGATACTGTAAAGATGCTTGGGACGGCCAATAACCCTTCCCCGAATTCCGTTCTCCTCCAATTTTGAGGCCAGGATCTGTTTGAGTTCGCCAATATATCGGCGGCGCTCTTCTTCAGTTTTCGCCAGTCCTTGCAGGATTCTCTCCCAGGCTTCGGGCTCCAGACACTGGAAAGAGAGATCTTCCAGTTCTTGTTTCATCCAGTCGATGCCGAGTCTGCCTGCCAGTGGGGCGTAAATGTCGCGGGTTTCCTGAGCAAGGAGCTTCTGTGATTCGTTGAATGTGCACTGGAAAGTCCTGATGTCGTGAAGCCGGTCTGCCAGCTTCACCAGGATTACCTTGACATCAGCCGACATCGCAAGCACCATTTTCCGTATGTACTCAGCCTGGCGCTCTTCACGCCTGCTGAAATCAAGCTGGCTTAGCTTCGTCACCCCCTGAACAATCCGAGTGACATTGGCGCCAAATCTCTCTTCGAGTTCTGGCGCCGCCGCAAGCTGCTCCTCGATCACATCGTGCAACAGCCCGGCAGCAATGGTTTCCTCATCCAGCTTCATGCGCGCAAGAATCCCCGCAACTGCCAACGGGTGATTCATATAGGGTTCGCCTGACCGGACCTTTCCCCCATGGACTTGCGCACCGAACACATATGCCTTTTCCAGAAGCGAAATATCCGCTCCGGAATGGTAACTCAGCACCTGATCAAAGATTTCAAAGTAGCGCACGGCCCTCTATCCTGATTCTTCCAAAAGCTTTTCTCCCGTCATCTTTTCCACTTCAAGCAACAGGCAATGCAGTAAATCAGATTCCAGGACTTTCGCCACTCGCTCTCCCTTCTTGAAAAGAATGCCCTTCCCGCGGCCCCCTGCAATGCCAATATCGGCTTCTCTTGCTTCCCCCGGGCCATTCACCACGCAGCCCATAATGGCCACCTTGAGCGGCGTCCGCACCACTCTGAGCATCCGTTCCGCCCGTTGCACCATGGGGATCAGGTCAATTTCAGTACGCCCGCAGGTCGGGCAACTGATCAATTCAACGCCCCGTTCGCGCAGTTTCAATGCCCTCAGGATGCTGTAAGCAATGGGTATTTCCTCTTCCGGATCGCTCGTCACAGAAACCCGCACGGTGTCGCCAATGCCTTCAAAGAGTAGAATGCCAATGCCGAGAGCGGACTTGACGGCGCCGTGAATCACCGTTCCTGCTTCGGTAACTCCAAGATGGAGCGGATAGTCTGTTTTTGAGGACAGCAGGCGATAGGAACTGATCGTATCCAAGACATCCGATGACTTCATGGAAACCTTGATGAGACCGAAATCGAGGTCTTCCAGCAAACGGATGTGCCGCAAAGCGCTCTCCACCATCGCTTCCGGAGTCGGCCGTCCATATTGGGCCAAAAGATCCTTTTCCAGCGAACCACTGTTTACGCCGATGCGTATGGGAACCTGACGTTCCCTGGCGGCCGCTACCACCTTGCGGACCTTCGTCGGGCCGCCAATATTTCCCGGGTTCAGGCGCAAGCCGTCAACCCCTGCCTGCAAGGCCTCCAGTGCCAGTCGATGATCAAAATGAATATCCGCAATGAGCGGCATGGCGATTGCCTTCTTGATGCGCGAAAGCTGCTCTGCAGCCTCATGATCCGGTACGGCAACCCGGACGATTTCGCAGCCGGCGTCTTCCAAACGTTTGATCTGTGCCACTGTGGCTTTCCAGTCGCGGGTGTCCGTGTTGGCCATGGACTGCACCACCACCGGTGCTCCCCCACCGATGGGAATGCCTCCCAGATGAATCTGCCGTGTGTTACGCCTTGCCTCGATTGTGGCCAAATCCGATCCTTTCGTTCAAATCGAGATTATCGTGGTAGTCGGTTAGGATACTAACTGGGTATATAGGAATTAGCATTTTTCTACCACGAAATCCACGAAGAGACACGAAGGTACACAAAGTTAATTAAAGAAAAAACTTCCACGCCAGCTATTTCCATAGTAAGTGAAGTTCTTGCAAAATAAGAGTTTACATCACATCTCAGAGTGCGGGTTAACAGAACATGGTCATGAACAACCTTCGTATCCTATTTTGCGCTTCCGAAGTAGCTCCCTATGCGAAAACAGGAGGATTGGCCGATGTCACTCAAGCCCTTCCTGTTGCCCTCAAAAATCTCGGATGTGACGTCCGGGTCTTCATGCCTTTATATGGTTGCGCCCGAGATCGGATCAAGGACCCGAAAATCCTTCCCGAGACGCCCCCAATCTCTATGGGAATCCATGACTATCGTGTCAACTTGTTGGAAACTCGCTCCGCCTCCGGCCTGCCATTATACCTGCTCGAAAAAGACGAGTTCTACGACCGCTCTTTCCTTTACGGTACGCCTGCTTCCGGCGACTATGAGGACAATGCCGAGCGCTTCATCGCTTTCTGTCTTGCGGTTCGCCCACTGTGCATCGGGTTGGACTGGTTTCCTTCAATCCTGCATTTGCACGACTGGCAAACGGGGCTCGCCGCTGCCTATCATCATTTCTATTGGCGCCACGAGCCGAACTTTGCCAATTCGGGAACGGTCTTCACCATCCACAACCTGGCCTATCAGGGGGTTTTCCCCGGCAAGTATTTTGCCCTCACCAACCTCCCTGCGGAAGCGTTTTCCCTGCCAGGGATCGAATTCTGGGAGAAGTGCAATTTCCTTAAGGCCGGATTGGTATACAGTGATTATTTAACCACGGTAAGTCCTCGCTACAGCCAGGAGATTCAAAGTCCTGAGCGCGGACATGGTTTGCATGGGGTGCTGCAGGAGCGTAAGGATCATTTGTCCGGTATTCTGAACGGGATTGACCAAGTGGTATGGAATCCCGGGACAGATTCCTGCATTGCAAGCAACTACAGCTCATCCCGCCTGGCGGGGAAACGCCATTGCAAGGAATCGTTGCTCGCGGAGTTGGAGTTTTCCGAAAGCAATTCAGATCTGGCCCTTCTGGGAATGATCGGTCGTCTGGCAACTCAGAAAGGATTTGGTTTGCTCTTGGAGATTGTGGATGAGCTCATGAGCCTTCCCGTATTGCTGGCAATTCTTGGTACAGGGGATTCGGAAATCGGCCAAATGGTGCAAGAGATGGCCGCGCGTTATCCGGAGAAGATCAAGATCCGTAATGAGTTTAACGAACACCTTGCCCACCGGATTGAAGCCGGCGCCGATATGTTTTTGATGCCGTCCCTGTATGAACCATGTGGATTGAACCAGATGTACAGCCTCCGCTATGGCGCCATTCCGATTGTGCACGCGACCGGAGGTCTCGACGACTCGGTAGTGGATGTGCAGTTGGAACCCCTTCTGGGAACAGGTTTTAAGTTTTACACCTACGAGGCAAAGGCCCTTTTTGATACGATCGAGTCTGCTTTGGGTTTCTTCCAAAACAAAGGCAAATGGACGGAACTGCAGCGCCGTGCCATGGCTCAGGATTTTTCATGGCAGCGTTCTGCAGAGCAGTATCTGGAAGTCTACGAGAGAGTTCTTAGCGGAAAAAAGAGGGGCTAGTGGCTAGTGGCTGGTGATCGGTAGTTTTTTCTCAGTGTAACAGGACAGTTTTTTAAATTCGTTCTCATGCATGTTGGGAGTGAGGGAGCTACCTCATGGCAAGGTCGGTCGTTGACCTGGCAGCAGATTATTTCGGCTATCTGGCCAGGCGCTTCCCGGTAATGTGCGCCAGTGACGAATTTCATTTCCTGCCTCGTGCCCGAGCCGCCTGCCAGTATTACAGTCAACTGGATAACCTCAGTATCGATGCCATCGATGAATGTGTCCAGGTACTGAAGGACTTTCAAACTAGACTGAGTCTGCTTATCCCTCAGGCAGGAGACCAGGAGGAGTTCTTTGACATTGAGTTGCTGAAGAGCAATATGGCGGGGGTGCTCATTGAATTTGAGAGCACCAGGTCGTGGCGTCATAATCCACTGCTTTACCTCAAGATAGCCTTTATCGGATTGGACCAGGCTCTGACCAAACCCGCCTCCAGCCAACAGGAGACTGCCGAGCGCACTGCGGCTCGTCTCGATGCCATCCCCAGGTTGTTGGAACAGGCGGCTGAGAATCTCGGTGCCGTTCCCGAAACCCTTCATCAAGCGGCGCTCTTGATGCTGACCGATTGCCGGAAATACCTGGCAGAACTTGCCCAAGGCGTCCTTGATAATCCACGCAGTATGGAAAAAGTACACACGGCTCTCACCGCATTCGGCAAGTTCTTGAAAGCAATCAAGGTGATGCCTGATCAGGATTTTCCGAAAGCGGACATAGGTCCAACCCTGAGAGACCATTTTGCTTCGGAGCTAAGCATGTCCGAAGTATTTGAAATTGCGGTTGAGGAATGGCAGGATAATCTGCGTGCATTGCAGAGACTCCAGGCGCAAATTGACGCTGCCAAAAGCTGGGTGGAACTCTATCACGCCTATTTTCCAACCGATGTTCACAAAGTCGACACCATCACCCTTTATCATCTTGAGGCTGAGCGACTGCAAAGCTTTTTCCGGGAGCACGGATTCCAGGAAACCAACAGCGTGCCCTTTCCCGAAGTTCAAGAAACGCCGACCTATCTGAAATCGGTTCGCAGTTCAGCTTCCTTTGCTGCAGGCTTTACCACGGATCCGCGGGAGAAGGACTTCTTCTATATCACCACCATGCTTCCCGAACAGCGCAGTGGGGAGGCTGGAGACCTCCTCAGGAAACGCCTCCATCGAGAGTATAAATTCCTGAGTGCTCATGAGACGTTCCCTGGACACCATCTTCTGGACTCTACGAGGCGAAACTTAACAAACTGCATTCGAGCGCAAATCGAGTCGCCGCTTTTCTATGAAGGCTGGGCTTACTATGTCGAATCGCTACTGACCGAATACGGCTACGTCGATCACCCCCTGGACCAATTGATTGATCGCAAGCGAAGACTCTGGCGGGCGGCCCGGTGTCAGATCGATGTTGGACTTGCAGGCGGCTTGCTCAGCGAGAGCGAGGCGATGGAACTGTTAACCTCAGCGGGGTTCAGTCGGGAAGAAGCCAGGAATCAGGTCGATCGTTTTCGTTTAAATCCCGGCTACCAGTTATGCTACACTATAGGTCGCTACGAATTCACCAGGCTGAGGGAGAAATACGGCAGTCGGTTGGGGCGGGATGGTTTCCACTGGGAAGTTTTGCATGGTGGGGAACTGCCGTTTCATCTGATCGAGAAGCGGCTGGCAGAATGTGGAAGGCGGAAGGGTGAAGGCTAAAGGCTGAAGGTTCAGTTCTGATTTCTGATTTCCGTCATCTTCCTTGGTAGACAAACACAAGAGGTTTGAACATTGAGAGATTTTCAAGGATACCATTCGGAGTGGAACTTGGGGAGTCCCGGTGGTTGGGACTACCAGCGGGTTACTCAGATAATCGGAAAGGCCGTTTGGGCGAGGTTGAACCGGGTTCAGCCCATGGGCGTGCATCTGGACTTTGATCACCCGTTGCTGTTTCCCATCCATGGCTTTGTGGAAATGCTGGTCGCAACCCACCGGACCCGCGAAGGAAACAACCCCGGGCTGATTGCTGTGGTGGCGGAGGAAGAGACGCTGCAAGATGTCACGGAAAACATAAACCTGGCCGGGCATCTGGAGAAATTCAACGGCATCCGCTCAGCGCTTATGGCTCCTCAAGCACTCGAATTGCGGAATGGTCGCGTCTCCTGGCAGGGGCAACCGGTTTCATTGATTTTCATGGATTTCAATACCGATGTTCTTTTGAAACTGCATCGGACTCATAACCTCAGCCCACTCCTCCAGGCCGTGCGGGAACAGCGGGTGATCAATCCCCGAGGGACGGAACCCATCAATGTCAAGAGTATGTTTGAAGTGCTTACCGGACCGCGGCGGGATCGATTCCACCTCGAAGTGGTGCAGAGAACGCCCTGGACGCGCCAGTTCCATCCCCGGCGAACAGAGGGCCCGGGCGGTGAAACGATTGACGACCTGGTTGCCTGGACCTGGGCAAACTGGGATGACTTGGTGCTCAAGCCCGAGCGAGGCTATTCCGGCAGAGGAGTTCGCGTTGGAAAAGTGAACAGCAATGCCGACGACGCCGTGGAAGCCGCGCTCAGGGAGGGCAACTACATTGTCCAGGAGAAGATTCCTCTCGATTTGTGGGCAGAGGATATTCCGACGGTCAATCTTGGGACTGGTCAGATCGTTCTCAATCGCTGCCAGACAGACTTTCGTTGTTTGATGGGTCCTGAGGGTCTCTTCGGGTTTCTGGGCCGCTATGGTGGTGTACCGACGAATGTTGGTAGCGGCGGCGGGGTCCAGCCGCTGGCTGTTCTTCGGTCAAACATGAGCGTAGGCGAAGCTGTCGATCGGATCAACGGGGCGATCCTGGAGATGGATCATGCGGCAGTCTTGGAGGCCTTAGAGATGCAGAACAAAATGGCGCTTGAAGAAGGCTTCACCTACCTGCTCGGGCCAATCAAAATCGCGTTAAGACCAAGGGTGATTACAATCGACCAGATTCAGGCTTTGACGGGCTATTGTGCGGCGATGTGGTCCGACTGTCTTGTGCTGGAAAAAATGTGGCAGAACGGCGAGCTGGATGAGTTTATCAAGATCGAAGAGGAGGAACTGGCGATCGCGCGCATGCAACCCTGGGGCGGCTCCCCTGCCATTATCGCATCAGACGGTCTGTTCGGTTTTGGAGCTTCACCGGGGCCGTGATGAGTAACCACACAGACCTCGATTCAACGGTTATACCATTCCACAATTCGACCGTTCCTCAGGAACGATGATGACCATCAAGGTTGACCCAGACTGGTGGAAATCCCTGTTTGATGAGATCTACCTCATTACCGATGCCCGTTCGGTTTGCGACGAGGAGATTACGCGTCGAGAAGTGGACCTCATCTGCGAACTCCTGCCCGTGCGCCCTGACCACAGGATTTTGGATCTTTGCGGTGGCCATGGCCGCCACTGCCTTGAACTCTGCGCTCGCGGCATGGGCAATTGCACGCTGGTGGATTACTCACGCCACTTGATTGACCACGCCAGAAACTATGCCGCAAAAGCCGGATACACAATGGAATGCATCCAACAAGATGCCAGGTCTACGGGACTCCCTGATGCCAGCTTTGACCATGTCATCATTATGGGCAATTCTCTCGGTTACCTTGCCGATACGGCTGCTGACCGGGCAATTCTGGCAGAAGCAAACCGGGTCTTGCGCTCAGGTGGCTGGCTGCTGGTAGATGTGGTTGATGGCAAGGCAGCCAGGACCTCATTCAATCCCAATGCCTGGCATGAAATCGGATCTGACACGGTGGTCTGCCGCCAGCGGGAAATACGGGACGACCGGGTCTATGCCCGGGAACTGGTTGTCAGTAAGAGCAACGGGTTGGTGCGAGACCTTGCCTACTCGATCAAGCTCTACGACGAGGAAACCATTGTGGCGCTGATTGAGCAGGTCGGCTTCAAGACAGTCAGCGTCCATGCCGGCTTTTCCTTACACCGTCTGAAAGGCGATTATGGCTTCATGAATCGCCGCATCGTTTCTACGGGGCAGAAGCTTTAGTATAAATGGAAGATGCTGGCAGTTTTTTGGAAAGTGAGGTATCCTGTGTGCAACCAATCTGAAGAGGGATTTGCTAGAGCTGATTTCCTTTTGACGAACCGCTCCCAGGTTCTATACTGGAAAACAAACAGTGGATTTTTTGAAGGCTATTGAACCATTAGAGCTGGCATTCGATATCGACGGCGTTGTCGCTGACACGATGGCGGTCTTTGTTAGGCTCGCGCACGAGCACTATGGCTTTACCTGGTTGACCAAGGAAGATTTGCGGCAGTATGATCTTCGTGCGTGCCTGAATGTGGACCCCGAGATTGTGGATGAACTCATCTGTCTGACTCTGGACGATGAGCACACTCAGCAAATCCCGCCGGTGGACGGGGCAGTAGCCATGCTCACCAAGCTAGCCCGCCATGGACCGTTGAGATTTGTGACCGCTAGAATCTGGCCGGATTCAATCATTCGCTGGCTGCACCAGACCTTGCCCGAGGTTGATTCCTGTCGGATTGAAGTATTTGCCTCAGGACTCCCTGAAGCCAAGTGTGGTATTCTGAGAGAACTGAAGGTTCGGTATTTTGTTGAAGATCGGGTCGAGACCTGCAAGCTATTATCACAAAGCGGCATTCAGCCCCTGCTTTTTGATCAACCATGGAATCGTGTGCCAGAGGCTGCTGCATTTCCAAGAATTGAGAAGTGGTCTCAGCTTTGCGAGAGGATAATGTTGCAGGAAGAGGGGGGCTGAGGGGCACATGATGAAACCCGGGTTAACACTGCTTTGTCACATTCTGGGACGGCAAGTCTGACAGAGTCGAATGAAGAAACAACGATGAAGAGTGCGACTATCGCCATGAACGTGAGTGAGCCACCACCAATTCAGATCAAGGCCAATCGGGAGGGATTCACCTTGGTTCCTGATCCGGCTGCATCATTTGATGCCGTGTTTGCCTACCTGGAACAACGTTTGAGCGAATCCCGGGATTTCTTTCAACACGCGGAAATGACACTGGATCTGAGAGGGAAGCCGGTTCGCACTGATGAGCTCTCCAAACTGCATCGCCTATTGGTTACCAAGGGGCGGGTCCGGTTGGTGGAAGTGAAGCTGGAAGAGGATTTGAATTTGTTGCTGGACCGGCCGACTGATCGACGCACCTTACCGCCCAGAATTGAGACCCCACCGGTTCCGGATGATTTGGCTTTGGTCATTAGAAACACCTGTCGTTCGGGTACTCGCGTTGTGTCGCAATCGGATTGCGTGATTCTGGGGGATGTCAACCCCGGTGCGGAAGTGATTGCCGTCGGCGACATCATCGTCTTTGGAAACCTTCGAGGCGTTGCCCATGCCGGAGCCACTGGAGACCGATCGGCGCGAATCTGGGCGCTCAGTATTGAACCCAGTCAGATCAGAATTGCCGACATTGTGGCTGTCCCACCCCGAGGCAACAAACCGACTCCAAGGCGCTTTGAGATCGCAGAAGTTCAGGATAACCTGATCGAAGTGATTACGCTGTAAAGCAGGAGGCATGTGAAATAAACGATGAGACTTTCAACTTGAGAGATGGATGGGATGAGTCATGGCTGGGAAGACTATTGTCGTAACATCAGGTAAAGGTGGCGTGGGGAAAACCACAACTGTCGCCAATATAGGAACGGTGTTGGCAAAGAAGAAGTACAGTGTGGTGATGATAGATGCTGACATTGGTTTACGCAACCTGGATGTAATCATGGGTATCGAGAACCGCATCGTTTACAACCTGGTTGACATCATCGAGGGGAAGTGCCGTAAGCAGCAGGCAATGATCAGGGACCGCAAGTTGCATAATCTTTTCATCATTCCGGCGGCTCAGACCCGTGAGAAGACTGCGGTAAATCCTGATCAGATGAAAAAGTTATGCACGGAATTGGCGGAAGAATTCGACTATGTGCTCATCGACTGTCCTGCAGGAATTGAACAAGGTTTCCGAAATGCCGTTGCCGGAGCGCAAACGGCTATTGTGGTGACTACTCCCGAAGTTGCCGCCATCCGCGACGCTGACCGGGTGATCGGGCTCCTCGAGGCAGACTTGCTCAAAGATATTTATCTCATTATCAACCGGTTGAACCACCGCATGGTGAAGAAGGGCGACATGATGTCCACTGAGGATATTATCTCTCTTCTTGCCGTACCGCTGCTGGGAGTCATACCGGAGAGTGAGGAAGTCGTGATTTCGACAAATCGCGGTACACCCTTGGTCCATAATCGGGGCAGTAAAGCAGGAATGGCTTTCCAGCAAATAGGGGCGCGCCTGAACGGGGAAGATATTCCTCTGAACCTAGAACAGAAAATCACCCTCATGGACCGCGTCAAGCGATTCGTCTGGAGCTAGGAAGGAGAGTCATCTCATGCTCAAAGCAATAGTCCGTCGGTTTTTTGGAGAAAAGGCGAGCGCACAGGTGGCCCGGCAGCGGATGCAGGTAGTCCTCATGCATGACCGGATGGATATCGCACCGGATATCATGGAAGCGCTCAAGAATGATATCATAGCTGCACTGTCTCGCTATATGGAACTTGACAGAAGGACTATCCGGATCGATCTGGAGCAGGGCAAAAACTACACCGCTCTTATCTCCAATGTTCAGATCAAGCGGGTCTATCGGCACAGTATGTCTAGTTGATTTCGAATTTCCGATTTGGGAATGGCAAGAGCACATGATTTCGGGGGCGACGATCTTAATGAATCTTGCAGGAACCTCTATCGCCTTGGAATAGGTTGGACTGGGGTTTGCCGATGCCGTTGACGGTTCTTCTGGCAGCAACTCTTAGAAAATATGTCCCCGGCTATGACGCCGGAATCGGATATGCAATTCAGATCGAGGATGGAGCTTCCGTCCGGGATGTGGCCCAACGATTGCTCATTCCCCAGCAGGAAGTGAAACTCATCATGGTGAACGGTGTCCATGCGGATTGGGACACTGTCCTCAAAGGAGATGAACGAGTAGCTTATTTCCCTCCGGTAGGCGGCGGCTGACTTCTCAGCCGGTTACCCGCAAGCTATTCACCCACCACTTCTCGCGCTTTTCCGACCGCCTCCACCAGATCCGGCAGAAGATCGAGTGAGAGGGTGAGCCCTTTCTTGGACGGATGGTATTCTCCGTCGTCTCCTTTGTAGTAAACTCTGAGATCAATATACGGCTTCTTCTTGAATTCGGTTAAAGAAACCCGAATCTCCTCAAGTGGGTTCTTGGGAAACGCATGAATGAGCTGTGCTTTGTCACTCATAATCTGATCCTTTATTCGTCTCTTCCTAATAAAACAAGCAGTGCCGACCTATCATTCCCATAGAAGGAAAATAGGATCCATCCATGAGATGGTCAACCGGCCTCGTGCCTGCACATCGGTGTAAGCCCCCTGTAACAAATACCCGTGGTCACAGCAAGCGATTTTTGACCGAGGTGCTTCTTAGCTTTCTAGAGATCCTCCTCGATCGTTCGACGGTGGGGCCTCAAGTTGTCGACTCCTATGGTCGCCTCCCTTTAGCCTTCCCGATATCCCGCTTGATCCGCAAACTGAAAAATGCTTTACTCACCTTGAAGATCGGGCAGGCGGACCAACCTGATCCGCAACTAACAAAAAACCAGCAATGATTTCGGATCTCACATGGAAGAAAAGATCAGAACACTGAGCAAGTTGTATGCGAAACACTTCAGCGCTCAGCTGGACACGGTTCGTCTGCGAACCGGCAAGACTACGGAGCGCATCAAAATTGACCATCCCGAAGCCGCTGCCGTCGTCCCTTTTTTGGATGAGCAGCGCATTCTCATGGTTCGACAGTGGCGCTATGCCATCGAGCGAGAAACGCTTGAAATTCCCGCTGGGAAAGCAGATCCGGGTGAGGATCTCGATGTGTGTGCGATCCGGGAACTCAAGGAAGAAACCGGGTACGAAGCTGAACACCTGCTTCACCTTTTCAGTTATTACCCGGCCATCGGGTACTCTAACGAGATTATACGAATCTATGCGGCATCCGGCTTGAGGAGTTTACCTGGCGAGCAGGATGTGGATGAGATTTCCAGAGTGGAAGTGGTGGAATTGAGTCGCGTTCAGGACTTGATCCTGCAGGGCCTCATTTCCGACGGAAAGACAGTGATAGGCATCTCGCTTTTTCTTGCCAAACAACAACGAGGAGAAATTCCCCCGGGTTTCTTCTAACAAGGAGTAGTATCGACATTTCCAGATGGACGCAGAACAGTGGCTTCGTACATGAGAAAGGTTCCTATCACCCGGTACGGGCACTATTTGTTGCTTAAGGAACTCGCTTACTTGCGACGTGTGATACGACTCGAAGTTGTTGAAGAGCTACGCGAGGCCAGAGCATTCGGAGTGAAAGCGGACAATCAGCAATACCTGCTTGCCCGTGAACGGTATGTGGTTCTTGAGAAAAAAATCCACGATCTTGAAGAAAAGCTATCTTGTTGCGAAATCTTCGCAGGGCGGAAGTTCTACTTCAAGCAGGTTGGTTTTGGCGCCACAGCGCTGATCCAGAATGTCGACACCGGCGAAAAATGCCAGTACCAACTGGTGGGGCCTTACGAGTCGGACATCAGGAACGGAAAACTCTCAATGGAATCACCTCTGGGGAGCTGTCTGATGGGGCGCTTTGAAGGAGAGGAAGTAACAGTGTACACACCCGCAGGAATCCGCATTTATCGCATCCTGGCGATCGAAATATAAGGCCACGCAAACTCTTGTCTAACCTTCCCCGGGATTTGCTTGACTTCAATCTCTTCAGCTGCCGGGGGAGAGGTCCTCCTTGGTAGCTATAAATGGGTTAGAATAGCCGTTGACAGACCTTTTACAAGTGTGCCATGATCGCCGGCAATTTTAGGGGTGGGTTCCATGGGAGCTTGATCATTGGGATGGTGTGAACCTTATCACGCAGAGGGGGTGAGACGGGTATCTCTAGCTGGGGGGAGGAGCAATACAGTTCACAGTATTTCTCTTCATAACGTTAGTTAGCTGTTCATTTCCAAGTCCATCCTGAGCTGATCGCAGGGTGGCAGTTTCCAGAATTCTTTATCACTAAAGCATCCTGCATCCTCTTTTCGGGAGTGGGTAGTTCACTTTTCTACGTTGATATCGGGACGATCATTAGGTGGTTGTGCTCATAAATGATGCTTTAGGCAGTTAATTACAGAAGATTCAGGCATTCTCGATTCCTATTGCGGGCACATTTCTCTTCGAATCGACTTGAGCAGAGTGTATCCCGACCGTTCTCTAAGAACATTTCAAGTTGAGCTGAAAGGAGTTTTCGATGGCGGATCAGGTTAGTGAGCAGACGACGTTCCCAAGGTGGATACCGCTGGTTGGAGGCGTACTCGGAAGCACCACGTGCGGATTGTTGCTCTATGCATGGAGCGTTTTTATTAAGCCTCTCAATGCAGAATTTGGCTGGAGTCGTGCAGAAATCGCTCTGGCCTTTGCAATTTGCTGTTTGATTTTTGGCTTGGTGACTTTCCCTGCGGGGAGATTCAGTGATCGATTGGGGGCAAAGGGTCCCCGGACGGTCGTCCTGGTTGGCGGTGCGATACTTTGCCTCGGTTTTATCCTTTCCGGATTTATTACTTCTAAAATCCAACTCTATATCACTTATGGTCTTATTGCTGGTTTTGGCGGCGGTGTGGTTTATCTCCCCCCGATTGCCACGGCGCCCAAATGGTGGCCTGACCGAAGAGCCTTGGCTACGGGCTTTGCCGTTGTCGGTCTGGGTCTTGGTTCTTTCATCATGGCGCCTTTAGCTACCTATCTGATCGGCGCTCCAGGATTGGGTTGGCGGTATGTGTTCATTTATGTGGGCATCGCTATGGGTATTATGTGCTTTCTGGCAGCTCTCTGTCTCAAAGTCCCTCCCCCAGGCTATAAACCGGCAGGCTGGAGCCCTCCTGCGCCCAAGCCAGGCGCCGCTGTGGCCAAGGACTGGACACACGAAGAGAGCAGGCAGACGCCCCAGTTCTGGCTCCTGTACCTCAGTTATTTCTGCGGTTCCTTTGCGGGCCTCATGATCATCGGACACATTGCAGCACACGGAAGGGATTCCGGGCTGGATGCCATGACGGCTTCCTATGCGGTCAGTTCGCTGGCTATCGCTAACGCGGCGGTCCGCATCCTCATCGGTGCTTTTGCTGACAAGCTCGGCACCAAGAAGTGCTTCATCGGGACCTTCTCGCTGCAGATAGTGGCCCTGTTGCTGCTCTACCCGGCGGGCTCGAACATCCTCTTACTGGGCATCGTAGCGATTCTGATCGGCTGGAACTACG
>Ga0209048_10001228_pt1 | contig 26479 bp, 22 predicted proteins | sample FrelakmetCRP12CR_FD_187146 | JGI IMG/M metagenome (GOLD analysis project Ga0209048, IMG submission 187146) | Freshwater lake sediment microbial communities from the University of Notre Dame, USA, for methane emissions studies - CRP12 CR (SPAdes)... | ecosystem: Environmental > Aquatic >... | reverse complement strand
CCCCGCTCTTCATCTTCTGGCTGGTTGCGGTCGTCATCATCGTCGGGGCGCTGGGCTTCCTGCCCGCCCTGGCATTGGGCCCGATCGTCGAACATTTAATGATTTTCCGTTAGGATGGTTCAAGCCATGAATACCCAACTTAAAAAACGATCCACGTTTCAGCATGAACTGTACCAGCGTGCGATCCTGGATTCTTTCGTCAAGCTCAACCCGCGCCGCATGGTGCGCAACCCGGTCATGTTCGTGGTGGAAGCAGGCAGCCTGCTAACAAGCGTGTTATGGATACAGGCGCTCTTTGGCAAGGGTGAAGCCCCAGCCGGTTTCATCGGTGGGGTAGCCTTGTGGCTGTGGTTTACAGTCCTGTTTGCCAATTTCTCCGAAGCAGTGGCTGAAGGACGCGGCAAGGCCCAGGCTGAGGCACTGCGCAAGACCCGCCAGACCACCCAGGCCAAAAAACTGCCCCGCCCGGACCGCCAGGTTAAATACGAGCTGGTCGCATCGGCTGCTTTACGCAAGAATGACCTATTCCTGGTGGAAGCCGGCGATATCCTGCCCGTGGATGGGGAGATCATCGAAGGGATCGCCTCGGTAGACGAGAGCGCTGTCACCGGTGAAAGCGCCCCGGTCATCCGTGAATCCGGCGGGGATCGCAGCGCCGTCACCGGCGGGACGCGGCTGCTCTCCGACTGGCTGGTAGTGCGCGTCACAGCCGATCCGGGCGAGGGCTTCCTGGACCGCATGATCAGCCTGGTGGAAGGCGCCAAGCGCCAGAAGACCCCGAATGAGATCGCCCTGGACATCCTGCTGGCTGGTTTCACGCTAATCTTCCTGATCGTGTGTGCCACGCTGCTGCCCTACTCGCTATACAGCGTGGGGACAGCCGGTCACGGCAACCCCATCACCATCACCGTGCTGGTGGCCCTGCTGGTCTGCCTGATCCCAACCACCATCGGCGGGCTGCTATCAGCCATCGGCATTGCCGGGATGGACCGCATGATCCAACGAAATGTTATCGCCATGTCGGGCCGGGCGGTGGAAGCTGCCGGGGACGTGGACGTGCTGCTGCTCGACAAGACCGGGACGATCACCCTGGGCAACCGCCAGGCGGTGGAGTTGATCCCCGTTGGCGGGATCACCCCCCAGGAACTAGCCGAGGCGGCGCAACTGGCTTCCCTGGCAGACGAGACCCCCGAAGGACGGAGCATCGTCGTGCTGGCCAAGGAGAAGTACGGCCTGCGCGGCCAGACCATGGGCCCGAGCGAATCTGCTCCCCAGGGGATGCACTTTGTCCCGTTCAGCGCCCAGACCCGCATGTCGGGCGTGGATTTCGACGGCACTTCCATCCGCAAGGGTGCGCCGGATAGCATGCTGGCGCTGGTCCGGTCGAAGGGGCACCCCGTTCCATCCGACCTGCAAACCAATGTGGATGCCATCGCCCGCTCCGGCGGCACGCCCCTGGTAATAGCCCGCAACGGCCAGGTGTTGGGTGTCATCCACCTCAAGGACATCGTCAAGGGTGGCATCAAGGAGCGCTTCGCCCAGCTGCGCAAGATGGGGATTAAAACGGTGATGATCACCGGCGACAACCCGTTGACCGCCGCAGCCATCGCTGCCGAAGCTGGCGTGGACGACTTCCTGGCGCAAGCCACACCTGAAGCCAAGCTCAAGCTGATCCGCGAGTCCCAGGCCGGCGGGCGGCTGGTGGCCATGACTGGCGACGGCACAAACGACGCCCCGGCCCTGGCCCAGGCGGACGTGGCAGTAGCGATGAACACAGGCACCCAGCCGGCGCGTGAGGCCGCCAATATGGTCGACCTGGACAGCAACCCCACCAAGCTGATCGAGATCGTGGAGATCGGCAAGCAGCTGCTGATGACGCGGGGTGCCCTGACCACCTTCAGCATTGCCAACGACGTCTCGAAATACTTTGCCATCATCCCGGCTGCTTTCGCCTCAACGTACCCGGTCCTGGGCGTCTTGAACGTCATGCGCCTGGCCACTCCGCAGAGTGCCATCCTATCAGCGGTCATATTCAACGCCCTGATCATCATCGCTCTCATCCCTCTGGCACTCAAGGGTGTCCCGTACCGGGCAGTGGGGGCAGCCCGGCTGTTGCGCGACAACCTGCTCATTTACGGCGTAGGCGGCCTGATCGCCCCATTCATTGGCATCAAGCTGATCGACCTGCTCCTGGTGGCATTGCACCTGGTCTAGTTCTATAAAGAGGCATCCATGAAAAGAAACCGTTTCTCCTTAACCCCCAAATTGCTTGCCAATAGCATGCTGGCCGTCTTGATGGTCGCAGCTACCACCGTCCTGCTGGTGCTGTTCGGTCGCGACACACTCGGAGAGGCTGTGATCGCCTTGCTATATCTGGTACCGGTGGCGTGGAGCGCCAATAAATGGGGACAACTGCCAGGGATCAGCGCAGCCCTCACAGCCGCCCTGGCATTCGATTTTCTATTTATCCCGCCTTTTTACACCTTCGCGGTGGCGCGGCTGGAAGGCTGGCTGGTACTGGCCATTTTCCTGGGTGTCGCCATCCTGGTGGTTGGACGGATTCAAGACAGCCTGACGAAGGCGCGCGAAGCCGTGTTCATGTACGAACTGAGTTCGGCTCTCACCGGCTTGCGCACGCAAGAAGCGGTGGCCCACACTGTTGCCAAACAACTCCAGCAGTTATTCCAGGCCTCTTTGGTGAACGTTATTTTCTATACCGAGAACCGGTCGCTGAGCATTGTTGCCAGTGAGCCGAGCAATGGGATCGGAAAAGACCGCCCAGACCGGGTCCTTCCGCTCCTGAACTCCTGGGGATTGGCTGGTGAAATTCAAATCTGGCGCGACGCTTACGTGGATTTGCCGACGGAAGACAGCCGGCTGCTGCAGAATTTTGCGTCCCAGACCGCTCGAGCACTGGAGCGCACGCAGCAAACCGAGACTGAAAAACAGATCAATGGCCTGGCGCCTAAAGCCTCACCCAAATAAGGAAAAAATGCGAACACAAATTCGTCCGGCCTTGATGGCCATCCTGATTTTCACACTGATAACCGGCGTTATCTACCCGCTGCTGGTCACCGGCGTTGCCCAGCTTGTTTTTCCACGCCAGGCCAATGGCAGCCTGATCATCGTCAATGGTCAGGCGGTTGGTTCAGATTTGATAGGCCAGGCATTCGACGACCCGAAATATTTCTGGGGGCGTCTTTCGGCGACCAGCCCCTTCCCGTACAATGCCGCGGCCTCCTCCGGGTCCAACCTTGGACCGAGCAATCCGGCCCTGCTGGAGGCCGTCAAGGCCCGCATCGCTGCCCTGAAAGCGGCTGACCCAGCCAACACCCAGCCCATCCCCGTGGACCTGGTCACAGCCTCCGGCAGCGGCCTAGACCCGGACATCAGTGTGGCGGCAGCCCTCTACCAGGTCCCGCGCGTGGCGAGAGCACGCGGCATGAGTGAAGCGGTTGTGATCACCCTGGTTAATCAATATAAAGAAGGGCGACAATTTGGTTTCCTGGGAGAAGCGCGGGTGAATGTGCTTAAACTCAATCTAGCATTGGACGAAATTAAATAGTATAGTAAAGACATGTCAGCCGAACCTACCCGCCCCAACCCTGATGAACTGCTGGCCCAAGTTCAGGCTGAAGAGCAACAGGGCAAACGCGGGCACCTGAAGATTTTCCTGGGCTACGCGGCGGGGGTGGGGAAGACATATGCCATGCTGGAAGCCGCCCACCAACGGAAGGCGGAAGAAGTGGATGTGGTGGTTGGGTACGTGGAAACCCATGGCCGGGCTGAAACAGAGATTCAATTGAGGGGCCTGGAAGTCATCCCGCGCTTGAAAGTGGATTACCACGCTGTACAACTTCCTGAAATGGACATTGATGCCGTGCTGGAGCGCAACCCGCGCCTGGTGCTGGTGGATGAATTAGCCCACACCAACGCGCCCGGGTCGCGGCATGCCAAGCGTTACCAGGACGTGGAGGAATTGCTGGAGCGCGGCATCAACGTCTATACCACACTCAACATCCAGCATATCGAAAGCTTGAACGATGTGGTTGCGCAGATCACAGGGACCAAAGTGCGCGAGACCGTCCCAGACAGCGTGATCGATGCGGTCACCGATATCGAATTAATCGACCTGCCACCTGACGAGCTGATCAACCGCCTGCAGGAAGGTAAAGTTTACATCCCTGACCAGGCCCAGCGGGCCATCCAAAAATTCTTCCGCAAGGGCAACCTGACCGCCCTGCGCGAATTGACCATGCGCCGCGCCGCCGAGCGGGTGGATGACCAGATGCGGGCTTACATGCAGACACGCGCCATCCCCGGTCCATGGCCGGCGAGCGAACGCCTGCTTGTCTGCATCAGCCCGGGTGCACTGGGCGAACGTCTGATCCATACTGCGCGGCGGCTGGCAGACGAATTGAATGCGGAGTGGTTCGCAATCTACGTGGAAACTCCCGATCAGGCCAGAATATCCCAGGAGCAGCGCGACCAGGTGGCGCGTTCCTTGCGGCTGGCGGAAGAACTGGGGGCAAAAACGACCAGCCTCCCAGGGCAGTCGGTTGCCGAAACGGTGATGGAATATGCCCATGGTCACAATGTGACCAAGGTGATCGCCGGCAAGCCGATCCATTCGCGCTGGATCGAGTTCCTGCGGGGTTCCGTGGTGGACCATTTGATCCGCTTGAGTGGTTCAATTGATGTGTACGTGATCAGCAGTGAAACTGAACCATCAACCAAAAGAGCCCTGGAAGCCTGGCGGCCGCATCCCCCGTGGCCAAGGTACTTGTGGGGACTGATGCTGGTGGCAGCCGCCACCGGTCTCAGCGCAATAATAGCTCCTTACATTTCACCCACCAACCTGGTTGTAATCTTTCTGCTGGCAGTAGTGCTCGCGGCTGTTTTCCTGGGGCGCGGGCCGGCGATCCTGACCTCGGTGCTGGGTGTGGCAGCCTTTGATTACTTCTTTGTCCCCCCGCATTTAACCCTGGCCGTTTCCAACACCGAATACTTGCTAACCTTTTTTGGGTTGCTGGCGGTCGGGCTGGTGATCAGCCAATTGACGGCCTTGGTACGTGAACAGGCCGAAGCCGCGAAACAACGCGAAGTGCAGACGGTTGCATTGTACGAGTTGGGCCGCGATCTGACCGAAACTGCCGGGCTGGAAGCTGTCACGCAAACAGCCGTTGCTCACATCGGTCAGACATTCAGCCGGGATGTTGCCATATTCCTGCCGGTTGCCGGTATCTTGAAGGTGTATGCCACCAGCGCGGAGCTGGTCGTCTCCGAAGATGATCAAGCCGTGGCTGCCTGGACCTTTGAGCATGGCCAGCCGGCCGGGCGCGGCACCGATACCCTGCCAGAGGCCTCCATGCGCTATCAGCCTCTAAAGACCATGCGCGGGGGTGTGGGTGTTCTGGGGGTTAAACCATCTACACCGGATCGTTTCCTGAGCCGCGACCAGCTCCGGACGCTGGACGCGTTCGCCAACCAGATCGCCCTGGCCATCGAGCGGGCGCGCCTGGCCGAGCAAACCCGCCAGACCGAGATGCTGGAGATCACCGACAAGCTCCAAAACGCCTTGCTTAATTCGATTTCTCACGACTTGCGTACCCCTCTGGTCTCCATCACCGGGGCATTAAGCAGCCTGACCAATGACCAGGTAACCCTGGACGAATCCGCCCGGCGCAGCCTGATCGAAACCGCCAGCGAAGAAGCCGACAGGCTCAACCGGCTGGTGGGCAACCTGCTGGACATGACCCGCCTGGAATCTGGAGCCATGCGGGTAAAGCGGGATGCCTGTGACATTCAAGACCTGGTCGGCTCATCCCTGGAGGAAATCGGTCCGCGCCTGGACAATCGCCCAGTATCGGTGGATGTCCCGGATGACCTGCCATTGGTGTCAATGGACTTTGTTTTGATCGAACGTGTGCTGGTGAATGTGATCGATAATGGCTTGAAGTATTCCCCGCAGGATACGCCCATTGAAATCCGGGCACACATGGCGGGGGCCTTTGTGGAAATAACAGTTGCCGACCGGGGAGTGGGAATTCCGCCGGAAGATCTGGCCCGCATCTTTGACAAGTTCTACCGCGTCCAACGACCCGATAACGTCAACGGAACCGGCCTTGGCCTGGCCATTGGCAAGGGAATCGTGGATGCGCATGGCGGATTTATTTCTGCAGAGAATCGCCCGGGCGGTGGAACGATCATCACAATTGCACTCCCGGTGGAGGCGAAAATATGAGCGAACAAGACCTGCGCATCCTGGTGGTGGATGATGAGCGTTCGATCCGCCGGTTCCTGAAAGCCTCTTTAGGAAGCCAGTTCGTTATCATAGAAGCCACCACCGGCGAAGAAGCGCTGACAGCCGTGGCAGCCAACCGACCGGACGTCATCATCCTGGACCTGGGGCTTCCCGATATGGACGGCGTGGAGGTCACGCGCCGCCTGCGCGAATGGACGCAGATCCCCATCATCGTTGTTTCGGTGCGTGAGCAGGAGAAAGACAAGATCGCGGCGCTGGACGCGGGTGCCGATGATTACCTGACAAAACCTTTCGGGGTTGGGGAATTAATGGCGCGCTTGCGCTCGGCATTGCGGCGTTCGGCGCAGGCGGAAACGGATCCGGTTTTCAAAACCGGGAACCTGGTAGTTGACCTGAACCAGCGTGAGGTTTTGGTGAACGGACAGCCCGTTTCCCTGACACCGACCGAATACGATATTTTGCGGACATTAGTCAAACACGCCGGAAAGGTGTTGACCCATGATCAGTTGCTGCGCGCCGTTTGGGGAACAGCTTACCAAAGCGAAACCCATATGCTGCAGGTCAACATCAGCAATATAAGACGGAAAATTGAGCCGGACCCAGTACGACCGAGCTACCTTATCACCGAACCGGGGGTTGGATACAGGCTGAAGATCATCTGAAACAAAACGCGGGGAAGGATTTCCTGCTCAGGAATGCCGTCGTCTTGACGGTTTCTTGACATCTTTCAGCCTGGTCTTGTCATTGGCTTGACCCCATTTTGTATAAAATCCAACAAGTTGCCTTGACGCAATCTTGACTTCTTCCAGCCATTTATTGACATTGGCTTGACGCGTCTGTCTGTAAAATCCATTCCATCGAAAAGCAAGATGCGAAATGATTGGAGCGGATTGCACCATGAAGAAGAAAAGAATTCCCAAAAGCTGGAAACTGGTGATCCAAGGCCTGCCTTTGGCAGGCGTCGCGGCGACAACCTTTTTGCCTTTACAAGGGCTGAGTCAACAATTCATGATGCTGATCGTTTTGCTGTGGCTGCAGGTATTTTTCATTACCGAATGCTTTTTAGCAGGAAGATGAACGGACAAACATGGACGAAAAAACAGTGCGGGTCCTGGTGGCAGATGACGAACGCCCCATCAGGCGATTTTTAAACGCTTCTCTGAGCGGAGAATATACAGTATTGGAAGCGGCCACGGGTGAAGAAACCCTGGCCGTAACTGTGTCTGGGCGCCCGGACGTGATCATCCTGGACCTCGGACTGCCGGACGTGGACGGCATCGAGGTGACCCGCCGCTTGCGCGAATGGACGCAGATCCCCATTATTGTGGTCTCGGTAAGGGACCGGGAAGAGGACAAGATCGCGGCCCTGGATGCGGGAGCCGACGATTACCTGACCAAGCCATTCGGTGCAGGTGAATTGATGGCCCGCCTGCGAGCGGCCCTACGCCGGTCGGCGCTTCCCGAAAGCGAACCGGTCTACCAGGCTGGGGGTCTGTTCGTGGACCTGGCAAGGCGGGAGGTGCTGGTCAATGGGCAAACGGTCACCCTGACGCCAACGGAATACGATATCCTGCGCATTCTCGTTCAGAACGCCGGCAAAGTGCTTACCCACCAACAGCTTGTCCATGCAGTGTGGGGCACCAGTTACGAAGCGGATGCGCATCTGTTGCGGGTGAACATCAGCAACCTGCGTCGAAAAATTGAAGTTGATCCAGCCCGGCCGCGCTATATCGTAACAGAACCCGGGGTCGGGTACCGTCTAAAAACGTTGGATGATAAAAGGGTCTGATCTGACCCGAGTAATTATTTACAGAACGAAGGAACTTTATGATCTTCTCTATTGGTTTAATCATCGTGATCGTTTTCCTTGCTTTCAAAGCAGCTCCAGTTGAGAAAAAGGAACATGCTCTGTTGCATGGTGCAGGTCAAATCGGGTTGCTGGCCGCGCTGGCTCTCTTCGGTGTGGATTATTTCACCTCCTACTTCTACGCAACCGGCGAGATGATGAGCGCCCTGCATCCCTACAATCTGCAGAAATACGCCTTCAGCGCAGTCATTATCATCGCGGTCGCCAACGCGGTATTCGGTTTCCTGTATATGTATTCCCTGGGAGTTTTTAATGAAGGCGGCGGTTCATATACTGCCTCGATGCGCTACCTTGCACCCGGACTGAGCCTAGTGGTGGCAGTCGTCCTGCTGCAGGACTACATCTTTACCATCGTTGTCTCCAGTCTCTCAGGAGTGGATCAATTGCTGTCGCTGAGAAACTCTTATAACATCCCCTGGTTCTACCACGTGGCTCTGGGAGTGGCCCTGGTGACAGTTACCTGGTGGCTCACCATCCGCGGCCGCGGGGAATCAGCGCGGGTGGTATTCACCATGCTGGGCATCTTTGTCATGCTAACCATTGTCATGGCAATCGGTCTTTTCATTGCCAAAAGCAGAGTGGTGGCTGTTCTGCCCTACACCCCTCCTGTCATTACACCCACACTCTGGCAGGCAGCGTATCACATGCTGTCCGCTTCCATGAAAGGCCTGGTAGCGCTAAGCGGTCTGGAAGCCATGTCCAATGGCATCCAATTCGTGATCAACGATGACTTCGCCCTGGTGAAATGGGGAAAGAAGCGCATCCCTCGCTTATCGGGTTTATGGAATTACTACAGCGGCAAATCAGGCATCGGGCGAATGGTGCAGACTTCCTTTCTGTTCTACGGTGGCATCACCACGGCCTTCCTGACATACTTTGCAATTCACTTCAACGCCTTTGATGGCACAGCCGGAAGATCCCTGGTGGCAAATCTATCCTTTATCGGATTAAGCCAGTTCCCGGGAGGAATAATCCTTTACTGGGCATACCAGATCCTGGCGGTGGCACTGCTGGCAGCGGCCTCCATGACCGCTTTCCAGGATTTACAGGCCACCGAATGGCGGGATGTAGCGATCGGGGAAATCCCGGAGATCATCGTTTACCGGGATAAGCGCGGTACTTTCACCCGATCGGTGACGATCGCCTTTATCCTCGTCATCATTATCACTTTTATCATCCGGGGCAAGACGGCATTGGGTATTCCGTATTACGGCATCGGTGTCTTCATGCCGATCATGATGATGGGCTTTGCCATCCGAAAACACATTTTGAAGACCTATCCAAAGGGTTCCAAGCGTTCCTGGGGTGCCTTCGGAGCCGGGTTTGCAGCGATACTTTCAGCGGTTGTCTTCGTTGGCCAGATCGCCGGTAAATGGACTGAAGGAGGCTGGATCGTGCTGATCTCTTTCAGCATCCTGGTAATCACAGCCAACCTGGTGCTGATCTCCCCCATCGGATACCGTGAGCCAAAACAGATCTACCGGATTGTGCGCGAGAAAGCGCGCGTCCAGGGGGCCATGGCATCCATTGTGGAATGGCAGTCGCTTAAAATGCAGGAGTACCGCTACAATGTGATCGTCTGGGTAGCTCGATTCTTCGAGTTGCTCGGCATCCGGCGCCCGATGCGGTATGAGCCGCCTGCGCCAGCCGGAGACTATGTCCACGCCTTGCATGTGGACCATCCCGAAGCCCCGTCCCTGCTGCAGCAATACCTGGACAGCAAACCGAAGGAGCCGAAACTTGGGGGCGCTCCCAAGCAGACTTCACCGGGAGATGAAGAAGGAAAAGAGGACTGACTACCTCTACCCTTACCCAAAACGAGTTGCTCGAACAAGCAACTCGTTTTGTTTTTAAAAATACCCCGCTATTGCCACGGCAAGCATCATAATCAGCAGCAATGTGCTCTCGTGTGTTCCTTTCCACATTCATCACTCTTGACAAAATCTTGACACTTTTGCGTCTGCTCTTGACATATCCTTGACGTTATCCTGGAAAAGCAGGATAATCACTTTCTTGTCAATAAACAAAGAGATTGGTGGCGGATTAATTTCGTCTAATACAAGGTTTGAAAGAATACGAATAACAATCGGAAAATAATATGCTGTTCTCCATCGCGCTCCTTATTGCCATCATCGGCATTGCCATCAAATTTTCTCCAGTGGAAAAAAAGAACCATGCCCTGATCCATGGGGCCGGACAGATCGGTCTATTGGCTGCCCTGGCATTGTTTGGCGTGGATTACTTCACTTCGTATTTTTATGCCACCGGCGAGATGATGAGCGCCCTGCATCCCTACAATCTGCAGAAATACGCGTTCATTGCCGTCATTATCATCGCGGTTGCCAATGCGGTATTTGGTTTCCTGTACATGTATTCGTTGGGAGTATTCAATGAGGGTGGGGGTTCTTATACCGCTGCCATGCGTTACCTGGCGCCCGGGTTGAGCCTGGTCGTGGCAGTGGTATTGATCCAGGATTACGTGTTTACAATTGTGGTTTCAACACTCTCCGGCGTGGACCAATTACTGTCCCTGACCAATTCCTATAATACACTTTGGGTGTATCGTTTTTTGATCGGGGCGGGCCTGGCAACGATCACCTGGTGGCTGACCATTCGCGGGCGGGGCGAATCAGCGCGAGTAACCTTTACGATGCTGGGCATCTTCCTCATGCTCACCATTGTCATGAGCATTGGCCTTTTCATTGCCAAAGGCAGAGCGGTGACCGCACTGCCCTACACCCCTCCCGCCACCACGCCTTCCCTCTGGCAGGCCATGTATCGTATGCTTTCTGCTTCCATGAAAGGCCTGGTGGCTTTGAGCGGTCTGGAGGCCATGTCCAATGGGATCCAATTTGTGATTAATGAAGACTTTGCCCTGGTAAGGTGGGGAAAGAAATACATCCCACGTTTATCGGGTCTATGGAATTACTTCAGCGGCAAGTCTGGTATCGGGCGCATGGTACAGACCGCTTTCCTGTTTTATGGCGGCATCACCACGGCTTTCCTGGCTTACTTCGCGGTCCACTTCAATGCCTTTGACAGCGTTGCCGGTCGTTCGCTAGTCGCTAATCTTTCTTTTATCGGTTTCACGCAATTGCCCGGAGGAAATATCCTGTATTGGGCCTACCAAATTCTGGCTGTCGCCATGCTGGCAGCGGCCTCCATGACTGCCTTCCAGGACTTGCAGGCGACTGCCTGGCGTGATGTTGCCATTGGAGAGATCCCGGAAATCGTGGTGTATCGCAACCCCAAGGGCACGTTCACGCGTTCGGTGACAGCAGGATTTATCGTCGCAATTCTTATCCAGCTGATCTTGCGTGGCGATACCGGTGCAGCCATCCCCTTTTACGGGATCGGTGTATTTATGCCGATCATGGTAATGGGTTTTGCTATCCGCCGACATATTTTAAAAACATTCCCGAAGGGTACGAAACGTTCGTGGGGTGCCTTCGGGGCAGGGTTCGCGGCAGTTCTTTCCGGGATCGTCTTCGTCGGCCAGATCGTCGGGAAGTGGACCGAAGGCGGCTGGGTGGTTTTAATTTCATTCAGCGTCCTGATCATCGCTGCAAACCTGTTATTAATTTCTCCCATCGGATACCGCGAACCAAATCAGATCTATCGAATTGTGCGCGAAAAAGCGCGTGTCCAGGGGGCCATGGCATCCATTGTGGAATGGCAGTCGCTTAAAATGCAGGAATACCGCTACAATTTGATCGTCTGGATTGCCCGGTTTTTCGAGTTGCTCGGCGTACGGCGCCCGATGCGATATGAGCCGCCTGCACCAGCCGGGGACTATGACCATGCACTTCACGTGGACCATCCCGAAGCCCCGTCCCTGCTGCAGCAATACCTGGACCGCAAACCGAAGGCACCGAAACTGGGGGGTGCTCCCAAGCAGACTTCTCCGGGAGATGAAGAAGGAAAAGAGGAATAAAAGCAACAGGGAAAAGATAAAACCCTGGCATTGTTTGATGCCAGGTTTTTGCTCTTATCGATATTGTTGTGGGGGAAACTTTGCTGCTGCGGCCTGAACCACCAGCCAGCGCCACCGGGAACCAGCTCCCGGTCCACAGCGAATCGCCTGCCAGGCGGACAAATTCTCCAGCCCGACTTCAATTTCCAGCCGGGGGAACATCCTGCTCATCGGTGCAGCCCATTCTCCAACGGCGACCGTCACGCGCCAGCAGCTGGTCTGCCTCGGTGGGTCCCCAACTGCCAAGCGGATAAATATAGAGCGGCGGGTCGTCATGCTCTTCCCAGCCCTTGAGGATAGGGTCCACCATTTTCCAGGAGGCCTCGATGCCGTCGCTGCGGGTGAAGAGCGAAGCATCCCCATCCAGTGCTTCAAGCAACAGCCGCTCGTAAGCCTCCGGCAGGGACCCGCTGAACGAGGAACCATAGTGGAAATCCATATCCACCGAGCGCATCTCCTGAGCGGAATCGGGGAGTTTGGCCTCGAAGCGCAGGTGGATGCCTTCGTCGGGCTGGATGCAGAGCGAGAGAATGTTGGGCGTGAAATCGCTGCCTTCCGGCAGGTGGAACATGAGGTGAGGGGGGCGCTCGAACTCGATGATGATCTCGGAGCTTTTGTGCGCCAATGCCTTGCCTGAGCGCAGGTAGAACGGAACGCCCTGCCAGCGCCAATTGTCTATGTTAAGTTTGATGGCGGCGAAGGTGGGCGTCTGCGAACCGTGGGCGACGCCATCCGTCTGCCGATAACCGGCATACTGGCCGCGCACCGTATCGGCCAGCGCGACCGGGCGGATGCTCTCGAATACTTTGGCCTTCTCGTTGCGGACCGCATCGGCGCTGAACGAACTGGGCGATTCCATCGCCACCAACGCCAGCAATTGCAGGAGGTGGTTTTGGAACATATCCCGCATCACCCCGGCAGTATCATAATAACCGGCACGGTGTGCCACGTCCACCGTCTCTGCCACAGTCACCTGAACGTTGTTAACGTAGCGGCGGTTCCAGACCGGTTCGAAAATGGTGTTGGCGAAACGGAAGAACAGGATGTTCTGGGCTGTCTCTTTGCCGAGATAATGATCAATGCGATAAACCTGGCTCTCGTTGAAGACCGCATGGACGGCGTGATTAAGCTCCTGGGCAGAGGTTAGGTCGCGGCCGAATGGCTTCTCGATGATGATCCTACGCCACTCATGCGGACCTGCAGCCTGTTTCGCCATGCCGGCCACGCCCAGTTCGCTGACAACCAAGGCGTAATGTTCCGGGGCGGTGGCCAAATAATACAACCGGTTGGCAGGACCGCCTTCCAATGCTTTCAGGGAGGCTTCCAGCTTCGGAAAATCAGCCGTGACATCGAGGTTGCCCTGGAAGTAGTGCAACTTCCCAGCGAATTTCTTCCAGACTTCAGCATCGAAACTATCCGCGCTGAACTCTGTCACCCCGTCGTGCAGAATGAGACGGAAGGACTCGTCGGTGTAGGGACGGCGCGCAAACCCGACCACCTGTATACGCCCGGGCAACCGCCCTTTCTTGAAATTGTTGTAGAGCGCTGGAATCAACTTGCGCGAGGTCAGGTCGCCAGAGGCACCGAAAATGACAATGGTGGTGGGAATATTCTCCATGAGCCTTCCTTGAAACTGGTTTGAGGATGCCTTGTTTTTACAACAGGCGTTTGCTGCTCGCTATGGGGTTAGTAGCTGCCCCTACTCCGTCTGGAGGGCGTGACCGCCGAACTCATTGCGCATGGCGGCCAGCAACTTGGCAGCGTAACTCTCATCCTGGCGGCTGATGAAGCGCTGCAGGAGCGCCAGGGTGATGACCGGGGCGGACACATCCAGGTCAATCGCCTCGGCCACAGTCCAGCGACCCTCGCCACTATCGTCCACCCAGCCTTTGATGTGACCCAGGTCCTGGTCTTTTGCCAGCGCATCGGCGGTCAGGTCGAGCAGCCAGGAACGGACAACACTGCCGTATCGCCAGATTTGTGCGATCTGTTCCAGGTCCAGACCGAACTCCTGCCTGGCGTGCATGATCTCAAAACCTTCGGCGTAGGCCTGCATCAGGCCGTACTCTATGCCGTTATGAATCATCTTGACGAAGTGCCCCGCTCCCACCGGCCCGACGCGCCCCCAACCTTTGTCGACTGCGGGTGCCAGCGTCTCAAAAATCGGACGCAATTGCTCAACCACTTTCATGTTTCCGCCGATCATCAGGCTGTAACCTTCCGCCAACCCCCAAACGCCGCCGCTGGTGCCAGCGTCCAGGTAGTGTATACCTTTCAGATCGAGGGCGGCGGCACGGCGGATATCATCCTTGTAGTAGGTATTGCCGCCGTCAATAATGGTATCGCCGGGTGCGAGCAGGTCAGCCAGTTCATTGACTACTGCCTCGGTTGCAGCCCCGGAGGGGACCATCACCCAGACAGTACGAGGCGCGGTCAATGCCGCGACCGCTTCAGCAGCCGAAAATGCCGGGACCAGCCCGTGTTCGGCGGCCAGTTGGCGGGTCGCCTCAGGGGAGCGGTTGACGCCAACCACGCGATGGCCGCCCTTTAGCAGACGCTGCGCCATATTCCCGCCCATTTTTCCCAAACCAATCATGGCGAGTTCCATTAATATTTCTCCTTTCTTGTTTTATCGCCCTTTTTGCCACTCATTGTATCTTAAAACTCCAATTACCAAGAATTGACTCATGAATTTTTATATTGACCTCGTCCCAGTTTCCTCTTACAATACCTGCATGGGAAATGTCAGCCAGTATGATGCTGGATTTTTTCGCCCCGATCACGACCCGCCGTGCGCAGGAGAAAGGACCCCGAGCCTGCCGCGGTTTTTTTGAGGCGTTCCCACCCTTTACCCGTTTCCCTTATAATTTACCGGAGGAAAAATGACAGTTTTACCTTTCCTTTCCAAGCGTGCCCCGGCCTTTGCCGATATCCCGGATGAAAAGTGGAATGACTGGCGCTGGCAGTTGAGCCACCGCCTGAATTCTGCAGAAGAAATCGAAAAGGTTATTACCCTGACCGAGTCAGAGCGCAAGGCGCTCAGCGCGGCGCATCTCTTCCGGGTGGAGGTGACACCTTATTTCGTTTCATTGATCGATCCCAATGACCCGGACGATCCCATCCGCAAACAAGTTATCCCCACCGACCGTGAAATGACCACTTTCACAGCGGAAATGGAAGACTCGCTGGCCGAGGATAAACACTCGCCTGTGCCAGGGTTGGTCCATCGCTACCCGGACCGGGTGCTGATGCTGGTTACCACACAATGCGCCTCGTACTGCCGTTATTGTACGCGCGCCCGCATTGTTGGCGACCCGACGGCACAATTCTCGCGGCATGAGTTTGACATGCAAATAGAATACCTAAAAAACACACCTCAGGTACGGGACGTGCTGCTTTCGGGGGGCGACCCGCTGGTCCTGGCGCCAAAAATCCTCGAGGAGATCCTCACCCGTCTGCGCGAAATCCCACATATTGAGATCGTCCGCATCGGCTCGCGCGTTCCGGTCTTCATGCCGCAGCGCATCACCGACGACCTGTGCGACATGCTGCAGAAATTCCACCCGCTCTGGTTGAACATCCATGTCAACCATTCGAACGAAATCACCAAAGAACTGGCTGAGGCCTGCGATAAAATGACCCGGGTCGGTATCCCGCTTGGAAACCAGTCCGTGCTTTTGGCGGGCGTCAACGATAATGTCCACATCCAGCGCAAACTGGTACAGGACCTGGTGCGCATCCGCGTGCGCCCATATTATCTCTACCAGTGCGACCTGGTGCATGGCGCCGGACACTTCCGCACACCCGTGGCCAAAGGCATCGAGATTTTGGAAGGCCTGCGCGGGCACACATCCGGATACGCCGTGCCGCAGTACATTGTGGATGCGCCCGGAGGCGGAGGCAAGATTCCCGTCATGCCCAACTACCTGCTTTCAATGTCGGATCATAAAATCATTCTTCGCAACTTTGAAGGCTACATTACCACCTACGAAGAGCCGACCGATTACACTCCAGCCATGGCTGCCAAGTACAAGGGTCCAAAACGCCCCGAACCGGGCCAGGAAGGGATCACAGCTTTGCTGGATGGCGACAGGATGTTCATCAAATCCGAAGGTTTCGACGAAGTCCACGACCGGCATGGCATACAGCACCGGCTCAAGGACGATGCCAAGTGGAAACCGCTGGGAATCGGATCGGGTGAAGAAAAGTAACACGCATTACGATTAACTGATAACAGAGGTTTTGTGAACTATCGACATTTAGGTCGTTCGGGGCTGAAAGTCAGCGAACTCTCTTTAGGCTCGTGGGTCAACTTTGGCAACCAGGTGGGTGAAGACCTGGCCTGTGATTGCATGGCTGCCGCCTACGGGGCAGGCGTAAATTATTTTGATAATGCTGAAGGTTATGCAGGCGGCAAGTCTGAGACCGTGATGGGCAAGGCGCTCAAGAAACTGGCCTGGCGGCGGGGCAGTTATCTTGTTTCCACGAAATTCTTCTGGGGCTTGCACGATGGACCCAACGAGAAGAATACGCTCAACCGCAAGCGCCTTCTGGATGCAATCGACGGCTCACTGACCCGCCTGCAACTTGATTACGTGGACCTGGTCTTCTGCCACCGACCGGACCCGAATACGCCCATTGAAGAGACCGTGTGGGCCATGTCTGACATCGTCGCGCGGGGTAAAGCCATTTACTGGGGCACGTCAGAGTGGAGCGGGGCGGAAATCATGGAAGCCTGGCAGATCGCGGACAAACATCACCTGCACAAACCGGTCATGGAGCAGCCGCAGTACAACATGTTCAACCGTCAGAAGGTCGAGCAGGAGTATACCCGTCTCTACCAGGATATCGGGCTGGGTACAACCACCTGGAGTCCGCTGGCTTCGGGCCTGCTGACCGGCAAATACAACGACGGCATTCCGGCCGACAGCCGCGCCACCCTGAAAGATTACGAATGGCTCAAACCGACCCTGACCGACCCTGAACGAATCGACAAGGTCAGGAAGCTGGCACCCATCGCGGCTGAGCTGGGCATCAGCATGGCACATATGGCCCTGGCCTGGTGCCTGAAGAATCCGCATGTGAGCACAGTCATCACCGGTGCCAGCCGGGTGGAACAGATCCACGAGAACATGAAAGCCCTGGAGGCAGTGGAAAAACTCACCCCTGAAGTAATGGGGCGCATTGAGGATGTCCTGGGGAATAAGCCACAGGAAGAAGATTAGACAATTTATTAAATCCAATAAAAAGGGCCGGGCACAAACCCGGCTCTTTATTTTCCAAAGTCCTGGCGACAACTGGCAGCCTGGGTGTTCAGGTTTTTTTTACATTTTCCGCGGCGGCGAAACCGGCATCGAGGGCTTTGTGGTTCATCTCTTCGGTGCCGCGCGGGGCGCGGGCGATAATGGCTTTTTCAAGAGCCTGGCGAGTGACCACCCCGGTCAACCCAACCAGCACGCCGAGGGCGACGGTGTTGGCCGTAATGATCCTGCCGGTGGTCTCAAACGCCATTTTCGTGATGGGCAGGCGGATGGCTTTGGGAGTGCTGCTGGAATCCACTTTGTCCGAGTCGACGATAAGCAGGCCGGCCGGCTTAACGGTGGAGGCAAATTTCCGGAAGGCCTCCTGGCTCAACGTCACCACCACGTCCGGTTGCAGGACCTCGGGGTGGTCAATCTCACCGGGCGAGATGACGACCTCGGACTTGCTGGCGCCACCGCGCGCTTCGGGTCCATAACTCTGCGACTGGACGGCGTTCTGGCCTCCGTAGATGGTGGCGGCTTCGGCCAGGATGATGCCAGCCAGAATCATGCCCTGCCCGCCTTCGCCAGCCAGACGGACCTCGGTGCGAGGAGAGGGTCCGGCGTTCTTTGCGGGGCTGGCCATTTTCCCGGTCACATCTCACCTCCCTGGACACGGGTAATCAGATCGGCATAAACCTGGGTATACTGCGGGCGCTGGATGTCAATGAATTTGCCGCGCACGATCTTGGTATTGGCAGCCCGTTCTTCGGGAGTGAGCCTGTCAAGAGCGGATTGGGGGATACTGTTGTCCTTCAGGTTGCGCATCATGTCCGCGGCGGTGCCGAGCTTGTTCAGGCGGCCGAAGGTGGTATGACAGTAGGACACCGCCTCAACGAGGCTGAACCCGTCCTTGGCAATGGCCTCAGCGAGATACTTATCCAGCTCGAGGGCGTGGTAGACGGTGGAGCGGGCGACGTAGGAGGCGCCGGCGGCAATAGCCAGGTCGCAGATGGGGAAGGGCGGCTCGATGTTGCCATAGGGAGCAGTGGTGGCGCGTCCGCCCAGGGGGGTGGTGGGGCTGTACTGGCCACCGGTCATACCATAGATGGCGTTGTTGACCACCAGGGCGGTGATGCCCAGGTTGCGCCGGGCGGCATGGATGAAGTGGTTGCCGCCGATGGCGAGGGCGTCACCATCGCCCATGATGGCGATGACTTTCAGATCGGGGCGGGCGATCTTGAGGCCGGTGGCAAAGGCCAGGGCGCGCCCATGAGTGGTGTGGAGAGTATTGAAGTCCAGGTAGCCCGGCATGCGGGCGGTACAGCCGATGCCAGCCACCAGGGCCACATTGTCGTTATCCAGGCCGAGGCGGTCAATGGCTCGGATGAGAGCGCCCATGACAATACCGATGCCACAACCGGAGCACCAAATGGTGGGGAATTTCTTCTTCTTGCTGAGCTTCTGAAGCGTCTCACTGCGCTCGAACCAGTCCACTTGCGGGATGAGGGCTTCTTCAGATTCCTGGGTGTAAGCTTTCAGAATGGAATCATCCATGATTTAGGCCTCCATGGCATCCAGAAGCATCTGCGGCGTGACCATCTCGCCGTTGGCGAGGCCAACCCGCTTGACCTTCTTCCGTCCGACCATGCGCTCGACCTCGTAGGCCAACTGCCCCAGGTTCATCTCGGGGACAATGATCCGGTCAACGCGCTCGCCGAGGGCTTCCACCTGCTTTTCGGGGAAAGGCCAGATGGTGAAGAGGGTGAGCATATCCACTTTTTTCCCCTGTGCGCGGGCCAACTTCATAGCATGACGCGCGGTGCGGGCTGATGCGCCATAGGACAGGAAGGCAACTTTCGCGCCCGGCTGGAAATCTTCTTCGATAAGGGTTATATCGTCTAAATGGTTATCCAGCTTGGTGTTGACACGTTCGAGCCAGGGGTCAATCTCGTCCAGGCGCTGGGTAGGGAAGCCGTTCTCATCATGGAACAGGCCGGTGATGTGGTAACGGTAGCCAACGCCAAAGGGTGCCAGGGGCGGGACCCCATCGGGGGTGTTGCGGAAGGCTTTGTAGGTGGAGGGTGACTCGGTGACCTTGTGCTCAAAAATATGGATGGTCTTGAAATCGGGCAGGTCGACCGGTTCACGCATGTGACCGATAATCTCGTCGGCCAGCAAAATGACGGGGGTGCGGTATTTCTCGGAAAGGTCGAAGGCTTTGACCGTCAGGTCAAAGGACTGGCGGACGGAGGTGGGACTGAGGGCAATGATGGGATGGTCGCCGTGGGTGCCCCAGCGGGCCTGCATCACGTCGCCCTGGGAGGCCGCGGTGGGCTGACCGGTCGAGGGTCCGAGACGCTGGACGTTCACGACCACGCAGGGGATCTCGGTCATGGCGGCGTAGCCAATATTCTCCTGCATGAGCGAAAACCCGGGGCCGCTGGTGGCGGTCATGGATTTTAGCCCGCCGACACGGGCGCCGATGATGGCGGCCATGCTGGCGATCTCGTCCTCCATCTGGATGAATTTTCCGCCCACTTTGGGCAGTTCGCGGGAGAGGATCTCGGCGACTTCGGTGGAGGGGGTGATGGGGTAGCCGGCATAAAAACGACAGCCGGCGGCGATGGCACCCCAACCGATGGCGTCGTTGCCTTGCATCAATTTGACAGACAAGACGGCCTCCTACTCCAGTTTCCTGACCACGATGGCCAGGTCAGGGCAGTGGGTATCGCAGAAATGGCAGGCGGTGCATTTCTCCGGCTCCACAACGCGCGGGAAGTTCTCATCCGCATCCATGGCGAGGATCTTGGGGGGACAGAATTCGACGCAAATGCGACAGCCTTTGCACCAGGTGGCAAAGATCAAAACCTCGCCGCGGGGACCTTTTTTGGCAGGCAGAGCCACATTTTGCGGCTGGCCTGAAATAACACTAACATCAGCCATAAATCACCTTTTACGCCCGGGGAATGGATAATTACGTCCAGATTGTAGCCGATTTGGGGAGTGTTTATAATTGAAGAATGTATTGATTCGACAATAACATCTGTTCTTATATTCCGGACCGAATTGTGGCTGTATAATGGAACTGAAACCCCGACAAATCTCCCAAGGAGGACAGAATGTTCATCCAAAAAGACGACTGGAAGAAAGAAAAGCACATGCCGGTGATCGAAGTGCCGGCGCAAGTGAAGGCGGGCGAGGCCTTTCAGGTGAAAGTCAGCATCGGGAAGGAGATCCCGCACCCGAACACCACCGAACATCACATTGACTGGATTGACCTGTATTTCCACCCGGAAGGGGAGAAATTCCCACACCAGGTGGGGCACTTTGCCTTTACCGCCCACGGCGAGGCGGCGGCGGGCCCGAACCAGGGACCGGTTTATACACAGCCGGAAGTCGTGGTGACGGTGAAAGTTTCCAAGGCGGGGACGTTCCAGGCGCTGGCGCTGTGCAACATCCATGGGCTGTGGGAGAGCGAGCAGGCGGTGGTGGTAAGCGGGTAGTGCCGCTGATCCGTCGGCCGAGCAAAGATATGGCTGCCTTTGGCGACTCATGTCGCCAAAGTGGTCGATGGCGGCATGACGCCGCCTCGACTGATGGTAACATCGAAGGCTTCACATTGACCCCTCATGGTGTCGAAGCAACTGTCTTAGGCGACTCATGTCGCCTAAACAGCCAATGGCGGCTTGAAGCCGCCTTGGCTAGCGGGGGCTCGAAGCCGCCTCAGCTGGGTGGCGCACAGCGACTTGATGTCGCAGTGCGCGCAAGGTGTGTCACAACGAAGAGGAACGAATCTCCTCCAGGCAGGGTTCTTCATATATAAAGAACCCATAGGGAAGCGATTTTACCGGAATAGGGCATTCGTTTTTGCGAAATTAAGAGGTTTTAAGCTGTATTTACTTCGTACCCTTCGGGGATCCCCTGCGGGGACGATGTGCTTCGCAAATGTCGCAGAGAGCGCAAAACACGCGCTGATGCCGGGAATAAAGAGGAACAAACGAATACCCACCAGATCCCCATTTCTCTTCGAGGGCTTCTTCATAATTAACTCTACCAGCGGAGGCAGGAAACCAAGGTATTCGTTTGTTTTGAGGAAAAAAGAGGAACAATCGAATACCTCCCAGCGAATAATCTGCTGTGTTTTGGGTGCAGATGAACCTCTTAGATATTTCAGTTTTTAAGGTGCAAAAGAAAATACGGCAAGGATTTAGAAGGAACGTCCCTTGCCGCGCGTTAATATTATAGAACAATTGTGCTATTTAGTCAAGAGGGGAATAAGGGGAAGATAAAAAAGCATATTTTGAAAAATCATAGCTAATCGCCTTGCCATGCACCTAAATTAGTTCCATCACTCGCAGATTTTAAAGCAGGGGAATTTGAAGATAAACGAGCAGTATTATTCTCAAAAATTACCATAGGATTCTGACACTGAAAGAAAGGTGGAATTTTTAGGAGGTTCTTATCTGAATAGGACATTATTCCCTCATTAATCAAATTAATATTTGAAGACACATCAAAAGTATATATACGATACAACGACATAGGCTCGGTACCAGTAGTGAACCCAATACCTTCTTGAGGTTTATAAAAATTATTTACAAATACAATACAATTCGAAAAATGTATTTTTGGTTTTCCAGATGTCCAATTAATCTTTTTTTCTGTCATCTTTATTTCTGGATCAGCAAGACGTTCCGGAAAGGATTCCATTGGTAGAAGGCACCCGGAAACAAAGGTTGAATGTGAAAAGGTTGCTAGACATGAACCAATAGGAGTAATTATTCCACTAACATCTTTGAAAGTATCATAACTAGACTCATAATGATCATTCAAACCTAAATAAATACTCCCTTTTGAGAAGAAGCTCATACTAGATTTAATATTACAATTTTCACCTGCATGGATACTGGCTGGTTTATGAACACTTGTTGAAATGAAATTGCAGTTAGAAAGGTTTATGCACGACTTATCTTTTATTCTTATACCTAAATCATTATTGATAAAGCTGCAATGCAAGAATTTTGCTTTAGAATCTGTCTTTACAATTAATACAGCAGTCATTTTTCCTAAGTATTCCAAGAATTCATCATAACATGGTAGATAATCATCTTTATAAGAAAAATTTTCAAATTGACAATCTTCAAACTCGAAGAAATCCCCATCACCATAAATTCCTAGAGCCAAATCTTGCTCTGATACCTTTCTGAAAGCGATATTCTTTATTTTGCTAATTCCATGAGTTACATGATAAATGAATGTCGGAGAATCGATCGGAGATTCTAATATCACGAGACTATTACTTGCTCCACATATTGTGACAGGCTTTGTTATTTGGACAGATTCTCGATAAATTCCCTCGGCCAACTCAATAGTATCGTTGTCTCTAGCATGATCTATAGCTTCAGTAATTGAGGGATAATCATTAGGAACATAAATCCAACGGGGACCAAGCTCAGAAATAATTTCAAGACCCCTTTTTGCAAATTGGGAGGAAGCAAGGTTTATATCATTATTCTTGGAAATCACTCTTTCTTTCTTCTTGTTTCCTTGCCAAGCACCAATATTTGTGCCATCACTCGCAGAATTTCTTGCTGGTGAATTTGAATCTAAACGAGCGATAGTATTCTCAAAAAACACCAAAGGATCCTGACACAGGAAATATGGGGGAATGCTAATGAGATTATTCTTTGAAAATGTTAGTATTCCCTTTATAGCCGAGTTGATTTGGGATAAGTTTAGATTCAAATTTCCTTCTATGAAATAAGAAAAAAAACCAAGAGTTATCACAACACTATCCGAAAAATGAATACTGGGATTATCTTTTGGCGGTAGATCCCCTTCTAACGAAACAGATTCCTCATCAAAAAAATTTGAATATAAATCCACTTCATACTCGTCTAGTAGGTATTCGGCAACAATTGTTGCATGAATATAGGATGCTTTACACGATGTCCCTATGTAGATTAAAAGGTTTTCACCTAAGTAGGTATCATAACTTGATTCAAATTCGTCATATGAATTTAGCCAAAATCCACATGAGACGTAAAAGCACGAACTTGATCTAATATCACCGTAGCTACTGGAAGAAATAAAAGAATTGATAAAACTGCAACTATTAAGATCGACGCAAGATTTATGTTCAAGCTTTATACCATCAGTACAATCAACAAAGCTGCAATGAATGAATTTAGACTTTGATGCGTCACTACATATATGAACAGCGGAAGAAGGGGTATCTAATAAAGCATCATAGGTATGTTGCTCCTTTATTTGAGTAAAGTCTTCCGCATTTATCCGAAAATCCTCGAATCTGCAATTTTCGACTTCAAGCACTCCTTCAATTATTTCTATCCCAATTCCCCAAATTAGCTCATCAGTTTTCTTAATTACGATATTCCTTATTTTGCTATTACCACTATTAACAAGGTAAGTGATAACTGGATATTCAATCGTTGATTCAAATATAACTTTTCCAATCTCACAACCGACCAATTCAACTGGTTTTGTAATACGCAGTGTCTCTTTGTAAATTCCCTCTGCAATCTCAATGGTATCGCCATCGACCGCGTGATCTAAAGCTTCGGCTATTGTGGGATAATCCTTAGGTACATGTTTCCTACGCGGGTCAAGCTCAGAAATAAACTCCAGCCCCCTTTTTATTAGCTGGGAGGAAGCAAGAGTTATATCCGTACCCTTGGAAATTACTATTTCATTCTTCTTGTTGTTTGTACCCATTAGCAGGCCGTCAGTTAATGCTTATGTAGATAATAAACTCTGTAGTTCCAATTTAACCTGATCTGCCAAAGTTTTTGAAATTGGAATACGTTACCCGCAATTCGGACAGATGGTAGTTTGTTCAGCCATAATCAAAACCCTCCAATGGTGACAACAGGAACTTTCTATCATTATAGCAACAATTCGCTATAATTTCTTACAAACCCTATCCATTAACGCGGTTAATCATTAAAGAAACTCTTTTCCTTGGAACATTGCTTTCATCCTTCCCCGACTTCATCCCAATTTTATATGCAATCAGGGAGAAATATTACTTGCCTGAAATAATCCCAGATGATGACGGAATAAAAAATCCCCCCGGATAGAAAATTGTGCCATAAAGTAGTTGATTTGAACTATTAAAAGAGTTGATCTACTCAACATGACTATTAATTCCGGCTTAATCTTTTCTCCGCTTTTTCTAGATTTTCAGCGACCCTGAATTTAACTATTTTGCGGATCAATTCCAGCGGCAAGGGTTTGTCCAGCGGGAATCTTACAGAACCTTTGGCGCTCTCGTAAATTGATAATTCATTTTTGAAAGCCTGCGTTCCACTGGAGGTCGGGTAAAACCCAATATGATTTTTCCAGGCGGCAAAATAGACCAATATCCCTTTAAGAGCGAAAGCAGGCATTTGGTAACTTATTTTTTCCTGTGCGCCAGGAGCGGCACCTTTTATGGTCGCACGTAATTCTTCGAGTATTTTTTGTATTTCTTCAGGGAAAGTGGCAATGTACTCATCAATCGAAACATAACCAACCTTATTGCTTTGCATGCGCTCTCCTTTTATTTCAACCATGCGGCCGCATCTGAATGGATCATGATCCCATCGATCTTCAATAATCTGTGTTCCTGTCGTGTAATCTCCCGGGCAACTTTCAAACGATCTGCCTGATGCGGAAATTGGGCAGTGAACTCAGGGGAACCAAAGAGCCGGCTATCCTGAATGGCATCAAACGAATGATCGGGTAAAAAATCCAAGGCGCCTATCTTCCCCAAATCGAGGCGATGATGCAAAAAGACTTCATGCTCCAAATCGCCAAAATCAACTCCAACAGGGGTCGCGCCCAACTCAAACAGGATGCGGCAGAACCACGGCTCGAATAAAGCCGTATATCCCCGGTTTGAGCGCCCAAACGAGGCGGCACCAAAAGGCGTGGTGATATGGAGGGAGGCGGGTAATTTGCTCGTGTTCGAACCGCAGGCAATATCCAAAATCTTTTTGTTTTGGAGATTAGATAAATTCCCGAAGGAATTTGCCAACCTTGCGACCATCTGCAGGATAATTTCTTCGACTCCGGGCTCGTGCGCCATTTTCCGGTTCAAGTCGTAACGGGTATCGAGCGCCTGAACGGTTTTTGCGATGAGCGCCTGATCGGGCTGGTCCTTCCATAAACGATCCAGGTTGGAGATAAGGCGAGCCTGTTTTTTGTCATTTGATTCTTGTTTCATTTCATTCCCATCACTTTCCATCTCTTTCCATCAAGCCACAATCAATCTGAAAACCGCGTCCAAGGGGGACGCGGTTCTTCATGGCGGGGAGGGCGGGAGCTCCTCCCAGTGTGGCGCTCCGGAACCCATCCTGCTCGCGCCGGGAACCACCGTGAAAGAAGCCTTGTTGATCATCCATTTTAGGCTGGACGCAAAAGGGGATCTGGATTCTATGTGATCCCATAGACTACCTGCTGTGAATGCGCCTCCTGTCAAGTAATTGACAGGAGGCGTTTGCGTTTCCACCCATCCAACCTTATTCACGGAGGTGAAAAATGTCCAAGAAGCGAAAACAGATCGTCACCAATCCCCTGACCCAGTGGCTGCTGGAGTACACGGATGAGCACGACATCAGCCTGACCGAGCTCTCCGTCCGCGCCGGCCTGTCTGCCGGGTCCCTGCGTTCGCTGGTCAAGTTCCCGGAGCGCCTGCCAGCCCTGGAAACCTGCATGAAACTGGCCGAGGTGACCGGGAAAGCACCGGAGGAGATCTTCCAGATGGCCGGCCTGAACGGCGCGACGCCCACGATGGCCCTGAACCCGGACCGCCTGGCTCTGGTGCGCATCTACGACTCACTGCCGGCTCCGCTGCGCCAGGGATTGGTGCAGGTTGCCCGCTCGATCCAGCAGCTCAACGAAAACGAACCGCTCAACCCTTGATGGAGGTGCTTATGTTGATCGCCTTGATTATCCTGATTGTATACCGCAGATAGCCGGACTATGCCCAGTCTTTTTTCCTCCTTCAGCAGAGGATGGGGCAAATCGAGGAGCAGGTCAGAAAGGGCCTTGATGAAGGCAATAAACAGGTCAACGAGAAATTTGATAATTCACTCAGAGTAATCGGTGATATTAAGAAGACCATCGGC
>Ga0209048_10001227_pt1 | contig 26507 bp, 25 predicted proteins | sample FrelakmetCRP12CR_FD_187146 | JGI IMG/M metagenome (GOLD analysis project Ga0209048, IMG submission 187146) | Freshwater lake sediment microbial communities from the University of Notre Dame, USA, for methane emissions studies - CRP12 CR (SPAdes)... | ecosystem: Environmental > Aquatic >... | reverse complement strand
GGCCTGCCTGTGGCGGCGAATCGCCAGATATGGGGCTAAGTCAGGGTTTAATGCCGACTAACCAGTCGTATCCGTATTGCGTGGCCCGGTCAGCAATGGCCGGGTTTTTTGTGAGCGGCCCGAGCGCGGATGTAGCGACAGGGGTTCTTTCTACGCCATCCCCGCGGGCTCAATCATTGTCGGATCATCGTCGCCGACGCCTGAGCGATTGACGCGCGGCGAGACGATCCACTCTCGCAACGCGTCTTCCGGTGGCGGCCGAAGCAAGAAGTCGGGCTCCCTCGCGGAAAGCCACTCGTTGAAGTGACCACGATCAAGCAATATGGGCATGCGGTCGTGAAAGCGACTCATCCATTCGTTCGCGGCGCCAACGATGATCGTAGCGGACAGGACTGTTTCGCCGGCCTCCGGGTCCTGCCAACTCTCCCATAAGCCGGCGAAGGCCAGCGGGTCGCCAGAAGGCGAGGAGAAGTAATGCGGCGTCTTTGCGCCCTTGGCGCCGGTCCATTCGTAAAAGCCAGACGCCGGAATGATGCAGCGGCGTGATTTAAACGCCGAGCGGAACATCGGCTTTGAGGTGACCGTTTCGGCGCGGGCGTTGAAGGTCGAAGGAAGCTCGTTGAGCGGCTTTTTCCACCATGCAGGTGCAAGGCCCCAGCGCATCGGAACTAGCTCACGTCCGCTTTCGCCGAGGCGTGCGACGTCGATTGTCGTCGTGGGGGCGATGTTGTAGCGGGGACGCAGATTGCGCGCCGGTCCGAGCAGGTCGAGAAAGGCGCAAACCTCAGCCCATGAATAGGCTTGTGTGAATCGTCCGCACATGGGCGCCAGCATACCGGAGCGCTTGCCCACAGAACAAGTATTCATCGAGCTGGAACAGCGACGAGATGCTTGCGGATATTGGTTGTAGCGATATCCTCAAAGGGCTGGAAGATAGCGAGGCTAGCGCAATGACCGATACGGTTGCCTTTAGCGATATACAGTTGCAGAAAATATTGACGACTCTCGAAGCTATGAAGAGTGTCGGTATTCATCGGGAGCAGGTAATCCCCGTTTTTCTCAGCGCCGCCTTGGGCATGAGCGTTGGCGTTGAACTCGAATATTTTAAAAGCTTCCGAGAAAGATCAGACCCGCACTTTTTCGAGCATGATTTTTTGGATCGTCTCCCATTTATCGTCGAGAAAGACCCCCAACTATTGAAACAATCGTTTACTTAGAAACTCAACCGTAGAGAGGAATAAGCTTATTGATTCAGCTCAAAACGTCGCTGCCCAAGACCGAGCAAGCTGACTCGCTTTTTATCAGCTAGATACCCTACTGCAATTACAGGCAAGCATTGCAACGTCTGAATGTGTGAGTGCGCTGCAATTATTCGAAAGTTATTTGGGGGTTGCGAAAAGTTTGGAAACTGTGGCTAAGACCTACAAAGTAAAAGGCAAAATGACGACGTTCTATCCGCCCGATGCGCTTGCTGAAGCCATGAAACAATTGAAGGAAATTTCAAATAGGGCTGTTAGCGATATGCCAGTAGCACAGTAGCTTTTGTTCTTTGAGCTATCGCGAACGGAACCTGCAAGGGGCGGCTTCCCCGGCGCGCCAAGTCGGGCAATCATGGGGGCATGCCAGCCCGCTACACCGGACCCGCGATGATGGGTTGGACGGCCCCCTGAGCGGCATCATCGTGCCAATATGGTCGTTATCGAAGCGCCATCGAAAGGGGAACCGTCCATGGGGAAGTCTATTACTGATTTTTCGTCCGTCACGCGCGTTGGGCTCGATTTGGCCAAGCGCGTGTTTCAGGTTCATGCGATCGACGCGGCGGGCGCGGTCGTCGTTGCGAAGGCCGTGCGGCGCAGCAAGCTGCTGGAGTTTTTCTCGGCGCTCCCGCGCTGCATCGTGTCGATGGAGGCCTGTTCGACCGCGCATCACTGGGGGCGCGCGCTGATCGGGCTTGGCTTCGATGTTCGGCTGATTCCGCCTGCGCATGTGACCGCTTTGAGAGGCTCACATTCTAAAGCCCCCGGCTTTGCCGGGGGATACTTACTCCGCCGCTTCCCCCGATTTCTAGATGATCCACGTTCGCGGCCAGAGTTCTATATTCTTACCGAGCGTTCGAGTGACCCGCTGAATGGCTTTCTGTCAATATCATCGCCACTTGCAATAGCATTGACAGATGCGTCGCCGGGCGATGAAATCAGTATCCATATTGGTGATCGCGAACGCACAGTCTTATATATGAATCTGGAACGCGAGTCGCGCCAGGCAGCGTGATGGATTCGTTGGGCGGGTCAGAGGACAGCTTCTTTTATTTCATGGTTACCGATTACGGTGATAGTTCTTTGGACTGTACCAATTGCCTGAGACATGGCTAATTCTGTGACAGGGCAAATTCACCTTCCCGTTGGCCGCTTCGGGTCGCAAGCAGAAATTCGAATCGACCCGCAACTACCGTTCGTCGTGCGGTGAAAGCCGGTTAAATTGTCGTCGGCAATCGCCATCAATCGTTGCAGAAGACTGTGCCTCATCTGTCACGCAAGTGGATCACTGTGCAGTTGAACAGCATTCGTATATTCCCAACGGCACGCGGTGACCTTCGAGACGCTAAAACAGCCGTAGCAAACCGCGCCCTGCAATAAACTCGATTCCCGCGGCGTTGAGAGCGCTTGCGATCGCTGCGATTGCTTCAGGTGAGATCGGAACATCCCGTTCGCTCTCTGCTCGCTTGATCGTCGGAAGCGACAAGCCCGTCGCCTCGGCAACGTCCGTTTGCGAGAGGTTGGCTAGTGGTCAAAGTCTAACGCTTGGAACCTAGTCATAGTCTCTGAGAGAGATTATGTCGGAGTCAGCAATGCTCCAGAAACGGACCTTCCGCTTTGCGCCATTTGATTGATCTTCACGTTGCACGGACACGGAGGCCATTTGGCCAGCCGTCGCCGCAGGCCGCGAACAACCCTTGCGCGGGCGCCTCACTCGAATCTCGCGATTTCAACGGTCGACTTAAATCCGCATCGCCGCTAAGCTTTCGAAGCTGTTGAATTCTGTGGATGCCCCGCCGCCTCGCCCGGCCGTCGGGGCGCACGCAGCGAGGGGGCGCAAATTATGAAAACGGACTCCATTTTTCCATTGCTCGCGGGCGCAGCTCTTGCGCTTTTCGCCAGCGCGGTGGATCTGCGAGCGCAAGACGTTCCTGCTCCGACCGAAAAAAAAGTCGTCTACTCGCCCTACCCCAGCAAGACGTTTCCCAACCGCGTGTTTTTCGGCGACACGCATTTGCACACCGCCTATTCCGCAGACGCCGGCATGGTGGGCGCCATTTTAGGGCCTGAGGACGCCTATCGCTTCGCGCGTGGCGAACAGGTCACGTCCAACACGGGCCTGCCCGTCAAACTGCCAAGGCCGCTGGACTTTCTGGTCGTCACCGATCACGCCGAAAATCTCGGCCTTGCGCCGCTGATCGCCGAGTCCAATCCGTTGCTCTTGAAGAACGCGTGGGGCAAAAAACTTCACGACCTCGTCAAGGCTGGCAAGGGCCCAGATGCGTTCAATCTATGGTCTGCGACGATGCGCGACCTAAAGGACCCCTTCAAAGGCGAGGAGGAGACGATCGCCCGCCCGATTTGGCAGCGGATCACCGCCGCCGCCGAGAAATATAACGAGCCGGGCCGTTTCACTGCGATGATTGGTTTCGAATGGACCTCGGGGCCCAACGGCAACAATTTGCATCGCAACGTACTGTTCCGCGACGGCAAGAACAAAGCGGACCAGATCATTCCCTTGTCCTATTACGACACCGGCGATCCCGAAGAACTCTGGCAATGGATGGCGGCCTATGAGCAGAAGACCGGCGGCAAAATGCTGGCGATTCCGCACAACGGCAATCTTTCCAATGGTCTCATGTTCGACGACGTGACGCTCACATCCAAAAAGCCGCTCGACCGCGACTATGCCGAGCGCCGCACGCGCTGGGAGCCGCTCTATGAAACGACGCAAATGAAAGGCGACGGCGAGACGCACCCCGCGCTTTCGCCGCGCGACGAATTCGCCAATTTCGAGCGCTGGGACAAGGGCAGTTTTGGGCCGCAGCTGAAGACGCCGGATATGCTGCCGCGCGAATACACCCGCGAGTCCTTGAAGCGCGGGCTCGTCTATGAGGCCAAGCTCGGCGTCAACCCGTTCAAATTCGGCCTCGTCGGTTCGACCGACGCGCATACGGGCCTCTCGACGACGAATTACGACAGCTACTTCGGCAAGGTCGCGATGATGGAGCCGACGGCGGATCCCATTCGCTTCGAGGAGGTGATTATCGGCCGCGTGCCGGCAGGCCGCGACCCCAAGGACCAGATGTTCACACGCAACACCAGCGCCTCCGGACTTGTAGCCGTGTGGGCACGGGAGAACACGCGCGAGTCGCTCTGGGACGCCATGGCGCGCAAGGAAGTCTATGCCACGACGGGCTCGCGCATCATGGTGCGTGTTTTCGGCGGCTTCAACTTCGCCGCCAAGGACCTCGACCTCTCCGACTTCGCGGAGGAGGGCTATAAGCGCGGCGTTCCCATGGGCGGCGATCTCAAAGCCGCGCCCGCAGCTAAAACGCTATCCTTCCTCATCAGAGCGATGCGCGATCCCGACGGCGCCAATCTCGATCGCGTCCAAGTCATCAAGGGCTGGCTCGACAAGGACGGAAAGACGCAGGAGCAGGTCTATGACGTCGCCTGGTCCGGCAATCGCAAGCGCGCGAAGGGCGGCAAGATTGCGCCGGTCGGCAATACGGTCGATGTGAGGGACGCCTCCTACACCAACGCGATCGGCGCGCCCTATCTCACCGCCTTCTGGAAGGACCCGAAGTTTGATCCGAAGGACCGCGCCTTCTATTACGTGCGCGTCATCGAAATCCCGACGCCGCGCTGGACGACTTACGACGCAAAAGTGTTCGGCGTCGCGCTGCCGACCGACGTTCCGGCGAGCATTCAAAACAGAGCCTATACCTCGCCCATCTGGTATACCCCGTGAAGCGTGGCATAGCCTGTCGATTGAAGCTGGGGGATGATATGAAATTTGCTATTTCCATCTCACTACGCAGAGCGACGTGCGTTGGCGCTTTCGTGGCGGCATTGCTCCTTGGCGGCGCCTCGGAGCGCGCCCGCGCGCAACAGTCGTCGACCTCGATCGACGACATCGGAACGCCTATCCCCGCCGATCCCGAAAAATTCTATAAGAAGCCCGGCTATTCGCCTTACGCCGGGCGAGTGTTCCCGGAGCGGCCGCTGTGGGGCGACGAGCATGTCCACACCGGCTGGTCGGGCGACGCCGGCATGGGCGGCGCGACACTGACGCCCGAAGACGCGGTTCGCTTCGCGCGCGGCGAGGAGGTGATTTCCACCACCGGCCAGCCCGTGAAGCTCGCGCGCCCGCTCGACTGGATCGCTGTCACCGATCATTCCGATGGCATGGGGGTCATCTTCGGGATCAAGGACGGCGATCCACAATTTATGAGCGACCCCACGCTCAAGAAGTGGCACGACATGATGGCGGCGGGACAGGGCAGGGCCGCGACGATGGAGCTCATCGCCGCTCAGTCGAACAAGCGGCTGCCGCCCGCGATCATGGATCCCAAATTCATGAAATCGATTTGGGAGAAAAACACGTCGATCATGGAGAAATACAACGAGCCCGGGCGCTTCACGGCGTTCATCGGATATGAGTGGACCTCCAACGCCGGCGGCGGCGACAATCTGCATCGCAACGTGATCTATCGCGACGGCAAGGACAAGGCGGATCAGGTCCTGCCGATGACCACATTCCAGAGCGAAAATCCCGAGGATCTCTGGAAGTGGATGACGGCCTGGGAGCAGAAAACCGGCGGCAGGCTGCTGGCCATTCCGCACAATGGCAATCTCTCCAACGGCCGCATGTTCGAACTTCACACCTTCGACGGCGCGCCGCTGACGAAGGACTGGGCCGAGCAGCGCCAGAAATGGGAGCCACTGTTCGAGGCGATCCAATATAAGGGACAGAGCGAGTCGCATCCTTCGCTGTCGCCGAAAGACGAATTCGCTGTCGGCTACGAGCTCTGGGATCGCGGCAATCTCGTTCAGGTCCCCAAAAAGCCCGGCATGATCCAACATGAATATGTGCGCGAAGCCCTGAAGCATGGCCTCAAGGTCGAGCAGGACGTCGGCGCCAATCCGTTCAAATACGGCCTCGTCGCCGGCACGGACACCCATAACGGGCTCAGCGCCCCGGAAGAGGACAATTTCTTCTGCAAATTCCCCAGCTGCGAACCGCGTCCGGACCGCTGGAGCGAAGACGCGATGAAGCAGGGCGATCGCGTCATAAAAGGCTGGGAGATGACCGCCGCCGGGCGCAGCGCCGTCTGGGCGACGGAGAACACGCGCGCGGCGATTTGGGACGCGATGAAGCGCAAGGAAACTTACGCCACCAGCGGCTCGCGCATCGTCGTGCGTTTCTTTGGCGGCTACGACTTCACGCCGGCGGACGCGGAGACGCGCAGCCCGGCGATCGCCGGCTACGCCAAGGGCGTCGCCATGGGCGGCGATCTCAAGGCCGCCCCCGCCGGCAAGGCGCCGACCTTCCTCGTCGGCGCGCTCAAGGATCCCTACGGCGGCAATCTCGATCGCATCCAGATCGTCAAAGGCTGGCTCGACAAGGCCGGCGAGCCGCAAGAGAAGATCTACAACGTCGTCTGGAGCGAACCGCACCGGCGCAAATTGCGCAAGGACGGCAAGCTCACACCGGTCGGCAGCACGGTCGATATTGCGCATGCGATTTGGACGAATACGATCGGCGCCGGAGAACTCATCACCGTGTGGAAAGACGCGGAGTTCGATCCGTCGGTAAAGGCGTTCTATTATGCGCGCGTCCTCGAAATCCCGACGCCGCGCTGGACCGCTTATGACGCCGCTTACTTCAAGGTGAAGATGGACAGCAACGTGCCCATGGTCACGCAGGAGCGCGCCTGGACCTCGCCAATCTGGTACACGCCGTGAGCCGCGCGCGACGCCGGCTTGCCACGGGGGCGGCGCTTTGCCTCTGCGCGGTCACATCATCCGCGATCTCTTGCGGCTTCGAAGACCCTTCGAGCGCGAGCATGGTGCGCGGCATGCTCAATCTCACTTATCCGAAAGCGCTTTATGTGACCTCGGCGGTGTGGCGTGCCCAGCAGGAGAACATTGTCGCGCGCGACGATCGCTCGCCGGCCGTGCGGGCGCTGCTAGGCTATCAGCTGGCCGTGCGTAAACTCGCGGCGCTGCGTGAACGACTCGTTGGCGCGGAGGCGGCGCGCGCGCCTTCCTTCGCGATCGTGCTGCTCGGTCCGATGCTGTGGACGCGTTACGAGCGCGCGCCGGGCGGTTTGAGCATGACGCCCCATGTCGATGGCCCTAAGACAGGCGACGTGGTGATGGTGACGGACGAGCCGGTGATCGAGGCGATGGTCGAGGATCGGCTTACGTCCACAGATGCGCTGGAGCTCGGTTTGATCAGATATTACGGCGAACAAGACTCCATCTCAGCCCTATCGGATTGGCTTGCAGCCTCCTTGCGCAAAGCGGGCGCAGCACATTTGGCGACGCCGGACGAAAGCCAAGCCAGCGAGACCGCTCGGTGAGCTTGAGGTTTTTGTCGGCCGCCCGCTTCGCACCCCGCAAAGCCATGCTGAAATCTGCGCTCAAGGAGCCGCTTGTTCACTTCGCCGTTTTGTCGGCGCTTATTTTTGGGGTCTATTGGGGTCTCGCGCCGACCACGTCCGAGCGCTCTGACCGCATCGTCGTCACGCGTGCGAAAATCGATCAGCTCGCAAGCATCTTCGCAACGACATGGCAGAGGCAGCCCTTGAGCGTCGAGCTCAAGGGCCTCATCGACGATTATGTGAAGGAGGAAGTCTATTACCGAGAAGGCGTCGCGCTCGGTCTCGACAGGAACGACAACTCTATTCGCCGGCGCATCCGTCAAAAGCTCGAATTTCTCATAGACGCGGAGGCGGACGCGACGACGCCCGGCGACGCCGAAGTTAGTGCCTATCTGCAGGCCCACCGCGACAAATTCGCACTCGAGCCCCAATTGGACTTTCGCCAAGTCTATTTAAACCCGCAGCAACACGGTGAAAAAGTCGGGCGCGAGGCGGCGGCGCTGCTGAAAAAGCTGCGACACCTTGCGCCAAACGAAGGGGGAAAGCTCGGCGATGCGACGATCCTGCCTTCGGAACTGGCGGCGACGAGCCTGACCCAGATCGGACGAATTTTCGGAACCGAATTTGCACAGGCGCTGGACAAGATGCCGCCGCGCGAATGGAGTGGCCCGATCAAATCGGCCTACGGCCTGCATCTCGTCTGGATCGAAGAGCGCAAGGAAGGCCGCGTTCCGCCGCTCGACGAGATCCGCAGCGCCGTTCAGCGCGAGTGGGCGAGCGATAGGCGCAAGGATTTCGAGCGGGCGCGCTACAAGCAATTGCTCAATCGTTATGAAGTATCGATCGAGGCGCCGCCGGCGGCGGAGGCGGGTCGATGACGCGCATTTTTGTTCTTCTCCTCCTTGCAACTGCTGCGCTCGCCTCGCTTTCGGCCGTCGCGGACGAATTGCGCCCGTCCTATCTCGACATTCGCGAAACGGGACGTGACGAATATGCGGCGCTGTGGAAGGTTCCTGCCCGCGGCGACCTGCGCTTGGGCCTCTATGTGCGGTTGCCGGATGCCTGCAAATCCGAGTCGGAGCCGATCTCCGGCTTTGATGCCGGCGCTTATTTCGAACGCTGGAAATTCGTTTGCCCGGGAGGATTGAAGGGGAGACAAATCCTCATCGAGGGTTTGCGTTCGAACGTGACGGATGTGTTGGCGCGCATCGAATATCTTGACGGCTCGACGCAGACCGTCCGCCTTAGCCCCGACTCTTCGGACTTCGTCGCGACAGGCGCCCAAAGCCTCTGGGAAGTTTCGCGCACCTATGCCTATCTCGGCGTAGAACACATTCTTACCAGTCTCGATCACTTGCTGTTCGTCCTGGCGCTGATTTTCCTGATCCGCGATCCTTGGAAGCTGGTGAAAACGATCACCGCCTTCACGATCGCACATAGCGTGACGCTTGCGGGCGCGACGCTCGGCTATTTCAGTCTGCCACAGAAGCCGGTCGAAGCATCCATCGCGCTTAGCATCGTTTTTCTGGCGCGCGAACTAGCAAAAACGCGAGGCGGAGAAATAAGGCTGTCGGAACGGCGTCCCTGGCTTGTCGCTTTCGCCTTCGGGCTGCTGCACGGCTTCGGCTTCGCCGGTGCGCTCAAGGAGGTGGGGCTGCCGCAAGGGGACATCCCCGTTGCGCTGCTGACGTTCAATCTCGGCGTGGAGGCGGGACAGCTCCTGTTCATTTTCGCCGTGCTGCTCGGACGCCGGGCCTTGAGCGCCATTTTCACCATTCCGCTTGCGACCGCGCGCCTAGGCGCCGGCTATATCATCGGCGTCGTCGCAACCTACTGGCTTGCGATGCGTGTCTCGGACTTCTGGAGCGTAAGTTAAGGCAGCCATCTCGAGGCACACAAAGGAAAGAGGCAGCTGATGCAGCATACTTATTTTGCTCGATATAACGGTGCAACCGGAGACCGCCAGAACCTTAAGAAGATTGACGAGACTTGCCTGGCTTAGCCCGCAAAGGAGCGCATGCTGCGCCATAGGCTCGTTCCGCTTGGCTGCGTTGGCACTGGATTCAGCATGAATTAGACCGCCGACGGCCTCGGCGGATGAGCGCCTCTCCCACGCGGTGGGAATGACCACATTGGGTCAAGAGCGGTCCACCGGCAACCACTTGCGGCATTCCATGTCACGGTACCAAGCGTTAGATTTCGACTACTAGATGCCTTACGGCGCGAGTTTGGGCTGAGATGGCATGGCACTTTTGTATAACAGGGGGAGATAAGCAAAGACGGTTAAATGCCTCACCTAAAGGCGCGCGATCGCGGCTAGGGGCCAAGTTGTGGGAAACGGAGGCGCTTTGATGGCGTCTCTGGTTGCGAACGTCGGGTATCGATCGTGTCGATCCAGGGAGCGGACAATTCGTGTTCCAGAACTTCCGCCGAATTTCGGATTCGTGCTTACCGGGCGCTTACCGTGGTCAGATCTTATTGCTCAGCCAGCCAAAACAATATTATAAGCACTTGATTCATATGGCGGTCCCGAAGGGATTCGAACCCCTGACCTTCGGTTTAGGAAACCGCTGCTCTATCCTGCTGAGCTACGGGACCGTGCGCGGCTATTAGCATAGGGCGCCCCGATGGAAAAACCTGAAACGAGCGCGGCTTCGGCGCGGCGCGGGAGTTTTTAGCGCGAGGGGTGGCTTGATATGAGCGCGGCCGACGCCAATGTGCGCGCTTCAGGAGCAGAGATGTGACGCAGGCCATTGTCGAGTATCGCGGGGCTTCGGACGCCGGCGCCTCCGCCGTTTCGCCCAGCGCGGTCGAGCGGCTCGCGAGCGTCGACCGGATGCGGGGGTTCGTGATTCTGCTGATGGCGCTCGATCACGTGCGCGATTTTCTCGATACGGATGCGTGGAGCTTTTATCCGACGGACCTGACCAGGACCTATCCCGCGCTGTTCCTCACCCGTTTCGTGACGCATCTTTGCGCGCCGACATTCGTGTTTCTCGCGGGCGTCTCTGCCTTTTTGCATTTGGCGCAAACCGGCGATCCAAGCGGGCTGCGTCGATTCCTCGTGACTCGCGGCCTTTGGCTGATTTTGCTCGACATTTTCGTAATCAGCCCCGTCTGGGCCATCGGCTTCGGAAAAGTCTATCTCGGCGTGCTCTGGGCCATTGGCGTCGGCATGATCGCGCTCGCGCCGATGACATTGCTCTCGCCGCCAGTCGTTTTGGCGATCGGAGCGACGATCGTCGCGGGGCACAATCTGCTCGATTCCTTCCACGCGTCCGATTTCGGCGCCTTCGCGCCGCTCTGGAACATAATTCACGAGCAGGGCGCTTTGCCTTTTGGCGTGCCGGGGCATGTTTCCTACCCGGTGCTGTCGTGGACCGGCATTATGGCGATCGGCTACGGGTTGGGGCCGCTTTTTCTGGAAACGCCTCTGCGCCGGGGACGGATTTTGACCGTACTCGGCGTCGCCGCGATGGGATTATTTCTCGTCCTGCGGGTGACGAACGCTTATGGCGATCCGTCTCCCTGGAGCGTGCAACGCGATGACGTCATGACGGCGTTTTCAGTGCTGAACGTGACAAAATATCCGCCGTCGCTGCTTTATGCGCTCATCACGCTAGGGCCTATGTTCATCATCCTTTCAGCGATGGAGCGGCTTCGCGGAATGTTCGGCGACGTGCTCGCCATATTCGGGCGAACGCCGCTGTTCGTCTATATTTTACATCTCTATGTCGCGCTCGCCGTCGGCTTGCTCCTGCGCTTTGCACAAGGGATGGATCTGGCGCGCGTGAAACAGCTCGGAACAGGCGCAATCTCTCCCGGAGAATATGGAACGAATCTCGCGGGAGTTTACGCCGCCTGGATCCTCATCATGGCAATGCTTTATCCCGTCTGCCGTTGGTACGCAGGCGTCAAGATAAGGCGGCGCGACTGGTGGTTGAGTTATCTCTGAACGAGTCTAGCTCAGTAGTCTTCCGAGGCGCGGCGTATTTCCTTGTGCATGGCGAGCCAAATGGATGCCGCGATAAAGACGAGTCCGACGGCGATGACAAGGAAAATGAGTGCGGACTGCTCGACCCAGGCGACAATTGGCACTGCAAGGGCGAGGATCAACCCGACTCCGCAGATCTGCCACGCCTGCGCGTGGATGCCGGCGACAAAGGTGGCCAGCGCGAGCATCGTCATGAGATTGAGACCGGCCGCATTATTGTTCGCGACGCTTCTCACCTCCGGCATGTAAATCAGGTTCATCACGATGAAAAAGGCGAGCCAGTGGAGCGCCTGGGTCCATATCAGCCGCCATCGATCGTCCTTCCCTTTCGTGTGGCGCCACCCGCCGACGACGCACATCACGCCAAAAACCGGAACGAGCGACATCCAAATGAAGTCGGACGGATTCCCTGTGAAGCTGACGTAACCGATGCCGAAGATCGCGAGCGATAGCATTACAAAGTAGGGAAGCTCTCGCCAGACGACCTTGTAAAACAGCGAACGCCAGCTTTGAGGCTCGTCTGCCTTGGCCGTTCTTTCCTGATCGAGATGCGCCCTGCTCTCGAAGGATTCGTCGCTGTCCGTCATATCCGCGTTCCTGCTGTGGAGTCTCAGTGCAACCAGATATATGCGCCGTACCTTAGATAAAACTAGCAAGGAAACAATAAACGACGCCGTGAATGGGCTCGGCTGGCGCAGGCCAAGCCCAAGGGGCATCCTATAGCGGAGCCGTTCATTCTCCAAAACGGAGTATGGACGGAGCGCGTTCGCTTTCCGAATTCGCGTTTTGATCTTGCTGTGCGCTTGCGCACTCCCATCTCACTCGGAGGCGAGCGGTCGCGGCGTAAAGGAGGAGACACATGGCCATCCGAAAAATAGCTCAGATCATCCATGGAGAAGGCGGACATTGGGTCGGCGATGGATTTCCCGTCAAAACAATGATGTCATATCAAACGCTGGGAAAGGACATTAGCCCGTTTCTCTTGCTCGACTATGCTGGGCCAATGGATTTCGCGCCGGCAGATACGCCGCGGGGCGTAGGCCAGCATCCTCACAGGGGATTCGAAACCGTCACCATCGTCTATCAGGGCGAAGTCGAGCACAAGGACACTGCTGGCCATTCAGGCAAGGTCGGGCCGGGCGACGTGCAATGGATGACCGCTGCGCGCGGCGTGTTGCACGAGGAAAAACACAGCGCCGCTTTCACCCGCGAGGGCGGACCGCTGGAGATGGCGCAGCTTTGGGTCAATTTACCTGCGAAGGAAAAAATGTCCGCGCCGCGTTATCAGGAGATCTCTGCGCGCAACATTCCGATATCCGAGCTTTCGAACGGGGGCGGGCAAGTTCGCGTCATCGCCGGCGATTTCGCGGGCGTCAAAGGAGCCGCCAAAACTTTTACGCCGATCCTGCTCCTCGACCTTCGTTTGGCGGCCGGCAGGGAAGCGAGGATTCCGTTGCCGGAAGGCTTCAATGCTTCGCTGCTTGTCACCCGCGGAAGAGTGAAGACGTCTGACGAAATCGTCAGCGCCTCCCAACTCGCAATCTTCGACCGGTCTGCGGGCGATATTTTCTTGTGCGCCGAGTCAGGCGCGGTTGCGTTGCTGATGGCCGGAGAGCCAATAGAGGAGCCGATCGCGGGCGCCGGCCCCTTCGTCATGAACAGCGAGTCCGAAATTAGGCAGGCCTTCGACGACTTCCGCGCCGGGCGGTTTTAATCCGTGCTCCGTGGGCGGCCGTTAACGTGGGTCGTCCCAAAAAAAAGGCGCGGCTTCGCGCGTCCAATCGTCAAGCGCGGTCCGATAGTCCCGGATCGCTTCAATAAGGCAACCCATTCGGCCGCTCCGCTTCTCAAGGCAGTAGATCGCGACGCTGAGGTTGTTCTTGACGATGGCCCAGTCCGAAGAGGCGCGTTCGCACTTTCTCTCCGCGAGCGCCGCCAGCGCGGCGCGAAACACTAAGACGGCTTCTTCGAGTGCGTCCGTCCCGGTCTCGTGATCCGCAAGCCTCAGTAGCGCGAGACCGAGATTGTTGTTTGTGTTGGCGCGATCCAAAGCTTCGCCGCCGCGCGTTCTTTCGCTGAGCGCCGCGCGAAAGGCGGCGACCGCTTCTTCGATTTTTTGCGCTTCGTTTCTTCGCTCGCCGATCTTCAAGAGCGCAAGGCCCAAATTGTTCTGCGTTGCGGCCCAATCAAGCGGATCGCGTTCACGCTGTCTTTCTGACAGCGCCGCGTAAAAGGCCGTCACCGCTTCGCGGAGACGTCTTGTGCTGCTCTCCTTCTCTCCAAGCCGGAAAAGTGCAACGCCGAGATTGTCCTGGGTCGCAGCCCAATCGAGGGGCACGATCTGCCGCGGTCGTTCCGCTAGCGCGTCGCGGAAAGCGACAACCGCCTCCTCTAAATGGGTCGCATCGCTCTCCCGCTCCCCCATTCGCAGCAAGGCCAGTCCAAGATTGTTTTTTAGAGAGGCCCAGGCGAGAGGAGCGCTATGGCGGGAAGTTTCTGCGAGGGCGGCGCGGAACGCTGCGGCGGCGTCCGCGAAATGGATCGTTTTTGGTTCGCGCTCGCCGAGCCGCAATAGCGCCAGTCCGAGATGCGATTGCGTCGCGGTCCACTGTTCGGGAGCGAGTTCGCGCGTCGCTTCCGTAAGCGCTTCTTTGAAGGCCGCGATCGACTCTACGAAAGGCTTTGCGTCGTTTTCCTTCTGCCCCTGCCCGCAGAGCGCGAGTCCAAGATTGGTTTGAGCGGTCGCCCATTGCAGAGGAACGCGCTTGCGCTGCGTCAGCTCGATATAGTCCCGATATAGTCTGACGGCTTTCGCGAGCGCCTCCTTGTCCCCGAATGCGTTTCCCTGGTCGAGATATTCTGCGGCCTGCGCAAAAAGCCATTCCTTGCAGCTTTCCGTATCGAAAGAAGAAACGAGGAAGGCGGCGTGCGCGTATTTTTCCGCGGCGGCGGCGAAATTCAGTTGCAGATGATCGACCCGGGCTTCCTGGACGAGCAATTGCGCCTCGTAAAGGCTCGATTCGTCGCGCAAGCGGCGCGCCGCTTCGCGGCCGTGGGCGAAGGCGCTACGCGCCGCATCGAAATCGCCGGCTTCGATGGGCGCGCGGGCCTTTGCCGCGCTGGCGGCGATCTGGGCCGGCCCTCTTCGTTGGAGCCAATTGTCGGCGCGCAGCCTCGCCAACTCGCCGGCGGCGGCCTCCAAACGCTTCGGAATGTCCTTTTCAGACACGCCTCGCTCTCCGAGTGTCGCGAAAACCGTGTGGAGCGGCAAGAGAGGGGTGCGCTTCTCATCTGCGAAACGAAAGACGACGGACGGAATCGGACGCCTTAGCAGGAGGAAGCGAAAGGGATGCCAGTTCCAGCCCGTTGTCGGGCGTACGCCGATATCGTTTCGCAGCGCATCAGGCGAAATCGCCTTTGCGGAGCGGGATTGCATTTGCGGGCGGGAGAAAGCTTGCGTTTCTTTTAAATCGTCGAGCGATTGCTTTCGAGCCTTGCCACGAAGAAGGGACGTTAGCCCGAAAAGTGGCTTACTGCTTGTGTGCGCTTTGGACTTGCCCAGTGGGGCCGCGTCGGACGTGCGCGTGAACGCAACTGTCATAGCTCTCTCGAAATTACGTAAATACCTAACGCTCAATTATCGCGCGTCGATCGAACGGCAAGCGTACGAGCGCAATTGCTCGGCGGCGAAAGCCGCTGGGCGTGAATTCGGATCGCTAGTCCGGGGAAAGGGCAGTTCGACAGGGCCAGATCGGCGCGCGATCTTGACAGTGAGGAGTGTAGGCGGGAAATCTGACATAATGATGATGGATCCGACATTGATGAAAGATATAATCCGTTATTCGATTGCGGCGCTGGAAATCGCAGGACTGTCGGTAATCATAGCAGGCGCCGTGGCGTCGACCGCGGCGTTTCTGGGACGTCTGTTTCGAGGCGGCTTCGACTCAGTTTACCGGAGCTACCGGGCGGACTTGGGCCGTTGCATACTTCTTGGGCTCGAGTTTCTGATCGCGGCCGACATTTTAAAATCCATTCTCACCGATCCAACCCTCGGCGGACTGGTGGTGCTCGCCGGCATTGTCTTGGTGCGAAACTTCCTGAGCATTTCGCTCGAAGTCGAGATCAACGGGCACTGGCCGTGGGAAAGCACGCGGCTAACGCAAGACCAGCAACGTCTCGACAACACGGAAAGCCGCGCGACTTCTCTCCAGCCAGATCGCTAGGATCGGTAAGAAAACGCTACGTCAAATGGACGGAGCGCGGGTTCCATAATTTTCACGACGCGAGGCCGGATGAAGCCGCTCCCAAATGGCGATAATCAGGATCGAGCCCACGAGCGCCGCGATGAAATGCGCAGTCGAACCTTGCACTGCAACGCCGAGAAGATCCGCTAATTGGGATCCGATCCACGAGCCGGCGACGCCGATCAATATATTGGTGAGCAGCCAGTGCCGGGCGCCTGTGACCATGCTCGCGATCCAGCCAGCCAGGCCCCCTATGATAATGAGCGCCAGGAAACCAATGTTAGGCGTGCCGAGGACGCCGAGCGGTTCTTCGATGATATCCTCCAAGAGAGTCTGAGCTTCGAATTCCGAGCGTTTTCACCATCGCCATCTACGCAGTTCCGGCCATTGATTGCGTAATTCCGCGACCCGGTAGAAGGCGCTTTCGTCCCCGTATCGACAAGCGGCAGCTTTCGCTCTCAGCGTCTCGTACCGATCGTCCGGCAGTTCGAGTCGGGCAAAGGCGAGCGAAGTGGAAAATAACAGGGCGGCCGCGGAGATAATCGCAACCTTTTATACGCATCGCTTTACGCTTCCGCCGTAACGCCAAGGCATTTATCGCGGGCGTCGCGCTCGGCAAGCGGAGCCGGGGGAAAGGGCGATGCGGTTCTCAGTCGGCGCCGCTATGGCGCGGCTCGCTTAAGGCCTCCGGGCGGAGATCGCCGATCAGCTCCATTGCGCGTCGGAGATGTCCCCCGGCGCGTTCCAAAGCGGCCTCCGCTTCCCGCGTTCCGTAACCCTGGAGGAGAAGAAAGGCGAGCTTTACGCTGCCGCCTGCTCGTTGCAACGCCTCGCTTATTTCAGCCCCGTTCTTATGACTGAGGCGGGACAAAATGCGTTCGCTTCGACGAATGAGTTTTTTGTTGGACGCCTGTAGGTCCACCATCAATCCTTCGTAGACGCGGCCGAGAAGAATCATGACGAGCGACGACAACAGGATAAGCGCGATGCGCTGGGCCGTACCCGCCTTCATCCTAGTGGAGCCGGCGATCGGCTCCGGCCCCGTATCCAGAAAGATCGCATGATCGGCTTCGACGAGAAGCGGCGTGTCGGGATTGTTCGCCACCCCGATCGTCAGGGCGCCAGCCAGTTTTGCTTCGCGCAAACACGCGACGGTAAAGGGCGTCGTTCCACTCGCAGCCACCGCAATAACGACGTCCGCCTCGTCGACCGCATTTCGCCGCATTAGCTCGACGCCATGCGCGGCCTCGTCTTCCGCGCCCTCCACGGCGTGGAGGAGAGCGTCCCTTCCGCCGGCGATCAGCAACAAGAGCCGATCTCGCGGCCAGCTGAACGTCGGCGGCAATTCCGCTCCGTCCTGGACAGCCAGGCGGCCCGACGTTCCGGCGCCGACATAGATAAGTCTTCCCCGCCGGCGTAGCTTCCGAACGATCGCGAGCGCCGCCTGTTCGATTGCAGCCCGCGAGGCGCGCACCGCAGCAACGGCGGCAAATTGCCCTTCCGTCATGGCCTCCAGTATGTCTGAGGGGTCCCAGACATCGATTTTGGCATAACGAGGGCTTGGCCGTTCGGTTTCCATGGATTTCGCGTGCTGCTCAAGCAATACTACATAGCCATGGGCAGAGCGCGTTCAATCGGCTCGCGGCGCCTATCTGAGACTGTGAAGCGCTCGGTCGACGCGGGTTTGGCGGGATTTTCCCGGTCGGAAAGCGAAAGGCTTAAACATGACGCGCTTGGACGTCCACATGTCGGACGATCTGAGAGCGGCTCCCGAAGCCGTGAAACGGCAGGAGGGCGTCCTCCCTCCCGCTTTGGCTCCGTTGATTGCGCGTCTGCAGCGGAAACCTCCGCAGGTCGTCGTCACCTGCGCGCGCGGCAGCTCAGCGCATGCGGCGACTTTCGGCAAGCATTTGATCGAACGCTACATGGGCACCCCAGTCGCCGCAGCCGCTCCGAGCGTTGCGAGCATTTACCATCAGCCTTTGCGCCTGGCGGATCAGCTTTTCATCGCCATCTCGCAATCGGGAAAAAGCGGCGATCTGATCGAGCAGACAGCGTTGGCGCGCGCCTCCGGCGCCTCAACCCTCTGCATAACGAATGACTCCGACAGCGAACTGGCGCGCAACTGCGAATTCGTTGCGCCAATGATGGCGGGTCCGGAACTGAGCATTCCAGCGACGAAGACCTTCATTTCGTCGCTGGCGGTTTTGGCCCGTCTGGTCGCGCTTTGGACCAAAGACGAAACTCTCTCGGGCGCCGTGCAGCGACTGCCGGATCGGCTCGCCGCCGCCGCCGACTTGCGCTGGAGCCGTTTGGTTGAAAGTCTTGCGCAGGTGAGCAGCCTCGTTACGATCGGGCGGGGTCCCACGCTCGCCATCGCCCGCGAGGCGGCATTAAAACTCAAGGAGACGTCCGATCTTCACGCCGAGGCGTTCAGTTCGGCCGAATTTCTGCACGGACCGATCGCACTCGTTTCTCCGCAATATCCGGTTGTAATGTTCACGCCGGCCGACGCCGCGGCTGTCGGCATGAGACAGCTTGCAAGCGACCTCAGAAAGAAGGGCGCATCGCTTTTCACGACCGACCGAGAGGACGCCTCGCAAAATCGGCTCGAGTCGCTTTCCCCCGACCATCCGGAAACTGATGCAATTTGTGTCATCCAAAGTTTTTATTCTATGGTCGTGGACCTTGCCGTCGTCCGCGGGACGAACGCCGATCGCCCGCGACATCTGGAAAAAGTCACACGAACGCGATGAAGCGACCTGACCACCACGCGGTAGCGGCGGATTTTGTCTTCGATGGCGCGATCGTTCATCGCAACAGCGCCGTGGTCCTCGACAACGCCCGCATCGTTGCGATCGTCCCACGCGAGGATCTGTCCCAATCAAACAGCGTCTTCGAGACGCCCGCGGGCGTCTGGCTCGCTCCGGGGTTCATCGACATTCAGGTTAACGGTGGGGGCGATATTCTTTTCAATTCGGACCCGTCCCCACATACGATCTCTAAAATTGTCGAAGCGCATCGTAGATACGGCACCACCGCGCTTCTGCCGACGCTGATTACCGATACGGACGACGCTATGTCGGCGGCTCTAGGCGCTGTGAAGGAGATGCTTTCCACGGAGCCGAGCGTTCTCGGCATCCATCTCGAGGGCCCGTTTCTGTCTCCCGAGAAACCGGGCGTTCATCGCCGCGCCTTCATCAGACGCCCGGAGCCGCATCATTTGCGCATGCTTACCTCTCTCCAGGGAGGCGTGACGCTTGTCACTCTGGCGCCGGAGGAGGTTCCGGACGGATTCATCCGCGATCTCGTCGCTTCCGGGGTCAAGGTGTCGCTCGGACATTCCATGGCGACATATTCGCAAACACGCGCCGCAATGGCCGACGGTCTCACGGGCGTCACTCACTTATTTAACGCCATGCGGCCGCTTGCCAGCCGTGAACCTGGTCCCGCGGGCGCGGCGCTCGAGTCTCCGAACGCCTATTACGGTATGATCGTCGACGGCGAACATGTCGCTCCGGCGATGCTTCGGCTTGCGACGCGCGGAGTCGGACACCCGATGCTTGTTACCGACGCCATGCCGCCTGTTGGCGGCTGCAAACAAGAATTCGCCCTTTATGGCGAAGACGTCATGGTGCGTGACGGACGTTGCGCCACAATGGAAGGCGTGCTGGCCGGATCCGCCATCGACATGGCGACCGCCGTTCGAAATTGCGTGCGTCTCCTGCAATTGCCGCTGAAGCAGGCGTTGAGATACGCCTCGACCGAACCAGCGAATTTTTTGGGCCTGGGGCATTTGCTTGGAAGACTGCTGCCGGGTTATCGCGCCGACATCGTTGCCTTTTGGCCGAGCGATCTGTCTGTCCTGGCGACTTGGGTTGCGGGCAAAAAAACTGGCGCAGCGACCGCGTCACGTTGATTTCAGCTTTTGCGTTCTGCTTATGGATGCTTCGGCGTGAGCGGCCATCAATGGATCGTTCTCGCAGGCGGTCATGAGATCGCGACGGGCGTATCCTTCTCCCACTGCTGGACGATCCCATGACTGAGCAAGATCATCGGTATAGAGGCAAGCAAATTTTTGAATACGCCGAGCTGCGCATCGTTAAGGCAGGTCGACAGGTCCATCACTTCGTCGTGCGGGTTGATTGTTGCTCCGCCCGTCCCTGGGAAGTATTTGAGGCAAAGTTTTAGTCCGACGGTGCGAGCGACCTGCAACAGCGAATAAAACCATAAGGGCCGACGCATGGGAAACCAGCGCCGGCTCTTGCTGCGATTAACCGTCGCCAACCGCAATTGGCGCTCGGAAAGCGGCGACGCCATATGGTTTGAGCATTCGCTCGCCCAGTAATAGAGCAGAGCCGTGCGCAAGTTTCGAAATGTCTATTGGCGTCGCGCCATAGTTGAAAACATAGCGCATCGCGCCATTGTCGCGAACGCGAACGTCGGCCGGGAGTTCTAGCGTCGGGATATGGACGCGCGAGAAAAGCCGGTTTAGCACGCTGCTAAGCAGAGTTTCATCAGGCCAACCGGCGAGATAATATGCATTCTCGCTGCGCGCGAGCGCAACCTCGCCATCGTCCGACGCAATCTCGGCTGTGGCATTTTCTCCCAGCTGCAAGAATTCGCGCCAACGCACAAATGCGCCGCCGTCGGCGGCGACATGGGCGCCTGGGCGCAGGCTCTCGACGCGCCGGATTTTCATGTCGAGCAAAGAGCGCAGACTGCCGGGCGGCAGATCGGAAGCTATATGGAAATTCTGCGTTTTGGAGGCGGAGCGAGGTCCAATAAGCAAGGTCGCGCCGCTTTTCGCGAGCGCGTCGACAAATTCGTCTGTCGGCGAGAACAATCCCGGAAGAAGAATGAGTTTACGGTCTGCGACCGCCTCCGCAGCGGGAGGAATCACATCCACCGATAGTCCTGCGCGTCGTAGGCCACGATAGAACGCGAACGCAAGTTGGAAATAGGAAAAGTCCTGACCTTGCGGCTCTATGTCCCACGCCCAGGCGCTTTCATAATCGAACGCCAATGCAACTGTTGATCGGCTGGTTGCGACCTGGGCTCCAAGCTTCTGCAGCTCTTTCGCGACCTGCGCAGCGATATGATAAGCTTCGTTCGGCTCGCCGTTTGGCAAGAGCAGTCCTTCGTGCATCTGCTCCTGAGCGAAAGGCGCCTGACGCCAACGAAAATAACTGACGGTCTCCGCGCCGGCGGCGAAGGCTTCGAATGTCCAAAGCCGCACCGCGCCTTTTGCAGGCGCCGGGTTCCACGGCGCCCAGTTTACGGGCCCCGGCTGCTGCTCCATCACCCACCAGCGCCCGCGCCCGCAGGCGCGGTAGAGATCGTGGTGGAAGGCCTGATAGTCCGGATCGCCGATGCGCATATAGCGCGCCTTGAAGTCATCATCGCGGGGACTGCGTTCGAGATAGCCGAGCGGATAGCTGTCCCAGGCTGCAACGTCGAGGTCGCGTGACAATTCGTAATGATCGAAGGCGGTGAAGGAGCCCATGAAATTGTGCAGGATTTGTCGTCCAGGCGAACGTCGCCGCACGATTTCCGTCTGCCGTCTGTTGAACGCCACCACCTGATCCGACGAAAAGCGCTGAAAATCCATTCGATGCGACGGATTAGGCGTCGTAACGGTCATATTTGGAAGCTCGATTTCCTCGAAGCTTCCAAGCTCCATCGACCAGAATACGTTCCCCCATGCTTCGTTTAGGGCGTCGATGGAGCCATATCTTTCTGCGCACCACCGTCGGAACGCATTTAATGCTGCGCTGGAATAGCTTTCCACCGTATCATGACAGCCGAATTCATTATCGATCTGCCATGCGACGACGCCCGGATGCGTTCCAAAGGCGCGGGCGAGCTGGTCGACGATTCTTTCGCATTCGCGCGCATAGCCATCGTGACTGAGACAATAATGTCTGCGCGAACCGAATTTGCGCGGGCGGCCTTCCGCATCGAGCGCAAGCATGTCCGGCATTCGGTCGACCAGCCATTTCGGCGGCGTCGCAGTCGGCGTGCCCAACACGACGCCGAGCTCCGCGCCGTGCAATATGTCGAGCGCGCGTCTCAGCCAGTCGAAATCATAGGCGCCCGGCGCCGGCTCAAGCCGGGACCAGGCGAATTCGCCGATCCGCGCAAAGGAAAGGCCGATTCCCTTCATCATCTCCGCATCTTGAGACCACCGTGACTCCGGCCAGTGCTCCGGGTAATAGCAAACGCCGAGTCTTTGAAAGGTCATACGGGTCTCTGTCATGCCGCGGTCGCGTGAGTCATGAATGCTGCGTTGCTTTGACAGTTGGATGACACTCCCATGGCGAATGAAGCTGCGACATGGATTGGAACCGCGCTTGTCCGCGGTTTTCAACAGGCCTTTGGCGGTGAACCGCGACTGTTTCGCGCTCCGGGGCGGGTCAATCTGATCGGCGAACATACGGATTATAACGAGGGCTTCGTGCTCCCTGCGGCGCTCGACCTCGCCGTATGGACGGCGGTCGTGCCGCGCGTGGATCGGCGTGTGCGCGTAGGGTCGCTCGCCTTGGATGCGACTTTTGAGTTCGATCTGGACGATCCCTCGCCGTCTGCCGTCGGAAACTGGAGCGATTATGTGCGTGGCGTAGCGATCGTGCTGACGTGCTCCGGGCATCGGTTGATGGGGGCCGACCTGATGATCGGCGGCGATTTGCCGAAGGGAGCCGGGCTCTCCGCGTCTGCGGCGCTGGAAGTGTCCGTGGGCTACGCCCTCCTCGCTGCTTCCGGGTTAGAAATCGATCCGATTGCCTTGGCGAAGGCCTGCTATCGCGCGGAAAACGACTTCGTTGGCGCGCGCTGCGGAATCATGGATCAGTTTATATCCTGCTGCGCGGTCAAAGGCTCTGTATTGCTCCTCGATTGCCGTAGTCTGGAAGCGAGACCGATCGTGATCGAACCAAGCGTGCGGTTGATGGTCTGCGACACCATGATACGTCACGAGCTTGCAAGCAGCGAATATAATCTCCGCCGTGCGGATTGCGAGCGTGCGGTGACTCTGTTGTCTGGCGCCATGCGCGGCGTTACCGCCTTACGCGACGTGACGCCTGCGGAGCTTGCGCGCCATGCGGCGCTACTTCCGGAACAGACCTTTCGGCGCGCGCGACACGTAGTAGAGGAAAATGCGCGGACCCTACGCGCCGCATCGGCGCTGGAGGCGGGGGATGTTGCGGAATGCGGGCGGCTGATGAACTCGTCCCACGCGAGTTTGCGCGACGACTTCGAGGTCAGCTGTCCTGAGCTCGATGTGATGGTAGAGCTGGCGCTAAGACTTCCGGGAGTCTACGGCTGCCGGATGATGGGAGGCGGATTCGGAGGATGCACGATTAATTTGGTTCAGGCGCAAACTGTGGAGCATTTTGCCCGGACTGTCAGGGACGGCTACAAGAGCGCAACAGGAATCGCTCCAGCGATATTCTGTTGCATTCCCGGTGCCGGCGCTGGCCCCGTCTATCCATGAGGAGGGGTTCATTGTCGCTTTTCCAGAGCCTCTCCCACCGACGTCTCAATCCGCTTACCGGAGAGTGGGTGCTCGTGTCGCCGCAACGGACGACACGGCCCTGGCAAGGGCAGGAAGAAACTCCTTCGGGAACGGCTCGACCGATCTACGATCCAACATGTTATTTGTGTCCCGGAAATTATCGCGCCAATGCTCAGCGCAACCCGCGCTACACGGGCGTTTTCACTTTCGACAACGACTTCTCGGCATTGAGGCCCGACGCGCCAGTCGACAGTTTTGATGAGGGAGGGTTGCTCGTCGCGCAGAGCGAAGCCGGTCTGTGTCGCGTGATGTGTTTCTCGGAACGTCACGACCTTATGCTGTCGCGCATGGCCGCGTCCGAGATCGTTGGCGTCGTCGACGCCTGGAGACGAGAGCAGCAAAGCCTCGGCGCGCTTGATTTGGTCAATTATGTGCAGATTTTCGAAAATTGCGGGACGATGATGGGCGCCAGCAATCCGCATCCGCACTGCCAGATCTGGGCGACTCGTGCTATTCCCAATGAAGTTGCGAAAGAGTCGAAAGCGCAAAGCGATTACATGGCCAAAAAGGGGTCGTGCCTGCTGTGCGATTATCTCGCGCTCGAAGAAGGGCTTGACGAGCGCGTGGTATGCCACAACCGACACTTCACCGCGCTCGTTCCGTTCTGGGCGACGTGGCCGTTCGAAACCATGGTGCTGCCAAGGAGACATATAGGCGCCTTCGAAGATCTTGACGACAGCGAGTCAAATGCGCTCGCCGATATTCTCCGGCGCATCGCGATTCGCTACGACAATCTGTTTGAGACACCGTTCCCTTATTCGATGGGGTTTCATCAGCGGCCGTGCGATGGCCGATCACACCCGGCCTGGCACTTCCACGCTCATTTTTATCCGCCGCTCCTTCGATCCCGCACAGTGCGGAAATTTGCGGTTGGTTTCGAAATGCTGGCGTCTCCTCAGCGCGATTTTACGCCCGAAGCGGCCGCAAACAAATTGCGTCGCTCGGCTGAGACTCACTACCTCGACAGGGAAGCTGCGCAGCGCTAGGAAGCGGGATAAGAACGTCCGACGCTGTTGAGAGCGCGGCTGGCTGCGTGCAATTCAACCTGAATATTCAGGGCGAAGGCCAAATTCTCGCCGAACGGTCTCAGTTAAGGCGGATATAACCTGGCTCCCCTCATGGAATAAGTTGCACGAAAAATGCATAGGGAATCGTTGGGCGGCATGTTTGACGCCATGGCTATGTTGGACTGCCGCGCGTGAAAATCATCATCGTCGACGAAAGCGAGATCCGAGCCGCGATCCTTAAGGAAGGATTGCGGGAGGCGGGGTTTTTGGATGTTGAACACATTGCCGAGACGCACAGCTTGCTCAGGCGCATATACGCGATCGATCCAGACGTAATTCTGATCGGGCTCGAAAACCCGTCTCGGGATGTCCTGGAGCAGATGTTCCAGGTCAGCCGAGCGGTGCGGCGCCCGGTCGCCATGTTCGTCGATCAAGCCGATACGGCGTCGATCCAGGCGTCGGTGGACGCAGGTGTCTCGGCATATATCGTCGACGGACTCAGGAAAGAGCGGATCACGTACATTCTTGATTTATGCGTTTCCCGCTTCAATGCATTTAGTAAGCTTCAAAGCGAACTCGAGCGCGCCAAGTCAGACCTTGAAGAGAGAAGGATAATAGACCGCGCAAAGGGAATTCTCATGAAAACGAAGAAGCTATCCGAAGACGACGCATACAAATTGATGCGCACTGCGGCGATGCGCGAAAGCAAGAAGATCGCCGAGATCGCACAGTCAATCATAACAGCGGCGGAACTGTTCAAATGAGCGCTGGCGAGCCGCTTCGAATCGGATTCATACCCCTCGTCGACGCCGCTATCCTCTTGGTCGCAGTGGACAAAGGTTTTGCGGCCGCCGAAGGCCTCAATGTGGAGCTCGCTCGCGATGTCTCCTGGTCGAACGTTCGAGATAAATTAGCGGTCGGGCATTATGACGCGGCGCATCTATTAGCGCCGATAGCAATCGCTTCCACGCTTGGATTACAACATGCGAAGGCGCCCATCATCGCGACCTTTAATCTCGCACTAAACGGCAATGCGATCACGGTTTCGCCGGCTTTGCTCTTCGAGCTTCGTCGTGCCGCCGAAGGCGATCTCGCAGTTCCGCAGATCGGCGCACGTGCGCTCGCGAAAATCGTGCGGGAACGCGAGGCGCGTGGACAGGAGCCGCTCACATTCGGAATGACCTTTCCTTTCTCGGTGCATAATTACCAGCTCCGCTATTGGATGGCTGAGGGGGGCGTCGAACCGGACGAGGATGTGCGCCTGATCGTACTCCCGCCACCTTACATGGTCGACAGTTTGGCGCGAGGGCAGGTCGATGGTTTTTGCGTTGGCGCCCCATGGAATCTTGTCGCGCGAAACAACGGGGTCGGTGAGATTTTGTATCTGGGATGCGAGATCTTTCGATATGCGCCCGAAAAGACGCTCGCCTTTGCGCAAGCCTTCTGTGACCGGAAGCCTGCGCTGATCGAAGCTTTAATTCGCGCTTGCTTGAAAGCTGCGGAATTCGCGAATGCGCAGGAGAATCGCGACGAAGTCGCCGCGCTTCTTGCGCGTCCTGATCGCGTCGGCGTCGACGCGCAGACAATCCGCCGCGTCTTGGATGGGCGCCTGCCTACACGCGGTGAGAAAGGCGATCTCGCCAACGAACGTTATCTCGTCCTCGGCGATCGCGCTTCAGGACGGCCCGATACGCGGCATGCGATCTGGCTTTACGCTCAGATGGTGCGTTGGCGACAGGCGCAGTTCTCGAAGGAAGAGTTGCGGGTCGCAGAGAGCGCCTTCTGTCCGCAGTTTTTTGACGCCGCTTCGTCGCAACCTCAGCGCCATGTCCCCGCCGGAATAGGCGCTTTCGCCGGCGCCGATCTCGCTTCCGGAGATCTTGCATCCTATCTCGCTTCGTTCGCTATCGGCGCAAAATGCTGACATGCGGGTCCAAAAGCGCGCGCCGCATAAAAATCGGGCATGGCGCCGCACAATTGGTCGGCATAAGCGACGTATCGAAATTGGGTAGTAGCTACAACTCATTGAATAAATGTCACC
>Ga0209048_10001226_pt1 | contig 26529 bp, 31 predicted proteins | sample FrelakmetCRP12CR_FD_187146 | JGI IMG/M metagenome (GOLD analysis project Ga0209048, IMG submission 187146) | Freshwater lake sediment microbial communities from the University of Notre Dame, USA, for methane emissions studies - CRP12 CR (SPAdes)... | ecosystem: Environmental > Aquatic >... | reverse complement strand
TGAATACCATGCAAACATCAGAGTACACGCCTGCTGTGAGAGCTTCAAACGCGATTTCCCTTATGGATGAGATTTTGCAGGATCCGAACATGCCACCTTACACGCGAGTGAAGCTTTGGAACGTTATGAGCCTGCTAGAAGCAATAAAAGACTAGCCCCGAAACCGCATTGGTTGGTGGAATACTGAAAGTCTTTCCTTACACTGATGTTGAGGCAAAAGCTGCAGATGAAGGCGCAGTGAAGCTGAAGGTAAGATGGCTTATCGCCAAAGACATTGGTGCCCCGAACTTTGCCATGAGACTTTTCGAGATGGAACCTGGTGGCAACAGCCCCTTGCATACTCATCCTTGGGAGCATGAAGTTTTCGTCTTGAAAGGCAAAGGTGTAGTAGTCGGAGAGCGTGGAGAAGAGAAGATTGCGCCTAGTAACGTTGTTTATGTTGCTCCTAACGAGCTGCACCAGTTCAAGAACACGGGGAAAACGACCCTGATGTTTCTCTGTCTCGTACCTATAAGGCACAAGTAATCGCCTGAAGTTTCACCATCAGCTTGCTCGCTAGAAATATATGCTAGTTGTTACATTTAGCTCTGGGTTTCAGGGGATAAACCCTTTGAAGTATGACGTAATAATTGTCGGTGCAGGGCCAGCAGGGATCTTTTCGGCTCTTGAGCTCACGCAAAAGAATAACCTTAAGGTTCTCATGTTGGATCGGGGACAGGACATAAACCAGCGCAAATGTCCATCAAGCCGCGGCCTTGAATGTGTACATTGTGACCCGTGCACGGTTTTGTCAGGGTGGGGTGGCGCTGGGGCCTTCAGTGATGGCAAGCTCACGTTGTCTACTGATGTAGGTGGTTGGCTGAATCAGTATGTTTCAACCAAGGAACTAGAACAGCTCATAAAATACGCTGACAGCGTCTATCGTAGGTTCGGGGCAACTGAACACACCTACGGTGCGAACGTAGAGAGAATCGATGAGATTGAGCGAAAGGCAGCACTTGCTGGTCTTAAGCTTATTCGCCAAGAAATTCGGCACATGGGAACCGAATGGTGTGCTGAAACTCTTCGCAAAATGCGGCAGGAACTAAACGGCAAGGTCGAGTTTAGGCCCAAGACCGACGTTAAAGGGCTCACAGTGAAGAACCACATCGTGGAAGGTGTCGAGACCGTTGATGGCGAAAGACTTCGCGCAAAATATGTTATCGTGGCGCCTGGCAGAAGTGGGGCTGAATGGCTTCAGACAGAAGCTCAGACCCTTGGATTGAAGACTCTCAACAACCCAGTTGACATTGGAATCAGAGTTGAAGTCCTATCTTCTGTCATGGAGGAGCTGACGAGCGTTCTTTATGAGCCTAAGCTCATCTACTATTCCAGATCTTTTGACGATCAGGTTCGCACTTTCTGCGTTGCGCCTTATGGTCAAGTGATAACAGAATCCTACGACGGCGTTCTGACTGTTAACGGCCAAAGCTATGCAGAAAGCAAGACGGAGAACACGAACTTCGCCATCTTGGTTAGCACGTCTTTCACGGAGCCATTCAAAGAACCCATAGCCTATGGAAAATACATCGCTCGTCTTTCAAACCTTCTAGGTGGTGGCGTTATAGTGCAGCGTTTGGGCGACTTGGAGTCAGGTAGGCGATCAACACCTGAAAGGATCAGGAGAAGCGTGGTGACACCCACTTTGAAGAATGCTACACCTGGCGACCTGAGTTTTGTTTTGCCTTATCGTTATCTTGCTGACATAAGGGAGATGCTTCAGGCCTTGGACACGATAGCTCCAGGCATACACTCCAGAGACACCTTGCTGTACGGTGTTGAAGTGAAGTTCTATTCTTCAAGACTTGAACTGAGTAATTGTCTGGAGACCAGGGTTCATAACTTGTTTACTGTCGGTGATGGCGCCGGCGTCACAAGGGGGCTGATTCAGGCTTCAGCGTCAGGTGTTATCGTGGCAAGAGAAGTATTGAAGAGAGCGAAAGCGGAGGTATAGAGAACATGGCGGTTGTTGACGAGATACACTGTTCGCATTGTGGTGCGCCAATACCATTCAAGCCCGGCGAAATATTAGCCACATGCAAATACTGCGGTTACACGGTCGTCATAGAGACAGGTCAACCATTCACTTTTGAGCATTCCATTTTGCTGAACAAGTATGATTTAGCGTCTGTGAACACGCCTATCCTAGATTGGATGCGCACCGGTTTTCTCAAACCTTCAGATCTGGCTAAGAAGTCGAAAATCACGGAGAAAGACTTGGTTTATTTGCCTTTTTGGGTTGTGTCTGTTGAAGCGAAAAGCAGCTACAAGGGGATTTTCGAGCGCATAGCGCCAGCTGTCGTCAAGGAAGGGAAGATTGAGAAAGAATACTCTTGGCTGGTGCTGGCGAGAAAAGCAACAGAATTTCCGACAAAAGAGTACGATGTTCCACTGGAGGGCAAGATCCCATTTGATTTCAGAAAGATTGAAGGATTTGCGAAGGTCTTGAACAGTGAGGTCGACAGAGATGATGCTGTGGAGCTTGCAAGGCAACAGATTGATCAGCATCATCGCTACCTAGCGCAGGAGGATGTTGACAAGATCATAGATATGAACACAAGCATCGACGTGAAGCAGGTTGTCTATTTGCACGCGCCAATTTGGTTTGTGAAGTTTGAGTACAAGGGCAAACTCTACCAGTTGCTATTCGATGGAGCATCTGGCATGGTTATCAAAGGTGATATTCCCTCTTCTGGGTTTGGAGTGCTTTAAGAAACTTTAAAAGCAACCATCTATTTCATGTGTGAATCGAAAAAATAGAGTGAGGTAACGATTCATGAGCGAAAATAAAGATGTTTATGACAAGGCTAGCAAACAGATGAGGCTTTCTGAGCGAATAGCTGCAGCACTGCCTGGTTTTCGCGGCTACAAAGAGAAGGAGCTGCGAAGAGAATCTGACAAGCTTATTCGAAACCATCTGTACCTGAAAATATCGCAAGCTAGAAATGACCTTAAAACTGTTTTTCAAAAACTATCTGATCGTCGTTCATTTGACGTTTTAACTGACATGGATCGTCTTGTTGCAAGATTTGACCGCGTCAGTGAGAAAGTGAATCATGCCTCTTACGGGTATGCAGGTTTCTTTGACATCGTTAAGGTTGAGGAAGGAGCGCTTGACAGGATGATTGATTTTGACAATCAACTGGTTGGCAGCGCGGACAAAATAGTTACTGAAGTTTCAACATTCAAATCGGAAGTTTCAAAGCAAAAGTTCGACAAGGCAAAAGAACGTGTTCAGACTCTTTCTGACACTTTAGAGGATTTCGAGGAAACTTTTGATAAGAGGCAAGAAGTGATCTTGGGAGTGAGTTGAAATGCCGCAAGTTATAGAGTGGAATAATGCTGGTGCCGAAGATATTCTATGGAGATACCCTGACGAGAACATAACGTGGGGAGCTCAACTAATAGTACACGAGTATGAAGTGGCTGTCTTCTTCAGAGACGGCAAAGCTTACGACGTGTTCAATGCTGGAAGGCACATGTTGACCACACTGAATCTGCCTTTGCTTACAGGCTTGCTCACGCGCATTGCAGGCTACAAGGAGAAACCTTTCAAGGCTGCAGTGATTTTCATCTCAACGAAGGTTTTTGCAGGAAAATATGGAACACAAGCTCAGACAACCGAACTTGCCCCATTGAAGGTTTTCGGCACATTCTGGTTCAAGGTTGAGAGCCCACAGTTGTTCGTCAACGAAGTGGTCGGTGGACAGAACGCCTACTCCACTGGAGACGTCGACAATTACCTGCGGGGTTTCCTGAATGAGAAAATGATTGATGAGCTTTCGCACTATGATTTGCTTTCGGTCTTCACAAAACTTGACGTAACTTCAGTGATAGTCAAAAACGCTATCATGGACTACTTCAAGCGGATTGGCCTGGAACTGACGGACTTGAAGTTTGAAGGAATTGACACCACACCTGAGTACCGTGAACGACTGTTCTGGCTCAGGACGGGAAAGGCTGCACCTGAAGAAGTGCTGCGAATGGAAACGGTTAAGAAAGCAGCTGAATCGCTAGGCAAATCGTCAGGTGCTGGGTTTGGCACGGGCATGGTGCTCATACCGCAAATAATGACCCCTACTGGTCCAGCTCAGGCGCCGGCAGCTGCTCTGGTCATCTGTCCTAAATGCGGTGGGAGGATTCCTGCAACGTCTAAATTCTGCCCTGAGTGTGGAACAACGATAACCCCCCCTTCAAGCGGTACGACAACATGTTCAAAATGCGGGAAGATCGTTCCTGCGTCTTCAGAGTTCTGCCCAGAGTGCGGCGCAAAAATATAGCCAAGGGGAATGAATTATGGCTGACACTGGAAAGAGAGGTCTAATTTCCATCGGAGTTTTTCTGATAATCGTAGTGGTCAGCATACTTCTCTACCAGCCACTGCAAATCGTAAAGGATTGGACGTTGATATTGCCGTTGATAATTGTTCTGTCCGGTTGTTGGCTTGCAGTTCTGGGCGGTATGCGGTATTCTTCGCCTCAAAAATATGAGCGTGGGCCATTCAGCACGTTTTCATGGGGCTTGCTTCTGGTGGCGGTTGGTGCAGCATGGTTTGTGTATGGCTACGGATGGTACTATTCCTTGGCGATATTGTTGCTGGCTTTGGCTGCTCTGGCGATTGCAGCAGCTTTAAAACGAAAGTAGCTTCCCCCTTTATTTCTAAATACTTTTTATTCTGTTCCAAAGTAATGATTATCGCAGATGGTTCCTTATATGAGTGAGAAAACGATTGGCCGCGGCACATGGTACGACAAGATGGCCGTAAAAATCATCGAAAGAGAGCGTAAAATTGGCAGAAGTTTGGATTTGATTAGGACCGAGATGGGTCTTGGCGCCTCTGGTCTTCCACATATCGGCAGCCTGGGTGATGCGACTAGATCTTACGCTGTTACACTGGCCTTGCGAGAGCAAGGTTATCGTTCCGAGCTTGTTGCTTTCTGTGATGACAAGGACGGCTTGCGCAAGGTTCCAGCTGGATTGCCTGACTCATTGGAGAAGTATTTGGGGTTTCCAGTTACAAGTATTCCAGATCCCTATGGTTGTCATGAAAGCTATGGTAGACATATGAGTTCGTTGTTGCTTGACGCGTTGGACGAGTGCAGTATTGAATATCATTACATGTCTGCAAAGGAAGCCTATGAGAATGGCGTCTTGAACAAGGAGATTAGAACTTTGCTGCTGAATGCGAAGAGGGTTGGGGAAATCGTTAAGGAGGAAGTTGGTCAGGAACGTTACACTGAGGTTCTACCATACTTTGCGGTTTGCGGTAGCTGTGGACGATTGTATACTACTAAGGTTTCAGAGTTTTTGCCTGATGAGGGTAAGGTTTTGTATGCTTGTGAAGGCATGGAGATCAAGGGCAAATGGATTGAAGGCTGCGGTTTCAAGGGTGAAGCTGACGTCACTAAAGGTGAGGGCAAGCTGACTTGGAAGGGCGAGTTTGCTGCGAGATGGAAAGCCCTTGACATCAGGTTTGAGGCTTATGGTAAGGACATAGCTGATTCAGTGCGGATAAATGACAGAATCTGTCTAGAGATACTCCGTCATGAACCACCTACTCATGCCAAGTATGAGATGTTCCTCGACAAGAGTGGCAAGAAGATTTCGAAGTCAACTGGGAACGTTTTCACGCCGCAGGTCTGGCTCCGTTACGGGTCTTCACAATCGCTGCTGCTACTGATGCTAAAGAGGTTTGTGGGCACAAGAACCTTGGATGTTAGCGACATCCCCTCCTACATGAGTGAATTGGACCATTTGGAGGACGTTTACTTTGGGCGCAAATCAGCCAAGGACAGCAGAGAACTTGCCAAGATCAAGGGATTATATGAGTACGTGTGGTCTCTGAAACCACCCAGAAAGCCCACCGTTCACGTTCCGTATAATCTGTTGACTTTTCTAGCTAAGATGGCGCCTAGCGGAAACGAATTGGAGTTCATAGCTGAAAAGCTTCAAGGGTATGGCTACTTGCCGAAAGGTCAAACGTTGGATGAAAATCTGAAAAAGCGAGTCGAGTTTGCGTCTAATTGGATCAAGGATTTCGAGGAGATAAAAGAGACAGCGGTGAGCCTAAACGGTGACGAAAAGGTGGCCATAGCGGAGTTGATCGAGGTTCTGAAGGTTGAAGAGGACGCTGGCAAACTGCAAAATGCTATTTTCAACGCTGCTAAGAAGAATGGCTTGCAGCCGGGCACCTTTTTCAAGATTTTGTATGCTATCCTGTTGGGGGCTTCGCAAGGACCAAAACTGGGACCTTACTTGGTTGCCATGGGAAAACAAAATGTTATTGAAGCATTGCAAAGAGCACTAAGTCAAAGCCAATAGTCCTTTGAAACTTTGCTGCAGAAGAATGACCGCTGCCTTTTCGGCGACTTGGCAAGAGTGCTGAGTGTATGAGCTGTCTTTGTGGTCTTTCACAGAAAATTTATATTGTGGGTTATGGCATGGGAGTTGATGTGTCATATATGATGGGAGACAAAAAAGCGGATCTTGCTGGTCCAGGCATTGGCAACTATGAAGAGCTGGAGAGGATCTTGCCAAAAGACTATCGCTCTATTTTGAACCCAAGAGACACTCAGATCGCAATCTACGCAGTGAAGAACCACATTGAGGAGCACCTGTGCAAAGAGCTTAATCTGGTAATGGTTCAGGTCCCGCTCATCGTAGACGTTGAAAGTGGCGTGAATGACCTTCTGGACCGTGATGGTTCGCGTACACCTATCCAATTTCACATTTCTAACGATTACGACAAGCATCCCATCGACGCTCAAGTAGTCCAAGCTGCCACTAAGTGGAAGCGCATGGCTCTGAAAGAGTTCGGGATGAAGCCGGGTGAAGGCTTATGTACTGACATGCGCGCAGTGAGGAAGGATTACTTTCTCGACCATGATCACAGCGCCTATGTGGATCAGTGGGACTGGGAAAAGGCGATAACTGAGAAGGAACGTAACCTCAAGTACCTGACTGAAACTGTTGAGAAGATCTGGAAGGTTATCAAAGGCGCTGAGAAACATGTGCAGAAGCTCTTTCCACAGTTGAAGACGGACAAGTATCCTGACCTCCCTGATAAGCTCGAATTCATTCACGCCGAGGACATCCTTGACAAGTATCCTACCCTTCCGCGCAAACAGCGTGAGACGAAGATTCTGCAGGAGTATCCTGGAGTTTTCATCTACGGAATCGGATGGACGCTTAGAGACGGCTACCCTCATGAAATGAGGGCGGCGGACTATGACGATTGGGTCACTGAGACAAAGTCTAAGGATGGCAAGCCTATGCATGGCCTCAACGGCGACATCTTGGTCTGGAACCATGTGACGAAGCGTCGTCACGAGTTGTCATCGATGGGAATACGCGTGAATGCTCAAACGCTTAAGAAGCAACTGGAATTGACTGGTCAGCTCGACTTTCTAAAGTACCCATACCATCAAGCAATAATCAAGAACGAGATTCCGCTTAGCATCGGCGGAGGCATCGGACAGTCGCGTACTCAAATGGCAATACTCAAAAAAGCCCACCTTGGTGAAGTCAGCGTCACAGTGTGGCCGAAGATACTCAAGGAAATGGGCCGCAAAAAGAACATCTTCGTTCTGGAGTAAACATAATAATACAGCCCACGCCTCCTTTCTTTGTCCAAAGGTCATGATCCTTCTCAGCATTGTAGTGTGTTTTCCGCGTCCCAAGTGCTAGCATTTAAAAGCCTACAACGAGAAATAGTGGCTACGCTGTTGCCGTAAGGATCATGTGGAGGGATTCTATGGATACTGAACAGATTATGAATTTGGCGCTGAAGCTTGCTGGATTCAGGAAAGTGCCTGAAGATAGTGCAATCTACGTAAGTGGCAAGAACATCAAGAAGGTCTTGTTCAGCTTAGACGCTGGAGTTCCGGAGCTCTTGCTTGCTAGACAGCTGCATTTTGATGCGGTGATTGCTCATCACCCGATGGGTGGAACAGCTGGTTCTTTGGGTTTCCATAGTGTTTTCAAGAGGCACATTCAGCAGATGATGGATGCTGGAATACTAAAAGCTGAAGCAGAGAAAGCTGCAAGTAGGAAGCTTAGGCAGCTTGACGTTGAAGGACATACAAGTAACTACGGTCAAGCAGTCGATGTGGCGCGGTTGTTAAAGATGCCTTGCATGAATGTGCACACGCCGCTTGATGAGATGGGACGAAGAATAATGAGTGAAAAGATCAAAGGCAAGATCACCAAGTACTCCAAGGTGAGAGACGTTGTTAACGCATTGAATGGTCTTCCTGAGTTTAAGAAGGCTCTAACGAAGATCGAGATCCGATTAGGAAAGGCCGATGACCATGCGGGGAAAGTTGTCGTGTCTCATGGAGCTGGTACGAACGGTGGCTATGAGATCGCGAAAGCCTATTTTGAGCACGGGGTTGGAACGGTCATCTTTATACATGTGATCCCTGGCGATCTGGAAAAACTGAGGGCTGAGAAAATGGGCAATCTCGTTGTCACGGGCCATATTGCAAGCGACTCCGTAGGCATCAACCCCTTCATTCACGCGCTTGAGGAAGCTGACGTTTCGGTGACAACCCTAGGCATTATCAGAGATTAAGAGTGGCCTTCTTGAAGCTGGTTCGCTTCCATAGCGACAAAGAAGAAAGCTATGGCGTTTTGATTGACAATCGAGTAATATGTTTGCGTGGCTTGGCAAGAAGCTCGAAGCTGGATTTCCCTGCTAGTCTTGAAGAGTTTGTGGTGTTGGGAGCAAGTCAGATTCAGAAACTCGACAAGCTTCTGAAGGAAACCTCAAGGCGTTGTATTCAACGTTTTTCTTATTCGATTGAAGATGTTTCTCTGTTAGCGCCGATCAAGTCCCCCCGTAAGATTGTTTGTCTGGGCTTGAATTACCGGGATCACGCTGCAGAGCAGAATGCTGTAGTGCATGGCGAGCCAGTTATTTTCATGAAGCCTGCGACGGCAATAATTGGTCCAAATGAGGAGATAATTAAGCCGAGTTTTGTCAATAAGCTTGACTATGAGGCAGAGTTGGCTGTTGTGCTGGGAAAAAGAGCCAAAAACGTGTCAGCCGCGGATGCTAGATCCTGCATTTTCGGGTACACTATTCTTGATGATGTTTCAGCAAGGGACATTCAGTTCAAGGATAAGCAGTGGACTAGGGGAAAAAGCTTTGACACTTTCGCTCCGATGGGGCCTTGCATAGTCACAGAGGACCAACTTCTGGATACGTCTGATTTACGTATATGCACGTGGGTAAATGGGGAGCTTCGGCAGAAGTCATCAACCAAGAACATGGTTTTCAACGTCTATGAGATTGTACATCAGTTGAGTCGTGTGATGACGTTGGAACCATGTGACATCATCTCTACTGGAACCCCTGCAGGCGTCGGGTTCGCCCTCAAACCTAAGCCCAAGTTTCTTAACGTAGGCGACATGGTGAGAATAGAGATAGAAAAGATCGGTACGTTGGAGAACAGGGTAGCACAAGGAGAATAGCGCGGATCTAGCGTGTGCTCCTACTACGCTTGGCGTGTTTTTTTTTATTATATAATAATTCTAGTTCAGCTGACTTTTCCGCAAAAGCGCGTAGTTCTGTCCCTATTGCGGAAACAGACTCGAAGACAAATAACACAAATGTGCTCCTGCGTAGAACCATTGCCCTTTTTTTCTTAGGAATTCCAAACCTTGCCGTACGCGGAAGATTCTCTGGAGAGTTCAGCACTGCTTTTTTAGTATTTTACGCTGAGATACAGTAGCACAGTTAATGCCATGAGCGTAAATAGGTCTGGCAACATCGCAAACGGACCGAGACCGAACTCGTAGAAACCAAAAGCCCGGTATACTAGAGGAATGGAGACCAGGGCATGCAGGAGAAGAACCGCTGAGAATATTATGAGACCCAACGTGAACTCTGACCGCGTCTTCTGGTATATGCTAACGTAAATGAGTAATAGGAAGATTGAAAGCGTCGTGTTTATCGTGGAAACTACTGTTTCTACCGTGTAGAAAAGCTCTATGTCGCCACGAATATCGAATCGAGGTGGGCGAGGCTCAAAAGGAGGACGTGGAAACCAAGTGGTGGATGTAGCCCACAGTACTGCTAGGATGGTTACCACTATCAACGTTACGAGTATTAGCCAATTTCTGACGCTTTTATTCATACCATCATTCATCTGTATTTCCCCCTTTTTCTACTTTTTCCAGATTTTCTTCAGAATCTCCTCGAATAGAACGTAGTTCTCCTCCATCGCTGGAGACAAGAAATATGTTTTACCATACCCTTCTCCGGCGGATGTGATTATTCTGTTTTTCTCGAGCACTTCAATATGGTGCCTTATTGTCCTATAATCCATCCCAAGCAGGGTCGCCAACTGATTTGCATTCCGCGGAGTCTCATTTAGGGCTCGAATTATTTTGGCGCGGCTAATACCGCCTCTTGTGCCCGCAATCAGCCATCCAAGCAAATACTTGAACGGACGCGCACTAACAGACATCCCTATCGCTCCGCATACATCAACGAGTTTTTCGCTAAATCTATTTAAACCAAGATAATAAATGTGCCCTTAAGTTCTTATCGTCAGGTCTTGCTTGAACTAATGTCAAATTAGGGACAGAATTGGGTATAATTCTGAAAAACGGTTTTTAATGAATTTGCAGTTCTTGAACATTCGGAGGTTGAGAACAAGTCTGCAACACCCTATTCCCCGAGAAAAGACTCGTGAAGGCCCAGAGCAGCTGAAGCCCATTTTTCCCTCCCATATTTCCTTTCTCTACTCAACTGCTCTGGACCATAACGAGAGCAAAAGGAGAATAGAAAAGACAACCAAGAAGGAAGATAATAATAATGGAAATAAGTAAAACTTCAAATTCATTGTCGGTCGCGACAAAGAAGAGAGCCACTCCTTGTCACCTTCCTTTCGGAGAACGCGCGAAACGCGTTGTTCGAACAGCTGGCGAGGAAGTTGCAAGTGCTGCGCAAGACGCTACCCATGTGCTCAGGATCATGGTTCTCCTACGCTATTCTAAGGATTTTTCATCTATCCTTAGACTCTACGGAATAGAAAGCTCTTCAAAGACTGAATGAGAAGCGGCTGAGAAACTGAGTTATTCGAGAGAAGAATGATTCCTTTTTGCTAGTTCGACAAGAAATAATGTTTGGTCTCTAAAATAACTCACCCAAACCGTGCTCACTTGAACCATGATAATAAGCATGTCCTTCGGGATCTCGTAGCCATAATTAGTAGCAGAGCAACTAGGCTAGGGTCGAATGAGGTCTAATTCTGAAAAAACGTTTAATATGACTGCTTCTTGGTAGAACAGGACAATCAATAAGGAACATGGGTAAATCGTGATAATACACCTTAACTCGGTCAACTGCAACGATTTCATGATGTTTAGAGCCAGTGGAGAAGATGTCTGAAGAAGATGGAGCTAAGTCAAGCCATACATTCGTGTTTCCGGCCGTCTACGCATCGATTCTCTGCGTTTTTTACTTGGCATATGATGTGTTTCCAGGACCTGAATTCGTAGCTTTATGCTTCTTAATATATGCTGCGTACAACAAATGGAGTAGACGTTTTGTAAGAGATTGGGCTCCGTTTGTCACTCTTTTCTTAGCTTATGCTGCCATGAATGGACTTGTTGGTAGCCTGCCTAGAATTGTGCATGTTGAGGAACCCATAAGCGCTGAATTACGATTGTTCGGTACTGTCCCAACGCTCTTGCTTCAACAGTTCTACAGGACTCCTGCTTTGGACTATCTGGGAGCCTTATTCTATTCTCTGCACTTCATAGCCCCAACTGTCGGTGCGTTCATATTGTGGAAGTATCGACACAAAGCTTACTGGGGGTACACTCTTGCCTTTGCGATTTGCACTTACAGCGCCTTGGTAACATTCCTGATTTATCCTGTTGCGCCGCCATGGTTCGGAGTTAACGCCACCAGAATCCTATTTCAAGTAGATAGCAATATAGGTGTGCCCGTCTATCACACCATTTTTGATTACATCCAGCCTAACCTGTTTGCAGCGTTCCCCAGCCTTCACGCAGCGTATCCTTGGCTAATTTCACTTTACGCTCTAAAAATTGGAAAGAAAAGGGCGTTGCCAGTTCTTCTGTTTCCTGTCGGTGTTTGGTTCAGTGCAGTCTATCTTGGGGAGCATTACGTAGTGGATATCATAGGCGGAGTCGTTTACGCAACCGTTGCCTTTGTTCTGGCAGAGAAGCTTGTTCCACGACTTCTCTCTCGAATGCGCGCCAAAAGGAACTCGACTGTCAAAGCCGTTGAGAGAACTGGGGTTCAGTTATCTAGTGATCGCATTAGGAAGAGAATTGGGTCTAATTCTGAAAAACAGTTTAATAACTAGCTGTCGTCGAACAAGCCAGACAACCAAAAAGGAAGATGGTAGCAATGGATGTAAGCAAGATATGCCCATCACCGGTGGGAGACATTACAATAGCCACTTCTTCCCCATCCCTTTTTGGTTGTCTCTTCTTAGCAATTTCGGAAAGGTGGAGCATTTGGGTGCTTTGACAAGGGCAGTCAGGAACATGTCGAGAAGGAAAATGAGGACGCTATTGGTAATTGTTGCCTTAGGCTTCTCCATGGCAATCATGGTTTCTATTCCTCCAGGTATCATCGCAAACCAGACATCTACGCAGAGCCTAACTGAACGCTTCAACAGTACGATCACTACTATGCAAGAGCAGATCAATAAGACATCCACACTAATGGAATGTAGCACTTCATCTGGTCAAGGCACGTTCTCAGGATCACAATTCGGCAGACCACCAGGGGGATCCGAACGAGCAGTCTTCATGAATGAAACCGAGGTTAATGACATTCGTTCCATTGAAGGCGTCAAGGATGTTGTGCCGTTCCTTGAGACATCCTCCAATGAGACGACGTCGGAGACAATAAGTGGACCGGGTGGAAGAAGCTTTACGATTTCTAGACCTCTTTACACGATTACAGGCATTTGTTTGAACTCCTCTTTCATCGAGAACTATTCCGTACTGCCAACTGACATAACAGTTGGAAGAAATCTGCGCGAGGGAGACAGTGGGGTCCTTATCATGAGTTCAAACCTCACAGATTACTTCGGAGTAGGAGTCGGTGGCAGCGTGGACATCAACGGGGAATCTTTCACGGTAGTTGGGATTTGCAACCAAACAGGTCAAGGTTTCTTTGAAACAAGAACAGTGTACATGAACATCTCTGATGCTCAGATAACAACTGGTAACACAGGAAACGTGAGTAGAATTGATGTGTACGCACAGGATACTTCCGATGTAGATGGAATAGCTACAGCGATAGAAGCAGCGTACTCAGGGCTTACCGTCACGACGTATAAAGATCGTTTGAGTCAGCTTCAGAACATGCAGACGACGTACAATGAAACGTTGACAAGCGCTGAATCAACTCTGAGCGAGACGCAATCGGTCGCAACTCAAGAGATTATCGTGGCAGTCGTTGCTGCAAGCTTGATCGTCTTGTTTGTTATGCTGTATACTGTGCGGGAAAGGACCAAGGAGATTGGTACACTCAAGGCGATAGGATTCAGCAACTGGAATGTTATGAGTCAGTTTATGCTTGAAGGGATTCTGTTAAGCTTGGCGGCAGGCCTAGTTGGCATCGGGATAGGAAGTGTCGGAGCGCCTGTTCTATCCGGGCTTCTGCTTCCTAGCATAAACCCGTTTGGCTCATCAGGCCGTTCTCAGTTCAATCCTACGCAAGCGAATTTCGGAGCAATTGGATCAAGGGTTGCTTCAGCCTCTCTAACCCCGCAACTTATGTTGTTGGCGCTTGGTGGGGCAGTCCTGCTGGGAGCCTTGGGTAGCCTGTATCCTGCTTGGAGAGCTTCAAGAACAAGACCAGCAGAGGCAATGAGATATGAGTGAAACAGTTCTGAAAATAGAGAACCTGTCCAGAATTTTCACTATGGGCAAACGAAAAATTCAAGCCCTATCCAACCTGAATCTTCAGGTGAAGAGAGGGGAGTTCGTGGCGATTATGGGGCCGTCTGGTTCGGGCAAGACAACATTGCTGAATGTCTTAGGCTGTCTTGACAAGCCGACGAGTGGAAAGGTGGTTTTAGACGAAGTTGATGTCGCAAAATTGCCCGAGAAGGAGCTCTGTAAGATAAGAAGGAACAAGATCGGGTTCATCTTCCAGACTTTTAACTTATTGCCCTACCTAAGCGCCATTGAAAACGTGGAGCTGCCTATGGAAAACACGAAGAAATCTAAAAGCGAAAGAAAAAAGCGGGGTCGCGAACTGCTGCAATTGGTGGGGTTGGCGGGAAGAGAAGAGCATAGGCCGCAACGGCTGAGCGCTGGCGAGCAGCAAAGGGTTGCGATTGCTCGGGCCTTGGCAAATGATCCAGCTATAATTCTGGCCGATGAACCTACGGGAAACTTGGACACGGAAAACAAGTATGAAATTGTCAGACTGCTCGGAAACCTGAACATCAATCGAGGAACCACGATCGTACTGGTTACACACGATAGTCAAGTAGCCTCGCACACCGAGAGAATGCTCCTTTTACAGGATGGAAGAATCACGAAGGAAAAGCAAGGGCTTCACCTAACAAAGAAGAAACTCATGTGTCCGTACTGTGGGACCAAGATTCAGCCTGATGACAAGAGATGCTCGAGCTGCAAGAAAAGATTGTGAATATCGATGAGGGTTATTCATGAAAATAATGGTTGAAGCCATAGACCTAGAAAAAACTGGTGTACTCAAAATCTTGGCTGATGCGCTGATCGGCCTTAATCTGAGAATCATGAGTAGTGATCTTGCGCAGGAGCAAGAGAATGTTGAGGCACAAAGGGGAATTGTGATTGGAGAAATCTCACGAGCCTAGAATTACACGCCTTTCTGCAGTTCTGATAGCGGCTATTATCGTTGTTAGCCTTGTTGCAGCGGCTTCGTTGGGCTATTTTACTGGCTATTCTGCTATTCAAGGGAGGATTGATGATCTGCAAAGCCAATTGTCCGGCATCGTCGATCAGAACGTCACGTATATCCTTGGTGAAAACACGTCGCTTTCCCAATTGTATCTGCAAGTGAAAGAATCCGTCGTGGTTATCCGAGGGCAAATAGTGCAATACGACATTTTCGGCCGTTCTTACTACTCTGAAGTTCAAGGCTCAGGATTTGTCTATGACTTGGCGGGGCAGGAGGTGGTCATCACGAACTACCATGTAGTACAAAGCACGGTTAATATCACGGTGACTTTCGCGGATGGAAACGGCTATGCGGCACGAGTGTTGGGTTCTGATCCTTATGGAGATCTGGCTGTGCTTTCAGCGGATGCGCCGTTGAACGAATTGAAGCCTCTGGAAATTGTTAATTCATCAACTTTAAAAGTTGGTGATCCAGTAATCGCTGTTGGCAGTCCTTATGGATTAGCTGGGTCAATGACTACTGGCGTGGTGAGCGCGCTTGGCAGAACGATCACTGAACAGACGGGGAGCGGCTATCCAATAGCGAGCGTTATTCAGACAAGTACGCCAATAAATCCTGGCAACTCAGGGGGGCCGCTCTTGGACTACCAAGGTCAAGTTGTTGGCATAACCACTGCCATCGTGAGCAATTCGCAAGGGCTGGGCTTTGCGATTCCATCAAATACAATATTGCGGGAGATCACATCTCTAGTGACTAGTGGCTCGTATGATCAGCATTCTTGGCTAGAAGCAACTTGGACAGACATGACGTATGAAATTGCGAAAACGATTGGTGCGGATGCGACTTATGGATTGCTGATTGCTACCGTTTCAAACGGAACGGGTCTGCGAGGAGGAACAAGCCAAGCCATAATCGCCGGAACCTCAGTCACCGTTGGTGGTGACATTGTCATAGCGGTTAATGGAACAAGGATCATGAATACAGACGACCTTTTGACCTACTTGGAAGAGTATACCTTGCCAGGCCAATCAGTCAATGTGGGAATAGTGAGAAACAACGGAGCAATGACCGTTTTGGTCAACTTGGGAAAGCGACCTTCGCCAAGCGTAGCGTAACAACTTGATATCAAACGACTTAGCAAAGCGCGCGTGAAAGAGGAAAACGAGTACTAGGTAGCATGTATTGAAACCGAGATTTTCCTAGAATCCGTCGAAAAATCCTTAAGCATCTACTAGAAAGCTTCGCGTAACTGTCTAGATCCTGTACCTGATGGACGAACGTGAACGCAATTGGAAAAAGACGAGATAAGACTTCACTATTCCGGCTTCATAATTTTCGCTGCTCAAATGCTCAGCTTGGCGACAGGCTTCATCTTCACCCTTCTGCTCACACGAAACATGACAAAACAAGAGTATGGCATATGGGCGAACATCTTTGACCTAGTAGGCTATTTTCTCTTGTTGAGTGGCGTGTTTCCGTTTTGGACGATGCGGTATGTTGCTCGTCAAAGGCAAGGAGCGGCTAAGACAGGTTTTTTGGCAAACCTTGTTTGCTCCTTGATTTTCATGCTTGTCTATATTTCGTTGGCACCCTTTGTGGCAGCTTCATTCAATATCAGTGGGACATACGTGCTCATGTACGTCATTGCGTCTGGACAAATCGTCAACGTGTACTTGATCGCGGCAATGGAGTCCGTCCTGAGGGCAAAAAGGCCTCAAGCTATCGGCTACGGTCTTCTCATAGAAGAAAGCTGCAAGATCGTTTTAGCATATCTGCTGATTATCAGGTTCCAACAATTGTTCTTGGGGGCACTTCTGAGCCTCATTATAGCGACTGCAGTTCAAGTGCTCTACTATCTGAAATTGACCTTGAATGAGTTGAGGCAGAAGATTAGGTGGGCATACGCCAGAGAATGGCTCAAATACTCAACGGTCAACATCTACAATGCCGTTGGAAATCAGCTGGCAGCATCTACAATCATTCTGTTGTTCCTTCTAGGTGGGCAAGCAGCAAGAGCGAACTATCAAGCAGCAGCCACATACGCAAACATAATCGGATACTCTCTGTTTCTCTCATATGCCCTGTACCCAAGGCTTCTAACTAGAACCAACCTTGAAGACGTAACTTCAACGCTCAAAACAGTCTTGATGTTTGCAATTCCAATTTCAACAATCGTATTATCCTTGCCGGAATCACTACTTACAATTCTGAACGTGCACTTCAATGAAGCGGCACCCGTCCTTCTGCTACTGGCCGTGGACGCCTTTGTTGTTCTAATCTCGCAGTTCTATTCGTCAGTCATATTCGGTGTTGAAAAACTCGATGAAAAAGTAACAATACCCTTCAGGAAACTTGTCAGAAGCAAGATTTTCAAAGTGTTCACGCTACCTTACATACAAGCTGCTATCTCGATCCCTGCAACCTTTTACATCTTGACTCAATACGTGGGTGGCAGACCAGTTGACGCGGCGGTTTATGTAACTGCAATTACTCTTGTAGCGCACGCTGTCACGTCTCTCGTTCAATATGTAATGATGCGTAATTCCGTCCGGATCAATGTGCCTTGGAGAAGCCTTGGGAAATATGTTCTTGCATCAGCCGTTATGGCAGTTTTCTTCCATATGCTCCCAGACACAACAACGATACTGTTGACTCTGGCCGTCGTGTTAGCTGGCAGTGCAATCTACCTTTCAGTATTGCTGGCGATCGACAGAGATGCAAGACTCATAGTGAAGGCGATCTGGAACGCGGTTGGAGGACTAGTGAGAAACCGTGGATTCCCCCAATCATAACTCGCATCGAGCCTGTTGCAAAATCCCGCAGATCGCAAACCCCCAGAACGTGGACCACTACCCGCTGATTACTCAGCACGCAATTCCAGAGTTCCAGCCTGTCTCGATTCTTCTGCTGTTCATGTTGGCGACGTTGCTCATGGTTGTAGTGTATGGAAAGAAGCGTTCTTAGTCAATGCGATTTGCCGGTGCGCTGCTCTCTTCAGGCTGGTTTCGATGAGCGTGTCCTGTAGGCTCTCTGGTTGACTCGCGAGCGGGCTCATTATCGTAATTCTTTAATAGGGAGAAGCCTACAGACGACTTGATAGGTATGCATGTAGAAAAGCCAACGGCTTCTTTCATCTTGTCGCTGATCGGCGGCACTCTCATTCTCATCGTTGGATTGGTAATTGCTATAGTGTTGGCGGTGGGTCCTCAGTCTGGACCAGGTTCGAACGAGATCAGCTTTGGGCTTTCCGGCGTCAGTTTTGCTTCCTTGACGGCGTCTGGGCTGTGGTTTGGTTTAGGTGTCGTTTACTTTCTGGTTTTCGGTGTTGGTTTCGGTTCGCTGGTGGTTTTCGGCGCAGTTATGATTTATCAGAGGCCGAAGCAGCATGTGACTTGGGGTGTAATAGTGTTGTTGTTCTCTTTGGGTAGCGTCTTTTCCACGGGCGGACTTGTCGTTGGTCTTGTCCTCGGAATGGTCGGCGGCGTTTTGGGGATAGTTTGGAAGCCTTCTCGCAGAGCTGCACCTCCTGTTCCTGTGCTAAGCTGAGGCCAGTTTCTCTCATTCGATGCTAGTGAGGCAGAATCCATCGCCTTAACGGCATGCGACACGCGTTTCATCAGGGTGAAAATTATTTATGTGAAAGAGCGCATCAGTTGTTTGCATGGTGTGATGTTATGATTTCAGGTAAGCAGGCTCAAGCGGTTGTTGGTCATGTTGGAATTGAAGTTTCCAATCTGGTTAATTCGAGGAAGTTTTACAGGGCTTTGTTGGAGGAGCTTGGCTTCAAGGTCATAATGGACTCTGAGGATGGGGTGGGGTTCTCTAATCAGAGTTTTCAGGTCTGGTTGGGCGAGTCGCGGAAGCCAAGGGTTAAGCGTGGGGCTCCAACTGGGGAGGAGTTTGTGGTGGCGGATCACTTTGCGCTTCTTGTCCAAGACAAGGAGACCGTTGATGCTGTTGAGAGAAGGATGAGGAAGAGCGGGTTTGAAGCCCTGTTTCCATGTGAAGAGCATCCCGAGTTTGAGCCAGGATACTACGCCGTGTCATATTGCGACCCAGACAACTACGTGGTAGAAATCTACGTCAGGCCGAAACCGAAGCGATTCTAGCCGGCCACAGCCGATCGCATGCTCTGGCTCTTGAGGGAGAGGGAAAACGATTGAAGATGAACTGACTCTTTGCCTTTGCGCGAGCTAATGACAAGGCCAGAATCAGCAGTGAGATTCCCTGTTAGACTGCTTCAGTGATGCGAGGTATAGATAATAGGCACGTTGGACACAGACTCGGGTGTGTTGTGAGGAATCCAGATGGATGGGATTGTAGCATGCTGTGGGATAACGTGTTCTGATTGCCCAGCTTTCAACGCGACTAGAAGAGATGACGATGCTGAGAGAAAGAAGGTGGCGGACTTGTGGACGAAGGAGTATGGCCGCGCATTCAAAATTGAAGATATCAACTGTGACGGTTGTTTATCCAGAGGATCGCGTGTCTTCAACTATTGTAACATGTGCGAGATAAGAAAGTGTGGGCAGGAGAGAAACGTGAGTAACTGTGCCTACTGCAGCGACTACAAGTGTGAGAAGCTTGCCAAGCTCCATGAGCAGGCGCCCAAGGCTAAGGAGACGCTTGACAAGATACGCGTAAGCGTGAGCAAGAACATGAGGCATTAGCTATCATGTGCATGTGTTAGTTCGGTGCGCGAGTTCAAATCTGTTCTCTCTTCCAAATGTTGTAGGGACACTGGCCCCAGCAATAGCTGCTGCCTTTGAACATGCAGTTTTTGCATTCGCTTCTGTCAAAAAACCTGCTCCTGCTCACAAATAGCTCACGTTTACTATAGTGGTCCAGCTTGCACTTCTAGCTTTCTACCGCATAGCGCGCGCTATTTGTAGAGTGATACGATAGCACCTGCCTAGGTTTCATCCGTAAGTCATAAAACTGACGTAGTTAATACTGTGAACAACGGAAATTGTGGAACAAGGTGTGTGATATAAAGAGACTAGTATTCGTTATAGTTGTCGTTTCCCTGCTTCTTGCTCCTCTATTCGTGCAGAGAGGAAGAATCGAATGGGTTAACGCTTCCCCATCTACTGATGTTTTTGCAGACGCAACTGATGGGTATTTGGACAGTAACGGCGTTGTCTATTCAACGTATTCACAAATGAGCTTAGGAGATTGGAGCAACAACGCGTATTCGCATTGTTACGTGAAATTCAGTTTGTCCGGCGTTTCAGGAACATTGTCTTCTGCAACGTTGAATCTTTACGTATACATAAGCTATCATGATAACAACAGTTACTCTGCTAGCCCATTGACCAATCCGGGGCTTGGGAACTGTGAAGTCACCCACATAGCAGACTATGGCACTCTTGACACCTCAGATTTCAGTGCCGTCTCTATTGGCAATGATCCAGGCGCACTGCTAAGCGGGACGGCAACTCCAAACGTCGGATATGTCTCAATAGACATCAGAGCTGCAATGCAAGATGACATAAACCATGGAAGAACGTGGAGCACATTCATGCTCCGAATGAGTACGATCACTGACGGCAACAGTGACAACGACTACTGGGTATTCTACACATCCCGCGATGCCTCCCCAACTCATCACCCTTACGTCGAATACGACCTGGTACACCAAGGAGACTTGATTCTCACTGGAAACAACATGACCACCATTACTGGAAGGCTTGACATCAACGGGAGCATTATCGTAGAAGAAAACGCTACATTGGTCCTGACAAATGCCGTGGTAAATTTCACGCAGTCAGACATGTATCAGTACAACGTGACTCTTAGGAATCCTAGTAACGGAAATCCACGCTTGCAGGCCGAGAACTCGACGATAACGTCGGGCCACAATATGTTGGTTCTGTTGTATGGGAACAGCACAGCGTCCGCAAGTAACCTAACCCTTGCTTACTCCAATGTTCTGCTATATTCCTATGACTCTTCCGTCATAGATTTCTCCAAGTCGCAGATATACAGTCTTTATGTTTTCGATGATGGAGTCAAGGCCACTCTTCTTGCATCTGAGATAAACTATGCGTATATTATGGGAAATAGCCACGTGTCGTTTTCTGATTCATCACTAGATAATTTGCAGATTAGGACTCGCTATGGAAACTTCTCTATTTCTGATCTCAAAGCTGGAACCTATACTTCGTGGAACTACTTGCTCAATTGCTCGATTCTAATTGCTCCAGGAGGCTATGCCCCGAACGTAACGCTTAGTAACTCTCAATTAAATGATCTAGAATTCATTCTTTCTGATTCAAATGGAACAATAAGCAACACCACTTTGGCCTTGCAGGAATACGGTAGTTGTTCTGTTCGGGCTCTAGACTGCGCAATAACCTATCTTGGCATCCACGATTCATCGACAATTTGGATCGTGAACCCCGAAACAGTTTACTATGGTGAAATGATGGGCAGCTTCAAGATTTATCTGTTGTACTATCTTGATGTTCACGTATTAGACTCTGTGGGTCAGAACGTTTCTTCTGCAAACGTGATAGCTTTCTACTCGAACTTGACATCAGCCGATTCGAGGCACACAGATACGGGGGGCTGGGCAAGACTTACACTAATGGAAAAGATGATGAACGCCACTGGACAATACCTCGTTGGAAACTATTCGGTTAGTGCGAATCTGGGAGTCTACTCCAACGACACAACCGTGAACATGACGGGAAACCAGCAGATTACTCTAAAACTTGAAGGCCTTCTGGTTCCCGAGTTTCCACAATTCCTTATTCTGCCACTGCTTATGATGGCAATACCGCTAGTCGTCCTAGTCTGCAAGAAAAGAAGGGAAAGTCAAAACCATATTTCTGCTTTCCGGAAAGCTATAACATCAAGCTTTCTCCTGCCATAGGTCTTCGCAAAGGCCTCTGCCATCTGGCCCTGCCAGCATTCTCGACACAAACAGGAGGACTTTGTTTAGGTTTCCACAATCCTTCGAGGACTAGGAAGGTTTGACCCCGGAGACCTTCACGCTTGCCACGGTATTGGCGATTTTCTTGATTTTTTCAGCGGGTATCTCTGACGTCTTGATGATTGCTTGTGCGGTAGGATCATTAGCCATGTTCTCGACTGGGAAGTAATTTTCTTCGATTATTTTGACTTCTTGAAATCCGGCGTCTTTTATCATTTGTAGGTATCTGTCCTTCATCTCGGCGCCTGAGAGGCATCCTATGTATGCTTGAACGTTTTTTCTTATGGTTTCTGGGAGTTTCTTCAGAAGGACGATGTCTGAGACCATTAATCTGCCGTTCGGCTTCAGAACTCTGAAAGCTTCTTCAAACACGCGTTTCTTGTTCGGCGAGAGATTGATTACACAGTTTGAGATGATAACGTCAACTGTGCCGTCTGCCACGGGCAGGTTCTCGATTTCCCCAAGTCTGAACTCGACGTTCTCGTATTTGCCTTTCCTAGCGTTTTCTCTGGCTTTGTCAATCATCTCAGGCGTCATGTCCACGCCGATGACTCTGCCTTTATTTCCGACTCTCTTTGCTGCTAGAAAGCAGTCGAACCCTCCGCCTGAGCCGAGGTCAAGAACGGTTTGCCCATTCTTCAGAGAAGCCAACGCCACAGGGTTGCCACATCCGAGGCCCATGTTTGCCCCTTCTGGAACAGATCCTACTTCTTCTTCACTGTAGCCTATTCTCTTGCTGATCTCCTCACTCATGTCAGACGTATTTGGGTCACAAGGACTTGGAGCACCACAGCAGGGTTTCTGGCTTTTAGCGACTTTCGCGTAGCCTTCCCGAACTGCTCTCCTAATTTTCTCTTCTTTCATTTTTTCACATCCTTTTTCGGTTCTAACCTAAGTCATTGTGGGTTGATTTCTCTCTGGCATGCAGTCTGTATATGCTGCCGGCTATGAGCAGTATACCGAAAGCGACGAGGACGAATGGCCATGTGCTTAGACTCTTGTCTATTATTCCTGCCTGCTTCAGCATGAGCAAGCTACCCCACAGCAGTATGATTGACCCAATAGCCATCTGGTCGACAGCCTTTAATGCATATCGCGTGTCTTCGTTCATGTTGCTGCCTCCTGATTGGCTAGCTGCATCCGCATTGGTCGTCTTGTTCTACCCATTCTTTGACTTCTTCCTCTGTCGAACCCAGTGGGCATTTCTCGGAGGTTCCCGCAACGTTCTCTCCAGTCAAGGTTGAAGCGAGTTTGTCCATCTTGCCCATTGCGCCTTTTCTGACGACTCTGCATATCGCGATTGCTTCGAAGAGTTCTTTCTTTTCAACTCCGATTTTCTGTGCTTCGGTTATGGCTGTTTTGAGGCATGGTTGACAGTTTGAGGCGAAAGAAGCCCCGACCGCAATCAACATTTTGGTTTTGTTGTCCATTATGAACCACCTTTTTTTCTACTACCAAGAGATCGTAGAAAACTATTTAAGGTTTATCTGACAGCTACTTACAAGAAGGAAGTAGAAAGCTAATCATGAACATTCAAGAAACAGTCGCCCGAGACCAGATAGTTTCGAGGCTAAGAGAACTCGAACTGCCAACTCATGAAGCATTGATCTATGTGACGCTTCTGACACACCCAAACATAGCCGCTGGCGTTTTATGTAAGGAAACGGGCATCCCAGACTCCAAAATCTACTACGCCCTAGAAGGACTCTCCAAGAAAGGCATGCTACTCGTCCAGAAAGGCAACCCAAACATCTACTTGCCCATCGCACCCAAAGAAGCCATAGCCAACCTGAAAAATCAGTTGACTGAAATTCTAAATGAAAAACTCAAGGAAGCAGACGTCCTAGTCGATATGCTGACCCCGATATATGACAGCGCTGAAAAACTCGAGGAACTAGAAGTGGCCTACATCGTCCGAGGTCAAAAAAACATCATCAACAGGATGAAAGCACTCATCGAAAATGCACGGAAAGAAGTAACGATTTTCATATCGCATCCCGCGGTTTTCAATGCACTCAAAGATTCTATGACAGACGCAAAAGAGAAACGCAGAATCAAACTGAACATCGCCATGACCCTGGCAGTATTCGAAAAAGAAGACACCTCAAACCTCGACGAAATCCGATTGATGTGTTGCACGGCAGAACAATCCCTCAACTCTCTAGGAATGCTCATCTCCGACAATAAGACACTCTTAACAGTGTCAGACTGGATGGGCGAAGCGGCCATGTTGACACAAGACCAAAACCTCATCAGAGTCGCCAAAGACTATTACGACAGCCCATCCTGCTGCACTAGCGTGCACAGCGGCAAGAAGCAAGAAAAAAGGGCTACTCGTGAGAAATAGTTTCCAACATGATTTTCAAGAGAATCCTCGTGCTTCCTCTGACTGATTTGTCTCCGAAAGCTATGTGCCAACCGTTCTAGCGCGCGTTGGATAAAACTTTACCCCCAAACCCAAATCCAACTTCCGTTTTTTCGAAAAGAGAAAAACGTGTGCTTGGATCTAGTCTCCTCGTTGCTTCAATGCTTTGGAGAGGCGTGGATCTGGCTTGAACTTTGTTCTGCATGGGTGTCCCTCTGCTCTGAGTATTTGTGGTTGCTTCAAAGTTGCAGCAATAGACCAGATAGTTCCCAGCTTGATTTTTTGCTGATGTGAACACACGTATCCAGTGTGGTTTGCCAAGATCTTCTGCGCATCATCTATGCTAATACTGCCTTTCTGTTCTTTGATTGCGTTGCAAATAGTCGCGTATCTGGGTAGTGTGTCCCAGTTTGATTTCTGTCGTTCTTGCTGGTTTTCCACGTCCTGCATTTCTGGGTGCACGAAATGGTTTGTGCAAACTATGAAGCCGTTGCCTTCTTCAGGTCTCCTTACCCTGTTCTTGTCTGGAGAAGCTTCAACAACCGCCAGATTTCCAGTTCTATCTGCGAGAAGATAGTTGCACGCCATCAATCCATGCGCGTTTGTGAGCAGTTTCACGGCCTCATCTGTGGTACCGCATTTGTCTAGGACACATCTTAAAGCAAGACAGAAGCTTATCCCGGGTTTGACCGCATTTCCTTCCACGCCTGTCATGCCTATTGCCAAGCCTTTTTCGTTGATGCCATCTTCTCTTCCAATGAATACGTCTGAGTGGCCTAAGCTCCAGTAGCCTTCCGTAGGACATGTCAAGTAGCTTTCCGAGTATTTCTTGAAACTGTAGAAAAAGTCATAATTGCGTCCAAAGACCACGTCAGAACCAGTGGAAACCGCAAATACGCTGCATGAAGGCAGAGCTTTGAAGGCGCCAATGCCGAACATGAACGCTGAGGCTTGTTCATAGGAACTGTGACAAGCATCGGCAAAACCCTTGATCTCTTCCAGTATATCGGGGAAGACACGTTTGACCTCGCCCTCGCTTTTTCTCCCAAATTCAAGTTTCTCGTTGGATTGCTCGGGGACTTTGAACCCATGCTTGTACAGAATGGCTCCATATCGATGTCCCATCTCGTAATAAGTGCCTTTGACTATAGGATGAAACACTCATATCACGCTTCTGTCTCTTTGATTGCGCTCATAGGGGATAATCGTTTCCGAAGCCTGCAGCGATTTTTGTTTCCGTTCAGTAACTTTATGTTCCAGAGGGCAAATCTATTTGCCAAATAGCAACATGACAAGTGACTTAGGCGATTGAAATGAATAACTATGAAAAAACCGAGAGAATATTGAAGGCGTTTGCAGACAAATCCCGACTGCAAATACTCGAATGCATACAGAACGGGGTTTCCAATCCAGGCGAGATAGCTAGAAAACTGGACAGGCACAGGTCAACTATCGAAAAACATCTCAGAGTGCTTTTGGCAGCAAAGATCGTAGAGAAAGTCCCATCATTATCCAAGACCGGCCAGCTTGCAATTCGGTACAAGATAGCCGACAACGCGAACACGCTTTTCATGGCAATCAGAGAAGCCTGTGACAGATTCTGAAGCCAACTAATCTCATTTCCACGAAGAGCATGGGTCAAAAGTAAAGTGATTTGTGGGGAGAAATAATGAGAATTGGAAAAGAGATAGTCTACCGTCGTGCTACAATCGCCGACCTTCCGCTCTTGGTTGACTACAGAGTCAGATTCCTGAATGAACTTGACAAGCATCCGGAGAATGATGAAACCAAAGCTGTGAGAAAGTCCCTTCTGGAATACTTTGCTAAGGCAATTCCCTCAGGGGATTTTATCGCTTGGGTGGCAGAGTGTAACGGACGAATTGTCGCCACGAGCGGGATGGTTGTGTGGGAAAAGCCTGCCTTGTATGAGGTTGAATCTGGCAAACTCGGGTATATTCTGAACATCTACACAATTCCAGAAGCAAGAAAAAAGGGGATCGCAACCCGATTGTTAAACGAATTGATTAACGAAGCCAAACTGTTGGGGCTCAAATACTTGCATCTTCATGCTTCCAAAGACGGGGAACCCATCTACAGGAGAGCAGGATTTGTGGAGCCTCACATGCCAGAACTGACACTAAGACTTGAGTAAGGATTGACGAACTTGAGAGAAGTATCCAGCACTTCAGAGCGCACGCTTTCCCCTTTTATCGAATACTCCCAGAATTACCGGTGCAAGAATATTGTTAAACCGAGGCTCTAAGTGGCAAATCATGAGAATGAACCTAAAGTTTCACCCTT
>Ga0209048_10001225_pt1 | contig 26561 bp, 20 predicted proteins | sample FrelakmetCRP12CR_FD_187146 | JGI IMG/M metagenome (GOLD analysis project Ga0209048, IMG submission 187146) | Freshwater lake sediment microbial communities from the University of Notre Dame, USA, for methane emissions studies - CRP12 CR (SPAdes)... | ecosystem: Environmental > Aquatic >... | reverse complement strand
TCGGGTTCGTAGGGGCGGTAGGTGCTCGGAATCGAGACTTAACGCTCGCTCCGCAATCCCGTTGTCACCGATTTCCATTCTGCCGCCCAGACTCCTAGGGGCGGCATGCGCTAACGCGCACTGCCGCAGGGTTGAGTCTACCCATTGCTCAAGTTGGGCCGGTCGTGCTGCTCACGACCGCACACGAGGGACGCGCCAAGGTCATGGCTTGGTCGCCGCAGACCTTTCGGGAGTTCGAGCCGCCGCTCGCCTTACGTGAAACCTGCCCACAACGCGCGCGCCCCGATCCCACGCCAATGAAGGGATTGATGCAGGGGAGCACAACGCGCCGCGGGCCGCGATCCACGCGGAGGCTGCGTACGACCATTCTCGTCGCGCTGCTGGCCCTGGCGGCGTGCAGCCCCTCGCGGCCGCCGTCGGAGACTCTTCCGGCCGAAGGCGACTGGCACGAGTTCCAGGGGAAATGGACCGCGGCGGGCGCGCGTCACACGATTGGCCTCGGTGGCAACCGGTGGGCTTCGTCGCGGATCTCAACGGCTCACTGCTGCTCACCGGGCCCGCGCGCTCGGCAGTGGGATTCCGCGCGGAGGCGGTCGTGCTCAATGACAGCGCCACGGGCATGGTGGGCCGTTCCGTCTGGACGGATGAGCGCGGCGACCAGGTCTACAGTGAACTTCGAGGTGAAGGGACGGCGACGGGCAACCGGATCGTCGGGACCTTGCTCGGTGGTACGGGACGTTTCGCGGGCGCGAAGGGCACCTACGAATTTTCGTGGCGGTTCGTTCTCGAGACCGGGGACGGAACCGTCCAAGGTGAATCTGCCGGGCTCAAGGGCCGGGTGCGCGCCGGCACGCCGCAGGCCGCGCCCGGTGCGGGAGGTGCGCGGCCATGACCAGCCCGCTGCTGAACATGAGGCGGGCGCTGCCGTTCGTTCTGGCGATCGGCATCTGGTTCACGCCGGTCCCCGCCGGCCTCACCGCGCCCGCCTGGCACCTCTTTGCACTGTTTACCGCAGCGATCGCATCGGTGCTGGTGAACGCGTTCCCGCTGCTCACCTCCACGCTGCTGGCGGTGGCGGCCGTGGTGCTCACGGGAACGATCCCGCCGGAGAAAGCGTTCGCGGGCTTCGCCAATGCGAGCGTGCTGCTGGTGGTGATCGCTTTCCTTGTCGCGCAAGCAGTCGTGAAGTCGGGCCTGGGCGCACGCATCAGCCTCTTCATGGTGAGCCGGTTCGGCCGTTCTTCGCTGGGGCTCGCGTACAGCATCGTGCTTACGGACGCTGCGATCGCGCCGGCCTTCCCCAGCAACACTGCGCGCGGTGGCGTTCTCTTCCCAATCGTGCTGTCGGTGGCGCAGGGGTCCGGGTCGCGACCCGAAGATCCGGAGGGCCGCCGGCTCGGTGGCTATCTGATGTTCTGCGGAATGGCGAGCCTTGCGGTTTCGTCTGCCCTCTGGATGACCGCCACGTCGGTCAATCCGATCGGAATCCTGGTGGCGAAGCAATACGGCCTGGAGATCGACTTCGGCCGGTGGCTCATCGCCGCTTCGGTGCCGGCGCTCACCGCGATCCTGCTGCTGCCGCGGGTCGTCGCGCGTCTGTTCCCGCCCGGCGTTGGCGAGACACCGGATGCCCCGGTGGCGGCGCGCAAGGAACTCGCGGCGTTGGGACCGCTGTCGCGCGACGAGCGGATCACCGCCGTGGTGTTCGCGCTGATGGTCGCGGGCTGGATCTTCTCCAATGCGTTGGGTATCAACGTGACCAGCGTCGCATTCGCCGGGCTCGGTTTGCTGCTGATCACCTCGGTGCTGACGCTGGATGACATCGCGACGCAGGGCGACACGCTCGCGACATTCCTCTGGCTCGCGATCCTGTTCGCCATGAGCGGGCAATTGAACGAACTCGGGTTCATGGGTTACGCGGGCCAACGACTGGCCTCGCAACTGGACGGTCTGTCATGGCCGGTGACGTATGTGACGCTGATCGTGCTTTATGTCGCGATCCACTATATGTTCGTGAGCCAGTCGTCGCAGGTCCTCGCGCTCATGGGCGTCTTCCTCGACGTGGGCATTCGCGGCGGCGTCCCCGTGCCGCTGATGGCGTTCGGGCTGCTGTTCGCAAGCAGCTATTTCTCGGTCATCACGCCGCAGGGCGGAAGCCAGAATGTCATCTTCGTTGGCAGCGGCTATCTCACGCAGGGCGAGCTTTACCGCCTCGGATTGCTCACGACACTGTTCTTCCTCGCCGTGTTCCTCGCGGTCGGAACGGCGTGGATCCTCCTGATCACCGGGTGACGAAAGTCACACCTCAGATCGACATCGTCGGCACGCTCGCCGGCACCTCGAAGCCGGCCTCGGTATTCGCGAGCACGTCTTCGACCGTCACGCCCGGCGCCGTCTCCAGCAGCGTCGCGCGTCCGCCGGGAAAGCGATCACCGCCATTTCCGTGAGAACGAGATCGGCGGTGCGCGCCGAGGTCAGCCGCAGCGAGAAGCGTCGCACGATCTTCGGCTTGCCCTTGGCCCTGTACCGCATGGCCACGACGACCCGCTGGGCGCCGGTGACCAGATCCATCGCCCCACCCATGCCCGGGACCATCTTGCCGGGGATGGTCCCGTTCGCCCGGTGGCCCGTCTCATCGACCTGCCGGCCGCCCAGCCGCCCTCCTCCAGCAGGGCGGCGCCGCGGATCTGCGCTGCCGCTTCGGAGCGGCGCAACGCGGCCCGTGCGCCGAGCTGAGCCGGCGTTGCGAACTCCTGTAAGACGACGGCTGATCGTTGCTTGAGCATTTCCCGGCCTTCGCTCACGCCTCGGCATTGACGTATGGCGCGCGCAATCCTGCGTTATTCGTTGTGCGGGGTCAGCCGACACGCGGACTACTTCGCACTCGCGCAAGCCAGGCGTATGGCGCCATAGAAACCTTCGGTCGTTTCGCCGGTGTTATCGGTATCGGTCATCACTGCAAATCCCACAATGTCTTGCGGTTTTTCGCCAAACGCGCGTTCGAAATCCTGCACCAGGTTGCGTTGATAGCTCCGCCAAGCGCCCACGCCTTGGGGTCCGCTCTCCGCCACGATCATCTTCACGCGGGAGGTGTGGGCACTGGCGACGACGGTGCCCACCGGATTGCGGTTGTCCCAGATGTACATCAGCATGGCGTAGGGCATGTCTCGCCCCGAGAGCTTGCGTGCCCGGTCCATGCGGCGCTGCTCCTGCGCCGGCAACGTGCCCTTGTCGCCGGAAAAGCCGATGATCACGCGTACCGGAGCGTCCTCGCGCTTCGGGTCGTCGTTGTCCGCGCTCGCGATCAAGGCGGGTACTCGCCAGCGCCATTCCAGGATTGGCGTCGACGCAGGATCCATACGCGCCCGGTGAACGTAGGCGGAGGCCGAGCCCTTCGCGGTGGCTCGCAGCACCGGCTGCCCGTCTTCGGGCTCGACGGTGTAGACGGTGTCCCGCTTGAGTTTGGACAAGGGCACGTGGGTCCAGCCGGCGCTGCCTTTGACATCGAAAGCAGGCAGTTGATGGGGACTGCAATCGGCCGCACTGGCCGCCGAGGCGGCGATCCCAAGCGCAAAGGAAACTGACAACGCCACGCCGCACCGGGCTGTGCGGGTGTACCCGTCTGAGTGTGCTTGCATGCCGTTTCTCATCGCGGTCTCGGGGAGATTGCCGCGCAAAGATCGTAGCATCGGCACTCCGCCTTCCATGCGCGCACGCGCCCTCGCAACTGCCGCGAGACGGCATGCCAATGGTCGGCGAGAAGGGTAGGGCGGGGAGGTCTTGCCCGACGCGCGTTCGCCTGAACACGAGAGCCCCGGCATGAGTCGTGTGCGGCACTTATATCGGGGCTGGACCACCATCCCGCCGCGCGGCCGATGAACCGGCTGGGCTGTCACATTTGCTCACGATAGGCATTGCGTTTCCTGCGATGCGAGTGATGCGGGTCAATTCGGGCAAACCAAAAGATGCCAACGTGAAATCCGGTGAATTGCCGTTGCGCAAACATGGAGGCAAGAACCAAAGGCGCAGCGGCGCGTCAAACAGGCATTCTGGACGGGAGGCTGGTCCATGAAAAAGCTCGCATTGGCCCTGATAGCGATCCTGGCGGCGGCGGTGGTGGCCAGTGGTGATGTGTTGGCACAGGGGCGCGGTGGTGGATATCACGGCGGCGGCTGGCACGGCGGCGGATGGTACGGCGGCGGCTGGCACGGCGGCGGATGGTACGGCGGCGGATGGCACGGCGGCGTAGGCATCTATCTGGGCGGCCCAGGCTACTGGGGCGCGTGGCCGTATGCATATCCCTACTACTACGGCGCATATCCCGACTACCTCTATCCGTACCCGCTCTACGCTCCAGGCGCAGGGACGGTCTATGTCGAGCCGCAAGCGGTGGCTCCGGCGCCGGCGAATTACTGGTATTACTGTCCCGATCCTGCAGGCTATTACCCCTACATCCGCAACTGCAACCAGGCTTGGTTGACGGTCGTGCCACCGCAGGGACCGGCGGCGCCGAACCCGTCGGCAGTGCCGCGGTGAACAGCTGCCAACGGGTCCGAAGATGAAGATGCGTTTCCTTCCTATCCCCCTCGCTGCGGTCGTCGTCCTGGGCGGTTGCGTGACGGTCCCCACGGGTCCTGCGGTGATGGTGCTGCCGGGCTCACACAAGACCCTCGACCAGTTCTATGCCGACGACATGGCCTGCCGCGGCTATGCAAACGCGATGCTGGGCGGTGCGAATGCCGGGCAGGCCGCCGCCAACGCCGCAACTTCGAATGCGGTGGCGGGAACGGCGATTGGCGCGGCCGCAGGCGCGCTCATCGGCGCGGCGGCCGGGGATGCGGGCGCAGGGGCGGCCGTCGGTGCGGGCATGGGCTTGCTCGTTGGCAGCACGGCGGGCAGCAACGTGGCGGGCTACTCGTACTACACGCTGCAGAGGGACTACGATGTGGCCTACATGCAGTGCATGTATGCGCGGGGTAACCAGGTGCCCTGGCACGTGAATCAACGCGGCACCCTGCCGTATTACCCGCCGGCGGGCGCGCCGGGGGGTAGTTATCCGCCTCCCAACGCTCCGCCCCCGAACAACCGAGGGCCGACCAATCCGACGCCGGGCAGCTACCCGCCCCCCAGCTATCCGCCGCCGAACACGCCACCGCCCGGCGGCTAGCAGTTCCCGTCAGGTTGTCGAAATTCGCCTGCCGCGCCGCTCGATGACTCGTTCCGCCCGTGCCGGCTAATTGCCGGGCTCGTCGCAACTTCCGCCCGCGGGCGCTCAAGCAGCCGACGCGCCGGATGCACCTTCGATCGGCGTAACCGAGCCGTCTTCTCCCGTTCCCTGGGCTTGCGGTTTCCGAGCGGCTTGCGCCTCCGCCGGCGCGATTGAGGCGGGTGGCGCGGCCGGTGTGGGAGCGATCGTCTTGGGTCGGAGGTTCGTCCTGACCGCTGGCCTTCTGGCGGCGAATTTCGGCTTGGTCGGTGCAACCGGCGCCAACGGCGCGATGCGTGCGGCGGCCGTCCTGGCCGCCGGCTTTCTGCTGACTGCTTTCTTCGCCGGTTTCCTTGCCCTCGTGGCCGCCTTCGCGATGACTGCAGGCTTCAACCGCGGCGCAGGCGCCGCCTTCTTCGCCCCGGGTTTCACGGCCGGCGCCCGCCGGCCGGCCACCTGAGGGGTGCGTTTCGTTGCGCGCGCGCTCTTCTTCCTCGCGAGGGTTGTCTGGAGGCGGGTTGACGCTTTGGGCTTAGCCTGCGCGGGTTTCGCCTTCACCGCTTTCTTCGATGGTGCAAGTTCCGATTTCCCCTCGGCCGGCTTCGGGGCCCGCGTCGCCTTTTTCTTCGCCTCTCTGGCCGCGCTTTTGGCCGCCTTCTGGGCTCGTTTCGCTTCTTTTCTCGCTTCTCTGGCGGCCCGTTCGGCCGCCTTACTGGCCCGCTTCGCCTCTTTCTTCGCTTGCCGGGCCGCCCGCTTTTCGGCCTTCCGAGCCGCCTTCTGGAGCTTCTTTGCCTCTTTCTTTTCCGCTTTCGACGCCTTGGTCATGCTCGGCCCCCTCTCATGTCATCACCGGGTCACATCCTAAGCGCGAATGCCGTTGTTGGTGCATCTCATCCCCGAGTCAGGTCGTGCCCCGCCCGCGAGAACCTGCTCGTGCACGCGGATGTTCGCCCCCGGAAAAGCCGGCGCTCCGATTCGGGTCGGATGTGCGCCGGCCGGCGGCACTAATGAGGCGGGCGATCCGGTGAAGGGGGGCCTTCCGTGCTCAAGCCCAGTGCACGGGCCACGCGACCGACGGTCAGCCCCTGCACCACGATCGAGAATACGACGACTGAATACGTGAGCATCAGAATCACGTTGCGATCGGGGCTGGGAGGCATCGACAGCGCGAGCGCCACCGAGATCCCTCCCCGTACGCCACTCCACGTCAGCAGCAAGCCCGATCGGGCCGGCAGCCGGAACCATCGCTGCCACGCGGTTGCGGGCAGGCCAACGACCACGTAGCGCGCCAGCAGCGACAGGGCAATGACGAGCACGACCGCGGCGAACGAGGCCGGAGGAAATGCGATCAACGCAAACTCGAGACCGATCAGCACGAACAGCACGCCATTGAGAATTTCATCGAGCATCTGCCAGAAGAGGTCGAGGCGCTCGCGCGTCTGCGCCGACATCGCCAACGCGCGGCCCTCGTTGCCGAGCAGCAACCCGATCGCGACCATGGCGAGCGGCCCCGAGACATGGAGCGCATGGGCAAGCGCGTAGCCACCGATCACCGTGGCGAGCGTGATCAGCACCTCGACCTGCGGATTGTCGATCGTGCGCAGAACGCGGAAGACGAAATAGCCGATCGCGATGCCGAACACCGCGCCCCCCAGCGCCTCCCGGGCGAAAAGCGCGAGCCCCTCGCCGAGGGTCGGTGCGATCCCCGTGTGCAGCATGTCGAGCAGCAGCGTGAACAGGACGACACCCACGCCATCATTGATCAGCGACTCGCCGGCGATCGTGGCCTCCACGCTTTGGGGGACGCGCGCCGACTGGAGCACGCCAAGCACGGCGATTGGATCGGTCGGCGAGATGAGTGCGCCGAAAAGCAGGCAGTAAACCAGCGGGATCGTGATGCCGAGCGCACCGAGGAGGTACCAGGTGCCGTAGCCGATGAGCAGCGTCGAAACGGCCGTGCCGAGGAGGGCGAGTGCGCCGACCTGCCAGGCCACCCGGCGCAGCTGGTTGAGGTCGACATGCAGCGCGCCGGCGAAGAGCAGGAGCGACAGCATGCCCTGCATCAGGACTTCCGTGAAATCAATCGAAGTGAGCAGCGCATGCTCGTGTCCGCGCGCGGCCCCGAACCCGAGCTTGTCCAGGCCGATGATCGCCAGCGACAGCGCCAGTGCGATCGTCATGACGCCGATGGTCATGGGCCACTTCAGGTACCGGTGATTGACGTAGGAGAACGTTGCCGTCAGTACCAGAAGAATCGCGACGATGTTGAGCACGGTGTTCCCGGGAATCGTTGTTGGCAGAGCGGCCCGATCGTTCTTATCGCAATGCCGCTTTACTTCCTGGCAGAGGCCTCTTGAAGCATCACGCCCAGGTCGGTCCTGAAGTAGCGCTCGATGATGCCCGCGAGCTCCTTGCGCGCCGCCTCATAGTCGTGCGCAAAGCGCGCGTGCAGGTCGGCGGCAATCGTCGCAAAGCGCGCCACGAGTCCGGGATCGAAGTGCTGTCCCGCGTCCTGCTTCAGAATCGCGATCGAATCGTCGAACGTCATCGGCTCCTTGTAGGGCCGTTCCGAGGTGAGGGCGTCGAACACGTCGGCGATCGCGAAGATGCGCGCCGTGAGCGGAATCGCCTCGCTCTTGAGCCCCCGATAGTAGCCGTGGCCCGCGTACTTCTCGTGGTGGCCGCCGATCACCTCGCCCGCGTCCCGCAGCCACGCCGACCGCGCGATGATGTCGAGACCATGCGTGACGTGCGTCTTCATGATCTCGAACTCCTCCTCGTTGAGCCGACCGGGCTTGAGCAGGACGTGGTCGCGCACGCCGATCTTGCCCACGTCGTGCAGGAAAGCGCCCTTGATGAGGCGGCGGATGACGGCGCTGTCCACGCCGCCCGCCTCCGCCAGGCGCACCGAGTAGATCGTCACCCGGTAGTTGTGGGCGTCGGTGTCGCTGTCGCGCTTGGCGACGGCATTGCCGAGGACCTGCAGCGTCTCCAGGTTGGCGTCGAGCAGCTCGATGGACAGGTCAGTCAGGCGCTGGACGAGGCGGCGAATGAGGGGGTAGATCAGCAGTGTGGTCGCGAAGACGATGGCTGCCGCCGCCAGCACCGCCATCGTGACGCGGCGCTCGGCTTGCGCCATCGTTTGGGGCGAGACCAGGAAGAGGCCGTTGATCTGGGCCACCCTTGCCCCCTGCCGGTCCGCCACCGGCACGGCGATCGCCACCGCGCCGGGAACGGGGCTCTCGCGCATGGGCGCGAGCTCCAGACGCTCGGCATTGGCGTTGAAGCCGCGCTGTTTCGCCAGTGATACCAGCCCGCCGAGCGAGGTGTCTTCGGTGCGGGCGAGCGGTCGGCCGTCGACGTCCAGAACCTCCACGAAGACGAACCGCCCGAGTTCGGCGGCAGGAACGTCTTCGGCGAGCCGCGCCAGTGCCTCAGGCAGAACTCGCTGCCAGGGCTCGCCCGTGGACAGCGCGAGCTGGCGGACGCTCGCGCGGAGCAGTTCGACCCCGAAAGTCGCACGCTCCTGAATCGCGGCCGCGATCCGCCGGCGCTCGAGCAGATAGGTCCCCGTCCCGACGATCACCGCCCACACGAGGCAAGCGAGGACCATGCGCAGAATGAGGTCGCGCCTGATCGACCGGCTGCGGGAATTCATGGCGGCAGACTCCGACGGCAATCCGGGAAGACGCCGAGGGCTGCTTCCCGGCGCCCTGTCTGTATCAGATTTTCCAGGCAGTCTAGCGGGCAAATCGGGCGGCACGCAGGCGGCGCGAACGTCGACCTCCGCCGCACACACACAAGACGCGTGGCCAAACCCGATATGCTTCGGTCCCGCCTCACAGTGGCTGGGTCCGCGCCGATCCACCGCCTGATCCGATTGCGACAGGTCCCGTTGCCACCGCTTCAATCGATGTCATCCGCCAAGCCATCGAACGGCACACCGCCGAGGCAACGGGGCAGCAGCGACTGCAGAACATCGAGAGGCGCCGGGCGCGACTGTCGCGGCGGGAGTGCGAGGTGATCGGGCATGTGACCGGCGGCCAGCTCGGCAAGCAGACGGTGGGCGGCTTGCGAATGTTTCTGAAGATCGGGAAGGCGCATCGTGCGCAGCGGAGCGAACGGAGGGAAAGTCGATTCCTTCGCCGCGCCCGTTCGCCTCTGCGATGCGTTCCGCGTGCCGCTCCCGGAGCCTGGCGCCTGACACTGGGTCCGCTGCCCGTGCGCCCGCGCGCCACTGCCCTCCTGCTCCTGTGCCTGGCGTTTGCCGCCGTCGGTGCCGAGCGCCCGCTGGCGCGTTTCCAGATCGCGGAGCCAACCCCGTCCGAGCTGGCGCCGCTGCTGCAGAAGGTGCTCGACAGCGCCGGGCCGGCCGAAACCGCCGACGCCGACGCCGAGGACGACGAACGCCTGCTGCGCCGCCTGCGCGCCGCGGTGCTCGAGGCGCTGGCCACCGAAGGCTACTTTTCGCCGCACGTCGACAGTGAGCCCGATGCCACGCACAAAGCGCGCTACGTGCTGCGGCTCGAGCCAGGCCCCCGTGCCCAAGTGGCCGATGTCCAGGTGAAGCTGACCGGCGCGATTCAAGGCGAGCCCGAACGCGTCAGGCAGCTCGTGTCGAGCTGGGAGCTCGATGTTGGCAAGCCGTTTCGCGCCCCGGATTGGGCGGGCGGCAAGACCCGGCTCCTGAATCGCGTGCGCGAGCGAGACTTCGCCGCCGCGCGGATCGCCGACTCGATCGCCGACGTCGATGTCGACACCGCCACGGTGCGCCTGCGCGTGGAGATCGACAGCGGACCGGCGTTCACGCTCGGTCCCTTGGAGGTCAAGGGGCTGAAGCGCTACGAGCCGCAACTGGTCGAGCGCTACAACCCGTTCAAGCCGGGCGATCGCTACGACGCCGCCAAGCTCCTCGAACTACAGCGCAAGCTGCAGCAGACGCCGTATTTCGCTTCGGTGATCGTCGACGTCGACGAGACCGGCGCGCATGAGAACGTGCCGATCCGCATCGAGGTGACGGAGGCGCAGACCAAGCGCGTGGCGTTCGGCGGCGGCTTCTCGACCGACACCGGTCTGCGCGCCGAGGTCACCTATCGACAGTCATTGCTGTTTGACCATCCGTACACGCTTTCGAGCGGCGCGGGCATCGATCGCACGCGCGCCATCGCATTCGCCGACATCCTGCTGCCGCCGAAGTCGGGCGGCACGCTCGACAGCGTGGGCGTGCTGCGAGAGAACACGGACATCGAAAACGTCTTGACCCGTCGCTGGGCGATGGGCGTCAGGCGCGCGACGATCCGCGAAGCGCAGGGGGTGACGCACGAGACGCGCCTGTCGCTGACGTTCGAGAACGAGTCGCGCCGCATTGCCGACAGCAGCGAGGCGCCGGAGAACAACGACGTCGTCGCCACCACCTATACCTGGACGCGCAGGGCGGTCGACCAGATCACCAACCCGACGAAGGGCGATCTGCTGACGCTGTCCGGGACCCTGGGCCTTCAGCGCACGGCCAGCGGCGATTTGCTGCAACAGAGTTTCATCCACCTCTACGGGCGCTACGTGCGCTATGTGCCGCTCACCCCGCGCGATCAGCTGATCCTGCGCGGCGAGGCGGGCCACGTCTGGGTCGATGACCCTGCGTACGTGCCGAATGACTACCTGTTCCGTACCGGCGGTATCGGCAGCGTGCGCGGCTACGCTTACGAAAGCCTCGGCGTGCGCGAAGGCACGGCGACCACCGGTAGCCGGAGCTTGCTGGTCGGGTCGGCAGAATACGTGCGCTGGCTGAACAAGTCCTGGGGCGCGGCAGCGTTCTATGACGCCGGCGATGCCAACGATGACCTGCGCCACGTTCGGCTCGCGCGCGGCTACGGCCTCGGGGCGCGCTGGCGGACGCTGGCCGGGCCGATTGCGCTCGACGTGGCCTACGGTGAGCGGGAAAAGCAGTGGCGTATTCACTTCTTCATCGCCATCGCGTACTAGTCCCTAGACGATTCACTCATGACGAATTCTGAGAAGACTTCAATGGGCGGATGCCATGGCTGGAACGATGTTGAAGCGTGTGAGGGAGCAGGCCGCGGCGATAGCGGCGCGACCGAGTCGGGTGAGGTAATAGCGGTAGGTATGCGTGACTTTCTTGATCAAGCCGAGCAGACGCAGTCGTCTGAGCTGGCGAGACAACACCGATGGCGGCAGATGCAGTCGGGTCACGAGGTCGGCTCGTCGCCAGCCGTGGATGTTGAACTCGCCGTGCTGCAAGGTGCGCAACAGCATTTGGTCGACCGGAGCGAAGAAGTTGAGGCCCTTGACGGACGGGTCGGTGCCCACACGGGGCTGGCTCAGGCGCTGCAGGTCGCGCTCGCCCGCGCTCGGGTCGTCCAGGCTGGACAGGAATGCAAGGTAGCGCAGATTGCAGCCCAGCAAGATCGCGCGCAGGTCGATCAGGCTGTAGATCGTCTTCTTCAGCGGCGCCAGCTCACGCGTGGCGGCGCTGCCCTTGTGTTCCACCTTGCGGTGGTGCTTGAAGAAGCTCACGTCATTGACGGTGGTTTCTATGCGCAGCACGCGCGAGAACTTGTCGTAGACCTTGACGCCGGCTGCGCCCATGTAGTGCTTGATGCAGCGGCCCTCGATGCGGGTGGACAGCCGCGAGCCGATCTCTTGGGCCAGTTGGGGGGTGATCTTCTTGCCGAGAAAGCCGGCCACCCGGGGCGCGTCGGCGGCCAGCACCGCCTGGCGGGACAACGCGTCGTACAGCGGCACCACGATCTCGCGGCTGCGAAACATCACATCCGTGGAGTATTCGGCCTGGCGGATGCTCCAGTGCCAATCGTCCTGGGCGAACACGTCGGCCACCGGGCACAACCAGTGGGCGTAGCGCTTCAGGCGCTGGTGAATGACATCGGGGCTGAAGGCGTCGGCCAGCGCCTGCGCGCGAGCGTGGTCCGAGATGCGCAAGAAGGCGTTGTCCTCCTGCACGAAATCGATCCCCTCGTGCTCAAGAGCGCGAGCCAGCACGCTGTGACCGTTGCAGTAGAACTGCAGCGTGAATGGCGCCCACGTGGGCATCCGCAGGTAGCAAAGGCCCAGCACCTCGTCGATGAAGTAGAAGTAATAGTGCAGGCACTTGCCGGTGTCCGGACGCAGAAAGACATGGCCGTTGGCCTTGTTCAGCCACGGCTGGTAGCTCGGGCAACTCTCCGTGGCCGAGATGACGTGGACAAGCCCGGGGGTGTCGCCGCGAACGGCCAGCACTCCGGCGACCAGATCCTCCTTGCGGACATGGCTCTTGTTGACGTGCTCGATGCGCACGCCGTTGGCTTCACAGACCTCCTGGGCGCGCTGCCGGATTCGATCGCGAAGCGGCTCGGCAAAGCGCGGGTAGTCGAAGATGCGGATGCCGCGCGAAAACAGAAAGCTCGTCATCCCGCCTGCGTAGCAGGCCCCAGGCAGCGTGCCCGTGATGATGATCCGGTCGTCGCACGAAAGCACACCGTGCAGATTCGCAGCGTAGCGATCAGTCAACGCAACAGCAGCCATGGTCGGTCACCTCGCCACAGGTGGGGCGGCCATCGTATTACTTGTTTGGTTCCGGCTCCGCCGGCTTAGGATGAAAGCGTCCCCACATTCGCTTCGTTCGCTGCCCCCGAGGGGCGCCTCAGTCCCTTGCGCCGGCCCGGCGGCGCTGACATGACCTCACCCACGCCCGTACAAGCCGTGCAACGCGCCCCGCGCTGGCGCATGGTCGCGTGGGTGGCGCTGATCATCGTCGCTGCGCTCGTCGCCGGCGTCGGCGCGCTGACCTCGACGACGAGTGGGCTGCGCGCGCTCATGGCGTTGGCAGATCGCTTCACGCCGATCCGGATCGACGCCGCCGGTGCGCGCGGCGCGCTGCGCCGCGAGTTCGGCTTCGATCGGCTGCGCATCGAGTTGGGCGGGGCCACGGTCGAAATCTTCGATCTGCGCGCGCAGTTGACGGGTTACGGCCTGCGTCCGCTGCGCATCGATTTCGAATCGCTATCTGCCGGCCGCATCGACATCGCTGTGACGCCGAGTGAAAGATCGGCCGGACCCCCTGAGTCGATCGCATCGCCCGTCGCCGTGTCCGCGAAACGCGTGAGCATCGGCGAGATCAAGTTGAACATCGGCACCACGGCGCTCTCGGCGCGCGCACTCGACGCCGAGGTCTCCCTGGGGCCGGACGGCTACCGGGTCGCGAACGGCCGCATCGAATGGGCGGCGCAGCCCTTGACGCTCGAAGCGCGACTGGGCGGTGCCAAGCCTTTCGCTCTGGCGGCACAGGGCGCCATTGAAACGGCATGGCAGACGAAGCCGGTGCAGGCACAGTGGCGCGCCGACGGAACGCTGCTCGACTTCACGCTCGCGGCGGCAGTCTTCGGCGGTGAGGCGCGCGGGACGGTCACGGCGCGCATCGGCAGCTTCGATGCGCCGACCTTGAAGTCACTGCACGTCGACATCGACGGCATCGATCTGCGCGCCTGGCGCGATGGGCTGCCGAATACCCGCTTGCAGGTGCAGGCCGAACTGCAACCCGACGCGTCGCTGACCCGCCTGGGCGGATCGGTGCACCTCGTCAATGGCAACGCCGGGACGATCGATGCGAACAAGATTCCGCTGCGCGAAGCGCGGGCCGACATCGTGCTCACGCGCGAGGAATTCCGCGCCAGCGCGCTGGCCATCGAGCTGAGTCGCGGCCGCGCGGAAGGCACGTTCACGGCGAAGTTCGGCGCCGCGGCGGCATGGCAGACCGAATTGCGGCTCGACGGCGTCGACCCCGCCGCGATCCACGCGCGCGCCAGGCCGCTGCTGCTCGACGGCGCCGTGCGCGCGCGCCAGGCCGCGGAGACGAGTTTCGTCCAGGCCGATGTGCGCAACCGCGGCGCACCGACGGTCAGCGCCCGCCTCGACCTGCGTGTGACCGCCGAGCGAGTCGACATCCAGCGCGCCGACCTGGCGCTTGGCGGCGGCCTCGCAACGTCGACGGGAACCCTGGGCCTGACGGGCGAGAAGCGCGTCCGCGTCAAGGGAACGATCGACCGCTTCGATCCCGGCCTGCTGGTCAAGGGCGTTGACGCCCGCATCAGCGGCGACTTCGACGCCGAGGCCCAACTCGCGCCGCAGCCGAGCGCAGCGGTGCGCTTCGAACTGAAGGACAGCCGTGCCTTCGGTCGACCCTTGACGGGGCGCGGACGCGTGCAGCTCGACGCCGCGCAGCACCTCGATGTCGACGTTCAGCTCGCCGTGCGTTCGGCCCATATCAGCGCGCAGGGCGGTCTGGGTGCCGCCGGGCGCAGTCTTGGGATCGCGCTCGATGCGCCGGCGCTCAACGAACTGGTGCCGCAGGTGCATGGCGCCCTGAAGGCCGACGCCACCGTGAGCGGCGCATGGCGCGCGCCGGCCGTCGAGGCGCGGGTGGTCGCGAACGATCTGCGCTACGGCGACCACGCGGTGCAGCAGGCGCAGGTGTCCGCCAGCTACAGCGGCGGCGCCGATGGCCGGCTCTCGGTGCAGGCCGGTGCGACGAATCACGCGCTTCGCGACAAACCCGCGCTGTCGCTGCGCACCGCGGCGCTCGCCGTCGAGGGACTGCTATCGGCGCATGCCATCACGCTGCGCGCGACGACGGCGAACGCTCGCGACGTGGCGCTCGCTGCGCACGGCGGGTGGAGCAACCGCGCGTGGCGCGGCCTGCTTCGCGAGGCGAACATCGGCGCGCCCCTCGACCTGCGGCTGCTGGCGCCGAGCCCCGTCTCGGTGGGTGCCGATGGCATCGAACTCGGGCCGGCGCAGCTGGCCCTGGCCGGTGCGCGCTTCGATGAGATCTATTTTGCGAGCGACGGCGCCGGTGTGCGCACCCGCGGCAGCTTCAGCGGCCTGCGCCCGCACGCGCTGGTCGCGCGCGAGGCGGCGGGCGATGGCGCCGGCGTCGGCGGGCGCGCGCCGCTGGACTGGCTCACGCTGCGCGGCCGATGGCAGTTGCAGCTGGGTGCGCAGGCCGACGGCAGTGTGCTGGTCGAACGCAGCGGCGGCGATCTGTACGCCGGCACGACCGCGGAGACCGCACTGCGGCTGCGAGAGCTTTGGCTCGAAGCGAACCTGAAGGCCAATCGGCTCGACGCCCGCGCCGTGATGGCGGGCGACCGCGGCGGCACGGTGAACGCGCAGATGAGCGCGGCGGTGGAGCGCGCGGGCGAGGCCGGTTGGCGGCTCGCGCAGCAGCGGCCATGGCAGATCGACGCGAACGCCGATGTGCCGTCGCTGGCGCTCGCCCATGCGCTCCTGGGTGAACGCGTGCGTCTCGACGGCCACCTCGCGGCTCAGGTGAACATCGACGGAACGCCGTCGGAATCGCGGGCGCGCGGGACGCTGAAGGGCGAGGCGCTGCGCGTCGCCTGGGTCGAGCAGGGCATGCGGCTGGAAAACGGAACGCTGCGATTAAGGCTGGAGGGCGACGTCGTCCTGCTGGACGAGTTGCATTTCGCCGGGCCACCGCGCGTGCGGCCCAAAGAGATGCGCGCCGCCAGCAAAGTGGATTTCACGCAGGAAGGATCGGTGTCCGCCACGGGCGAGCTCAGGGTGCGCGACCTCGAAGGCGTCATCCGGGTGACGGCGCAGCGCTTGCCGCTGCTGCAACGACCCGATCGGTGGGTCATCGCCAGTGGCAGTGCCAAAGTCGAGACGTCGCTCAAGCGTGTGCAGGTGAACGGCGACATTGCGGCGGTGGCCGGGTACGTCGAAGCGGCGCCCGCGGGACTGCCGTCGCTGCCGTCCGATGTGGTCGTCGCGCGCAGCCGCGGCGAACCGGCCCAGCGCGCGCCGCAATTTGCGCTGGGTTTCGATGTTGGCATCGACCTGGGTCAAGCGTTCTACGTGAGTGGCGCAGGCGTGAAGGCGCGCGCCGAAGGCCTGGTGCGGCTGCGCAGTGCCGGCCGCGGTGCCGTCACGGCATCCGGCGCCATCGAAGCGAAGGACGGCCGCTTCGACGGCTTTGGTCAGCGTCTTGCGATCAGGCGCGGGCGAGTGAACTTCCAGGGCCCGCCGGAAAACCCAAGCCTCGATGTGCTGGCGATTCGAGAGGGACTGCCGGTCGAGGTCGGCGTCACCATCACGCGCACCGTGAACAATCCCTTGGTGCGCCTGTACTCCGACCCGTCCATGTCCGATCCCGAGATCATGTCGTGGTTGGTCCTGGGGCACGCGGGAGACCAGTCACGCGCCGACAACCTGGCGTTGCTGCAGACCGCAACCGGACTGCTGTCCGGCAACGAACAGGGGATATCAGGGCGGTTTGCCCAATCGCTGGGCATCGATGACATCTCGCTGCGCTCCGGCCAATTCCGCAGTGCCGGATCGCTGCTGCCGCAAAGCTCGGTGGCCGGCGATCTGCGCGCTGACCGGTCCAGTACGCCGACCGCGACGACCGAAATCCTCAAGGTCGGCAAGCGCGTGAACGAGGCGATCACGATCAGCTACGAACAGGCGCTGTCGGGCACCGAGAGCGTCGTGCAGCTCAGTTATCGCCTGTCGCAGCGGCTGTCGCTGGTGGCGCGTGCGGGCACGGTTAACGCGCTCGATCTGGTGTACAGCATCGCGTTCGACTAGCCACCTGCCGCCGGGGCGCCGGTTCGGCGGGCCGGTGGGAATCGAACGTGTCCGCCGAATCGCGGGCACGACCGGCCCCCGGTGTCATGGCATTGTGTTCGGAGGATCTGGAGATGGCCCCACTCCCAGTGCCGTTCGCGCCGAGCCCGTCGAAGCGCCGCCTCCGGCCAGGCCCGATCGCCAACCCGCTAGACTCAAAGCCTTCGCCACTCGCGTGGCGGCTCTGCGTCGGACTGCCATGAACACTGCAGCAACGATCACCTTTCTGACCTGCGTGATGCTCTGTGTGCCGGCGCAGGCCCAAATCATGAGTACGTTCAAGGACTCGGTGCTGGGGAGGTTCAACGAGCAGGACGTCAAGCTGCTGCAGGACACGATGGACGCCACCCTGAGCGACCCGGCGGACGGTGCGTCGCACGCGTGGAGAAACGAGAAGTCGGGTGCCTCGGGCACCGTCACCTCGCTCAAGACCTATGACAGCGGCCAGGCGTCCTGCCGCGACCTGAAGATCACCAACCGATACAAGGGCCAGGAATCCCAGTCCGTCAACCAGTTCTGCAAGAATGCGGAAGGGGCCTGGAAGCTGGTGAAGTTGAAGTAGGTTTCGCAACGTCGCGCTTGCTACGCGCAGAAGACGCCTTTGCCCCGGCCAGCAAGTGACGTCAGAATGGGAATCTGGCGTCAATGCGGCAAGGCCGTCGCCTCCTGTCGTGGTCATTCCCAGAGACCGCCAGTAGGTCGTCAAGCAGCAACTCAAGGGCAAGGCGCATGAGGGCGCTGGCGCGGTCGCGTACGAAGGCGACGACCGTTCGCCTTGACCCCGGTCAACATGAAAGGCCTTGTACTGGGACGGCGGCCTGTCACGAGACCGCTGAACCGGCTCGTCAACGAAGCCGTGCAAGACGACGTCGAGCATGGCTCGGCGGAAGGCGAGGCCGACGCTGCACAGATCATTGAGGGTGTACGCGACTACCGCCGCTCGGACCCGAACTTCGACAGGCCCTTGAACGAGTTTGTCGATGCGGAGCGCGCCACGGCCATGGGGCTCCGGTGGAAGGCTGCAGGCGAAGAGCAGCCGGCCCGGTGCAGACGAGGGTGGAAGCACTGCTGAGCAGTGGCAGAGTAGGACGAGGTCAGCCCGCAGCGGCGGCGAAATCTCGCCCAGCTTCTCGTGGCCATCCGGCCAAGCGCGCAGCGCCGGGATGCGCCCGCCGTTGAACTGGCGCGTCGGTGGCATCGCGAAACCATGGCGGGGTTGGGCGTCTCCAAGTCCGAGTGTGTCGGCCGATTCCGCGGCGAGCTGGGCGTCCGGGTCAATGTCTACCTCGGCGCCGCCGAGGCTGTGCAGCACCGCCAGGTCAAGGACGACTTTGGCGAAATTCGAGCAACGGCTGCGGAATGTCGTTGCCGCCCTCGATGATCGCCACCGCGCCGGTACCGAACTGGAAACCGAGGGCGTGGCCGCGGTCACCGAGGCGGCCGGCTGGACGCACGCTGAGTGGGTATGTATCCATCCGTCAGTGAATGACAACGGGTGCACGGCGCGTCTATGGGCCATCGACCTGATGCTGCGCTCGGGGCTGCCACCGGTGGTGCGCTTGCGACCGCGCCACGACCGTGGCTACGCGGCGGCCGGCGCGCGTGCCATGACGGGCGACCGGGAGCCGATGGCGCAGTTGATCCGTCGCTTGCTGCGTAACTTGCCACCGGCAACGCGGCAAGGCGCCAATCGATCGCGTGTCCGACCATGGGCGAAGCGAGTGGTCGCCGCGAACATCTGGCAGCCGTCGCCGCCACCGAGGCCGCGCACCCCGACGTGCGTCTTTCGCGCGGGGGTCTCTCTCGACCGCCTCTGAATGCAAACAGCGGTAAGTGGCAGAGCACGCGACTTTCCGGCAGAGGTCTGAGCGAATTGTCGCGCCCCCGCTGTCTTGCCGACGTAACGCACGTCGTCAATGCCATCGCAATCGGCGTGTTGTGTCCACATGGCAGCGCCGTGCCGGCGCACGGTCGCAAGCATTACCGAATCGGCCAGCGGCAGCTTATGCGAAATCCCGAGGTGGCCGCGGCTAACCCAATAACAAACAGCATCCAGGACGACGACAGTGCCTTGACGCAAATGCACCACCGCCTGCAGTGCCGCATTCTCGCCGCGTCATTGCAGCACGCGCTTGAATACCTCAATCAGGCTGATCCTCGGCACGAGCAGGCGCTCGGTGTCCGTGGTCGGCTCGGCAAAGAAGCCGACGTTGGCGCCACCGGCGAAGAATTCGAGCGTCGGTGGATTTGTCCGCCTCGGCCACTTGCGGTCCTTCACATTGCGCCCGGAAACCTTCCCGAACGGAACGCGCAAATCGTCATCGCGGTCCCGTACGGGCAATCCTCGCCACGCACGAGTCGCTCCAAGCGCGCCTTCTGGCCGTGATCAGGTTCAGAGGGCACCTTGCCCGCGACACTTCTTCGTTGCGTTAGGCAACATCGCACAAGTATCAGGATGATGTGAGTTCATCGGTGTCTTCAATTGACGGCCTCTCAACTGACACGCCGCGACATCGTCGGCACAATGGTTGCCGAGAAGGTGAACTGGCGTAACCGGCCGGAGCAACCAGAGTTCCTTTCTCGACTCTTATCCCCGCAATCAATTGCACCAATCTCAACGCAAGGCCGCCGGCGCACCGCTTCATACCGGCAGGCAGAGACGCTCAGCCGAGCGGGTGGCGCCAACGAAGTCCCTTGAATCGGCTGAAGTCTCGGTCCGTTGTGATCCACTCACAGCCCGATTCAATCGCAAGTGCCGCCAGGTAAGCGTCCGGTACAAGGTTTCCTTTCACCCCACTGTCGGTGCAAAGCTGCCGGAAGATGTCCCAGTGTCGGGGACCAGATTGAATGAGCACACAGTTCGATTGATCGCGCACCTGCTCGGCGAAGGCGAGAGCATCGCTGATGGGGCTTGGCTTGAGGAAAACCTTCGGATGGGTCACAACGCGGACGAAGCCGCTCAGGATAAGCTCCGACGCTGCATACGCCTCGTCGCCATTTATCACGCCTTCGAGCCAATCTCGATAAGCGCGATGGTTCGGCGCGTCTTCCCGGTGCGCATGGACGACGATATTGACGTCGAACAGCACCAATTCAGGACTCCATGAGATCCAGCAGGGATGCGGAGTCGTCGAGATCCACGCCTGGCCGCACGCCGTCTCCCTTCATGGTCTTCAGGCGCACGGGCTTCCGCTTGCCGCGGGCGCGCCGGCGCGCGAGCGTTTCGCGCAGCGCATCCTCGAGGATGGAAGTCAGTGTTCGGCCCGATTCGGCCGCGTACTTCTTCGCCTCCACCAGCAGGCGCTCATCGAGGCGGACGGTCGTTCTCATGCATCGAAGCATACCGCCTAGGCATCAATATGTCAAACCAGGTCGGCCAACCCACGTTGACGCAATTCGTTACTCCATTCGAGCGACTGTTTCGGCGGCGGGGGCAGGCGAACTTCACCACTTCGGAAACGTGACCGAGTGCAAGGACTCGAGCCGAGCCTTCGGCGATCGGGCCGCTCGCCGCCAAAAGCACTTCCTGCTGAACTCAAGAAGACGTGCCATGCATGGGCTGGAAAATGGACCGTGGTCCGGCGCCGATTACTTGCCTGCCGCGCGTCAATCAGGATGAGTGTCGTCGTGTTGCCTCACGAAGGAATGTTACCGGGTGAGTGTTTGTCGTCTTCTCCTGGTTCGGTCCCGGCGCAGAGTTATGCAAGGCGGCGGGCGTCGCTTGCGACGAACGACCGACGCGGTGGTGTGACTGGCATGAACAATGAATAGGAGGTGAAAGTCCAAACCTGGGGCCCTGACAGAGGGAACCCAACATCGACGAGGCAAGTGCACTGCTGTGGGTTACCACGGCTTGTCCAGAGGGAATAAAACACTGGGCGGCCCGCGAGGGGGTGTGCAGTAGAAGCCATAGGTGCGAGCACCAGCCGAACGAAAGTGAAGCGCCGTAAGGCGTGTGCAGGGGATGAGCCAGCCACCAGTGGCGAAATCCGAAATCTGTCGGGACCTGCATGCGTATTGGCGACGGATGGGGATCGAAATTCATTATTCTTACCCAGAGAGATCTGTTGGGTCGCACCGAGCGAAGGCTTTGGTGCTAACCCGAAGGACGCAAGAACGAAAGGCCATTGGCCCAACAGAAGTCAGACAACTGCATACGAGCGCAAGGCTGGCGAAAGTCAGTCCCAACCCAAAGGCGAAAGTCATTTGGGGGAGCGAAGGCGGTTGCGGTCGAATGAATGTCACATGCAACTTGAACTGACCTTTGAAACAGCCGAAGAGGGGCGAAGGCTCCCGGCGACGGCGCAAGGGCTGAGCACCGAAGCTCGGCTCGCGCGTGCGCGCTGCCGAAGTCAAAGGTCAAGCCAGAGAAGGCACAGACAACGACCATGGAAGCTGTCGTTGGAGGGTTGTGGTGGGCGTTTGAATCGGTGGCGGCGAACAAGGGAGCACCGGGGCCGGATCGGCAAAGCATTGAGCACGTGCGCGAGCACCTGTTTGATCAGGTGCCGAAGCTGAGTCAGGCTCTGCTGGCAGGGGACTACAGGCCCGGAGAAATCCGCCGCGTGTGGATTCCGAAAGCGGGGGGCAAGGGTCTCAGAGGGCTCGGCATTCCCAACGTCATCGATCGAATGGTTCAGGAAGCGGTCCGTCAGGTTCTTGAACCGGTGTACGAGCCGACGTTTCATCCGAGCAGTCACGGATTTCGACCGGGTCGAAGCTGCCATACGGCCATTGCGCAAGCGTGCGAGTATCTGCAAGAGGGGCAGGAGTGGGTGGTCGATCTGGATCTGGAGAATTTCTTCAATCGAGTGCACCACCAACGGCTGATGGCCCGGCTTGCGATGCGAGTTGGGGACAAAAGAGTCCTGCGTCTGATTGGCCAGATGCTCAAAGCGCGAGTGGTGATGACGGATGGTGTGGTGGCCAGCAATGACGAAGGGGTTCCACAAGGGGGCCCATTGAGTCCGTTGCTCAGTAACGTTGTTCTTGACGAGCTCGATTGGGAGCTGCAAGAACGAGGTCACCGCTTCGTGCGCTACGCGGACGATGCCAACATCTACGTCAAAAGCGAGCGTGCCGGGCAACGTGTCATGGCCAGCGTCAGCGATTTCATCGACCGCCGTTTACGGTTGAAGGTGAACGCTGCCAAAAGTGCTGTGGCGCAGCCACAGGAGCGCCACTTTCTGGGTTTCAGTCTGCGGCGGCGCGAGCCGTTGGACGGAAGCGTGGAGGTGGGGCTGTCAAAGCGAACGAAAGAACGCATCGACAGCAAGATTCGGGAACTGACGCCGAGAAATTGGGGAAGCTCGTTAAAGACGTGCATCGCCAGCATCAACGCGTACGTGATCGGATGGACAGGCTTCTTTGGCATTTGCTCGGAACAGGTCGAGCCGATATTGCGGGCGCTGGACGCGCGTCTTCGCCGGCGTCTACGGGCCATGGAGCTCAGGCAGTACAAACGCAAACGCACCATCGTTCATCGATTGATTCAGTTCGGGATCCGAGCCAAGACCGCGTGGCGCAGTATCTACTCGGGCCGCAAGTCCTGGTGGGCGCTGAGCCACTCGTTGGTGGTGGATCGGGCACTGCAGAATTCCCTTTGGGATGCACGCGGGCTTGAGACATTCCGGCAGCGGTACCGCTCCCATCCCGCACGCATGGCCGTTCCAATTCCCGCTCAAGCTGAGCTGGTATTGGGATAGTCGAGGTCATCCGACCCGCTGCGGGGGTCATAACCCGCGGTGCCGAAGAGCCGTGTTTGAACAGCACAAGCACGGTTCTGTGAGAGGAGCCCTCAGCGATGGGGGTTCCTACTCGATGGCAAGTCGGCGCCGCCTGGGGTGGTCGCCTGTCCAATTTCGCCGCCGGCGCGTTCATTCTGGTGCTGCGCCGTTTCAAGGTGAGCGACTACGTCATTGCCGGCGACGTCGAGGGGACGGTACGGATGATCGGACTCTTCAACACGACGATCGATACGTCCGACAACGTGCAGACGATGGTCGGCAACGCCAAGGTCATGGCGGGAACGATCAGGAATTTCAGCCATGACCGCTATCGCCGTGTCGATCTCATGGCGCCGCTCGACCATAGCGTGGAACCGGCGGATGCATCCCGCCGGCTGCGAGAGGCGCTGCCGAAGATCCCCAATGTCGTTGCGGAGTTCAAGCCCGATGTCGAGATCCTCACGTTCAACGAGCGCGGGAAGGTCCTCGCCGTGCGGCCTTATTGCAGTACAGCGCACTACTGGCAAGTCTATTCCGACAGCAATCGGTCGATTCGAGAGACGTTCGGCACGGTCGGCTATCCAGCGGCCGAGGCACACTTGCACATACGCCACATGGGCGCGCAGCGCACTGGGGTCACGTCAGGCGCGGGGGGTCAGGCTTGCGCGGCGGGCATCCCGGGTACGAAGCCGCCACCGGCATTTGCATATCGGCATCGACCGCGGCACCTCGACACGGCGACGGAACTCTTGCCTCGTTTTGGCGCCATTCGGCCCGACGTCCTGAGCCGTCGAAGGATGAAGGGCGTACCGGTACGCTGATCGTGTTTCGACAGGCTCAACACGAACGGATTCTGGACTACTTGAGACGCCGTGGTTGTGATTTGCCGTGATCCTCATCGACCTGCGCCATCCGCAGCGAAGACAGCCGCTTGAGGATCAAGTGAGCGCACTGTGTGTCAAGGACTCCAGCACGCGCAGCGGCGATCGCTCGGGAAACCGCTGCGCTTCGACCGGCAAGTAGATCGTCTGCTCGAACATGAAGCGCCCGGACAGCGCGGCGTGAGACACCTGGTCGGTGAACACGATCCAGGTCTCGCCGCTGGCGAAGTGCACATCCTCCTTGGGCGTGGTGCGCTGATAGTCAAGGTCGGCTTTCATGCGGTCATGGATGTGCAACATGCAATGGTCGTAGCGACTGCGGACGCTTTTGGTCACCCGCAGCGCCGCCAGCGCGCGTGCAGCGAGCGGCGAATACTTCGGGATCGCGGGCAGGAACCGCTCCGCGATGCGAGGAAACGGCTCGCCGACCTGCCAGTGGCGCCTCACCCCGGTCGGATTCACGTTGGTGAAGAATCGCAGCATGCGTCGCCCTTGCACGGGCGTGGCGGGAAACGCATCGACATGCAGCCGGGCGTCGTCCTTGCGCCAGCTCTTCGGCACGCGGCCCGCGACTTCGGCCGGACGGAAACTCGTGCGGCCGGGGACGAGCGCGGCGATGTACCGCGGAAACAGCCGACCGGCAAGATCGAGCGTGCGTCGGTGATAGCGGGCGAGGACGGACAGCAACGCGCCGCGCAGCATGGGATCATCGCCAGCGCCTTTCAGGCTCTTGTCCCTTGGGTCATAACTGACGTTCTTGCGCTCACCGGACAGAACGCCCTCGCGCAGGATCAGAGCTTCCGCGTTCTCGAGCGCGAACCGCAGCGGGAGGCACAGCACGGAGCCGCTTTCGAGCGCGTCAATCGCGCGGGCGCTGACCTCCGGATCAATGGGACTGTTCCAGTCGGCGATGTCGATGCGCTCGATGAGGTTCATTCGTTGCCACCCGCTTCAGCAAACCTTCTTCCGCAACGATACAGGCTGGCTGTCATCCCGCAGGGGCCCCGCTGTCGTGCGCACCGGCCCGCAACGGGGACGACCCCGGGCCGAAGTGTTCCGGGTGAAGCGAGTGTCTCGGTACGCAAGCGGCTGCATCGATCCGACGAAGTCCGCCGTGCCAGGCCGGCGAGCCACGGACATGCGGGCCTGGCGCACCCATGCGGAGCGACCCTCGAGTTCGTCGATTTCAGTCATTCAGCGCGGCCCTCTGCGCTGCGTGATCATCTTCGCCCTCATGCGGCGTATCCCGCGCTTGCCGGGGCCTGGCGCGCCGTTGCGTCCGCCCGATGTACGCAGCGCCAACCGAGGTTGATTCCACTGCGCAGAGAAGCGTGACCCGCACGGCGGCGATCCGATGTCAGCGGGTCCTGCGCCTCGGGCTCGAGGCACAGCGTTGCTAAGCTGCTGATCCGGCGGCGGCAGTTTCGGCCCGAACACGACCGCTTTGCGTTCAGACTCGCCAATGTCTTCCACCGACGGCGACACGATCGGCGGCGCGAAGGACGGCGCACACGTCATGGACCGAAGAAGCCTGCTCGGCTGGCTCGCCTGTGTGCCCGCACTTGCCGTGAGCGCGATCCACCCCGTGCTCGGCCAGGCCGTCAGCACGGCCGGCCCCGAGGCGCGGCAGTGGATTGCCCGGCTGCCCAGCGGCGAGGGCTGGCTCACTCACTTCCGCGAGGACCTGTTGCCCTTCTGGGACACGCCCGAGGCGTGGGGCGAGCCGCGCGGTGACTTTCCGACCTTTCGGTGCAACGACGGCAAGCGCTTCATCGCCGCCACGCCCTGTCCGGAACTGGCTGGCGCCCCGGTCTGGATCAGGGAGAACCTGGACCGCGAGTTCGTGCGCATGAAGTCTCGCCAGACCTACCTGTACGGCGTCGCGTTTCACCTGACGGGCGATGCGCGGATGCTCGCGCTGGCGCGCGACGGCGTGCGCTTCATCCGCAGCCAGGCGCTGGAACGGGACTCGGGCAGCGCGATCAGTTTCTGGCAAGCGGGCAAAGCCGGGCCGCCGATCCTGCAACGTACCAGCCAGGACCTGGCCTATGCACAGCTGGGCCTGGCGATGTACTACTACCTGACGCGCGACGAGGAGGTGCTCGCGGACATCCTGCGCCTGAAGGAGCACCTCTTCCACCGCTACTGGAACGCGCCGTGGGACATGCTGATGTGGGTCGTGGACGGCGGCGGCAGCGGCGATGAAACGCGCAAGGAACTCGTCGCGCAGCTCGACCAGATCAATGCCTACCTGCTGCTGCTGACGCCGATCCTGCCGCAGCCGCACCGAGCCCGGTGGAAGAAAGACCTGCTCAAGCTCGCCCACGTGAAGATCGACATGATGTAGCGTGGTCTCAGGCCTTCCCAGGCCGTCCCAAGAGAACCCCAGATCGTTGATTCGACTGGGGTTTTTCTCTTTCGATGTCCTAGTCTTACTGTGTTATTAAAGTTCACCTTCGTACCGGCGGAAGCAGCACGGGCATCGGGGCAGCCGTCGAGCCAGAAGTGCGCCGATAAGCATTCGCAAGCTCGTGATTGAGGATGGGACGTGGCGCTGCGCCCGGTGGACTTCCTCGAGGTCGGTAATGCGTGGGTAGGGCAGGCGTTTGGCGTCGAGCGGAGTTTTTTTTACCGCCTGCCTCGTCGGGGTGTTGTAGTCGCTGCGCGAGCAGGAAGCCATAGGCGGCAATGCTCAGGCTGGCGTGATGATGAAAGCCCCGCCAGCCTCGGCCTTCGTAGTCGCCCAAGCCGAGGTCCTGCTTGAGGTCCTGGTAGTCGCGCTCAATACGCCAACGCATCTTGGCTTCAAACACCATGCGCTGCAGCGTCACTTCTTCGGGCAGCGTGGACAGCCAATACTTGAGCGGCTCGGTGTCCGCCTCAGGCCACTCGACGAGCAGCCACTCGGGCGGGCGAAGTTCATCGCGCAGGTTGTCCCGGTGCGCAGCGCGAACGCGAACGCGGGCGAAGCGCGACTGAAGATCGGCGTTGGTCCCTTCGCGCCAGGTGACGGTGTGCCATTGCTCGGGCCCGAGCGACAGGGCAAGCTCCTTGACCGATTGCGGATTGTGAAGCGGTGAGGCGGAT
>Ga0209048_10001224_pt1 | contig 26591 bp, 19 predicted proteins | sample FrelakmetCRP12CR_FD_187146 | JGI IMG/M metagenome (GOLD analysis project Ga0209048, IMG submission 187146) | Freshwater lake sediment microbial communities from the University of Notre Dame, USA, for methane emissions studies - CRP12 CR (SPAdes)... | ecosystem: Environmental > Aquatic >... | reverse complement strand
CGTAGCGCTTCTGCAGTTCGAGTTCGGCGAACTTGTCGAACGGCGAATTGCCGCCGGCCCAGATCACCCACACGAACTTGCGGCCCGGCTGGTCCTTCATCTTGTCGATCAGGTGCTGGAACGCGGCGGTGAAGTCGGTGGTCGTCGGCGGCACGAACTCCTCGTGCACGAACTTGGCCTTCTTGATCGCGGCCTTGAACGCCTTCACGCCGTCGCGGCCGAAGGCGTTGTCCTGCGCCAGCGTGGCGACGATCTGGCCCGGCTTGTCGAGCGCCGCTGCGTTGGAGATCGCGTCCTGGCTGCTGTTGCGGCCGGTGCGGAAGATGTACTTGTTCCACTTGTCGCCGGTGATCGAGTCGGCGACCGCGGGCTCGACGAGCAGGATCTTCTTGTACTCCTCGGCCACCGGCAGCATCGCCAGGCCCACCGGGCTGGCCGTCGGGCCAACGGCGATGTCGACCTTGTCGTCGCCGTAGGCCGCGGCGAGTTGCGCCTTGCCCACGTCGGGCTTGCCCTGGTCGTCCTTCTCGATCACCACCAGCTTCTTGCCGGCCACCGTCATCGTGCCGCCGGTGGCGTAGTCCAGCCCCATCTGGAAACCGGTGATGGTCTGCTTCGCGTAGGCCTCCAGCGGGCCGGTCTTGCTGGCGATGATGGCGATCTTGATTTCGCCCTTGGTCTGGGCCCAAGCTGCGCCCCCCGTCAAGGCGAAGGTGGCGACGCACAGCGTGGCGACGCGGAAAAGCTGATTCATTCGATGTCTCCTGTTGATGCCTGCGCGTCCGATCGGCGAGGCTGCACCGCCCGAGCACGCAAGGCTTGTGCCAAAGAGCACCAATTCAGTGCAAACCCCTAGCTGTCGAGCCGAATTCGCCGAAAGTGGACGAGGAGCACACGCATCGACCCACCTCCTGTCCGGGGATTGATCGCTTTGCGGACGAATATCATCGACGCAAACGCCATGACTTGTATCTATATTGGTCACTGTCTGGATATCATCCATGCGACCCATTACAGAGGTCTCGCGGCGCGAGCCTTCGAGGCCCGTCATTCGGGAAACAGTGCCAGCTTCTCGTAGAGCGTGGCGCGCGAGATGCCCAGCAGGCGCGACGCGGCGAGCTTGTTGCCGCCGGTGAGCGCCAGCGCCTCGCGGATGCTGCGCGCCTCGAGCTCAGCGATCGCCTGCGGCAACGGCTTGACCGCCGATCCGGCCTGCTGCAGCGGAATCGCCGGCGCAATGCTCGGCGCCGGCTCGCTGCGCGCTGCCAGCGCCGTCGGCGCAGATGCTGCTGGCGCCTCGACAGTGGCCGCAGGCGCTGCCGGCACGGCGCTGACGAAGTGTGCCGCGGTCAGCACCAGGTCGTCGGTCATCAGCGTTGCCTGTTCGAGCACGTTGCGCAGTTCGCGGATGTTGCCCGGCCAGGGCAGCGCGGCCAAGTGGTCGAGCGCGTCTGCGCTCAGGCTCTTGTGCGCAAGGCCGCTGCGGCGCGAGATATCGTCCGCCAGCGCCTCGGCCAGCGCCTCGAGGTCGGCGATCCGCTCGCGCAAGGTCGGCAGCCGGATCGGCAGCACGTTGAGGCGGTAGTACAGGTCGGCGCGAAAGCTCCCTGCCGCCACCATCGCCTGCAGGTCGCGGCTCGTCGCGGCGATGATGCGCACGTCGATGCGCAGCACCTCGTTGCTGCCGAGAGGTTCGACCTCCTGCTCCTGCAGCACGCGCAGCAGCTTGACCTGCAACGCGAGCGGCATCTCGCCGATCTCATCGAGGAACAGCGTGCCGCCGTCGGCCAGCCTGAACTTGCCGTCACGCCCCTTGCGCTCGGCGCCGGTGTAGGCGCCGGGGGCGACGCCGAAGAACTCGGCCTCAAGCAGTGTGTCGGGCACGGCGGCGATGTTGACGCCGATGAACGGCCTAGCCGCGCGTGCGCTGGCGGCATGGATGCCATGCGCCAGCAACTCCTTGCCGGTGCCGGTTTCGCCGAGCAGCAGCACCGTGCTGTCGGTCTGTGCGGCGCGGCGCGCCTGGCGCTTGATTTCCATCGCCGCCGGGCTCGCGCCGATGAAGCTCGCGATCGTGTACTTCGGCCGCCGTTGCGCCGCAAGCTGCGAGCGCGCGGCGTCGAGCTCGCGCTGCAGGCGGCCGAACTTGGCGAGCAGCGGCTGCATCGTCGTTTCGGGGTGGTCGAGCAGCACCAGGCCGAGCGCGCCGATCACCGCACCTTTCGCATCGCGCAGCGGCAAGCGGCTGACGAGGAAGGTGCCGGCCTGGTTGCTCAGCAGGTCGACGAGGATCGCCTGCCCGCTGTCGATCACCTGCGCCATCAACGAGTTCGGCACCACTTCTTCGACTCGGCGGCCGACGAACTCGCTCTCGGCCCGGCCGAGCGCTGGCAGGAAGCGCTTGTACCCCTCGCTGATCCAGACGACGCGATGCTCGCGGTCGACCACCATCATGCCCATGGCCGAGCGCGCGAAGCTGTCGAACATGCTTTGCGCGGCGAGCGCGAGCATGCCGTCGGCGTCGGCAGGCAGGGTGATCGCAGGGCTGTCAGGCAGGGTGCCGGGCGGCGCGGGAACGTGTGCCATCGGGTGATCGCATCGGCGTGGCAGTGGACGCGACTTTACGCTGGCCCTTGGACAGCAGCTCGCTGTCAGCGCGAGTCGCCGGTCGTGCACAGCGTCGCCGCTAGCCCCGAGGACACCAGGCTCTTCTCGATGGCCTGCGCAATCGAGCGCGCCTTCGCGCCGTGGTGCTGCGCGGCGTCGATCCGACCCTGCGCCCCATGCACACGAGCGAGAGCGGCCTCCCCATCCATCTGCAGGCGCACGCGGCCGATGTTCGACGCCAGCACCGCAGCGTGGGACAACTCTGCCAGCGCCTGCACGCAGTCTTGCTCCGCAAGCAAGGCCTCGCCGCGCCAGCGCCGCGCACCCGCCTCGAGCTCGCGCAGGCCGTCCGCCTCGGCGATCGCCAGCAGTTCGTCCGCGTACGTTCGGCAGCGGCTCGCGTCACCCGCCGCGAGCGCAATCTCCGCCAATCCGTCGAGACACCTGACCATCAAGTAGCGCTCCGAGGTACGGCGGGTCTGTTCGAGCGTGGCCCGCAGCGCCGGCGCGACGTCCTCCTTCCCGAGCCGCGAGCGCGCGACAGCGAGGTGTGCGTCGAGCGCGGCGCGCCAGAACATGATGCCGGTGTCGCGCCCGAGCGCCAGTCCGCGCTCGAGATGTTCAACTGCCAATTCGTTCAAGCCGAGGTCGAGCAGGAGATGGCCCAGAAAATCGTGGGCGATGAGCTGATAGCGCACCTGCCCGAGACTCTCGAGCCTGCGCAGCGTCTCTTGCATGCCCGACCACGCCTCGCCGTAGCGGCCCGTGCACGCCCGGACATGGTCGAGTCCGAGCAGCGTGGGTCCGAGGTGCCACTGCAAGTCCGCAGCGCGCGCGATGTCGAGCGCCGCCTCGAAGTTCGCGATGGCGCGCGGGTAGTCGCCGAGCCCCTTGGTGCCGACGCATGCGTGCCCGATCATCATCAGGTTCTCGGACTCGTAGGCCTTGTCGCCGATGCCGCGGGCCAGCTCGAGCGACCGCGTGTAGCACTCGATCGCCGCCGCAGGCTGCGCATTCGCGAAGTGCGCCTCGCCCCGGCCGTGGTAGGCCTGCACCGCGACGAGATCGGCGAACCCCGTGCGCTCGCAGATTTCGACCGCTTGCTGGTGGAATGCGATCGCCTGGTCGTTCAGCCCGGTACTCCACGCGACTGTCCCGAGGTGATAGAGGGTGTCGGCGGCGTGACGCTCGTCGTTCATGGCGCGGGACTCCACCAGCGCTTCGGTGAGACACGCCGTCGCCTCTTCGTACGCATCGGCACGTCGATAGGCCATGCCCAGCTGGACCAGCGCGTCACGCGTCTTTTCGCGTTCGCCGCCAGCGCGCGCCGCCTCGACGACGCGGCGAATGTCGGCGACCGCCCCTTGGGTCTGTCCGGCCTGCGCGCGCGCCGCGCCGCGCCGTTCGTAGATCGCGAGGCGCTGACCCTCGTCCAGTGACTCCGCGTGCGACTCGGCCAGCGCGACCGCGCGATCCAACCAGTGCAGGGCATCGCGCATCGCGAACAGCGTCTGCGAGCGTTCTCCCGCGCGGACAAGGTAGTGGAGCGCCTTCGACCAGACCTGGGCGCGCTCGCAATGCTCGGCAAGCTGGGCGGCTTGTTCGTGCGTTTCGGCTTCGCCGCGTCGTTCCAGGGCTTCGGCCACCGACTGATGCAGCACTCTGCGCCGCGCCCCGCCGATGTCGCGATAGACCACCTCGCGAACCTTGTCGTGGCTGAAGTCGTACACGCCGCCGTCGGGTTCCTCGCGCAGCAGATGGCGTTTCACCAACGCCTCCACCACGGCCAGCAACTGCTCCTCGGGCTCGCGCGTCACGTCGAGCAGGGTGTCGAAGTCGAAGCGCCGGCCGAGGACCGCGGCAGCTTCGAGCAGCGGGCGGATTTCCCTGGGTACGTGGGCGAGCCGTACGCGCACCGCCGCACGCAAAGCATCCGGGAGCCATCCCCCTGCGCTGTCCGGGCGCGGCTCCAGTTGAGTCCCTCCCTCGCGCAGCGAGTGGAGGATCGAGGTCAGGAAGAACGGATTGCCTTCGGTCTCGCGATGCAGGCGCTCGGCCAGCTCGCGACCCCCCGAGTTCGCATCGGCAAGCGCCGCGACGAGCTTCCCGGTGTCTGCAGCACCCAGCCGGGCGAGTGGCACACGGCGCGCGTCGTTCTCGCGGCACAGGCTCTCGACCAGCCGTGCGAGCCGCTCGTCGCTGTCCACATCCTCATCGCGATAGGCGTAGATCACGAGCACCGGGTGCGCAGAGGCGTGCCGTGCCAGGTAGTGAAACACTTGCGCGCTGGCGTCGTCGGCCCACTGAAGGTCGTCCACCATGAGCACCGAAGGGCGGCCGCCGCTCGATGCCTCGAGGAGCTGGCCCACCGCGCGGGACAGGCGTGCCTGCCGCGCCTCGGGAAAATCGCTCGATAGCTGCGGCAGGCCCGGAAACTGCTCGCCGATCTCGGGAACCAAGGCGGCGAGTTCGGCGAGCGACACAGGTGCCATCTTGCCCAACGCGGTGGCCGATACGCGATCGAGCGTGCGCGAGACGAGGTCGATCACACTCTGGTAGGGCATCGCGCGTTCGATCTCGTAGCATTTCGTCGCGAGCGTCGGCAGGTTCTCGGCTTGCGCATGGCGTGCGACTTCGCGCAACAAGCGGCTCTTGCCGATCCCCGGCTCGCCTTCGATCAGGACGGTGTGCCCCGCGCCGGCCTCGAGCCGCGCGACGAGGCCGATGAGCAGACCGAGCTCGTGGCCCCGGCCGACGAAGGGTGTGGTTTCGGTCGCGGAGCCGATCGCCGAACCGAGCGAGGAACGGATCGTTGCGGCGGGCGCGATGCCGCGTTCGTCGCTGCCAGCCGGTAGCGCGTCCAGTCGCAAACGGGCCGCGCCATGCACCGCACGCGCCGCATCGAGGAAATCGCACCGCTCCCCCTCCGGTACGGCAAGCACCGCGGCAAGCCGTTCAGCGAGCCGCCGCGAAGGCCGGCGCTCGTCGGCCTCGACCTTGCGGATCGAGAAGACCGAACAGCTGACGCGCCGGGCGAGCGCCTCCTGCGTGAGGTCCAGCGCCTTGCGGCGCCGCCGCAACCAGTAGCCAAAGGAATGCGTCCGGTCCTGCACCTCGTCCAACCCTCCACCGCCCCTGACCGGTTCGAGTGTAGTGGCCTTGTCCCGCTTCTTGTCCCGCTTTGCGGGACCCCCTGCCCACGTCCGCGACGTGAAATGGCGACCTGTCGATCGGTCACCCCGAACCCGGACCCACCGACAGCAAAGAAGGCGGCGTCCCGGCGCCGGCAAGCGTCTCCCCCGCGTCAGCAGGAGCATGGCCATGGCAGCATCACTTTATGAGCGACTCGGCGGCGAGGCCGGCATCACGCGCCTCGTGACCGACATCATCGACAACCACTACCGCAACCCGCTCATTCGTACCCGCTTCGAACAGATCAAGGACCGCGCCGCGGTGGAGCGCCATTCCGTCGAGTTCCTTTGCGCCGGCAGCGGCGGGCCGCAGGCCTACAGCGGCCGGGATCTGCTGTCGGTCCACCGAGGCATGAACATCAGCGAGCAGGAGCTCATCGCAGCGATCGACGACATCGTCGCCGCGATGACCGAGAACCACCTCGACTCGTCGGTACAGAACGAAGTGGTCGCCATCCTGTACTCGTTGAAGGGCGACGTGCTGCGGCGCTGAGCTGCGGCACCGGCGGCCCCGGGTCGACTCGCCGCATCGGTCGCAGAGGCGCGTCGCTACATCCATCGCAACCCAATCAAGGGAGGCAATCATGTCCGCAGTCATTTCCACACCCCCGCCCGCGATCGATCTCGCCGCAGTCAAGGCCCGCCAGCAAACCGCCTGGTCCACCGGCAACTACGCCGTCGTCGGCACCACCCTGCAGATCGTCGGCGAGCAACTGTGCGAGGCGCTCGACCTGCGCGCGGGCAGCCGCGTGCTCGACGTCGCGGCCGGCAACGGCAATGCCACGCTGGCAGCGGCGCGCCGCTGGTGCGACGTGACCTCCACCGACTACGTGCCCTCGCTGCTCGAGTCCGCACGGGCGCGCGCGCAGGCCGACGGCTTCACGATTCAGTTCCAGGAAGCTGACGCCGAAAACCTGCCTTTCCCGGATTCGTCGTTCGACGTGGTCATGTCCACCTTCGGCGTGATGTTCACCCCGAACCAGGAGAAGGCGGCAGCCGAACTCGCGCGCGTCTGCAAGCCCGGCGGCAGGATAGGCTTGGCGAACTGGACACCCGACAGCTTCATCGGACAAGTGTTCAAGACGATAGCCAGGTACATCCCGCCCGCGCCGGGCGTGAGGTCACCGGGACTATGGGGCACGAAGGCAAGGCTCGACGAACTCTTCGGCCAGACCGCGCGTGAGATCCGAATTGCGAGCCGCGATTTCGACTTCCGCTACCTCTCGCCGAGTCACTGGATCGACGTCTTCCGCACCTACTACGGCCCGATGAACAAGACCTTCGGCGCGCTCGATGCCGAGAAGCAGGCCGCCTTCACCCAGGATTTGCTGGCTCTCATGGAGAGCCGCAACCGCTCGGGCGACCGCACGCTGGTACTGCCTAGCGAGTACCTCGAAGTCGTGATCGAGCGGGAGGGGTGACTTTGACTGGCGGGTCGGTCGCAGCCGTCCTCCCTCAACCGCACTGCCCCACATAGCCGCAGGCGGTGCAGAAATCGCACCCGTCGCGGTGGATCAGCGTCGCGTTGCCGCATTCGGGGCAGCGGCTGCCGGCGAGTTCGCGGTTTTCCGTGCTCTTGGTCGGTGACTCCAGCACGCCCATCTCGCGCAGCGGGAAGCCCTCTTCGTTCAGCACGCCGAGCATCGCGTAGCGGTGGATCAGCAGCCGCGCCACGTAGGCCACGGTCGAGGGCCAGAGTTGCTGCCGGCGTTGCCCGTTGGGCAGGCCCGGCACGAAGGCCATGAAGTGGCCCAACGGCTCGGCATAGTTGAGCAACTTGCGCAGCTTCATGCCGATCCAGGCCGGGTCGATCACCCGCATGTCCAGCGACAGCAGGCGCGCCAGGCCATCGAGCGCGCGCGGGTAGTTGCCCGAAAAGCCGAGCGCGCACGGGCGCGTCACGGCACTGCCGTCGGGCCCGGGCAATGTGATCTCCTTCACCGTCAGGGTCAGTGCCTCACCGGCGGCCGGGTTGTCGACATCGGCCGACCAGGCGAGCGTGCCCGACGGGCCGGTGCGTGGCTCTTCACGGCTGAACATCGCGTCGAGCACCGGCGTCGACCCTCCAGCGGCCAGCGCGCCGAGTTGCTCGCAGCGCCAGCGGATCACCGCCGCCGTGGCCGCCACGACGCCCGGGAACAGGCGCTTCTCGCCGTGCGGCGGGAACGGCATCTCGAACGCCCTCTCCTCGGCCACCGTGGCCAGCGCGTCGAGCTTGAGCTTGAGCCACGCGGCGTCGTTCGTGCGCAGGTCCATCGACAGCGTCTTGGCCATCGCACCCAGGCCGCGCGGCTGTTCGGCGCCGTTGACCCAGACCTCGAACGGCTGCGCACGCCCGCCGCCAGGCACGGCGCTGTCGGCCGGCAGCTCGCCGACGAACAGGCCGAAATCGCCGAACGGGTGCACGATCATGTACGTCCAAGCCGCGTTGCCGACCGGCAACACGGGCCGGCCCGGCCAGCGCAGCGACGCGAGCACCGGGGCGGGCAGCCGGTCCAGCGCCAGGCGCTGGTTCGCGTCGAGCGCCGTCAGCGGCGCCGGTTGCGCCTCGACGCTCAGCACCGAACCGAGGATCGCATTCGGGCGGTAGGTGGCCAGTCCCTTCAGGCCCGCTTCCCAGGCTTTCAGATACAGGCCCTTGAAGTCTTCGAACGGATAGTCGGCCGGCACGTTGACGGTCTTGGAGATGGCGGTGTCGATGAACGGCGCCACCGCGGCCACCATCTCTGCGTGCGCCTGCGCGCTCATCTCGAGTGCGGTCACGAACGCTGGCGTGAGCGGCGCATCGGCACCCTTCAGGTGCCGGTACAGGCGCCACGCATGGTCTTCGACCGCGTATTCCTTGAACGTGCCGTCGCCCTCGCGCTTCTTGCGCTTGTAGCTCCACGAGAACGCCGGTTCGATGCCGTTGCTCGCGTTGTCGGCAAACGCCAGGCTGATGGTGCCGGTGGGCGCGATGGAGAGCAGGTGCGAGTTGCGCAGCCCGTGCGCGCGGATGCGTTCCTTCAGCGGCTGCGGCAGGCGCGACGCGAAGTTGCCGCCAGAGAGATACAAGTCGGCATTGAACAGCGGGAACGCGCCGCGCTCCTTCGCCAGCTCGACCGACGCGTCGTAGGCGGCATCGCGCATCGCCTCGGCGATCTGCGCCGACATCGCACGTGCCGGCGCGCTGTCGTAGCGCAGGCCGAGCATCACCAGCGCGTCGCCGAGTCCGGTGAAGCCGAGACCGACGCGGCGCTTGCTGTGCGCCTCGGCCTGCTGCTGCGGCAGCGGCCAGACGCTCACGTCGAGCACGTTATCGAGCATGCGCACCGCCACCCGGGCGACCTCGGCGAATGCAGCGGTGTCGAAGCTTGCTTCGGCCTCGAAAGGCACGTGCACGAAGCGCGTCAGGTCGATCGACCCGAGGCAGCAGCAACCGTAGGCGGGGAGCGGTTGCTCGCCGCATTGCCCGGTAACCAGGCCGTTGAAGATGACGCTGTTCTGGTCGGGCTGGGTCGTGTCGTACACCGCCTCGCGGCCGACGTGGGCGATGCTGGCGATGCGCGTGGTGAAGCGCTGGGTCTTGCGCAGCAGCTTGTCTCTCGCCCAGTCGCGGTACTTCGCATTCTTGTAGTCGAGCAGGAAGCCCACCTCGGCAATGAAGGCTTCACGCGATTCGCCGTCGATGATGAGTTCATGGTCGGCCTGGCAGTCATATTCCCGCTGGCCGCCCTTGCCGTCCGGCAGCACGCGACGGCCGGCCTCGCGGCGCTTGTGAATGCGGCAAAACACGCCCAGATTGGCAAGCAGCACCTGGATTTCCCGCAGCAAGCTGGGTTGGCTGGAGGCCAAACGGATGGAGCAACTTTGGCTGCTGCTGGATATGTTGACCGTGCCGTCGCTCTGGAACAGGGCGCGCAGATAGCCCTTCACGCAGTCCTCGCTACCGCGCCACACCACTTCCGGCACATGCAGCTTGCTGGCGCGGGTGAAACCGTAGTGCTTCAGCACGCGCGCCAGCATCACCGAGCGCAGAAAGACATGATTGCGTTGTGGCACGGCAATCGGACTGACCTGATATTCGCGTCCGTTGCTGGCAAGGCCAGCGATCAGGCTGTTGACGATGCGGCCAGTCTCGGCAGCGAGGGGCCGATCCTCGTTCCAGAAGTTGACGATGGCGGCTTCCTGCCCCTTGCCCCTGTTTGTGAAATGACCGTCGCCGGTGATCAACCCCAACAACACGCCGAGTTCCGCGCTGCCCTGCTGGCCGAACTGGCCCTTGCCGGACTGCACCAGGATTTCGTCGCCAGGCAGCAGATCCTTCAACTTGAGCTTGCCGCGCGCGGTGTAGAAGTCGTGCCAAGCCGTGGCCTTGATGGAATAGCCGTCTTCACTGCTGACTTCGTAGACATCCGCCATTTCGGCGGTCATGAAAGCCGGTTTCGCCGGGCGGGTTTCCACGCCGCGCGCCGTCTGCCCCAGGGTGCGCCGGTCCACCGTGGCTTCCAGCGGAGCGCCATTGGCAACCAGCTCACCGATGGGAATCAGGCCGTATTGCGTCGCCAACCGGGTGTCTGCCGTCACGCACGGATTCGTGCAGGCGATCGTCTCGCAATAGCCGAGGTTGTTGTCGGCATTGATGCGGTCGAGGAACAGCACACCCGGCTCGGCATGGTCGTAGGTGGACTGCATGATCTGCTGCCACAGCGCCTGCGCCGGCAGCTTGCGGTAGACCCACTGCCCGTCGGCGCGCTGGTAGGCGCCGTCGGCCTTTTGCGCCGGACCGGGTTCGGCGCGGTGCACCAGTTCCACGTCACCATCGGCGAGCACGGCCTTCATGAAGGCGTCGGTCACGCCGACCGAGATGTTGAAGTTGCACAGGTCGCCGCTGTCCTTCGCGTGGATGAATTCCTCCACGTCGGGATGGTCGCAACGCAGCACGCCCATCTGTGCGCCCCGGCGGCTGCCGGCACTCTCCACCGTCTCGCACGAGCGGTCGAAAACGCGCATGTAGCTCACCGGCCCGGAAGCACTCGACTGCGTGCTCCCGACCCAGGCGCCGCGCGGGCGGATGCGCGAGAAGTCGTACCCCACGCCGCCGCCTCGGCGCATCGTTTCGGCGGCTTCGGTGAGGGCGGTGTAGATGCCGGGGTGGCCGTCCTCCATCTTCGCGATCGAGTCGCCGACCGGCTGCACGAAGCAGTTGATCAGCGTCGCGCTGAGCGTCGTGCCGGCGGCCGAGCTGATGCGGCCGGCCGGCACGAAGCCGCGCTGCTGCGCGTCGAGGAAGCGCGCCTCCCATTGCGTGCGTTGCTCGGGCGCCTCGACCTGCGCGAGCGCTCGCGCGACGCGGCGGCGGATGTCGTCGGCGCTGCGCTCTTCGCCCTTCGCGTATTTCTCGAGCAGCACCTCTTCGGTGATGAGCTGCGTCGGAAGCGTCACCAGCGGAGGCGACGGGGAGCGCGTCTGGGTGTCGGTCATCGATTCGGTCTCCTTCTTTGCCATAAACGGTACGCAAGCGACCGTGGCATGTACTTGATGTCGGTCAGCAAACTCATGGGGTGGGTGACTATGCAACAGGCCGCTTCAGCCTGTCGCCAGGTCGGGCATGGAAAGCCGCTTGACCGCCTTGACGAATCGCTCGAGCGTCGGCGACTGGGCGCCCGGCGCCAACCGGATGTCGAGCAACTGGAAGCGCCCGCGTGTCGACTGCGCGCGTTGCAATGCAGAGCGCAGTTCGGCACGCGTGCGCACGATGTGCCCGTCGCCGCCCATTCCGGCCGCCATCGAAGCGAAATCCCAGGTTCCCAGGTCGTTGAAGCGTGCGCCCGGCTCGAAGGCGCGCAGCATCTCCCAGCCGGCATTGTTGAACACGAGCACGATCGGGTCCCAGCCATAGCGGCGGGCGTTGCCGAGCTCCCAGCCGGTCATCTGGAACGCCCCGTCGCCCACCAGCACGAGCGGGCGCCGCCCGGTGGCGGCCTGCAAGCCGAGGCCGGCCGGCACGCCGTAACCCATGGTGGCGTAGTAGCCGGGTGCGATCAGTGCGGTCGGGTCCATGTCCATCGCAGTGAACAGGCAATCGCCGACGTCGCAAGCCAGAGGCTGCGGCCCATGCTCGCGCATCATGTCGTTGACTGCGGCTGCAATGTCCTGCGGGCGCACCGGCGCATCGTCGGCGACCAGCGGGCCAGTCGAGACGGTTGCGGGCACTGCGGCAATCGGCCACGGATTCGCGGCGACCGGCAGTTTGTCCAGCAGGCGGTCGACCAGCGCTGGCAACGGCACGTCCAGATAGTGGTGATGGCCCATCACCACGCGGCCGTCGAGCGCCTGGATCGCGTGGCGCAGGTCGATGCGCTGCGCCGACACCGCGAAGTTGGTGTCCGACACGATCACGCCGAGCAGCAGCAACCCGTCCGAGCCCTCGACCTGGGCGCTCAGATCCGGGTCGCCGGCCAGACCGAGGTAGGTACCGCGCAACGGCGCGTCGGTGACGGTCAGCAGCCCGCGACCCATGAAGCTCGTCACCACCGGGATGGCGAGGCGCCGCGCCAGCTCGGCCACGCGAGCCTCGAGCCCATAGCGGCGCACCTCGACGCCGACCATCAGTACCGGGCGAAGCGCCTGCCGCAGCCGCAGCAACAGCTCGTCGGCGCAGGCGTCCAGCGCTTCGGGGTCGGGCAACGGCGGCGCGACGATCGGCGCCTCGCCGCAGGGCCGGCCCGGCATGTCGCGCGGGATTTCCAGATAGACCGGACGCGACAGGCGAAGCGCCGTGTCGAGCACGCGCGCGATCTGCTGCGGCGCGGTCCGTGCGTCGTCGAGCCGCGCGCGATCGGCGGTGATCTCGCTGAACACGCGCCACTGCGAATCGAGCGTCTTGACCTGATGGTGCAACAGGTAGCCGCTGGCTGCCTCGTGAGCCGCCGGCGCGCCCGACAGGATGACCAGAGGCACGCGCTCGGCGTAGGCGCCGGCAACCGCGTTGACGATGTTGAGCGCACCGGCGCCGTAAGTCACCGCCGCGACGCCGAGCCCGCCGCGCACGCGTGCCGCGGCATCGGCGGCGAAGCCCAGCGCCGGTTCGTGCGAGAAGGTGTAGAGCGGCAGGATGCCGCAGCGCTCGATCTCGCGGAACAGGGGCAGCGCGAAATCGCCGGGGATGCCGAAGACTTCGGTCGCGCCACGCTGCCGAAGCGCCTGCAACAGCCGTTCGGCCAGTGTCGCCATGGCAGGCTGCAATTGCGATGCCGGCTGCGCGCCTGGCGCGCTCAACGCCACAGCGGCCCGATGGCGTCGAGCGTGTTCTTCAGCACCAGGCCCATCTCGGTATCGCCCTCCATCACGAGGGCGCGTTCGAAGAACAGGCGGTCGGCGTCGTCCTCTCCGCGCAGCAGCCGCAGGTAGCTCGCCGCCGGGGCGACGATACGCAAGGCTGTCTCGCTGCGCGACGGCGCCACCCGAAAGCCGCCGGTCGCGAGTTGGAGTCGAACGCGCAGACCGAGGTCGCTGATCGAGACCTCGACGGTGCGATGGCTCAGCGCCGCGCACGCATCCGCGGGCAGGCGCGGCAGCAGCACGCGGTCGAGCACGCGCGCCAGCACGAACGACGGCGGCTGCACGGGCAATCGCTCGACGACGCGGCGCAGGCGATCGGCCGCCAGGGCGAACCACGGCGGCGCGGCGAGAGCGCCACGGCGGGCCTGCGATGAGAAGTTCATGAGGCCACCTCCGCTGCCATGGTGCTTGTTCGTGGCGCAGCGGCGGCGGTGGCCCGTCCGCATTGCGCTGGTCGATCCCCGTGAACGGGGGTCCTCGCCCTTCGCTTCATGCAACACTCCATTCGAGGCCCGGGCGGCGGTGGGCGAAGCCATCGATCAAGCCGCCGGCCGGCACCTTCTCTTCGATCGCGCGCAGCGCTTCGGCAACGCTCGTGCCCCGGTTGAGCACGCTATCGTAATGCGAGATCACGTCGAGGAAACCACGCGAACACGGCGACAGCCGCAAGCGTGAGACGCCGGCGGCGCGCAGTGCGGCGCCCTCGCCGATCAGGCACTGCGTGGCGGCCGACTGCGTCTGCGTGCCGTTGAGCACCAGAAAGGGCTGGCCTTCGCTGCTAGCCAGCAGCAGACCGTCGGCGTCGCGCAGGCAGCGAAACTCGCACTCGTCCTTGCTCAGGCGGTGCTGGCGCGCGGTGAAGCAGCGCGCCGAGAACGCGAGCGGCAGGCGGCCGAAGGCGAACAGCTCGGTCGCCAGCGGCTGGCCGGCTGCGTCGCGCACCGGGTCGGCGGGCGGGTTGACCCAGCCCACCGCTTCGAGCGACAGATCGACCGGCGCAACCCAGCGCACCGCGCCCAGCGCGGCGTGCTCGGCCAGCGCGGGGCGGTTGTAGATGTTGATGTGAGGGCCGAGCACGAATGGTGCGCCGCCGGCCAGGCATTGCAGTGCCGACGCATCACCGGCCTCGACCATGAAGTCGCGCTGCTCGGCGAGGCCGCGCAGCAGCCGCAGATCGGCCTCCGATTCGATCAGCGTCTGCGTCGCCAGCACGACCTCCTTGCCCTCGGCCGCGAGGTCGCGTGCCAGCGCGAGCCAGTCGTCGAGCTTGAGCTCGCGGCGGCGCGCGCACACTGTTTCGCCGAGCACCACGGTGTCGGCGGCCGACGCGGCGACACCGGCATAGAAATCCATCATCGTCTGGCGTGACCAGTGGTAGAGCACCGGGCCGACGGTGAGGGCAAGCCGTGGTGGCGCTGCCGGCGTGGAGATCTGCAGGTTCATCGCGCCCTCGTCAGCGCCACGCTCGGTCGTAGACGCCCAGGGTCTGCTGCTGTCCCTCGGCAAAGCGCGCCAGCGTGGCCGTCCACGCCGGCTGCACGCTGAAGCGCGCGCCGCTCGCGCAGGCCTGGTCGATCGCCGCCCGCCAGACGCGCGTGACCTGCTCGACATAGGCCGGGCTGCGCTGGCGGCCCTCGATCTTGATCGCCTTCACGCCGAGGTCGATCAGCTCGGGCAGGATCGCCAAGGTGTTCAGGCTGGTCGGCTCCTCGATCGCGTAGTCGCGCCGGCCGGACACCTCGAAGCGACCCTTGCAAAGCGTCGGGTAGCCGCGCGGCTCGTCAGGCGCATAGCGATCGATCAGCACGCCGTTCAGGCGCGCCTCGACGCCGGCAGCGGTGTCCTGCCAGCGCACGGCCGACGGCGGCGAGCAGACCCCGGCGGTGTTGGGCGACTGGCCGGAGGCATAGGCCGACAGCGCGCAGCGCCCCTCGACCATCACACACAGGCTGCCGAAGCCGAACACCTCGATGTCGACGCTCGCGTGGCGCAGCACGTGCCCGACCTGCGACATCGTCAGCACGCGGGGCAGCACGGCGCGCTGGATGCCATAGCGCTGACGGTAGAACGCTATCGCCTCGTGGCTGGTGGCGGAGGCCTGGACCGACAGGTGCAAGCGCAAGCGCGGGTGGTGATCGCGGCAGTAGGCCATCACCGCCGTGTCGGCAACGATCAGCGCGTCTGCCCCCAGCGAGACCGCAGTGTCGACGGCACGGTACCAGGGGCTCGCGTCGCGTGCGTCGGCGAACGTGTTCAGCGCCATCAGCACCTTGGCGCCGCGCGCGTGGGCGTAGGCCACGCCATCGCGCACCTGCGCGTCGTCGAAGTTCAAGCCGGCGAAATTGCGCGCGTTGGTGGCGTCCTTCAGGCCGAGGTAGACGGCGTCGGCCCCGGCGCCCACCGCGAGCTGCAGCGCCCGCAGCGAACCGGCCGGGCAGACGAGCTCGGGCTTGCGCACCGGCGGCAAGCCGGATTCGGTGGTCATGGGGGCGATGAGGGCGAGGTCGGGCGGTCCGCGGAAGGATCGATTCTGCTCAGAGCGTCGCGAGCAACCCTTGTGCCTGGTCAATGGATGCGCGATCCGCCGCCGCCGGCGCGAGCACGCGGTGCAGGCTGACCACGCTGCCGATGATGATCAGCGCCGGCGAACAGACCTCGTGCTGCTGCGCCAGCGAGGGCAGCGTCTGCAGCGTGCCGACCAGCGTGCGCTGGGACGGCAAGGTGGCACGCTCGACGAGCGCGGCCGGCGTCTGCGGCTTCATCCCGTGGTGGATCAGCTGCGCGCTCAGGATCGGTAGCGATGCCAGTCCCATGTAGACGACGAGCGTCTGGCGCGGGCGTACAAGTGCTGGCCAGTCGAGGCTCATGGCATCCTGCGCGCCGGCGCGCAGGTGGCCGGTGACCCATTGCACGCTCGACGCATGGTCGCGGTGCGTCAGCGGAATGCCGGCGCAGGCGGCAGCGCCCTGGGCGGCGCTGATGCCCGGGATGACCTCGAACGGCACGCCGGCCTCGGCCAGCGCCTGCGCCTCTTCGCCGCCGCGGCCGAAAGTGTAGGGATCACCCCCCTTCAGGCGCACGACCGGCCGCCCGCTGCGTGCAAGGCGCAGCATCAGTTCGACGATGTCTTCCTGCGGCAGCGTGTGGTGCGAGCTCTCCTTGCCGACGTAGACCAGGTCGGCACCCGGCGGCACGAGCTTGAGCACCTCCTTGGACACCAGGTGGTCGTAGAGCACGATGCGTGCCGCGGCCAGCACGCGCACCGCCTTCAGGGTCAGCAGTTCGGGGTCGCCCGGGCCGGCACCGACGAGCGTGACGCGGGCCGGCTGCGGCGCAGTGCCGCGCTCGACCGTGAAGTGGCGCGTCTGTTCGAAGTTGCTCACGTGTCGGCTCCTTGCAGGTGCGTCGATTGTCGAAACGCGACGCGCCGCACGTCCTTGAACTGGTTCAAGGACAGCGCTGCGCTGCCACGCAATCATTGCGCCGCTCGCAGGCAATGCGGCCGTCCCGCGAACCCCGTCACACAGCCGCGGCGACCGAGATGCTGCCCGACCACGCGCTGGCCCAAGACAACCATTAGGAGTGCAAACCATGCATGCCCCGCACCTGACGCGCCTGAGCGCCGCCGCCCTGATTGCCCTGATGTCGTTCGCGCTCGGCGCACACGCCCAGGACAAGAAGGGTGTCTCGCCGGCCGAGATGAACTACGAGGCCGCCGGCTCGCCGCTGGGCGAAACGCCGATGTACCAGAGCACCAACCCGAAGGCGCCGAAGATGACGCAGGCCGAGTTCGACCTCGGCCGCAAGACCTACTTCGAGCGCTGCGCCGGCTGCCATGGCGTGCTGCGCAAGGGCGCCACCGGCAAGCCGCTGACGCCCGATATCACCATCCCCAAGGGCACCGACTACCTGAAGGTCTTCATCGCCTACGGCTCGCCAGCCGGCATGCCGAACTGGCAGACCTCGGGCGAGATGGACGAGAAGACCGTCGACCTGATGGCGCGTTACGTGCAGCAGGATCCGCCGGTGCCGCCCGAGTTCGGCATGGCGCAGATCAAGGCGACCTGGAAAGTCATCGTCCCGCCGGCGCAGCGGCCGACGAAGAAGATGAACAGCTACAACATCGACAACATCTTCTCCACGACGCTGCGTGACACGGGCGAGGTGGCGCTGATCGACGGCGACACGAAGAAGATCATCAACATCGTCAAGACCGGCTATGCGGTGCACATCTCGCGAACCTCGGCGTCGGGGCGCTACCTGTTCGTGATCGGACGTGACGCCAAGATCAACATGATCGACCTGTGGATGCCGACGCCCGACAACGTGGCCGAGGTCCGGATCGGCCTCGAGGCGCGTTCGGTGGACACCAGCAAGTACAAGGGCAAGGAAGGCGACTTCACCGACAAGCTGGCCATCGCCGGCGCCTACTGGCCGCCGCAGTACGTGATCATGAACGGCGACACGCTCGAGCCGCTGAAGGTCGTCAGCACGCGCGGCATGGTGGTGGGCACGCAGGAATACCACCCCGAGCCGCGCGTCGCTTCGATAGTGGCCTCGCACTTCAAGCCGGAGTTCGTGGTCAACGTCAAGGAAACCGGCAAGACCTTGATGGTGAACTATTCCAACCTCGACGCGCTGACGGTCACGGAGATCGGATCAGCGCCCTTCCTGCACGATGGTGGCTGGGACTCGACCAAGCGCTACTTCATGGTGGCGGCCAACCAGAGCAACAAGATCTCCGTGATCGACGCGAAGGAGGGCAAGCTGGCCGCCATCGTCGATGTCGGCAAGATCCCGCACCCCGGCCGCGGTGCCAACTTCATCCACCCGAAGTTCGGCCCCGTCTGGGCGACAGGTCACCTGGGTGACGAGACGATCTCCCTGATCGGCACCGACCCGGTCAAGCACAAGGAATACGCGTTCAAGAAGGTCGCCGAACTCAAGGGCCAGGGCGGCGGGGCGCTGTTCATCAAGAGCCACCCGAAGAGCGCGCACTTGTATTCCGACACGCCGCTGAACCCCGACCCGAAGATCTCGCAATCGGTGGTCGTCTACGACATCAAGAATCTCGACAAGGGCTATACCGTGCTGCCGATCGCCGAATGGGCAGGCATCAGCGACGATGGCGCCAAGCGCGTCGTGCAGCCCGAGTTCAACAAGGCCGGTGACGAGGTCTGGTTCTCGGTCTGGTCGGCCAAGAACAAGGAGAGCGCGCTGGTCGTCGTCGACGACAAGACGCTCAAGCTGAAGGCCGTGATCAAGGATCCGAGGTTGATCACGCCGACCGGCCACTTCAACGTCAACAACACCCAACACGACATCTATTGAAGACGCAGTTTCAGTGGAGACTGACTTGTACTCAAGTCATGTCGTAACTAACCGGACGACAACCGCATGAACAGAAATCTACTGCTGCCTGCGCTGGCCGCGATCTTCATCGCGCCCGCCTTCGCCGACCCGGTGGAGGACACGATGACGAAGGCCGGCTGCATGGCCTGCCACACGAAGGACAAGAAGCTCGTCGGCCCGCCGTTCAAGGAGATCGCCGCCAAGTACAAGGGCCAGGACGTGACGGCCAAGCTGATGGCGAAGGTGCGCGCGGGCGGCTCGGGCACCTTCGGCCCGATCCCGATGGCGCCCAACCCGCCCGAGAAGATCAGCGACGCCGACCTGAAGAGCGCGGTCGAGTACATCCTGAAGACGAGCTGAGCCGGGCCGTGTGCCATGCGCCTCGTGCTGCTGCTGGCGCTGCTGGCCCCCGGGTCCGTCGCCGCGCAGGCCGATGAGGCGGCGCCTGCCACTCCCTCGCAAGAGCGCCAGCAGGCGCTGGTGCGCATGGTGCGGCAGGACTGTGGCTCGTGTCACGGCATGAAGCTCACCGGCGGCCTGGGCCCGCCGCTCACGCGCCAGGCGCTGGCCGAGCGGTCGCTCGAAACGCTGGTGGCGACCACGCTGCACGGCCGCCCAGGCACGCCGATGCCGAGCTGGAAGACGATGCTCAGCGCGGCCGACGCGTTGTGGATCGCGCAGCGACTGCAGTCCGGGTTTCCTGACGAGGCGAGTCGATGAGGGGATACCACCGTTCCTGGCATGAGCGCCTGCTGGCCTTGCTCTGCGTGGCCGCGCTCTGCGTGGGGGCGGGCTGTGCCAGCGCGCTGGGTGGCGTCGATGCCAGCCCGTCCGGCAGCGGTGACCTCGGCGTGGTGGTCGGGCGTGCCACCGGCACGCTCACGGTCGTCAACACCAGTTCGAAAGAGGCGCTGGGCGCGATCGGTGAGCTGGGTGACCTGTCGCACGCATCGGTGGTCTACGCGCGCGACGGCGCGCACGCCTATGTGTTCGGGCGCGATGGCGCTCTCACCAAGGTCAACCTGTTGACGCGGCGCATCGAGGCGCGCGTGGAGCAGGCCGGCAACAGCATCGGCGGCGCGATCTCGCAGGACGGCACGCTGGTCGCCGCGCAGAACTATCAGCCGGGCGGCATCAAGGTGTTCGACGCGCGCACGCTGTCGCTGGTGGCCGACATCCCGGCGAACTTCGACGCCCCCGGCGAACCGGGCAAGCGTTCGCGCGTCGTCGGCCTGGCCGAACTGCCTGGGCGGCGTTTCATCTATTCGCTGTTCGATGCCGACCAGATCTGGATCGCCGACCTCGGCCAGCCGGGGCCACCGCGTCTGACCAAGTTCGAAAAGATCGGCCACCAACCCTACGACGCGCTCGTCACGCCCGATGGCCGGTACTACATCGCCGGATTGTTCGGCGAGGACGGGCTGGCGATGATCGACCTGTGGCAGGCGCAACCGAAGGTGCACCGCATCCTCGGCGGCTACGGCCGCGGGCAGGAGGCGCTGCCGGTGTTCAAGATGCCGCACCTGCGCGGCTGGGCCATCGCCGGGCGCAATGCCTGGCTGCCTGCGATCGGCCGCCACGAGGTGCTGGTGGTCGACACGGAGACCTGGGCCGAAGTGGCCCGCGTGCCCGTCGCCGGTCAGCCGGTGTTCGTGATGGCGCAACCCGACGGGCGGCAGGTGTGGGTCAACTTCGCCATTCCCGACTATCACCGCGTGCAGGTCATCGACACGATGACGCGCCAGGTCGTGAGAACGCTGGAACCCGGTGCCGCGGTGCTGCACATGGAGTTCACGCCCAAGGGCGAAGCGGTGTGGATCTCGTCGCGCGACGCCAACCGCGTCTCGGTGATCGACACGGCGACCTTCGCCACGCTGGCCACGCTGCCGGTGGAGGCGCCGAGCGGCATCTTCTTCAGCAGCCGCGCCGCGCGGCTCGGGCTGTGATGGACATGCGAGCCCTCCCCGCGCGCGGCGAAGCGGCGCCGGCGTTGTTCAACGCATGGCAGCGCGAGTTGCCGCTCGTGCCGCGGCCGTTCGATGCGCTCGGTTCGCCGCACGCCCTGAGCGGCGCGCAGGTGCGATCGATGTTGCAGCGAGGCATCGAGCGCGGCCAGATCAGCCGAGTGGGTGGCGCGTTCGGCGTCGGCGCCGGCGGTGCCGGCATGCTGTGTGCACTGAGCGTGCCGCAGCTCGATCTGGCGCGGGTCGCCGCGCGCGTGAATGCCGAGCCCGGCGTGAATCACAACTACGCACGCGAGCACGAGTGGAACCTGTGGTTCGTCGTCACCGCGATCGATAGGGCGCAGCTGGCGGCCAGCATCGACCGCATCGAGCACGACACCGGCCTGCGCGCGCTGCGCCTGCCGATGCACCGTGCCTACCGCATCGACCTCGGCTTCGACCTGTTCGATGCACCGCGCGCGGCCACGGCGGCGGCGCCGACGAGGCGCGACGCCTGGCCCGCAGCACGGGTCACGCCCGAGCTGCGTCCGTTGGCAGCACGACTCGAACGCGGACTGTCCCTGGTGGAGCGACCCTTCGCCGCGCTCGGCGAACCCCTGGCCATGGCCGAGGCCGAGGTCATCGCCACGCTACGCGACTGGTGCGACAGGGGCACGCTGCGCCGCCTGGGCGTGGTGCTGCGCCACCATGAATTCGGCATCGCGGCCAACGCGATGACGGTGTTCGACGTGCCGGCGGACGAGGCCGACACGGTCGGCGCTCGCCTGGCCGCGCAGGCCGGCGTGACGCTGTGCTATCGCCGCGCGGCGGCGCCGGGCTGGCCGTACACCTTGTATTGCATGGTGCACGGGCGCGAGCGGGCCGCGGTGCAGGGACTGATCGACCAGGCCACACAGGCCGCCGGCCTTGCCGGAAGGCCGCGCCAGGTGCTCTTCAGCACGCAGCGCTTCAAGCAGACTGGCAGCCGCTACTTTGCGGAGACGCCGTGATGAGCGGGGCCACGACCGTGCTGGCGCTGGATGCCACCGACGCGCTGCTGATTCGCCGCCTGCACGGCGACCTGCCGCTGACCGACACGCCGTACGCCGACGTGGCGCGGGAGCTCGGCCTGAGCGAGGATGAAGTGGTCGCGCGTCTGCAGACGATGCTCGCCGACGGCGTGCTGTCGCGCTTCGGCCCGCTGTTCCAGATCGAGCGCGCCGGCGGCCAGTTCGTGCTGGCCGCGATGCAGGTGCCCGAGGATCGCTTCGATGCCGTTGCCGAGCAGGTCAACGCGCTGCCGGAAGTGGCGCACAACTACCGCCGCCAGCATCGCTTCAACATGTGGTTCGTGCTCGCCTGCAGCTCGCCGGCACAGGCCAGCGCCGCCGGCGTACGCATCGAGGCGGTCACCGGCCTGCGCGTGTTCGCTTTCCCGAAGGAGAAGGAATTCTTCGTCGAACTGCGGCTGCCGGTCTGAACCCGAAAGCAAGCATGCTCAGCCCCTTCGACCGACAGCTGATCGCAGCCACCCAGGCCGGCCTGCCGCTCGTGCCGCGGCCCTACGACGCGGTGGGTGCGCAGCTCGGGGTCAGCGGCGCGGTGGTGCGCGAGCGGCTCGAAGGCATGCTGCGCGAAGGCCTGGTACGGCGCATCGGCGCGGTGCCGAACCACTACCGGCTCGGTTACATCGCCAACGGCATGACCGTATGGGACGTGGACGATGCGCTTGTCGACGCGCTCGGCGAGAAGGTCGGTGCGCTGAGCTTCGTCTCGCACTGCTACCGCCGTCCGCGTGCGCTGCCCGACTGGCCCTACAACCTGTTCGCGATGGTGCATGGCCACCACCGTGCCGAGGTCGAGCGCCGCGCGCTGCAGATCCATTGCCTGCTGGCCGAGGCCTGCCGCGGCCACGACATCCTGTACAGCGAGCGCATCCTGAAGAAGACCGGCCTGCGCCTGCCCGATTCGGCCGCAGGCTCCACCGGATAAGCCACCATGTTTCGCATCTCCCAGTACATGCGCGAGCTCGCCGCGGCCGAACGCGACGGCGAATACCCGACCGTGAGGGACCGCCAGCCGCGCGGGCCGGTCGTGATCTGGAACCTGATCCGCCGCTGCAACCTCACCTGCAAGCACTGCTATGCGCTGTCGGCCGACCACGACTACCCGAACGAGCTGGGCAGCGCCGAAGTGAACACGGTGATGGACGACCTGAAGGCGTTCCACGTGCCGGTGCTGATCCTCTCCGGCGGCGAACCCTTGCTGCGCGCGGATGTGTTCGACATCGCGCAACGCGCCAAGGGACTCGGCTTCTACGTCGGCCTGTCGACCAACGGCACGCTGATCGACGCGCCCATGGCCGACCGCGTGGCCGCACAGGGCTTCGACTACGTGGGCATCAGCCTCGACGGAATGCGCGAGACGCACGACCGTTTTCGCCGCAAGCAGGGCGCGTTCGACGCCTCGCTCGCCGCGCTGCGGCTGCTGCGCGAGCGCGGCGTGAAGGTCGGCCTGCGCTACACGATGACCGACCTGAATGCGGCCGACCTGCCGGCGCTGCTGCAGCTGATGCTCGACGAAGGCGTCGCCAAGTTCTACTTCTCGCACCTGAACTACGCCGGGCGCGGCAACATCCACCGCGGCCGCGATGCGCACTTCGCGGCCACGCGAGATGCACTCGACCGTCTGTTCGACGCGGCGTGGCTGAACTCCCGTCACCAGGGTACTGCCTCGGCGGCGGCAGCGATCGAATACGTGACCGGCAACAACGATGCCGACGGCGTGTACCTGCTGCTCTGGGCGCGCCGCCACCTGCCGCGCTGGGCCGATGCGCTGCAGGCCAGGCTCGAGGCCTGGGGCGGCAATGCGTCCGGCCTGCATGTGGCCAACATCGACAACCTGGGCCACGTACACCCCGACACGATGTGGTGGCACCACGACCTCGGGAGCGTGCGCGAGCGACCTTTCTCGCAGATCTGGGCCGACACCTCCGAGCCGCTGATGGCCGGGCTGAAGCGCCAGCCTCGGCCCGTCGGCGGCCGCTGCGGCGCCTGCGCGCACCTGGCCATCTGCGGCGGCAACACGCGCGTGCGCGCCCAGCAGGTCACGGGCGACCCGTGGGCCGAAGACCCGGGCTGTTATCTCGACGACGCCGAGATCGGCCTTGCGGCCACTGGGGGCAACGCACCGCGCGTCCGGACCACGCCGTTCCGCGACCGGCTGCGCGTCGTACCGTGCTGAATCTGCTCTGGCGCGGCGCGCTGGCGGCGAGCCTGACGTGGCTGGGCCTCGAGCTCGCGCACGCGCAGGCGGCGCCCGACCCCGCCACGCTCTACCAGCAGCATTGCGCCGCCTGCCACGGGGCGCAGCGCACCGGCATCATGGGCCCGGCGTTGCTGCCCGAAAGCCTGGAGCGGCTGCGCAAGCCCGAGGCACTGAACGTCATTGCGCAGGGTCGCGTGGCGACGCAGATGCTCGGCTTTCGCGACAAGCTCGCGCCCGACGAGATCGCCGCGCTGGCGCAGTGGATCTACACGCCGCTGTCGCCGGCGCCCGTCTGGGCCGAGACCGACATCCGCGCCTCGCGCGTGCAGACCGTCGACGCGAGCACGCTGCCGAACCGGCCGAAGTGGTCGGCCGACCCGATGAACCTGTTCGTCGTCGTCGAAGGCGGCGACCACCACGTCTCGCTCGTCGATGGCGACAAGTTCGAGGTGATCCACCGCTTCGCGTCGCGCTTCGCGCTGCACGGCGGGCCGAAGTTCACGCCCGACGGGCGCTTCGTCTACTTCGGCTCGCGCGACGGCTGGATCACCAAGTACGACCTCTGGAACCTGACGGTCGCGGCCGAAGTGCGCGCCGGCCTGAACATGCGCAACGTCGCCGTCAGCGGCGACGGGCAATGGGTGATGGCGGCCAACTACCTGCCGCACACGCTGGCGCTGTTCGACGCCGACCTGAACCTCGTCAGGACCTATGCCGCGACGACGCTCGACGGCAAGGCGAGTTCCCGCGTGTCGGCGGTGTACGACGCCGCGCCGCGCAAGAGCTTCGTCGTCGCGTTGAAGGACGTTCCCGAACTGTGGGAAATCTCGTACGACACCAAGGCCGAACCGATCTTCGACGGTCTGGTGCACGACTACAAGATGGGCGAGGCCGTCGCCAGGCCGGGCTTCCTCGGTGTCAAGCGCACGCTGCTCGACGAGCCGCTGGACGATTTCTTCTTCGACCAGAGCTATCGCCATGTGCTCGGCGCCACCCGGCCCAAGGCCGACGGACTGCCCAGCGCGCAGGTCGTCAATCTCGACATCCGAAGGAAGATCGCCGAGCTGGACATCGCCGGCATGCCGCACCTGGGATCGGGCATCACCTTCGCGTGGAACGGCACCACCGTGCTGGCGAGCCCGAACCTCAAGGACGGCGCGCTCGACGTGATCGACATGAAGACGTGGAAGCCCGTCGGGACGATCAAGACCCCGGGCCCGGGCTTCTTCATGCGCAGCCACGAGAACTCGCGCTACGCCTGGGTCGACTCTATGATGAGCCCGACCGCGAAGGACACCCTGACCCTCATCGACAAGCGCACGCTGGAGCCGGTGGCGCAGGTGCGGGAGCCGGGCAAGACGCTCGCCCACGTCGAATTCACGAAGGACGGCCGTTACGCGCTGGCCAGCCTGTGGGAGATGGACGGCGCGCTGATCGTCTACGACGCCGAGACCTTCAAGGAAGTCATTCGCCTGCCGATGAGCAAGCCGGTCGGCAAGTACAACGTGTGGAACAAGATCACGCGGTCTGAGGGAACGTCCCACTAGGATGAGAGATCTCTACGACCAGCTGTCGTGGTGCTCTATTTTCGACCCGAAGCGACCGTCGCGGCCCGAAGCTTCAACATTCACTTTGCAGCGTGAGCGTTCAGTCTCTGCAACGCTCCATCCGCGGACGACCCACTGCGGTCCATCGAACCCTCAAGTTGAGAGCCGGTAAGTAGTCGCTGGCCTTCTTGGTCCGTCCCTCAGCCAAGAGAAGGTGCTGACATGGACGGCGCGACGGTTGAAACATGAGTCCAGGCAATTCCAAACGACTTGGCTATGCGCACGGACCAGGCAGCGCCGCGTCCTCGCCGGTCGTAATGCCGCCGGAGATGAAGATCTTGTTGCCCCTGACGCGCGGTCCGACATAGGCCTGCAGCAGCGCCTACGTGCGCAGCACACCGAGATTGCTGCCGGCCTGCGGGTCTGTCAGCGTCATCGCGGCCGGTCGAATTGACTCCGATCAACGGTACGATGGACAGTGTCCGTCAGCGGAGTGAGCAATGATTGAAGGACGGCTCGTGCGCGGTCTTGGGCAGGCTGCAAGTTTCACCCGCATTGACTGGGTGCGCCGGCAGTTCGTTGAGCTCGCGGGCATCGATCCGTTCCCGGGCACCCTCAATCTGATTCTCGATGACGACGGCAATCGCTATCGATGGCGAAGCTGGTGCGAGCATGCGGGCGCGAGACTCGCTCGCGAGGACCTGTCGTTTTGCGAAGCGAACTGCTATCCGGCGCGCGTCGAGGGACGCATCCCGGCGGCGATCGTCGTCCCGCAGGTTGACGACTATCCACTCGACAAGGTGGAACTGGTGGCGGCACTACCGCTCTGCCGCCATCTGGCGCTCGAAGAAGGCATGCGAGTGCGCATCGAACTTTGCAGGCCGCTCGCCGCGAAGGCGGTACTGTTCGATCTGGACGGTACGCTGCTCGACACCGTCGGTGCGTACTTCGAGATTGCGCGTCTCGCGGCGAGCGCGCACGGGTTCGAGGTCACCGAGCAGCACGTGCGCGAGTCGCTATGCGGCAGCGGCAACTTCTGGAAGGGCATCGTGCCCGATGCGCACCCTGACGGTGCCGAGGTGCGCAGGGCGCTGACTGCACATGCCGCGCGTGAATGGCCACGCGTTCTGCGCGAGCAGGGAAGGATGCTCGACGGTCTCGTCGACACGCTCGATGCGCTGAAGCGCAAAGGCGTCGCGCTTGCGATTGTCAGCGGGGCACGCCCGGAAGTACTTGAGCTCTTCCGCGACGATGACCTGCTCGCGCGATTCGATGCGGTGATCCTTGGCGCAGACGTCGCCCGGCGCAAGCCCGACCCGGAAGGCATCGTGAAGGCGCTCGACATGCTCGGCGTCGCGCCC
>Ga0209048_10001223_pt1 | contig 26592 bp, 20 predicted proteins | sample FrelakmetCRP12CR_FD_187146 | JGI IMG/M metagenome (GOLD analysis project Ga0209048, IMG submission 187146) | Freshwater lake sediment microbial communities from the University of Notre Dame, USA, for methane emissions studies - CRP12 CR (SPAdes)... | ecosystem: Environmental > Aquatic >... | reverse complement strand
ATTCTGACTCTGGCGGCCCTGTCGACCCCTGCAACGATATCGTCACTGCAAGTGTCAAGTACCAAACTGCCGCAAGGCCCTGTGAAAATACCCATAGCAACGTCATAGCTCAGCGGCGAGCTTCCTTCAGTCGTGAAGTCGATATACTTTGTGGAATCGGCCAAATATTTGAACCACACGGTTTTGCCTCCCCCTCCGTCAGCGCAGGCCAGGGGAGGATCTGTGGGATCCGGAGTTGCCAGTCTCGTATTCTGGTTGACTGTGAAAGGCAGTGATGTTATGAGCGTTGCGCCCGCGCATGAATCGTTTGCGGGTATCTGAGCGGAAGCTATCTGAGGCATTACAGCCTCAATGGCAAATACAGCAATGAAAATTGCTGTGGAAGTAACAAGTTTTTTCATGGCATTAATCCCGATATGAAGGTGGCTGATAAATTCTTGGCAGCGGAGGATTACCGGTGATAATAGGAACCTCTATTGATTAAAAGGTAGCAAATCATAATCTGGATGTCAAGAGCACTCTTGCCATTCGTTTGTACTGATTTATTGGCTCATCCTGATGCTGATTTTTTTTACGAAAATTCCCGGTATTTACACGAAAATCCCCTTAAAATCCGTAAAGAATGGCCTTCTCTGTCGGAAATAGCGAGTGCAACTACCTCAATTCCGTGATTACTCGGGTTTCCATTCCAGCATACGTCCGAGTGTCCACGGTGCCCCTGATGCTTCCATCTCCTTTTCCAGTTTTGCAAGGTCAATTTCCACTAAATCCCTGAGTTTTTTCAGCTCAACACCAAACTCTTCCCCGGCGATCCGGTACACATCCAGATGCGTCTGCGTAGGACGGGATGTGGACATCCGCTCATCGTCCATTATCCGGTTCACCCTGTCGCTGATAGACGGCGGCGCATTTTCATTCCGGGAGCGCAGTGTCTGGTCGCCGCGGATTTTCCTGAGTATGCCGTTTACGCTTGATTCCAGCGACAAGGTCTTCGCGACCAAAGATTCGACCGGGGCTGGGGTTTCATTGAGCGCCCTCTTAACCTGCCCCAGCCTAGCTTTCAGGTCGCTGGCCAGTTGCAGTGCGCCGGATACAGCCCGCCAGAGTCGCGCGGCTTTTTGCTGAAATTCAAAGAGCGCTTTCCTGTCTGGCTCCGACATAGCAGATACGCCTTCGACAACAACGCCAAACCTTTCGGGGCCAGCGATTTGAGTCACAACTCCGCCGACGCTCTTGGAGACTGTGACAATGTATTCCCCCGGCATAACGAGCGTTCCGCCTTCAGGTTCCTCCTCGCTTTCCGGCGATGGCGGCGCGGAAAGCACGGCCGCCGGGTAACGGAGATCCCACGAAATGCGGCTTATACTTTTTTCAGTCGGACCTGACAGCCTGCGTACTACCTTTCCGGAGGTATCGGTAACCGTGAAAATGAGACCTGGGGATTCCTCTTCATCTTCAGCTCTCAGCTGCTCCACTGTCGGATAAGGGACCGCAACACCTTTTTTTTCGGCATCCTTCTCAGCATCCCTGCGTTTATCCTTCAGGCTTTTTAAGGATTCTTTGAGATAGAGCGTGAAAGTCGCGCCAAATGGAGGATTGGGTGCGGTGAAGAATGATTCACCCTGGAAGGCTTTTTTCCGCCCACCCAGCGGCGTGGATTCTATATACAGCAAAGCATTTTTAACTGGGAATAAAAGCGCATCCTTTTCAAGCGTCTCTGTCTTTATAACCCTGAGAGGTGTGTAATCGTCAAGTATATAAAAACCGCGACCGAATGTTGCAATAGCAAGGTCGTTTTCACGCTTTTGGATCGCTAGATCTTTGACCGCAATCGTCGGCAAACCGCCCTTCAGCTGAACCCATCTTTGTCCACCGTCAATCGTAAAGAAAAGGCCGAACTCTGTGCCTACAAACAATAGATTGGGATTAATCTGATCCTCGGCAATCGCAAGGACGGGGCCATTGGCCGGGAGATCTCCTTTGATGGAATTCCATGAGCGCCCCCCATCGATACTTTTGAGTATGTACGGAGCAAAATCGCTCCTCTTGTGATTATCGAAGGAAGCATAGACCATGCCTTCGGCATGCTGCGATGTTAGAATCCGGCTTACGTATGTCATCTCGGGGATACCTGGAAATTTTTCGATTCTCCGCCAGCCGGTGCCTCCGTCTTCACTCACATGGATAAGGCCATCGTCCGTTCCCACGTAGATTACACCTTCTTTCTTCGGTGATTCTGAAAGAGCCGTGCAGTTACCGTAGAACGAAGTGGACGCGTTTTTTGCCACCGCGTCAGGTCCCCATACCTTCCCCATCACGGGCAGCCTGTTACGGTCTATACCCCTGCTTAGCTCGCCGCTAATTGCCTTCCAGCTGTCTCCCCTGTCCTCGCTCCGAAAAAGCCGGTCGGCTGCAAAGTACAGCCTCGTATGCTTGTGCGGGCTGATAATCAATGGCGAGTCCCAGTTCCACCTCAGCGGTTCTTCCCCTTTGCCCTCCATCGGCTGAATGCCCATCTGCTCGCCCGTTCTTCTGTCGAAACGGACAAGCCCTCCGTACTGGCTCTCGGCATATATGATATTCGGATCTTCGGGATCGACACGGGACTGAAAGCCGTCGCCTCCAGTCGTTACGAACCAGTCGGCGTTGGTTATCCCGGAAGCGCTGCGAGTCCGCGAGGGACCGCCCAGTGAAAAGTTGTCCTGCGTGCCGCCGTACACGTTGTAGAAAGGCGAAGCATTGTCCACGGTTATATCGTAGAACTGAGTTACCGGAAGGTTTGCTTTGTACGCCCATGTCGTGCCTCTGTCAAAGCTCTCATACAGCCCGCCGTCGCATCCCACAAGGTAATAGTCGGTGTCTGCGGGATCTATCCACATGGCATGATTATCGACGTGCTTGGATTTTTCGCCGAGCCGCCGCAGCGTTTTACCACCATCGTCTGAGACCATTATGAAAACCCCCATGACATATATGCGATCTACATCCTTCGGATCTGCAAAGATCTTGCCGTAGTACATCGCCCCGGCATCGTAATCGTTCCGCTTTTCCCACGTGACCCCATGATCGGTCGATCGGAAAATGCCCCCTTTTTTCATTGCAGCTTCGACTGTGGCATATATTACACGTGAATCCGCCGGAGACATCGCCAGACCGATTCTCCCAATGTCCACGCTCGGAAGACCGGACGCAATCTTTGTCCAGGTAATACCCCCGTCTGCAGACCGGTGCAGGCCGCTTTCGGGGCCGCCGTTTATAAGAGTCCAGACATGCCGCCGCCGCTGGTATGAGGCAGCAATCAAAAAATCCGGATTTTTCGGGTCCATCACTATATCTGTCACGCCGGTATTTTCGCTTATCACCAGGCTGGCGCTCCATGTTTTTCCCCCGTCCGTGGTTTTATACAATCCCCTCTCCCCGCCAGGACCCCATAGCGGTCCCTGGGCTGCCGCATAAACAACGTTTGAATTTCTGGGGTCGATAAGTATCCGCCCGATATGTTCCGATTTCTTAAGGCCCGTGTTCTTCCAGGATTTTCCGCCATCCTCTGATTTGTACACTCCATCGCCGTATGCAACGCTGCGCTGGCTGTTGTTCTCACCCGTTCCGACCCATACAACCGCGGGATTAGCAGGGTCCAAAGCAACCGCTCCGACCGAATATGAACCCTCCCCCTCAAAAACGGGATTCCAGTTGGTGCCAGCGTTTGTGGTTTTCCATACGCCGCCGGAAGCGGCAGCGACATAATAATGGGTGCGGTCTTTCGGATCAACCGCCAGGGCGGAAATCCTACCGGAGGTAAGAGCCGGGCCGATGGAACGCAGCTTCAAGCCTTGAAATGTCCCCGAAGAAAAAGTGTCTTCCGGCTTTTTTTTCTCTGTTTCCTGACCAGATGATAATATCGCCGGCGGAAGCATTAAAAATGCGGCAAAAAGGATTTTGTAGAAAATTTTCATGGTTGGATCCCCTTAAATGATTGATGAAATAGTCGGCCCGGGAAAATATCCGAAACTTAGCAGGTTTTTCAAACGGTGATTTGAATGTATTTCAATTCGGATAGAATTTCAAGCGATTTCGAAGATTTGAACTGTTGACAATTTATATGCCGTTTATTACCTTACGGCAGCTATCCGGATACGCCTATTCCACTTGTGGCAAGCTTCAAAAGGGAATGATGCCGGCTTATCGTCGCAGGGTGAACAACAGATAAATGTTCTTCGCACTGATAGAGCACGGTAAACAGGTACAAGTCACCCATTATTCAGACCGTTAAACATTCTGAGCCTATTCTTTTTGAACCTCTTTATAATTACAATTTTGCATGGGCATAGATGCTCCGAAATCATTCCATGCTTTTCTATGACCGCACCGGCCGTGAAAACCAAGTTCTTCGTTGAGGTACTGCATGGCTAATATCCTCCTAACACAGAGTTGTGTCCGGTCCTGTCCGTATTGCTTCGCAAAAAAACATATGGAGGAAGCCGAGCCAGAAGACGTTTTGTCCTGGGAGAATTTGATATATATTGCCGACTTGCTGGAGGTTGCGAACGAACATCACGTTTCGTTGCTAGGGGGCGAGCCGACATTGCATCCGCACTTCGTAGATTTTGCGATATATCTCCTCGAAAGAAATTTCCACATTACTGTTTTTACGAGCGGTATTCTCTCGGATAAAAAGTTGGATGAGGCCTTCGGTTGTTTAGCCGATGTTCATCGTGACAGTCTTTCATTTGTCGCAAACCTGAATCACCCGGGCATTTCCACTCCCAGGGAACAAGAAAAAATAGACAGATTTTTAAGGGCGTTCGGACCTATTACCTCGGTAGGATTTAATATTTACAATCCGGACTTTGATATCGATTTTATATTGCATGCGATAAACGGATACGGTCTGCGCCGCCACATAAGGGTCAGCATCGCGCATCCGATTCCTGGAGAGGTGAATTCCTTCATCGCGCCAGGCGATTTCGCGAAAGTCTCGCGCCGTTTGATTGAGTACGCACCCATCCTCCAGCGGATGCGTATCTCTATGGGCTTTGATTGCGGTATGCCGATGTGCCTTTTCACGGATCAAGAACTGGGCATTCTCTATAAAGTATCGAACGGGACACTGCGATGCGGCTGCGGTCCCGCTATCGATATCGGTCCTGACATGAAAGTATGGTCCTGTTTTCCGCTCTCAAACTTTCAAAAAAAGTCCTTGTTCGAATTTAATTCATTCATGGATGTCAGGCACTTTTACGAGCAGATGCATGACAAGGTCCGCTTCGAGTCAGGGGGGGTATACGAAAAGTGCGACACCTGCGCTTACCGGGAAACAGGTCTCTGCAGGGGCGGATGTTTAGCACACATCTTGTCTTCCTTCATCGACGAAAAAGAGATAAGGCCCAAGGAGATGTATTCATGAGCGAGCTAATACTGGTCTGCCCGTATCACAAACCGCTGATCGATAAATTAAGACAAAGAGCCATCGTAATCCGGACAAATGACTGTAATCTGATCCGACCCATTCTCCACACCGTCAACAAATCCAACAAACTTCATGCGATAAAAATTGAAACGGATACCCCAGCAAGCAAAATCCCTTTTGATGACGACTGGAAGAGAATTCCCATCGCCTTATATACATCTCGATTAGGTTCATTCAAAGCATTTGTCCACAAGCTGGCCCTTTTAAGGCAGCTGAACATAAAGATATTCCTTTCATCCGGCGAGGAAGAGAATTATCTGAATTTATGCATTCTCTCCTCCCTACGGATAGCATGCGGGGTATATTTTTCAGAACCTCCGGTCAACTGGGAGCGCATGAACGATCTCATGCATTATGCAGTTTACAGCAGAACCATACATGCTCCGATTGAGCCTTTTTATTATGTCGTTTCTAATTTTGAGGGGGAAAAACAGGTTGATTATGCCTCGGTTTATTTTGACAACCCTCTCAGATACATACATATTAATGAAAAAGAACAGATCGCTGCCACAAGCAAAGACCTGGAGGCATGTAGTTATCTAGCTGAAGGTGTAAGTTCCATAGACAGCCTAGAGACCAGCACACAGTACAGAAAATACATCAACAACTGGCAGGACTTTTTTATCGAACGAAGAGCATGTTCGTTTTGCCCTGCCTGGAGAATATGCATGGGAAAGTTCAGGGAAGAGGCGGAGCAAAACGAGGGTTGCAGGGTGTTCTTCCGGGATCTGATGGATGCTGCCGACTATTATCGCCTGCAATTTTCTCAGGACGGGAAAAAAGTATGGCAGTCATAATATTCAAAGCAGTGGAGATGTGCAACTCCAATTGCATATACTGCGACGTGATAAAAAAACAACAACGTGTTGTGATGTCGGACGAGGTAGTTGAGCTTGTTTTTCAGAGGATAAACGAATACTTGGAGTTGAATCCGGAAAAGAAAGTGCTTTTCACATGGCACGGCGGTGAGGTTGGCCTCCTGGGCGCCGATTATTTCAGAAAGGCGTTTGAGTTCCAGGAAAAACATTGCGCCACGACCAAGTCCCGCATCGAGCATCTTGTGCAGTCCAATCTTACGCTGATGACCCAAGAATTACTTGACATTTTCAGGCTTTTTGAGATCAGGCAGATCGGATCGAGTTATGATCCCATCCCCAGTATAAGAGGGCCGGGCAGAAACCGTGATTCGGATTTTTACAACCGTAAATTTTTTGAGGGTGTCAACCTGCTGAATGAAAACGGCTTCACCTGGGGAGTCATTTATGTAGTACACCGGAAATCGCTGCAAATGCCGCTGGACATCTTTCATTTTTTGACGAACCTGAATATCCGCACGTGCCCGAATTTTAACCGTGTGAATGTGTACGGAGAAGACAAGAATAACATCTCAATTACCTCGGAAGAGTTCGCGGATTTTTTGGGCGCGATTTTCCCTGTTTGGTGGAAACACAGGGAACGGTATCCTAATGTCCGGCCGTTCGCGGGATTTACCGAGAATGTTCGGGATAAAAATTTATCTTTGGTTTGTGAGACATCGGGAGCGTGCTCGCATGAGTGGCTGTATATAGGACCGGAAGGTGAAACATCCCAATGCGGCAGAGGCGGGGATTACGGATTGACATCCTACGGGAATATCCGAAAATTCTCCCTCCAGGAACTCCTTCGGAATGAACAGAGAGACAGGCTTGCGATGCGGCAGCAGGTACTGCCACAAACCGAGTGCAAAGATTGCAGGTTTTGGGGAATGTGCCACGGCGGGTGTCCCTTAGATGCCTGCCTGATATCGGGTGGTTTTTTGCGTCGTGCAGAAAGTTGTGATGCATTGAAAATCTTCATGGAAAAATATTTTGAACCCGTTACCGGGCTGAGGGCCGATTTCCCTCCTCCTCCCAGCACAGGGTACAACGCGTATGCACACTGAAGCCTCACGAACTTTGGCGGACAGCCAGTCCCCACATTGCAGTGAGGAGCAATATCCGTGGCTCAATCCCACTGGAGGGCTGGGGGATATTCTGATGATCTCGGGAGTATTGAAATTAGTGGTAGACAAAAATCCGGCCAAGCTCTTTAACCTTGTAAGGCGATCGATCTACCAAAGCATATTAAAGGATCACCCGGCCATTAAACTCATAGGATACCCCCCGAAAAACGCAGTAATCATCGGAACTGATTACTGGTCGAGGGAAAAGCTCGGCCCCGGGGATCAGAGGGCGTTTCAGATCATTGCGCGTTCATTTCAACTTTCCACGCCCGTCGAAGAGAAACTTTACCTCCCGGGAAATTTGAACCAGGACGATCTGTTGTTCCAGTACCTGCCTCTTAAAGCAGGAAAAAACCTAGTGATAGCCCCTTATTCCGATTCCCCCAGAAAAATGATGCCTCTTGCACGCTGGGAAGCAATAGTTGAAAGTTTGGCAAAAGAAGGTTATGTTATCCTCCAGGTCGGGAAATCTAACGAAGTACCCATCCGAGGAGCCTATTCCCTCCTCGGATTAACGACTCCGCAACAACTTGTGTCATTACTAGCGAGATGTAATGCTGTGATCACGGTTGATAATTTCGTCATGCATTGTTCACACCTGGCTGGAACTCCCGCCGTTGTTCTCTGGGGGCCGACAGATCCGTGCGTTTACGGGTATTCAGGGCAAATTCACATCAGTCCTTCGAATGATTTCTGCAAGTTAAAAGATAAATGTCTCGGACCCGAATATCCTGAAAATTATCCGACAGGCTGTCCTACTGAAGCCGATCACTGTCTGAAATCAATTTCCCTTGAAGAAGTAAAAAACGCGGTTAGGAATATAATATAGCCAAAATCCATCGGAGGTAAATTATGGGCGCTAACACCGAAGAACAAAATTCAGAAGACAACCGCAAGAGCAAAGAAAATGAAAACATAATGCTTCAACGAAGGGAGGCTATGCGCCGAATCGCCATGGTCTGCGTGGGTGCGCTGGCGGGGTCGACATTCATTGATGCCTGCAAAGAAAAATCATCAGATCCGGTGGCTCCACCCCCATATTCTTCGTACGGTAGCTACAACAGCTATGGCAGTTACAACAGTTATGGCAGCTACAACAGCTATGGCAGTTATAACAGCTACAATAGCTACGGTTATAGCAGCTATAATCGCTATAGCAGTTATAATAGCTACAGCAGCTACCATGCTTATTCAAGTTATGGCTATTATAATTACTACGATACACCTTATTATTACAATTATTACGTAGTGAGTTGGTAACCGCCGGTTTAGTGTGGTGTCGGAAAGAAGGCAATATTGAGCGGCATTATATGACACACCTACATGTCCTTCCCTTTAAATACTGAGAGGAATAAATCTCAGCCGTTAAAATTTTTGTTTGTTCATTCCTGGAATGGTTTTTCCCTGGCCTTTTGGTATTTGAGGGAAGCGTTAGCTTCCGGGTGCAGTGTTCCGGTCAGATTTCGATCTTTCGACCTGCCTGTAGCTGGAACGCCCGCCAATGATATTTTCCCGCGCATGGTCTCCGCATGGCAGCCTGACATACTGGGGTTTTCCTGCCATTACTGGAATCTTGCAGCTGTGCTTGAAGCAGCGACGGATGCGAAATTTCTCAAACCGGATGTCCGAATAGTGCTGGGCGGACCGCAGGTCAACTCGGTCAGAGCGGCAGAGGAAGTTTTATCGAAGTGCCCATCCGCTGACTATGTCATCAGGGGAGCCGGCGAGGAATCACTCTGCCGCCTGATAGAGAGCTTAGCCGGCAAGACCGCCCCCGAATCCGTTCCCGGCATAAGCTTAAGGATTGACAAGAGATATCAGCACGCTGTGTGCAAGGCAGACGCCCGCTGGAAGCGCGGACCGGTTTTTCACGAGAAGAATGCAGAGATGCACGAGCTGATCGAAGAATTCCGGGAAATTTCCTACGAAACCATAAGCGGGTGCGTTTATCAATGCGTGTATTGTTATTATCCAAACGCCAAATTCGAATTGCTCGATGATGATCTGATCCTCTCCGAGCTTACATACCTGTGCAGCAGGAAGGTTCCCATAATCAGAATTTGTGATACCCATTTCGGAGGGACGAAAGAGCGTGCGAAGATGCTGCTGCGGCATTTTCAGAAGATCAACCAATGTTCGCGCATCATGATTTATCCAGATTTGCTCCACGTTGATGCGGAGTATGTCAGATTGATTCGCGACGCCGGGGTTCACGCGACGTCAATTGGCATTCAGACGACAAATACCAGGTCGCTGGACGTAGTCCGCCGGCCGGAAAAGCACAAACACATTGAAGCCATCAAACTGATGCTGAATGCATTCCCTGATATCCCCGCAGACGTGATCATCGGCCTTCCCGGAGATGATATTACCGGACTTGAGAAAACATTCCGCGGCGTGCTTGACCTGGGTTTCACAAATGTGAATGTTTTTCGGCTAATGCTTTTCCCCGGCACAGAGCTCTCGGAAAATACGCCGATGTACCTGGGAGAGGGGGATATCAGGCTCAGCTCTCACGGCCAAGTTCTTTCCTCGCCCGGATTTCCGAGGGAATCTCAGGGAAAAATCGCTGATCTTGTGCATGCGCTGGAAATAGCCTGCCGGCTTCCTGCGACCAGAAAGACCCTGTCGGGGAATCAGAGCGGTTCGCACGTTATGGATCTAGCCAGCCATTTAAATTCCGAGCAGTTACTGGACCTCCTGTCGTGCATAAGGTCTTCGAACTCCGCCTTGCTTCGAAATAAATTTGCTCAAATAATCAGTCTGATAGCCGGGAAATTCGGAGGAGGGCCTGATATAAACGATGCCATAACGCTCGATCTGGCGAAAATTTTACAACAACTTGATGAAAGGACCAAAATTTCAGCCTGACGTGCATGCACAGAAGATACCTGAAGATATTCCTGATCTCATTAATGCTCGCGTATGCATCATTCCTTATGGGGAGTATATTAACAAACCCCCAAAATTACCAGAATGATTTTAAAGTATATTATTATTCAGCCAGAGCTTACTACGCAGGACTCAACCCTTACGATAGCAATGATGTTTCACTGGTCGCTCCAGTGCCAATCAATCATAAGTTTATTTACTCACCGGCGGTTCTCTTCCTTTTTAGCTTTCTGTCAAATGTCGAATACACCTCAGCCTTCTATCTTTTTTTGGGCTTTAAATGTCTGGCCCTTGCAGGGCTGATATTACTCTGGAAAAATTCTTTTTTACCCAAAGGGTCCGATCCGGCTTTTTACCTGTTCTGCCTTCTTGCCTTTAATGGTTCACTCTATATTGACATTGCCGCGGGTAATATTTCGATCATTGAACAGTTAATTCTATGGCTGGCTTTTTACTTCCTCATTAAAAATCGTTTTGCACAATTCTGCATTTTGATTGTATTTGCATCTCTATTCAAGGTTACTCCCATACTGTTTCTGTTTTTGCTTCTGTTTTCAGAGGGGAATAAGCGATATTTTTATTTTTTCGCTGCGTGGACTTTTTTCATGTTATTAATGTTTGTATCATATAAAACCAATCCTCTGCATTTCGCATCGTATTACGACAACATAAGGCATGTTCGCGAAGTAGGCATCGTGAATCCGGCCACTCTTCCCCTGTTGGAAGATATTTTCGGTTACCTTTCCATTAAGCCTGGCATCAGCCTGCCATCGGGCTTTCCGCTAGCGGCATATTTGATGATTGTCGCAGGGGTGGTAGGTATAACTCTGAGGGGATTCATTTCAGTAAAATCTTGGGAGGCCGGGGAAAAAGAAAAATTACTTATCTTCGTTTTTTGTATTGTATACGCGATCATACTGCCGCGATTCAAGGACTATTCATATATTCTTTTAGTCGTACCCGCATATTATTTAATAAGGAAGGTGAGCCTCAAGTCCGTTTATCCGCTTTTATTTATAATCATCACATTATCCTCCGTACATGTAACTTTGCCTCTTGCCGATGCCATTTCCGGAATACTCTGGAATTACTTTCCACTGATAGTGGCATACTGCATTTGGGGCCTATACATGCATGAAATACACTCTCGAGGCAGGACAGCTCATGGGTAAACTAAAGAAATTCATCGGGCCTGCGGGTCATTGATTCAGAGATTGATCGCACGCACATCACTTTCTCCTCAATCCATTCTGTTCACCGACCGCATAAGCTTCACGCATCCATTTTTTCACTTCGGAATCAAGTTCTCCGGCGGAATTTATCCGGAAGGTGTGCCCGTGAAACCTGGGAGCATAGGTTACGATCTTTAAAAATCTGGGATTTTTGTGCCTTCTGGCAAGTGCAAGACTGCACAACAAGCATGATTTGCGGGGCACAGCGCCGGCAAAGCGGAAGCGCACCTGAAACACAACCTGGCTTTTTTGAGGAATCATCCTCACGGGTCCGCATTTTTTGATCATCCTTGCGAACTTTTTAAATATCGTTAAGAAAAAGGCTCGCTTAGCGAGAACAGCGCGTCAAGGCTGAACTTTCCGCAGGAATGCCACATGTTCTTCGTAACAAACCTCTCACCACACTTCGGACATTTCCAAAGGGATCTGAGCGAAGTTTTACCCATCACGGGAATAGTGGAGAGAGCAAGTCTACGAAATCCTGCTCAAGCGTGGTCTTCGGAGATTCGATGACACGTCCCATTTCAAGACCGCGATATTTAACAATGAAAGTCGGAACATTGGTTATTCCGTACTTATTGGAAATGCCGGCAGGCAGTTGCCTTGCCCGGTCGACCGCGATCATGGTTATACGCCCTGCAGGAAACTCAATCCCATCCATAATTTTGAGGAACCTGGGCATCTCGCGCTTGCTGTCGCTGCACCATGTGGCATAAATTACCAGATATTCCACGCTGTCCTTCATACGGCGGAGACGATCCAGGTACTCCTTCTGCGGTTGATAAGCAGCATAACCTGTGTCGAACCAGGCATAGGCTGGAGACTGGAAGATGGTCCGCGGAGTCCAGCCGATTTCCATGTGCTCGTTCGGCCTTACAGAAATCACCTGTTTTGTTGAAGAACACCCCGCTGAAAGTACCGCGACAAGCAGCACACAGATAAGTGGTGACACAAAGAGAACGAATGATTGATATGGCCGGTTTTTCATAGAATTTCCCTGTTGTTAAATGAAAATAAATGCTGAATTCCCTTGATACCGGCAGGTAATTTCGTCAAATAATAAATTTGAATCAAGTTGAAATAATTCTAATCTTTTTTTTGAATGCTCTTTACCATCCGTGCCACCAGCTTTCTGGGCAGGGTTCTTGGACCCAACCGTAGAATTTTGTTAATCAGCCCCGGAACCACGAGGGTTTTCCCCCTCATAAGCCCTTTATACCCTATGCGCGCAACGGTTTCGGCATCCATGACAATTTTTCCCCGCACAAGCCTTGCTCCTTCCATCTTGGCACGTTTCCCGAAGCCCGTGCTTGTGGGTCCGGGGCAGAGCGCGGTCACAGTAACCCCCGTCCCCTCCAGCTCGCTTGCAATTGCTTCCGAAAAAGAGAGAAGATAAGCCTTGGTCGCGTAATAAACAGCCATCAGCGGTCCGGGCTGAAATGCGGCGGTTGAAGCCACATTAAGTATTTTCCCGCCGCCGCTTTTCAGCATCTCGTCCAAGAACAGCTTCGTGAGATGGGTCGGGGTAACCATGTTAAGCTGCATCATCTGGCGCTCCGTCATCAAGTCTGTTTCGGCAAAGGGACCGTAGGCTCCGAAACCTGCATTGTTTACAAGGATGTCGATGCGCACAGTATCCTTTTGCAGCTCATTGAAAATCTCCTGGGGGGATGCGGGATGCGAGAGATCCTTTACGATATATTTCACGGAAATTCCATAAGTTGATTCGAGCTTCTTTCCGCTGGCCCTTAGCGTCGAGTCGTAACGGGACACCAGCACAAGATCATAGCCATCGCCGGCAAACAGCCTGGCCAGCTCCCAGCCTATTCCGCTGGTGGCCCCGGTAATGAGAACTTTCTTTGAGTGCCCCGGTCTATTTGTGTTTGTCATGTGTAAAATACCTGTTTAGAAAGTTGATAGAAAGATTTTCAATATATCTCCGGAAATATTAAAAAGCCTGCAATAAATTCCCACGGGTATTCAAACTTGGCGGCGGCTACCGTTCATCTGAAAGTCCGGCTGAGCGGAGAATCAGTTTTCCCGGAATGTTCGCTTTCACCCAGTATGCCCTGGCCGGCTCGATAACATTTGCGACCGCGTATGAAAGGTCATAGCCGAAGAAAGAGGATGCGATAATGCCCGGCGGTATTTGGACTATCGAATCCACCTGAACCGGCTGAGAGATCGATCCTATCATATTCCACCCCGCGATTATCTGAATCGTATCGGCAGAACGGGCAGACCCTGCCACCGCAACGATTTGACTGTCAATGAACTTCAACCAGTATCCTTTTCCCGGAATAAGCGTGTCTCGGGGAGCATATCCCCCCTGGGGTAAATACTCAAAAGCCTTGGATACCGATGTCGGAAACAAAGAATCCTTCAGCCCGCTGCTTACGGTGAGAGGCACAGATACCATATTCCAGGACCGGTTTGCATGATAAAATACCGATGATGGCCCAGTTTGAAATGCACTGATCACAGAATACGGACCGTATCCCGAGGCATTCCTCGGTCGGACCCGCCAGTAGTAAGGGGCATTATCCATAAGCGGACCGGCCTGTGCCGAAGTGTCGGCTATGAGGCTGTCGTCGACTGACGGAATAGTAAATGCCGAGTCGGTGGAAATTTGGAAGTTGTATGTTTCGGCGCCGATCGACTTGTGCCATATCAGATTTATTAGCGTCGGCTGATTAACAGCGCCGCTGAAAGGGTGAATCAGAACCGGTGCCGCGGGGGGGCCGGGCATTTGGATTGTCGAAAAATCAGACCTGCTCGAATACGGGCTTGACCCGCTGTTATTATTTGCACTCACGCGCCAGTAGTATCTTGTCATATAATCCAGCGGTCCGACTTCCCTGAATGTATCCGCTACGGCCGAATCATTCAAAATGACGGCTGCAAATGCCGAGTCCAGCGTCAACTGGAGATGGTACACGGCCGCCGCAGGGGAAGATCTCCAGCGAAGGGTGGGGCTCGTGATTACATCAGTCTGGCCGTTCGTAGGCGAGACTGGCACCGGTGCGGCAGGTACCTGCCTCACAAGTTTATATATCCGGCCATTTCCATAGCTGCAAAAGTATAGTTCTTTGTATTTGTCGGTACCGAAAGATGATATTGTTCTCCCCGTATTAATCAGAACCGTATTGGCAGAAGGACCCGGCACGCCAGGGTCAAATGCCCAGATCGTGCCTGCGCAGTAATCACCGTAAATATATTTTCCGAACAATTCAGGCAGGGCAGTTCCGCGGTATACAAATCCCCCCGTAATGGAACAGCGGCCGCCGGCGTGATCATATTCCCATATCGGCGTCACGAGCCCAGATGTATTACAGCCTGAAGGCGGGTTATAACAATGGGATCCCTCCATGATATTCCAGCCGTAGTTCCGCCCATTGTGAACGGTATCAATTTCTTCCCACGAACCCTGGCCGACATCGCCCACCCACAAAGCACCTCCGCCTGCCAAATCGAAACTAAACCGCCACGGGTTGCGTAAGCCGTATGCAAAGATTTCTTTCTTCACGGTTGAAGATGTATCCGAGTAAAACGGGTTGCCCGCGGGAATTGCATAATTCTCGGAGCCGGCCGTTGAATCAACGTTGATGCGGAGGATTTTCCCCAGCCAGCTGGAAGTGTTTTGGGCGTTTCCCTGAGGATCTCCGCCGCTTCCCCCGTCGCCCAAACCGATATAGAGATACCCGTCCGGTCCGAACGCAAGCTGTCCCCCCTTGTGATTGCCAAACGGCTGGTTGATCCTCATCAAGACCACCTCGCTGGTTCTGACTGCTGAATCTGGATTCGTAGCGCTGACACTGAACATGGATACAACGGAAACATACGGAAAATTTACGGAAGAATTGTTCTTGGTGTAATAAACATAAAAATAACCGTTTGCGCTGTAATTGGGGTGAAACGCCAGCCCCAGCAATCCCAATTCTCCACCGCTGGCGATGCTGTCGTGTATATCCAGGAAAATCTTGGCAAGAGTTACTGATGGGTCGTCCGGAAAAGCATAAATCCGGCCCGCCTGACTGAGGACGAACAACCTGTCGCTTCCGTCCCCCGGGTTATATAATCCCACGGGACCCGAAAATGCCAGGTTCGGGAAAGCATCCTTCAACACAACCTGTGCATAAAGATGCGGCGGTAAACATAAAACCGCAAAATACAGAATAATTCCGGGAATGATTTTCATTTTCAGAATGCTCATAATATTCTCCATTAATTATATTGTTACCTAAACTAACACGCCATCGTTACCAGAAGTTCTCAGAATGCTTTATAAAACATATTATACCTGTTTCCGTCTTCCGGGCTGAATATTTTCGTACCCATGACCGGATGTAGCTTTTATGCCCTCCCCTGGGCCTGCGGTCACCTCTAAAATGCACAAAATGCCGTACCCTGAGGAGGGCACACGCGACAAATTAAAATTTTTTCCGGGTTTTTATCAAACCGGCCCCGCAAGATAAAAACGCAGTTTTCTACAGCTGAATCACTGCAAAATGCACACAGCGGTTAAAGTGTCTTTGTTCATGATACCCGGTAAATGAGATATTAATCAACCCCCCCGCCCTGGAGGAGTTTCATTTTAACAAAGAACTTATTAACTTCCATCTGCAGACCCACATCACCAATAATAAAGGAACATGTGATATGCTATCCCGCCGAAACTTTTTTAAAATATTAACGGCCAGCGGAATTGGAACTGTTGCCGTCCCCTCCTACTTGCAGAAGATCTTCGCGAAAGTACCTGCAGACGAAAAACCCGCTACGAATGTCGGCAAAGCATCCAAATATCCCCGCACCGCAGTATCGATGCCTGGGAAATTCCCCGGCAAGGTAGTCCATGTCTACAGCGAAAAATGTATCCAGGAAAACAAATTCGATCTCAAGGCGATAGAGGAAATGGTGAAGAGCGGCATGCTGAACCTGACCGGTTTAACTGATGCGTCGGAAGCATGGCGGTTTTTTGTTTCTCCGAAAGACGTGGTGGGACTGAAAGTCAATCCCATCGGAGGCGCGCTGTTATCCACAAGCCTGGAAATCGTCAGGGCCGTGATCCGCCAACTGGAGGAAGCCGGCATTCCTAAAAACAATATCGTAATCTGGGATAGAAGGGAATTTGAGTTGTTCGAAGCGGGTTTCAACAAGGAGAATTTCCCTCATATAAAAATTGCAGGCACTGAGCAGAAAGATAATAAAGGCTCATTTTACGACGCCGACGGAAAGCTGTACGGTGAGCGGATGATAGATAAAGAATGGTTTTACTGGGCCGACGTCGAGGAAAAATATGACAGCGAGACCATCCCTTACATGATTAACGAGGGGAAACATTCGTATTTCTCGAAAATCCTGACAAAGCAGGTGGACAAAGTCATTAACATCCCGATATTGAAGAACGCTGGTTCCTCTGTCACCCTTTGTCTTAAAAACCTTGCATACGGCAGCATCTCCAACACCTCAAGGCTCCACAAACAGCTATGGGCAGAAACGTGCGCGGAAGTTTGTGCCTTTCCGCCGCTTCGCGATAAGGTCGTTTTGAATATTGTCGACGGTATTAAGGGCTGCTATAACGGAGGTCCCGGCGCGAATCCTGAGTTCATAACTGAATTTAAAAGTGTTCTTCTGGGCACGGATCCCGTGGCTGTGGACAGGATAGGCTATGAAATTATTCTGAAAAAGCGGATAGAAAAAAAGATCCAGACTGAAGATTCGCCGAAAGGAAGAATATTTTTGGAGCTGGCGCAAAACCTTCACCTCGGGGTCGCCGATCTGGGCAAAATCGAACTCAAGAAAATCAACCTTTCTTGATATCATAACCTGTATAAATTTTCAGATAAATGTATCGAATCGCTTTCTTGTGTTTTCTCTTATTTTTCACTTCATCTGCTTACGCGCTTTTCGCCCAGGGCGGCCTTCCAGAATTGACAAAGAAGGATGTCCCGGAAGGACAAATAACGCGGAAAGAATATTTTAACGGCAACTCCCTCTGGGGTTACATCGACGGTGGAGCAGACATATATCTGGAATACGGTTTTAAAAGAATGCTTGTTCAGGAAGTTCGCGCTCATAATCACCATTTGAAAATCGACATCTACGAAATGAAGGGGGCAGAAGCCGCCTACGGGATTTTTTCCATTTCACACAACGGTTGCTCTTCATCTGATTCTGTTTCAAGATACAGCTGCATCACCGCCCACCAGGTCCAGATCGCAATAAATGCCTTATACATTTCAATCGTGAATGAAAGCGGTTCCAGCGAGGAACAAAATCTGGGTCTGAATCTGGCAAAAAAGATACTCGCTAAGGTGGAAGAAAAGGCGTTCAGTCCTCCGAAGTTATTCAGGAGCGAAATATACATTCCTCACATTAAAAAGTTGAGGTTTATAAACGGAATACTTGGGATTCAAAACGGATTTCCGCAATGGGAGGATGCATTCGAAGGCATAAAAAACTTTGCACTGTACCTCCTCCCGATAGATACCAAGGAAAACAGGATAGTTACGGCTCAGATTAAATTTTCAGAAGAGAGCGATAAAATCCGTTTTTCCAAAAAGCTTGATATCGCTTCATCCGGCAGCAAGCTGATCTCCGAAAAAACCGCGGACGGCATATTCAGAGCCGTGAGGGAGGTCTCTCCAATGGAAATAATCTATCTGGAGTCCGACGCAAAGCGCGACGATCTTCAACAGTTTATTAAAGCAATGGAATCTGTCAACTAAGGGGATAAATAATGAAATACTCCGTCAAACCTGCAATCATTATGATCTGCCTGTCATTGGCCGTCTCATCATCTCTCCTTTTCGCACAAAACGATAAAAGGGTAGACGGCGAAAACATTAAGAAAATTATCTCCGTCATCGCATCAGACCGGTATATGGGCAGAGAAACCGGCACGGATGGCGGAAGGATGGCAGAGGAATTTTTCGCAAAACAGTTCCAAGAAATGGATCTCAGACCAGCGGGCGAGAACAATTCTTATTATTACACCTACACCATGCCGTTTTTCAAGGTCGAAGGGGACGTCAGCTTGACTGTCGACTCCAGGACATTTTATTACGGCAGGAACGAGGATTTCCGGGTGGAAAATTACTCGGACGGCGGGAAAGCAAGCGGCGAAATTATTTTTACGGGCTATGGAATAATCAGCGCCGACAACAAGAGGAACGATTTCGAAAACCTTGAATTAAAAGGTAAAATAGTCTTGATTAAGCGGGGCTGCCCCTCTAGCGACTGGTTGAAATGGAAAGAATCTGCAATCGATTCCTCCAAGGCTGCATACTGCAGTGGGAAGGGTGCTGCGGGAATGCTTTTATTTGATCAAACCCAGAGCACCCAGCAAAGCCCTTCGCCGGCTGCAGGCCCGCAGGTTTCAAATTCGCTCTCTTTCGTCAATCAGATAAAAAATTTTCCGATCTTTATCGTGGACGAACGGGTGGCAAGGTTCATTCTGCAGAATTCCGAAATGAGTTATAGCAACATTCTCAGAAAAATGGACACATCCGCGGTCTCACTTAAAACCGGAAGAACCGCGAAAATGTCAGCCCGCGTCTCTTTCGAAAGGGAAAGAAAAGCAAGGAACATACTTGGTCTGATACCCGGAACAGATCCGGCTCTTAGGAACGAAGCGGTGATGATCGGCGGGCATTTGGACCATGTCGGCACTGAACTCGACGGGAAGGTAAATAAAGGCGCAGACGACAACGCATCCGGTTCAACGGTCACACTGGGCATAGCGCAAGCAATGGTGAAAAACAAGTTTTCGCCGAAACGAACGGTCATCTTCGCTGCGTGGTCCGGCGAAGAAGAGGGCCTGCTGGGATCGACCGCCTGGTGCAAAAAACCCACCTGGGATCTGGGCAAAGTAGTTGTTTATTTCAATCTCGACATGGTCGGGCTCGGGGACGGCAAATTGAATCTGCCCGGCATTTATTATGCCGCTGACGTCTGGAAGATCATCAAGGAAAATACGGACTCAACCTGCCTGAACAAAGTTAATCCCAGCAGAGGGGGACCGGGGGGCAGCGATCACACTCCGTTCCTCCAGAAGGGTGTGCCTGCCATGTTCGCAATCACCTCGGGGCCTCATCCCGATTATCATCAGCCGGGAGACTCTCCCGAAAAGATAAGGAGCGACATACTCCAGTTCGTGGGTGACTTCATTTACAGGAGCGTTGAGCTGATTGCACAATCAAATGAAACCTTCCTGGATGAAAACAGAAACAGCCAGATCAGATTCAAACTGGCAACGGTTTATAACACATATCCTGTGAGCTGCACTAGTTACAAGGAATCTCTGGGCGGCAAGGATATCGACATCTCTTTTGTCAATTTCACGGAAAATACCGACCTAAAGAATTACGATAAAAACTTCATAGACGTACTTGCCGCGGCCGATGCCGCGATAAAGTCAAACAATACGAACAAGGAATATTACCTCCTCCAGAGCCCCAACGAAGCAGGAGGACTTCCATATCAAAACAAAATCGGCATTTTCGGGGCAGCCAATTTGGCAGCCCTAAACTATAACGAATTATATTGCAGGACTCTTTCAAAAACCGGCGTTAAAATCGGATTTGTGGATCCTGGGTTACCGGCGTTAAAAGACAGTGTGGACAAGAATAAAACCCTGCTGAACATTTCCGAGGGCGGCATGGCGATAATATTAAAGGAGCTCCCCCAGAATGAATTGCAAAACGCACTAAGTCAGATTCAAAAACCGGCGGGTATACTGAGCTCGGGATTAGATTTACTTACAGGCGACCTCATCGCAAAGATGAAATCCAAGGGGGACATCTTTCTATATAAATTCACATCGACAACCCCAATTAACGAGATCTTGAGCACGATCGAATCTTTAAAATCAAAGCTTGGAAATGATCTCATAGCTCTGGCTCCATCTGAATTCAGCGATGCTTCATATAACACCTTAAAAAACATTTACATATCCCTGGACAAAAAATATCCGGAGGAAGATTTTCCAAACAAGATATTCTCCGATAACATACGGAAATTTCTAGTGAAAGCCCTTCAGGAGAATACACCCAGGGAAGCACGGGGAAGGCCGTTCTAAATACAATTTATACTGCAGCAGGGCGAAAAGTATACAATACCGGCGCCCGGTCATGCGGTGAATCCCGGATCAATCCGGAATAAATGTGCATTTTTCGCGGTATAAATCAACAAATTTTTTAAAAAGACATAATACTTGACATTCCCGTTCAAGAAACTTATTTTAAAAATATAGTTTTCGCCCGATTTATAAACATTCGGAGACCCTGATGGACCGGAGAACATTTTTCAGGAAAAGCATTGGCACATCGATTGCCGTCGGATCATACATGGCGTTTGGAAAATACACCGATCTCATTGCCGCCGCGCCGATAACGTATGACCTCGTCGCAGTCAAAGGGGGCACTCCGGATGTAATGTTCGACAAGGGTATTGAAGCCCTGGGGGGTATCGGAGCATATGTAAAGAAGGGTCAAAAAGTTGTCATTAAACCAAATATCGGCTGGGATGTCCCACCGGAACGCGCGGCGAACACCAATCCCTTGCTGGTTTCAACGATCATCAAGCGGTGTCTGGATGCGGGCGCCAAAGAAGTCTATGTTTTTGACCATACGTGCGATACCTGGAATAGATGCTACAAGAACAGCGGCATCGAATCGGCGGCCAAATCTGCCGGCGCCAAAATTGCGTCCGGCAATTTCGAGATTTACTACCATGATATCACGATACCCGGAGGTAAAACGCTCACATCCGCGAAAGAGCATGAACTAGTTCTTGACTCCGACGTGTTCATAAATGTCCCGGTTCTGAAGCACCACAGCGGTTCGACCCTCACCTGTGCGATGAAAAACCTCATGGGAAACGTCTGGGACAGGAAGTTCTGGCACAGGACTGATCTTCATCAGTGCATCGCAGATTTTGCAACTTTCAGGAAGCCTCACCTGAACGTCGTGGATGCATACATGGTTATGAAAACAAATGGCCCGCGGGGAGTGTCGACAGAAGATGTCGTGGCTATGAAAAGTCTTCTGATCTCTGCCGATATAGTCGCCGTTGATGCAGCTGCAGCAAAGCTGCTGGGCAATAATCCTAACGATATCCGCCATATCCAGCTTGCAGCGGAGATGAAGGTGGGGAGGAAAGATCTGGATAAGTTGAATATCAAGCGGATTACGGTGTGAGCCTTTTCACTTTAGGGAAGCTTAAAAAGTTACGCGTCGTCGTCTCACTGATCCTTTTCATACCCGTAAGCTTCCTTTTTCTTGACCCCTGGAACAGCATACCCCCGCAGGCAAGCAATTTCCTTGTTTCCCTCCAGATTATTCCCTCATTCCAGAAGATTCTTGTTTACAGCGGTGTTACCATTGCAGGGCTTTTCTTCGTCCTGGCGCTGACACTGGCATTCGGGCGGGTTTATTGCTCAACGATCTGCCCCCTGGGTACGCTACAAGACTTAATAATCAGAGTTTCAAAAAAATTTCAGAAAAGGAAAAGATACCAATACAAAAAACCGCATTATGCACTGCATTATTGGATTTTTACCGCGGTTACGGCCTCATCTGTCGCCGGCAGCATGGCACTAATGAACCTGTTGGAACCCTTCAGCAACTTCGGGAGAATACTCACGAACGCGGTCGACCCCATTTTTCTGCTGGGGTACAACACAGTTGCCTCGCTGCTTGTACGCCTTCAGGTGTATGCTCTCTATAATATTCCCGTGCGGGATTTCAGTTTGGTCCCGCTTCTACCGTCTCTTCTGTTTCTGGCTGTTGTCGCTTATATGTCTTACAAGCACGGGCGGCTTTTTTGCAATACCCTCTGCCCGGCCGGCGCTTTTCTTGGATTGGCCTCAAGGTTATCGCTTTTCAAAATTGCGATTGATGAAAACACCTGTACTGAATGCGGTGCATGTGAGAAGGTCTGCAAGGCAAACTGCATAGAGAGCAGCACGAAAAGAATTGACTACGGTTCATGCGTGAATTGTTTCAACTGCATCTCATCCTGCCCAACCGAGGGAGTCGTTTACAGAAATGTGTTCTCAAAAAAGCATGCAATAAATCACGATCTTGTCAACCAGCCCCGGAGGAAGTTTGTCGGCGCTTTGGCGCTCCCTCTCCTTGGAATACTGGCACCGGCATTTAAACCAGCTGACACGACAAGAGCGGCCGGCAGCGGCTATGATGATAACCGCCTGCGCCCGATCACGCCCCCCGGCTCTAAAAGCGTCCGGCACTTTTCAAGCCTCTGTACGGCTTGTCACCTGTGCGTGAGCGCATGTCCTACGCAAGTTTTGTACCCCTCATTCCTCGAATACGGGCTTACCGGGGTTTTTCAACCCAGGATGAACTACTCATCAAGCTACTGCAACTACGACTGCAATCTTTGCAGCCAGATTTGTCCCTCAGGCGCCATCCTTCCGGTAGATGCACCGGCAAAGAAGGAGATTCAGATCGGCAAGGCAAATTTTGTCAAAGAAGACTGCGTAGTTGTTACGAATAAGAAAGACTGCGCTGCATGTTCAGAGCACTGTCCGACAAAAGCCGTACACACCGTACCTTATGAGGGGAAGCTGTTAATACCCCAATTGGACAATGACATATGCGTCGGATGCGGGGCATGCGAACACTCCTGCCCGACAACTCCACGGAAAGCCATTTATGTCAGCCCGAACCCGGTCCACCTGCAGGCGAAAAAGCCCAAGGTTGAAAAATCCAAGGATGTTTTTGACAGCAAGCAGGATTTCCCGTTCTGAACTTCCGATGGTTCAAAACCCAAATTGTTTTTGATATGATGCTGTGACCGTTCTCTCCAGCCATTTGTAAAATTCCCGGATTTGCCCGGTATTCATGCCTTTCTCGCGCCAGAGCTGCATATTTTGATTTGTCTCTTTTATAATATCATTTTCAAGGGGGAGTATTTTCTGGAGTATCCCGTCGTTCTCCCTGTTAATAACTGCCACCAGATTCAGATAGGACCGGCCGGATTCCCTGCTTATCGGGAAACATTTTTCCTTCAACTTCAGAGCCATCCTGCAGAGCGGAGCGCCGCCTGATTTGTCGGCCGCCAAAATTGCCGGGATCTGACTCCCCCCGCTTACCCACATCGGGACAGCTACCGAGCAGAGCTGAAAACCCAGAATCGTCCAGATTGTCTCAAATGAAGGCGATTCGCCTGGTTTGACACCGTGAACAATTACGGAAGCGGAGGAGCTGAACCGGGGAATGAAATCCTGAAAGCTTACATAGCTGGGAGTTTCGGAACTCACCGGTAAATTCTGGGTGAGATCTGTTTTCGTAAGCGAGTGTTTCAGGCACCTGGAGACCTGTTTGATGATAAACTCGAACGAAAGGGAATTAGTCACAGAGGCGTTGTAAAACAACTCATCAGCAGTCCTGTAACGGATCAGTCCGTAGTCTTCCGCCCTTTCGCCCGTGAAGGAATAGTTCGTCCGGATCAGATAGCCAAACGGGGCCACTGAAGGGTCGTTAGCATCAAATTTTTTAAAAGAACTGTTCCCCGCCTCGTAATATGCAGCTCCCCCTCTTGCATCAATAACGCCAAAGTTTGCCTCAACCCCCGCCGGTTTCGGAAGGCTTCTTAGCATCTCCTCAAAATCCTCCAGGGTAGCGCAGCCCTGCAAAGCCTTTTTCATAATGATGCCTTCCTGGTCCTTTATCGAGGCGGTGTCCTTTAAATTCAGATTGTATGATGCCGAATTCATTATCGCAAAGCCCATGCTGTTCGAACCTGCCCATATTTCATTCCCCGCCGTATCAGGAGTATTGACCAAGCCGATATATTCATATTTACCATCACTGAAAAACATCATTTTGTTTTGCAATACGTCGCTGTCCCTGTGTTTAAGGAGCAGCGGGCGCCCATCAACCGTGAATTTACCGGATACGATCGCCGTGGTACAGGCATTTGCTACCGAAAAGTGCGCCAGAACAAAGAACCCCGCTGTAATCAATGACTTTACGTGCCGGTTCATGATAAAATCCTCAGTGTTTTTTTATAATTGAATTTATTTCTTTATGTTTTCGGATTGCGCAGCTGAGGTGTGGTCATGCACAATTTTCCACCCCTCGGGAAATCTCTTCATTACGAGCGTGAATACCCCTTCGGGATGGTCTTTCTCGCGCCGTAGTTCCCAATGACCGAAGATCCACGCACAATCAGAAGACAATAAATTGATCTCAAGCTGCGAGAACTTCAGAATACCCAGTTTAGACTTCGTATCGTAACTTTTCTTGTATTTATCAAATGTAGCCTGCCATCCGCGCTGGATCTTGCCGCCGCTTGTAAAAAGCAGGCTGTCGGATTTCCAGTAACCAGCCATGAAACCTTCGATGCTGCCGTCATTCCACGCCGCGATTTGGCTCTCGAGAACAGACTGAATCTCCCTCACCACCGCCGAATCTGACCTGGCCAGGCCTGCCGACGTTAAACTAAGGGAGAGGATGATACAAATGATTAGCATTATGAGCACTACTGGCCGTATATTGCGCTTTAAATTAATTGAAAAATTCATTCTTCACTCCGTTTGTTCGGGTTTTCTTGCTGAAGTAGCTTTCGGATAAACTCTTCCATCCGCATGTAGTGAGATCCCTTCCAGTAAATCCGGTCGCAGGAACGGCAGATCTGGAAATCATCATACTGTTCTCTCACTCTTTCAGGAAGGCGGTCTATTACAGCTTCCTTCCCGACAGCTTCCAGCTTTTCGTTGCAGCGCAGACACCTTTGAAAGGGTGCAATTTTATCAAACAGGCTAAACCTCCGCAGTATTTCCAAAAGCTGGTCTTTGGGATCGGTAGCTTGTACGCGGTACGCCACCCCAATCCCGTTATTCTGCAGCAATCTCCTGTCTTTGCTTAGAAGTACTCTTACCTCATCTTTTGATATTTTCACAAGGTCGTCATCTGTATAATCATTCCTATATTTAGTGTCGAAGCCGAGCATCCTCAGGTGAAATGCCAGCTTGCCCAGGTGCACGTCGAGGACAAACCGAATTTGAATATCTACCCAGGGTTTCATTTGGTGACAATATACGCGGGTATTGAGCATAAATCAAGGGGTGCCGCAGAATCCATCTTGCACTCTGGCAGAATTTTTGTAAATCAACCGGCTGTTTATTTTGATTTGATTTTGAATTAATTTCTCTCTATTATCAGTCAGTTTTCCACAATAGGGAACGCTTCAGACTCCCGACCAGAAATTTGTCATCGCATGGCATTAAATAACCTCAATAATAAATCCTTGGCGGCTTTCATCCATAATGAGCGGATTGTTTTGCTATTAACCACCCTGCAAAAGAATACTGCACCAAAAGAAGCCATTTAATATGAAAACCAATTCTAGTTTGCGCAGGAGATTGTTTTTCATCTCAATTTTAACGGTAATTTTGGCAAGCCAGGCAGTCTCACAAACAAAAAACAAACCCCCATATATGAACCCAGGGTTGTCCCTGCAGGAGAGAGTGGCTGACCTTCTGGGGAGAATGACTATCGATGAGAAAATTGCCCTGCTCCAGTGCGTAATTGAAGAAGTAGAAGGGAAAAAAGTCATAACCGAAAAAGGGCTCGGAGGGATCGCGGCGATTCTCAGGCCGTTTAAAGCGCGGGAGGCAGCCGAGAAGGCGAACAGGATTCAGAAAATCGCCGTGCAGCATACTCGGCTCGGAATCCCCATACTCATTCATGATGAAGCGCTCCACGGTCTCATCGGCGAAGGAGCGACCAGCTTTCCCCAGGCAATCGGGCTGGCAAGCACTTGGGACATAGCACTTATGGGAAAAATCGCGTCGGTGATCGGGAAGGAATCAAGAAGCAGGGGCGTACGGCAGGTTCTTTCGCCGGTTGTCCATATTGCCCGCGATATTCGCTGGGGAAGGGTCGAGGAAACATACGGAGAGGACCCATATCTGGCTTCGCGCATGGGAGTCGCTTTCTGCAAGGGCATCGAAAACGAGGGGGTAATCACGACTCCGAAACATTTTGCGC
>Ga0209048_10001222_pt1 | contig 26603 bp, 22 predicted proteins | sample FrelakmetCRP12CR_FD_187146 | JGI IMG/M metagenome (GOLD analysis project Ga0209048, IMG submission 187146) | Freshwater lake sediment microbial communities from the University of Notre Dame, USA, for methane emissions studies - CRP12 CR (SPAdes)... | ecosystem: Environmental > Aquatic >... | reverse complement strand
CGAGAGCTGGCGTTGGCGGATCGCTTCGTTCATGTCGGCGGAATGTAACAGAGGCGCACGGATTCTGCGCCTTCCCGGCGGCGTCGGACCACCCACAGCCGCGGACTCTGCGATGCATTGGACGATGGTCTCGATCCGTTCCCTCCCGGATGGGATCGGCCCCGTCAACGCTCCGAGGTTTCCCGGACCGTAACGCCATTGCCCGTCGCCGGGCCCGTGACGGGCACGGGCTCGCGGCACGCGGCAAATGCCGGTACCCTATGCTGCCGCGATCGCGGAATCCGCCACGGAGAATCCGGATGACCTCCTCGACCCTGCGCATCGGCATCGCCGGCATCGGCCGCATGGGCAGGCACCATGCAACCAATCTCGCGCATCGCGTGCTCGGCGCACAGCTCGTCGCGGCGTGCAGCCCGATTGCCGACGAGCTCGTCTGGGCGCGCGATGCGCTGGGCGTGGCGCACGTCTACCCCGAGTACGCGCAGCTGCTCGCGCATCCCGGTCTCGACGCCGTGTTCCTCGTGACGCCGACGGCGCTGCACGCCGACCAGATCATCGGCGGCCTGGTCGCGGGCAAGCACGTGTTCTCCGAAAAGCCGCTCGCGCTGAACCTCCCTGATTGCCTTCGGGTCGAGCAGGAGGCGGCAAAGCATCCGCAGCTGAAGGTGATGATCGGCTACGTGCGGCGGTTCGACCCGAGCTATCGTGACGCGTACGACAAGATCCAGGCCGGCGCGATCGGCCGGCCGTTCCTCGCGCGATCGCAGACCACCGACCAGCACGACCCCAGCGGCTTTTTCGTCCGCTACGCGGCGGCGTCCGGCGGCATCCTGCTCGACATGAGCGTCCACGACATCGACACCGTGCGCTGGCTGCTCGGAGCGCAGGGTGCGAAGCGCGTGTTCGCCGCCGGGATGATCGCCATCCACGAAGGCTTGCGCGAGGTCGGCGACGTCGACAACGCGGTCGCGACCATCGAGTTCGCCGACGGGCAGATCGCGTGCATCTACGCGTCGCGCACGATGGCGCACGGCCACGACACGCAAACGGAGATCGTCGGCACCGCGGGGTGCCTTTCGGTCGGGCAGAACCCGCGCCTGAATCGCGTCGAGATCGCCGATGCGCACGGCGTGCGCAACGAGTGCACGCCGACGTTCTACGAACGCTTCGCCGAAGCGTTCCTGCGCGAAGCGCAGGCGTTCGTCGACACCGTGCGCGAGGATCGGCCGCCGCCGCTCACGTTGCGCGACGCCACCGAGGCCACGCGCATCGGCATCGCTGTCACCGAGTCGCTGCGAACGAAGCGGATGGTGGAGCTCTAGCTCGTCATTCGATCCCCAGCGCCATGAAGCACGGACAGGCCCGTTCGCGCACGTGCCACCAGACTCCGGGCGGAGGATAATCAAGGGTCGGAGATCCGCCTGCGCGGGTCGTACGGCCTGTGACAGACGTTCACTGTGGGCAAGAGGAGGAGAGCAGCATGAGCGACAAGTTGCGCAAGGTCGATTATTTCTACGTGATGGTCCCGAACAAACCCGGCCAAGGCGCGAAGATCATCGCCGGGCTCGCCGCGGAGGGCGTGAACCTGCTCGCCTTCTCCGGCTTTCCGAGCGAAGGCAAGGCCCAGCTCGACCTGATGCCGGAGGATTCGGGCAAGCTCCGGCGCGCGGCGAAGAAGCTCGGTCTCACGCTTTCCGCGAAGAAATCGGGCTTCCTGTACCAGGGAAAGGACCGCGTCGGTGCAATGACGCGCGTATTCGACACGCTGGCAGGCGCCGACATCAACGTCACTGCGGTCGATGCCGTCGCGAGCGGGAAGGGACGCTTCGGCGCGATCTTCTGGGTCAAGCCGCAGGCCGTGGCCAAAGCGGCCAGGGTCCTTGGCGCAAAGTGACGGACACGCGCTGAGCGCCGGTGCTGAAGCCGGCGCCAGATCGTTCGCAATTCATCCACCCGACAAGGAACGTCGAATGTCCATCACCATGTACCAAGCGTCCGTGCCCCAGTTTATCAGGATGCTCGCCAACCTGAAGGCGATCCTGGAAAAGGCGGCCGCGCATGCAGCCGCGAAGAAGATCGACGAGTCGGTCCTGCTCGGCGCGCGGCTTTTCCCCGACATGTTTCCGCTGACGCGCCAGGTGCAGATCGCGACCGATTTCGCGCGCGGCACCGGAGCGCGCCTGGCGGGGATGGAACCCACGTCGGTCGACGACAAGGAGCAGAGTTTCGTGGAGCTCGCCGCGCGGGTCGACAATGCGATCGCGTACCTGCGCACGCTGCCCGCGGCACAGATCGACGGCTCGGAGAAGCGCGAGATCACACGAATGATCCGAGGCGCACCGAAGACCTTCACCGGCCTTGACTATCTCGTCAAGTACGCGCTGCCCAATTTCTATTTTCACCTGTCGACCGCCTACGCGATCCTGCGCCACAACGGGATCGAGGTCGGCAAGGGCGATTTCGTCGGCACGTTTGCATAGCCCCCCCCCGCACGGCAAGCGCCGGGTCGACAATGGCGTCCGTCGCCCGCCGGGGCGACGACGCCGACATCGGCCCGGCGGCGGCAAGTCGGGCGCGGCGCCGATTCGTCGAGCCGCGGCGACGCGACACGCGCTTGATCCGGATCAAGGTGGGGTGTTGCGACAGCGCATGCCGCCCGCCATCGCGCGGCGACGCGGATTAGACTTTGCTCGGGCGGAATGTTCGCCGCCGGGCCTTCGCAAACACGCTCAAGGAGTTTCGCAATGAACGACACCATCAAGTACGTCCTCGACGAATCGAGGATGCCGAAGGTCTGGTACAACCTGCAGGCCGACCTGCCGAAGGCACTGCCCCCGGTATTGCACCCCGGCACCTTGAAGCCCATCGGGCCGGACGATCTGGCACCGCTCTTCCCGATGGAGTTGATTCGGCAGGAAGTGTCGACCGAGCGCGAAATCGAGATCCCCGGCCCGGTGCGCGACGTCTATCGGCAATGGCGTCCGACTCCGCTGTATCGCGCGCGGCGGCTCGAGCGCGTGCTGCAGACGCCGGCGCGCATCTACTACAAGTACGAGGGTGTGTCGCCCGCCGGCAGCCACAAGCCGAACACCGCGGTGGCGCAGGCGTTCTACAATCAGCAGGCGGGCGTGAAGCGTCTCTCGACGGAGACCGGCGCCGGGCAATGGGGCAGTTCGCTCGCCTTCGCCGGCGCGCTATTCGGCCTCGAGGTGCAGGTGTTCATGGTCCGCGTGTCGTACGATCAGAAGCCGTACCGGCGCGCGCTGATGGAAACCTACGGCGCCCGCTGCATCCCTTCGCCGTCGCCGGAGACCCAATCGGGCCGGGCCATTCTCGCGCAGCGCGCCGACCACCCCGGGAGCCTCGGCATCGCCATCTCCGAGGCCGTCGAGGTCGCGGCGCAGCGCGACGACACGAAGTACGCGCTCGGCAGCGTGCTGAACCACGTGCTGCTGCACCAGACGGTGATCGGACAGGAGGCGATGGCGCAGCTGGAAATGGCCGACGACTACCCCGACGTGATCGTCGGTTGCACGGGCGGCGGCTCGAATTTCGCCGGCATCGTCTTCCCGTTCCTCGGCGCGCAACTGCGCGGTGGCCGCACGGTGAAACTCATCGCCGTCGAGCCGGCCGCGTGTCCAAGTCTTACGCGCGGGACCTACGCTTACGACTTCGGCGACACGGCGCACCTGACGCCGCTCACCAAGATGCACACGCTGGGCTCGACGTTCACGCCGCCCGGCTTCCACGCCGGCGGGCTGCGCTATCACGGCATGGCGCCGCTCGTTTCGCATCTGAAGGAGCTGGGTCTCATCGGTGCTGTCGCGTACCAGCAATCGAAGGTGTTCGACGCCGGCGTGCAGTTCGCGCGCGCCGAGGGCATCCTCCCCGCGCCGGAAGCAAACCATGCGGTGAAGGGCGCGATCGACGAGGCGATCCGCTGTCGCGAAGAGGGTGTGTCGCGCGCGATCCTGTTCAACCTCTGCGGCCACGGTCACTTCGACATGCAGGCGTATATCGACTATTTCGGCGGCAAGCTCAAGGATCTCGACTACGACGAGGCGGAACTCGCGATGGCGCTGGCAGGATTGCCGTCGGTCAAGGAGGCCGCGTAGACGCAAGACGTTCGATGCGGGAAAGACTGCGTGGCGTGGGACCGATCGTCGCGGTCCTGCTGCTGGCGGTCGCCGCGCCTGCGGGATACGCGCAGGACGACGTCGACGGCGAGCGGCGGCGGATGGTCGACGAGATCGCCGCGCTGGCGCGCGAGACCGCCGCCGAGACGGGCAAGCCGATCCTCGACGCGCGGGTGATCGCGGTCCTCGGCAAGGTGCCCCGCCACCGTTTTGTCCCGGCGGACCAGCAGCGCGCCGCGTACAAGAACCGGCCGCTGCCGATCGGGTACGGCCAGACCATCTCGCAGCCCTACATCGTGGCGCTCATGACGGACCTCATGAACGTGCGCCCCGAGCACACGGTGCTGGAAATCGGCACCGGGTCCGGTTACCAGGCGGCGATTCTGGCGGAGCTCGCGCAGACTGTCTGCACGATCGAGATCATCGAACCTCTCGCGCGACAGGCGGAAGAGCGCCTGCGCGGGCTGGGCTATGCGCAGGCGCGAACCCGAACCCGGATCGGCGACGGCTATTACGGGTGGGAGGACTGCGGACCGTTCGACGCGATCATCGTCACCGCTGCCGCGAGCCACGTCCCCCCTCCGCTCATCCGGCAGCTGAAACCGGGGGGACGGATGGTGATCCCCGTCGGCGCGCCGTTTCTCGCCCAGCACCTGATGCTGGTGGAGAAGAACCCGGACGGCACGATCGTCACCCGACAGGTGCTGCCCGTGCAATTCGTGCCGCTCACCGGCAAGCACTGACAGGCCGCTGAAAGCATCCCGGCCTCCTCGCGACGACTTTGAACAGCCTGTCTCGGCTCGCTCCATCGGCTTCCGGTGCGGCTCCACCGCTTTTCGCCATCGCGCTGCTGTCGTCAGCGGCGATGGGCTACGAGATCCTGCTGACGCGGCTGTTTTCCATCATCCAGTGGCATCACTTCGCGTACATGATGATCAGCGTGGCGCTGCTGGGCTACGGCGCGGCCGGAACCTTTGTCGCGCTGACGCGCGGCACGCTCCTGCGGCGTTTCGATGCCGTCTTTGCCAGTGGTGCCCTGCTGTTCGGCATCACCGCGGTCGCCGGCTTCTCGCTCGCGCAGCGCGTGTCCTTCAATCCCCTCGAGATCCTGTGGGACCCTGAGCAGCCGCTGCGCCTGCTCGCCATCTACGGGCTGCTCTTCGTTCCCTTCTTCTGCGCCGCGACCTGCATCTGCGTCTCCTTCACCCGTTTCGCCGACGAGCCGCACCGGATCTACAGCTACGACATCCTCGGTGCGGGGGCGGGAAGCTTCGGCATGCTGGCCGCACTCTTTCTGCTCGACCCGGCCGACGCGCTGAAGCTCCCCGGCGCGCTCGGGATCGCCGCGGCTGCGTTGGCGCTGGTGCGCAGCGGGACGCGAAGCCGCCGCGTCGCTGCCATCTTGTTCGCCGCCGCGATCGCCGTTCCGGTGGCGATCCCCGCCGACTGGATCAGCCTGCGCCCGTCGGAATACAAGGAGCTCTCGCAGACGCTGCGGATCGACGGCACACGGATCGTCGCCGAGACGTCGTCCCCCCTGGGCGTCGTCACCGTGGTGGAAAGTGCGCGAGTCCCGCTCCGGCACGCACCTGGCCAGAGCCTCAACGCGACGACGGAACCCCCGCCGCAGCTCGCCGTCTTTACCGACGGCGACGGTCTGAGCGCGCTGACGCGCTACGACGGGCGGCGCGAGCCGCTCGCCTACCTCGACCAGCTTACGTCCGCCCTTCCGTTCCACCTGCTCGAGCGGCCGCGGGTGCTGGTGCTCGGCGCGGGCGCGGGTGCCGACGTGCTGCAGGCGATCTACCACGGCGCCCGCACCATCGACGCCGTCGAACTCAATCCGCAGGTCGTCGATCTCGTGCAGCGGCGATTCGCGGCTTTTTCCGGAGCGCCGTACAGCGCGCCTGGCGTGCACATGCACATCGGCGAAGCACGGGGCTTCGTTGCCTCGCATCCCGACCGCTTCGACCTGATCCAGGTCGCGTTGCTCGACGCTTTCGGCGCGTCGTCGGCGGGACTCTATGCGCTCTCGGAGAGTTACCTGTACACGGTGGAAGCGTTGCAGGAATATCTGCAGCACCTCGAACCCGGCGGCGTGCTGGCAATCACGCGCTGGGTCAACCTGCCGCCGAGGGACGCGCTCAAGCTCTTCGCAACCGCCGTCGTCGCCCTCGAGCGCAGCGGTGCGCGGCCGGCGCAGCAGCTTGCTCTGATCCGCGGCTGGAAGACCGTGACGTTGGTCGTGAAGAACGGCGCGTTCACCTCGACCGACATTGCCGCCCTGCGGGATTTCTGCCGTGCGCGCTCGTTCGACGTCGCGTATTTCCCCGGCATCGACGTCGCGGAAACCAACCGGTACAACGTGCTCGACCAGCCGTACTTCCACGACGGCGCACTCGCGCTGCTCGGCGGCGAGCGCGACGCCTTCATCGAGCGCTACAAGTTCAACATTGCTCCGGCGACCGACGACAGGCCGTACTTCTTCCACTACTTCAAATGGCGCACGCTGCCCGAAGTGTTGGCGCTGAAGGAACGAGGCGGATTGCCGTTGCTCGAGTGGGGCTACCCCGTGCTGATCGCCACGCTCGTCCAGGCTGTCGCGGCAAGCGTGCTGCTGATCCTGCTTCCGCTCGTAGTCCTTGCCCGCCGCAAGGAAGACACCGCGCGGCCCGCGGTATCCACCGTGCGCGTGGCCGTCTACTTCCTGGCGATAGGCTTCGCGTTCATGTTCATCGAAATCGCGTTCATCCAGAAGTTCCTGCTGCTTCTGAGCCACCCGCTGTATGCGGTGGCGGTAGTGCTGTGCTCGTTCCTGCTGTTCGCCGGGCTGGGGAGCCGCCATTCGGGTCGTCTGCGAACGGATGAGGCGAATCCGTTGCGGCGTCCGGCGGTCGTGGCCGTCGCCGCCATCGGCGTATTCAGCTTGATCTATCTGGTCGTCCTGCCCTGGTTGTTCCACCTGCTGATGCCGCTCCCCGACGCGCTCAAGATCCCGCTTTCGATCATGCTCGTTGCGCCACTCGCATTCGCGATGGGAATGCCGTTTCCACTCGGCCTCGCGCGCACGGCTGCAAGCGCCCCTTCTCTGGTGCCCTGGGCCTGGGGAGTCAACGGCTGCGCATCGGTCGTGGCAGCGATTCTGGCGACGATCCTCGCGATCCACGTCGGCTTCGCCGCGGTCGTCGTCCTCGCCGTGCTGCTGTATGCGCTGGCCGCCGCCGTTTTTCCCTGACGGTCAGCGCCGAAGCACGATCGCATCGGCGATGTCGAAGGCGAGGCCGACCGGCGCGTCGCGTCCACGCGGCGTGCGTGCATCGCTGTCGAAGACGAGCAGTTCGCCCCAGGGCGTCGCGACGACGTACTCGATCCGGCTGCCGAGGTACGCCGCACGCTTGCAGACGCCTTCGAGCGCGCCCTTTCCGGGATCGCCGATGCGCAGGCGGTGCGGCCGCACCGCGAGCGTGGCCGGGCCCGGCGAAAGGCCGTCCGCATGCACTGCCACGCCGGCGCCGCCGGCGATGAACATCGCGCCGCCGGCGCCCGCAACGAGCTCGCCATCGACGAGATTGGCGTCGCCGATGAAGTCGGCGAGAAAGCGGCTCGCGGGCTTCTCGTAGAGCTCGTACGGTGTCCCCTCCTGCGCGATGCGCCCCCCTTCCATGACGATGATGTGGTCGGAGACAGCCAGCGCCTCCTCCTGGTCGTGCGTGACGTAGATCACGGTCAGCGCGAGCGACTGCTGCAGTTCGCGGATCTCCTGCCGCACGCGGCGGCGGAGCTTCGCATCGAGGTTGGACAGCGGCTCGTCGAACAGCAGCACGGCCGGCTCCAGCACGAGTGAACGCGCCACGGCGACGCGCTGCTGCTGTCCGCCGGACAGCTCCGACGGCAGCCGGTGCTCGAGGCCGGTCAATCCGAGCATCGCGAGCTTCGAGTGCGCGAGCTCGCTCGCCTTTGCCTTGTTTATGCGCATCGACAACGGGCCGTAGCAGACATTTTCCAGCACCGTCATGTGGGGAAACAGCGCGTACGACTGGAACACCATGCTGACGTCGCGCTCGTTCGCCGCGCGCAGCGTCACGTCGGTGTCGCCGATCAGTATGCGGCCGGCCGAGACGGCCTCGAGGCCCGCGACCATGCGCAGCGTCGTCGTCTTGCCGCAGCCGGATGGCCCGAGCAGCGTGGCGAGCTCGCCCGGGGCTACGCGAAACGACACCTCGTCGACGGCAGTCACGTCGCCGTACCGCTTGGTCACGTGATCGAGGACGACTCCACCTGCGTTCTTGCTCTTGTCCATGTCAGCGCCCGTTTACACTAGTTTCCGGCGACCAGCAGATTGTTCACTCGACGGCCCAGCCGCGCCTCGCCCACCGTCTTCTGCACGAGCAGCAGCACTGCCAGCATGAAGACGATGAGCACGGACGAATAGGCGATCGCCAGCGGATATTCCCCCGCCTCGACGCGGCCGATGATGTAGACCGTGGCGAGGTTGTACTTGGCGGTGGCGAGGAAGATCACCGCGCTCACGGCGGTCATTGCGTGGGTGAAGCTGAAGACGAGCGTCGCGAGAATCGCCGGCCGCAGCAGCGGAAAGATGATCTGCCGCAGCGTGCGCACGGTGGACGCCCGCAATGTCGAGGACGCCTCGTCCAGCGTCCTGTCGATCTGCGCGAGCGCGGCCACGCCCGCGCGCACGCCGACCGGCATGTTGCGGAACACGAAGCACAGCACGAGGATCGCCATGCCACCGGTCAGCTCCAGCGGCGGCACGTTGAACGCGACGATGTAAGAAACGCCGATCACCGTGCCCGGAACGGCGAAGCTCACCATCGTCAGGAACTCGAACGCGCGGCGACCGACGAACCGGTGCCGCGTGATCACGTACGCGGACAGAAGGCCCACCACCGCCGTGAGCGGCGCCGACACGGCGGCGACCTCGACGGTCGTGAAGAAACTGTCCCACGCGGAGCCCGTGAACGCCAAACCGCGCGCACCCGATTCGACGCCGAAGCCGGCGGCAAAATGCGCGAGCGACAGGCTCATGTCGCCGCGCCCGATGTCCTTCACGAACCCGCCGACGAAGATCACGGCATAGCAGACGAGCGTGAAGCCGATCCATGCCGCGGCCGTGCCGAAGCAGCCGTACCACAGGCTTCGCGGCAACTTCGCCGGCATGCCGCCGTCGCCCTTGCCGCTGACCGTCACGTACGACAGGCGCCCGAGCCAGCGCTGCTGCAGCCAGAACGCGACGAGCGTGAAGCCCAGCAGCACGCTCGCCAGCACCGCGGCGCGGCCGGGATCGTGCTGTGCGCCCGCGACGGCGAAGAAGATCTTGGTCGAGAGCACTTCGTAGTTGCCCGACAGGACGATCGGATTCGCAAAGTCGGCCAGGCTCTCGACGAAGCCCAGCAGGAAGGCATTGGCGAGCGCGGGGCGCAGGAGCGGCCACGTCACGGTGCGGAAAACGCGACCGCGCGACGCGCGCAGCGTCTGCGCCGCTTCTTCGAGCGCAGGACTCACCGCCATCAATGCCCCGTGCAGGATCATGAACGCGATCGGCGAGAACGACAGGAGCTGCGCGAGCGTCACGCCTGGCAGGCCATAGATCCAGCGCGTGCGGGGAATCCCGAAACCCGCGTTGAGCCAGCCCGTGACGAGGCCCGTGCGACCGAACAGCACGACGAGCGCCAGCGCGATCACGAACGGCGGGGTGATGATCGGCAGGATCGACATGAGCTTCAACAGCGCCGCGTATCGCTGTCCACCGCGCTGCACGACCAGCGCGAGCACGAGCCCGAGCAGCGTCGACAGGAGGCCGACGAGGGTCGCCAGCACCACCGAGTTGATCGCGACGCCGCAGCGTGTCCCGCCGCGCAGGCAATCCACGCTCCAGATGTCGGCAGCGAACAGCCGGTCGGCGGCGAGCGCCGGCGCGAAATTCCCTTTCGCATCGAGGACGGCCGCGAATAGCGCCTTGCCGACGGGGAAGAAGATGAAGATCGCGAGCAGCGCGGCAACGACGACGACGACCGTCGCGATCACGGGATCGCCGCCGAAGACTCCGCGTCGCGCGATGGCACGCGCGAAGCAGATGGTGAGCGCGACCAGCGCGAGCGCGGCGCCGGGGCCGAACGCCGTGCCGCTCGGTCCGGCGGCGAATCCGGAGGCGAATGTCCACAGAACGCCGAATGCCGCGACCACGGCCGCACCGCGGTCGTTGCCCGACCAGGCGAGCACGAGCACGATCACTGCAGCGGCGATCAACGGCCACAGCGACGTCGACCCGGAAAGCGCCCGCGCCAGCGCCGACGAGAACCCATCGGCGGCCCACGGCACGACCGCCAGCACCAGCACCGCGAACGCGGCGACCACCGCGATCGCGCGATCGCGCGACGCCGGCACGAAGACGGCCGGCGCGAGCGCGGATGCCGCCACTTGCGTCCCGGGTGGCTAGGATCGAATCACTTGGGCAGCGTCGAGACTTCCTTGTCCCACTTCGTCAGCAGGCGCGTGCGCTCCGCCGTCGAGCCGTACTTCGCGAAATCGTAGTTGATGAACTTGATCTCGGAAAACTTCGGCGCCTGCGGCGGTGCGCTGGCATTCTTGTTCGACGGCACCTGGTAGGAGACCTTGGCCTGCGCGCCGATACCTTGCGCCTCGGCCGTGAGCGCCCAGTCGTACCACTTCTTGGCATTCTCCAGGTTCTTCGCGCCCTTGATGATGCTCATGCTGCCGATTTCGTAGCCAGTGCCCTCGCACGGCGACACGATCTTGACGGGCGCCCCGCCTATCGCCTGGACCACCGCATCGTGCTGGAACGTGATCCCGACGAGGCTCTCCCCGGTCGCCGCCGCGCGCGCCGGCGCCGCGCCGGATTTCGTGTACTGGTTGACGTTCTTGTGCAACGCCTTCAGGTAGTCGAACGCCTTGTCCTCGCCCATCAGCTGCACCAGTGTCGCGAGCATCGTGTACGAGGTGCCTGAGGAATTCGGGTTCGCCACCTGGATCTCGTCCTTGAACGCCGGCTTGACGAGATCGGACCAGCACTTGGGCTCGGGGATGTTCTTCTTCTTCAGCTGGTCGGCGTTGTAGCTGTAGCCGAGCGCGCCGGCGTACACGCCGACCGTCCGGAATTTCGATTGCTCGGCCTGGCGCACCGCCCAGTCCTGCAACTCCGCGAGTTTCGGCGACTTGTATTCCTGGGTCAGACCCTCTTCCGCCGCCTGCAGGTGCGGGTCGCCGGTGCCGCCCCACCAGATGTCGCCGCGCGGGTTCGCCGCCTCGGCCTTGATCTGCGCGTAGAACTCGCCCGAGCTCTTGCGCGTCATCAGCACCTTGATACCGGTCGCCTTTTCGAACGCCGTGACCATCGGCCGGCACCACTCCTCCTGAACGGTGCAGTAGACGACGAGTTCGCCCTGCGCCGACGCGGGAAGCGGCGCGACGAGCGCGAGCGCGGCTACGATGCCATAGAGCCAGTTGCGTGCTTGCATGGGTTCCTCCTTCGTTCAGCTTGTTGTGGCAATGCCGATCACGTCGGCAAGCTTAGCGCAAAGCGCATCGTTGGTCGCGATGACCGGATTGCCGGCTGCGAGCCCGTCCCCGGCAAAGAAATCGTTGGTGTGGCCGCCGGCTTCCGTGACCAGCAGGATCCCGGCCGCGCAGTCCCAGGCGTTGATGTGCAGCTCGCAGTACGCCTCGCTGCGGCCGGCGGCGACATCGGCGAGACCAAGCGCGCCGGACCCGACCCGGCGAATCGCGCACCCGGCCCCCATCACCCGGGAAAGGAGCGCGAGATAGTCGGCGGCGCTCCGGCGGGTGGACCAGCCGCACTCGACCGTGGCGGCGCCGAGATCCGCGCAGTGGCTGACCGACAGGCGTTGGCCATCGCACCACGCCCCCTCCCCCCGCGCGGCCGAATAGAGCCAATCGTGGCTGGGGTCGTGCAGCGCGGCAACGGTCGGCACGCCGCGCTCGAGGTACCCGATGGACACGCAGTAGTGCGGGATGCCGCGCGCGTAGTTGGCGGTGCCGTCGATCGGGTCGATCAGCCAGAGGCGCTCGCCGCCGCCCCCGCCTTCCTCTTCCCCGATGATCGCGTCGTTCGGGTAGCGCTCGGCGATTGCCCTCCGAATGAACCGCTCGACCTCGCGGTCCATCGCGGTGACGACGTCGTGACGACCCTTCATCGACGTCGCCGACTTCCCGAACGCCGAGTGCGCGAGCCGGCCGGCGTCGCGCGCGAGTCTGCGGGAGAACTCCAGTCGGTCCATCGGCGGCACTCGTATCGTGATCCGGGTAGGTTAGCCGATTCCCGGCGCGTTCTGCCGGTCTCCGCCGGAACGGCGCGCGAAATCGGCGCGCTGGTCGTCGCCGACCGTGCCGACCGCAAAATACGTCGCTTCCGGATGCGCGAGGTAAAAACCGGAGACCGCGGCCGCCGGCAGCATCGCGTAGTTCTCGGTGAGCGACATCCCGATCTCCGTGGCGCGAAGCACGTCGAACAGGGGCGCCTTGACCTTGTGGTCCGGACACGCGGGGTAGCCGGGCGCGGGGCGGATGCCCCTGTACTCTTCGCGTATCAGCGCCGTACTGTCGAGATGCTCGTCCCGGGCGTAGCCCCACAGCTCGCGCCGCACCTTCATGTGCAGCCACTCGGCGAACGCCTCGGCGAGCCGGTCGGCGAGCGCCTTCAGCATGATCGCACCGTAGTCGTCCTTGTTCGCTTCGAACTCGGCGAGCTTCCTTTCGATGCCGAGGCCCGCGGTGACCGCGAACGCGCCCAGGTAGTCCCGGACGCCGGTTTGCCGCGGCGCGACGAAATCCGCGAGACAGTAGTTCGGCTTTCCCGGCGGACGCTCGTTCTGCTGGCGCAGGTTGTGCCACGTCAGCGCGATTCTGGTGCGCGACTCGTCGGTGTACATCTCGATGTCGTCGCCGTTGGAATTCGCCGGCAGCAGCGCGACCGCGCCATTCGCCGCGAGCCAGCGACCCGCGATGAGCTGCTTCAGCATCGCCTGGCCTTCGGCATGGACGCTGCGTGCGGCCTCGCCGACGACGGGGTCGTCGAGGATCGCCGGAAACGGGCCGGAGAGCTCCCACGCCTGGAAGAACGGCGCCCAGTCGATGAATTTCGCGAGCTCGCCCAGATCGACATTGCGAAATTCGCGCCGGCCCAGCGCCATCGGCACCGGCGGCATGTAGTGCGCCCAGTCGGCCTTGAACGCGTTGGCGCGCGCCGCATCGAGGGCGACGAGCTTCGGCCCCCTCTTGCCGGCATGCTGGATGCGAATCTGCTCGTAGTCTGCGGCCACCTCCGCGACATAGGCAGCCTTCAGGTCGTCGGAGAGAAGGTTGCTGGCGACGCCGACCGCGCGCGAGGCATCGGGCACGTACACGGTGACGCCCGAGTAGTTGGGGGCGATCTTCACGGCGGTGTGCACGCGCGAGGTGGTTGCGCCGCCGATCAGGAGCGGCTGCTTCATCCCGAGCCGCTGCATCTCGTGCGCGACGTGCGCCATCTCCTCGAGCGACGGCGTGATGAGCCCGGAGAGCCCGACGATGTCGGCGTTCCGCTCGCGCGCAGTGTCGAGGATCTTCTGCGCGGCGACCATCACGCCGAGGTCGATCACCGCGAAGTTGTTGCACTGGAGGACGACCCCGACGATGTTCTTGCCGATGTCGTGCACGTCGCCCTTGACGGTCGCCATCACGATCGTGCCCTTCGGCTTGCCCGCTTCGCCCGATTTCGCCTTTTCCGCCTCGATGAACGGCACCAGATGCCCGACCGCCTGCTTCATCACGCGCGCGCTCTTCACGACCTGCGGCAGGAACATCTTGCCGGCCCCGAAGAGATCGCCGACGACGTTCATCCCCGCCATCAGCGGGCCTTCGATCACGTGGATCGGCCGCGCGAACTTCTGCCGCGCCTCTTCCGTGTCCTCGATGATGTACGTGGTCACGCCGCGCACGAGCGCATGCGACAGCCGCTCCTCGACCGTCCCCGCGCGCCACGAGAGGTCCTCGGTCACCTGCTTGCCCTGTGACTTGAACGACTCGGCCAGCGCGACGAGCCGCTCGGTCGCGTCGGGGCGCCGATTGAGCACGACGTCCTCGACGCGTTCGCGCAGCTCCGGCGGGATCTCGTCGTACACGCCGAGCTGGCCGGCGTTGACGATGCCCATCGTCATGCCGGCGCGGATGGCGTGATAGAGAAACACCGTGTGGATCGCCTCGCGCACCGGCTCGTTGCCGCGGAAGCTGAAGCTCACGTTCGAAACACCGCCGGACACCTTCGCGTGCGGCAGATGCTGCCTTATCCAGCGCGTGGCGTTGATGAAATCGACCGCGTAGTTGTTGTGCTCCTCGATGCCCGTCGCGATCGCGAAGATGTTGGGGTCGAAGACGATGTCCTCGGGTGGAAAGCCGACCTTGCGCGTCAGCAGGTCGTAGGCGCGCTGGCAGATCTCGACCTTGCGTTCGAACGTGTCGGCCTGCCCCTTTTCGTCGAAGGCCATCACGATGGCCGCGGCGCCATAGCGCCTGACGAGATTCGCCTGGCGCATGAACTCGGCCTCGCCTTCCTTCATCGAGATCGAGTTCACGACGGGCTTGCCCTGCACGCACTTCAGGCCCGCCTCGATGACCTCCCACTTCGACGAGTCGATCATCACCGGCACGCGGGCGATGTCGGGCTCGGAGGCGATCAGGTTCAGGAACCTCACCATCGCCGCCCTGGAGTCGAGCATCGCCTCGTCCATGTTCACGTCGATGATCTGCGCGCCGTTGGCGACCTGCTGGCGCGCGACCTCCACCGCGCCGGTGTAGTCACCTGCGAGGACGAGTTTCGCGAATGCGCGCGAGCCGGTGACGTTGGTGCGCTCGCCGATGTTGACGAACAGCGAGTCGTCGCCGATGTTGAGCGGCTCGAGGCCGGCCAGGCGCATGAAGCGCGCCTGCGTCGGCTCGGTTTTCGTCTCGGGGATTGCGTTGGCCACGATCGGATTAGGTCAGGTATTTCCGGATAGGCGCGCCGCCGCGCGTGGCGCGTCTCGCATCATGGGAAGCGTCGAGCCCTCGCGAACGAGAGCCGCGCGGTGACGCCCACGACGGGATGTTCGGCCGCGGCGCGGTACAGGGAATCTACGCCGCAATTTCCTCTTGCACAGGCAGCTTTCGCGGCGGCAACTTCTTCACCGCCTCCGCGATCGCGCGGATGTGCGCTGGCGTGGTGCCGCAGCAGCCGCCGACGAGGTTGACGAAGCCGTTGCGCGCGAAGTCCTCGATCAGGCGCGCCGTCTCGGCCGGAGTCTCGTCGTAGCCGGTCTCCGCCATCGGGTTCGGCAGCCCCGCATTCGGATAGCACGAGACGTAGGTCTCCGCCACGCGCGCGAGCTCCTCGATGTAGGGGCGCATCAGCGCCGCCCCGAGCGAGCAGTTGATCCCGACGGCGAGCGGGCGCACGTGCCGCACCGAATTCCAGAATGCCTCGGTCGTCTGTCCCGACAGCGTGCGGCCCGACGCATCGGTGATGGTGCCGGAGACGATCACCGGAAAGCGCCGGCCGATGCTGTCGAAGAATGCCTCGAGCGCGAACAGCGCCGCCTTGCCGTTCAGCGTGTCGAAGATCGTCTCCAGGAGGAACAGGTCGGCGCCACCCTCGGCGAGCCCCTCGATCGCCTCGCCGTACGCTGCGACGAGCTCATCGTAGCGTACGTTGCGTGCGCCCGGATCGTTGACGTCCGGCGAGATCGATGCGGTGCGGTTGGTCGGGCCCAGCGCACCCGCAACGAAACGCGGCTTGTCCGGAGTTCTGGCAGTCCAGGCGTCGGCGCATTCGCGCGCGAGCTTCGCCGCCGCGACATTCAGTTCGCGCACGCGGTCCTCGAGGCGGTAGTCGGCCTGCGCGATCGACGTCGAGTTGAACGTGTTGGTCTCGATGATGTCGGCGCCCGCCTCGAGGTAAGCGTCGTGAATCGCCCTGATCACGTCGGGCCGCGTGAGCACGAGCAGGTCGTTGTCGCCTTTGACGTCGTGCGCGTGGCCGGCGAACCGGGCGCCGCGGTAGTCGGCCTCGCCGAGGTCGTATCTCTGGATCATCGTGCCCATCGCGCCGTCCAGAAGCAGGATGCGGTTCTCGAGCAGGGCGGTGAGTTCGGCAGTGCGGTCGGGTTGCATGGCAGGCGATGGAATCGGGGCGTGGCGTCGGATTCTAGCACTGGCGTCGACCGCTTCCTCGGTGCCCGGGCCGTGCCTGCCGGACCTCGCGCGATGGTTATAACCGCCCAACCAACGGGCCTAACGCGCGGAGACCCCGCGTGCTAGATTGGCGGGCATGAAACACCTGAAACCTCCCGAAGCAGCGCAGTTCCTCCACGACAATCCGTCGGCAGTCTTCATCGACTGCCGCAGCGAGATGGAGTACTTCTTCGTCGGCCACCCCGTCGGCGCGCACCACGTCGCGTGGAATGACGGGCCCGACTGGGAAATCAACCCGCATTTCGTGGGCCAGGTGAAGAAGGTCGCGAGCATGAATCGCCCGATCGTCCTCATCTGCCGCAGCGGGCACCGCTCGCTCGACGCGGGCGTCGCACTGGAAAAGGCCGGATTCAGCGACGTCTACAACGTGCTCGACGGCTTCGAGGGCCCGCTGGACGAGACGCATCACCGTGGAACCGTCTCCGGCTGGCGCAAGGAAGGCCTGCCGTGGGAGCAGCTCTAGATCAGGGTCGTAACGCCAGCGCCATGTAGACGACACCCGGAAGCGGGTTGTCGTAGTACGGGGCGCACTCGCGGAAGCCGAGCCGTGCATAGAGCCTCCGCGCATCGGCCATCCAGTCCAGCGTGTCGAGCTTGAGTTCCGTGCAGCCGATCGAGCGGGCGTCGGAAATCAGCGCTTCGGCGAGCCGTCGCCCCCAACCGCCGCCACGCTGCGCCGGTTGCACGTAGAGTCGCTTCACCTCGCCGATGAAGGGCCCCGGCCTCCCCTTGGCGGTGTCGGGACCGTCCAGGCTCGCAGCATCGATCGGCCGCAGGGCGATGCAGCCGAACGCCGCCCCCGGGGTGCCCGCGAGCAGCAGGCGCCCCCGCGGCGGCACATAGGCACCTGGCAAAGTGGCGAGCTCCCGGTCGAAGCCCTGGAAGCAGAGATCGACCTTCAGCCATCGGGCGTACTCGACGAACAGCGCGCGGGCAAGGGCGATGTCGCCCGGCGTTGTCGCCTCGCGGAGGGCCGCGCGCGTCAAGGCTTCTCGCAGCTGCCGACCTTCGCATCGCTGCCCGGATAAGAGGCGACGAGATCGCGGAGCCGCGCGACGACCGGCGCCTGCGGATCGCGTATGACAAGCAGCGTTTGCATGACTGTCTGTTGACGCGGCGCGAACTTCGCGTTGGCCACACCCTTCTTCACGAGTTCCGCGACGCGCGCGCGCGCCGCGTCCTCCGTGCGGAAGGCGCCAAACGACACGACGTACCGCTGCGCACCGTTGTCGGCAACCGACAGATCGCCGACGCCGCGCGCCTTGAGTTCGGCCGCGCGGCGCTCGGCGTCGGGCCGATTCGACGGCGGCGACAGGAAGACCCAGAACGCCGTGGTGGTCTCGACGCGCCGCTGCGTCAGCAACTTGCCCAACGCGAGCGGCTCGAGATCGGCGACGGCCCGCGTGCGCTCGGCATCGCTCAGGGGTCCCCATTCGAGGCAGACGTCGGCGAGTGCAGCGACCTTGGCGGGTCCGAGCGCGGCAACCTGCTGCGGTGTCAGCAACTTGATCTTCTCGGGCTGCACCTGCTCCAGCAGCCGGACCGCTTCTCCGTCCGAAGTCGCGTCGAGGCGCGTGTACGCGAAGAACGTCAGATTCGCGAGCAGAAGCAGGATGAGTACGGTCCGCATTGCCTACCCTGACCCCATCATTCCCAGACCCGCCTCGCCCATTTCCCCCGCCAGCGCCAGCACGCCTTCGAGCACCAGATGTTCCACGACTTCCACCGGTGGGCTGAGATACGGGCCGATTTCCGGCGCGGCACCGCCCGCCAGGTAGCAGCGGACATGCGCGGGATTGACGTCGACTTTCCGGCGCATCTGTTCGATCGCGCCGCAGACCGCCTGGATTGCGCCCGCGTACATGGCGTCCGAAGTGTTGTCCGGGAAATCCCGGAATGTCCCGGCCGCCACGCGGAGGCCGGACGTGTTCTCCGCCAGCGCTTGCAGCATGAGCCGTATCCCGGGCAGGATCAGCCCGCCGCGAAAGACGCCGTCGACGTCGAGGACATCGATCGTGACCGCCGTGCCCGCGTTGACGACGACGCATGCCGGCGGAAACAGGTCGGTGACATTCGACCGGCGCCAGGCCGCGACGAGCGATGCCCAGCGATCCGCACCGAGCTGCGCGGGCCGCGCGTAGCGGTTGGTGACGCCGCACGCGGCGTCGGCCGCGGTCAGCCACTCGGGCGTCAGGCGCCAGCGCGCGAGTTGCGCCTCGACGCGTACCCGCATCGCTTCGCCCGCGACATTGACGCCCACTGCCCGCGCCGGACGCGGCAAATGGTGCCAGTCGCGCACGGACAGCGTGCCGACCTCGCTGTTCGGAGTAACACCGAGCGAGCGCCACCCGCGCGGACCGTGCAGCCCCCACTTCATCCGGCTGTTGCCGACGTCGATGGCGAGTACGTGGCTCACGCGCGCCGCAAAGTGATCTCGCCCGAGAGAAAGCGCGCCCGACGCGGGCCGTCGGCGAGCACCAGCGCACCGCTCGCATCGACGCCTGCTACCTTGCCGGTCACCGTCGCACCATCGGGAAGCAGCAGCCTCACGGGTTTGCCCTGATACGCGTGACGGTGCTGCCACTCGGCGGCGAACGGGGCAAAGCCCTCGCTTGCGTAGACATCGAGGGCCGCGGCAAGCTCGGCCAGGAGGTCCGCCAGCAATCGATTGCGATCGATCGGCGGCGCGTTCCTGCCGGCCACCGACGTGAGATCGGTCACGGGTACCGGGATGTCCTTGCGGGCCTTCGGCGGCAGCCGCACATTGAGTCCGACACCGATCACGGTCGTCGTGGGACCGAGGGCGTCGCCGTTCAGCTCGATCAATATCCCGCCGACCTTCAGGTGCCGGTGAATGAGATCGTTCGGCCACTTGAGCGCGACCCCCTTGAAGCCCGCCCCTTCCAGTGCGCGCACGACGGCGACTCCGACGGCCAGCGAGAGACCCGCAAGAAATCCGGCGCCCTGTTCGAACGTCCACCCCAGCGAAAAAGTGAGACTGCCACCTGCGATCGCAGTCCACGGCCGCCCTCGCCTGCCGCGACCGGCCGTCTGCCATTCCGCCGCCAGCGCAACCCGATGGACGTCGCGCCGCTGCACGCGGCGGAGCAACTCCGACGAAGTCGACTCGATCTGATCGACGACCTCGATCGCGAGCGGCAAGGTTGCGGGCCGCCCCTCCGCCAGCACCCCAAGCCGGGCACGGATCTTCTTTGCGTCGAGAAAATCGGGGGCCTCGAGCAGGCGGTAGCCCCGCCCTTTCATTCGCTCGAGCGCGAGTCCCGCGCCTTCGGCATCCTTGAGAACCTGCGAAACGCGGGCGCGGGTCAACCCCACCTTGGCGGCAAGATCCTCGCCCGAATGGAACTCTCCATCGGCAAGTTGGCGCAGCAGCGAGAATCCAAGAGGAGTGAGCACTTATAAACCAAGTCGGGCGGAAAGCATGGAATTTTACACGACGGGGGAGCAGCGCGGTTGGGGGAACCGCGACGCAACGCGCCGGAGGCACCCTCGCCAGGCAACCGGAGCCGTGCACGCGGTTGGGGGCCTTGCGGCGCGCCATTGCCTGCGGACGCGCCAACCAGGGGCGCAGTTCGGGTCGCCCGGACTTCAGCCCGACCGGCCTGCGAGCAGGTCCAGCACGCGCGGCAGCAGCGCGCGATCCCCGCAGGCGACCACCGACCCGCCTTCGTCACACGGCGCACCCGCCCACGTGGTCATCGCCCCGCCGGCGGCCTCCACGATCGGGATCAGCGCCTGCACGTCGTAGGCCTGCAGCGACGATTCGATCACGATGTCGATCAGACCCATGGCCAGCAGACAATAGGCGTAGCAATCGCCGCCCCATCGCGTGAACCGCGCGCGGTCCGCGACCCGGTCGAACGCAGCGCGCTCGCCTGCCGTCCGGAACATCTTGGGGTCGGTGCAGGCGACAACCGCGTCGCCCACGGTCCGGCAACCCCGTGTCTTCAGCGTCCGCCGCTCGTTGCCACGTCGCCATTCGGCGGGGCCGCCCGCGGTTGCGGCGAACGTTTCCCCCACGAACGGCTGGTGTGCGACGCCAACGACGACACGGGTTCCATCGTGAAGCGCGATCAGCGTCGCCCAGTGCATCTGGCCGAGAATGAAGCTCCGGGTGCCGTCGATCGGATCGATCACCCAGGTGTAGTTCGACGATCCCTTCTGCCAGCCGTGCTCTTCGCCCCGGATCCCGTGATCGCCGTAGACCCGCGCGATCTCGGCACGGATCACGCTCTCGGCCGCGTGATCGGCAACCGTGACGGGGTCGTAACCCTTCACGCCGCCTTTGTCCTCGACATCGAGCGCGACGCGAAAATGCGGCAGGATCGCCTCGCCGGCGGCCAGCGCCGTGCGCTGCGCGAATTCGAGATAGTCGGCTGTTCGCGACGGGGCCATGCGCGTCGCGGTCATCGCCCGGGCACGATGGTCACGCCCGCCAGCTTTTCCTGCGCCTCGACCAGCGACGCCACGTACTTGTCGCCGAAACCCAGCAGGTTCGCGGTGACCAGGCTCTGGTGCACGGCTTCACCGACGAGACAGGGCACCGGCAACGACTCGGCCAGGTGCGTGTAGTAGCGCAGATCCTTCATCGCGTTGACCAGCGTGAACTTGAGGCCCGTGAGATCGCCGTTTCCTTCGAGCATCTTCCCGACGATCATCTGGAAGATGCCGGAGTTGACGGCACCGGCCGAGATCACCTCGTGCAGCTTGCGGAGCGAGAGTCCCGACTTCACCGCGGCGGCGCAGGCCTCGGCCGTCGCCGTCGCGATCGCCTGTGCGATGAAGTTGTTGATGAGCTTCAGCGTGTGGCCATGGCCGGGCGGTCCGGCGTGGATCACGTTTTCGCAGAACGCGGAGAGCACCGGTTTCAGGCGCGCGAACACGGCGTCGTCGGCACCCACCATCGTATTGAGGCGGCCCTGCTCGGCCTCGACCGGCGTGCGCGCGAGGGGCGCGTCGACGAACAGCGCACGCTTTAGGCCGAAATCCATCCGGATCTTCGCGGTCGACGCGGGCTCCGCTGTCGAGGTGTCGACGACGATGAGACCGTCGCGTGCCGCCGCGAGGAGGCCATCGTCACCGTAGACGACCGCCTCGACCTGCGGCGAGCCGGTCACGCACAGGAACACGATGTCCGAGTTGCGCGCCACGTCCGCGTGGGTGCGCACCTCCTTGGCGCCGGCCGAGAGCAGGTCCTCGAGCGGCTTGCGGTTCCGGTGCGCGCACACGGTGAGCGGGTAACCTTTGGTAACGACGTTCTTGGCCATGCCGTGGCCCATCAGGCCCAAACCGATGAAACCGATGCGCGGCTTCGTGTCTGCGTTCATGTGTCCTCTGCGGCGGGAGTATCGGGCCGGTCGAATTGACGGGCCGCATCGTTCAGTCTACCGCAGCGAACGCAGTGAGCGTGGGGGCCGTCAATGTCAATCGACGGCGGTCGGCTCGCGCAGCAAGCCCCTTGCGCGTCGCCGCTCGTGCAGCGCGATCAGTAGGCCGCTGCCCGCGATCACCGCCATGCCGGCCAGCGTCCACGCGTCGGGGAAGTTGCCGAAGGCGAACCATCCGATGAGCGTCGCCCAGACGAGTTGCATGTACGTGAACGGCGTCAGCGCCGACGCCGGCGCGCGCTGGAACGCCAGAATGAACAGGAAGTGCCCGAGGGTCCCGAGCAGCCCCGTGACCACGATGAGCAGGACATCCGGCCAGGACAATTCGACCGCGACGCCGTACCAGGGGAGCGCGGCCGTCATCATCAGCGTACCGACGATCGCCGGGTAGAACAGCAGCACGCGCGAATCTTCGCTGGCGAGCTTCCGCGTCAGGATCTGGAACGTTCCGTAGAACACGGCGGCGCCCAGGGCGAGCAATGCCGCTCCCTGGAACACCTCCGAGCCCGGCCGCACGATGATGAACATGCCGGCGATGCCGGCGATGACGAGCGCGATCCGGGATCGCGTCATCCGTTCGCCGAGAAAGACCACCGCGAGGACAATGACCAAGACCGGCGTCGAATAGTTGATCGCGGTTGCCTCGGCGAGCGGCAGGTACTTGAGCGCGGTGAAAAAGCAGAGCGACGAGAAAGGAAGGATGGCGCCGCGCACGAGATGCAGCCGCAGCCGCCGCGTGCGCAGAAGCGCCGTGCCCATCTGCGGCAGCAACCACAGTCCCATCGCCAGCGCCTGCACGCCGTACCGTGCCCAGACGAGCAGCGGCACCGGATAGCGCGCCGTAAGAGATTTGACGACGGCGTCGAGGATCGTGAAGCAGAGGACCGACACCGTGATCAGCAGGATCGCGGACGGCGGGACATGAGCGTGTACGCGGATGCGTGAAGGCTGCGCTTCGTTCAAGGTGGAGGCGATGGGTAGCGTGCCGCGGACCGGAGGACGCACGACGGACAGCCATCGCACCCGCCGCTCACGACCGCGCGAGCGCAGAAGGCTCGGCGCGCACTCACCCATTCTATTGCATCGGCGGGCGCGAGGCGGCGTCCCACGCGATGGAGGGCACACCCGCGCGGAATTGCCGTGCGCGCGCGCCGGGCATTTCGCATGACTGACCGAACGGCATCGATGATCTACGGGGCGAACGGCTATACGGGCCGACTCGTCGCCCACACCGCGAAGGAAAAGGGGCCCGACGCCGATCCTCGCCGGTCGGACCGAGGCATCGGTGGCGGCGATCGCCCGGGAGTTCAATCTGCCGTGGCGCTTCTTCGCTCTCGCCGACCCCGAAGGTGCGCAGAAAGCGCTCGCCGACGTTGCGGTGGTCGCACATTGCGCGGGGCCCTTTTTCCGCGACGAGCGAGCGCATGATCGACGCCTGCCTCGCCACACGAACGCACTACACCGACATCACCGGCGAGATCGAAGTGTTCGTCGCCGCGCAGCGTCGCGGCGAAGACCGCCGGCATCGTCCTGTGCCCCGGCGTCGGCTTCGACGTGATCCCGACTGATTGCGTTGCGGCATGTCTGGCGGAGGCGCTGCCGGACACGACGCACCTCGCGCTCGGATTCCAGGGCCTCGGGGGCATGAGTCCCGGCACGGCCCGAACCGCGCGGCTCCGTGACCACCAACGGCTAGCGGCTCACCGCCGATGGCGTGCTGATGGCGGTCAGTGCGCTGCTGGAGCAGCCGCGCGCCGGCGGCTATTGCACGCCGTCGCAGCTGATGGGGTCGCGCTGCGTCGAGCAACTGCCGGGATGCTCGGCCATCCGGATCGACTAACCCGAGCCCGCCCTCCGCGTCCGCCATCGTCGATCGGCGGTGCGCCAACGACTCCGGGATCCCGTTCCGCCATGGTCACGCGCTATTGCGGCCGCCCCCTGTGATGCAGCAATCTGGCCCGCAGTTCTGGCAAAACGCGGGGAGGGAACCTCGATCGAGGCCAGAACTCCGCGCCTCTAGACGCAAATAAACATATTTATAATCATCTAGATAACTTACTTTTTTCACTGACGTTGGAAACTTTTCACTTGCAATTCTGGTCAATGGATATTATGTTGCATTGCAGCATTACCTATCCGAGGAGGCCCCGATGGAGTTTCATGCCAGAACGGGCGCGACCACATTGCGAAGCGCCCCCCTGTCCGACCTTGACAGGTCGACCCGGAAAGCAGCCGGCGATGCCGGGGACGATGCCGTCGAGGCGGCGCTGCTCGAGCCGGGCAACGCGGCGATGGCGATCATCTCGCGCTGCGCCAACCATACGTTGACTCAGCAACTCGAGAATGCCTACGCCGCGGCAACGCAGGCGCGCGATTACGCAAGGACCGCGGCGGCGGTTGCCGCGCGCGATTGTCCAACGGGGCCTGCACGAGACGCGCTGGTCGCGACCTGGGCAAGGCAGGAATCCGACGCCGAGCGAATGATGCGCGCGGTGCTTCGCTTCGGCCGCGAGCACGGCCATCTGGCATTCGCGTTTTCCGTCTACGGCTGAGCGGTCCTCGCGGGGCCGTCTTTCGTTGGAGCGGGTGAAGGGAATCGAACCCTCGTCGTAAGCTTGGGAAGCTTCTGCTCTACCATTGAGCTACACCCGCGATTGCACGAATTGTAGCGAACTCCACGCCCGCCGTCGGCGCTAGTGGTTCCGGCATTCCGGCGGAAGGTACTTCGCCAGGACATCGATCGGAATGCACAGCCACTGGACGCGCTGGCGCGAGTCCTCGGTCGGAACGAGGAGGATCATCTTCCCCGAGAGTTCCGGTAGGGCCGGCCCGAGCACGAGTCTCAGCCGCCCGTTGATCGGGCTCAGATGGACGGTGTCGATCAACGCCCGTCCGAGACGGGTCCGGATCGCAGCCACATCCGGCTCGGGCGGAATCGTCTTCGCACGCAGGACACTGTCTTCGATCTGCTGCTGCAGCGGACGCATCGCGGCGAGGCTCTCGGCGACGCCGGTTCGCAGGCCCAGATCCTCGTAGAGCGTCTGCAGCCACGGCACGGTAAGCGCGAACATCGCCGCCATCGCGCCGCCCCCGAGCAAGAAGGCCGCGGGCATCGAGGTCGGCTTGCTGGCCGCGACGATCTTTGCCACGTCGTGCGGCTCGCCACGCGCGGCTTCCGCATTCGCGACGATCCGCCTCACCCTTGCATAGAGCAGCGGATTGGCGAACGCAACCGAAACGGCGCCCGGAAGAATCCAGATGAAGAGCGCGACACAGGCAAACCACGCGATGGGGTCGTGCCCGATCGCGGGCGCGAATTCGGCGAACGCCGTCACGCCCGCCACGGGCAGAAGCGCGCCGACGAAACCAAGCAGCCAGAGCTTCCGATAGAGCGCCCAGAAGACGGGGACGAAGAACGCGGGCCAATGCCACCCCGGTACCGATCGCCCGGTGCGCTCGTACTGCAGGAACCTGGGTACGTAATAATCGGCGGACGGGCCGACTGCGATCCGGAACAGGACCGCCAGTGCGGGCCGGACAACGAGCTCGTCGTCCGCCGCCGCCGAGGACCACGGCATCCGGATCGTATCGCCGATCGGCGTGAACGACGTGGCGCCGTCTCGTGACTCGTACACCATCGATTCAGGCAACGTCATCCGTTGGGCTCCCGACACGCTCCCGCTACACGCGCTCGGCAGCACTGTACCGCGTTTTCACGCCGGCCGTGCGCGGACCCGATTGCGAATCGGCGCATCGCCCGGCTCGCCAAGATCCCAGAACAGTCCCGTCATGAGCGCGAGCCCGTCCCGCGCCACGCGCACGAGCAGATGCTCGTCGGGCGCGTGCTGCGAGCATGCCGGATAGGAGTGCGGCACCCAGATTGTCGGCAGCCCCAATACATCGGCGAAGCAGTCGTTGGGCAGCGAGCCGCCGAGGTTCGGCAGAATCGCCGGTCGTGCACCACACGTCGCCTCGATCGATGCCGCCGCCCAGCCCACCCACGGATCATCCGGATCGAGGCGGGTTGCCGCCATCGGCTCCGCATCGTATTGGCCGACCTCGACCTTCGCGAAACCCCGCCGGTCGAGATGCGCGCGAATCGCGGGGATGAACGCGCGCCAGTCGCAACCCGCAACGAAGCGCAGCTGGAGATGCGCGCTCGCCCGCGCGGGAATCGCGTTGACGGGCCGCTCGGGATTGCCGGTGCGAAATGCAAGCACTTCGAGCGCGTTCCACGCAAACACCCGCTCGGCGGGCGTCAATCCCGGCTCGCCCCAGTCGGCGTCGATCGCCGGGCCTTCGGGCTCGCCGGGCTCGATGTCCGCGAGCGCGCGCCGCACGGAATCGGGAATGGCGGGCGGTCGCAGCGCGTCGACGAGAATTCGGCCGCGCGCATCGACCATCGAAGCGATCGCATTCGCCAGCATGGTCCCCGGGTTGGCGAGCAGCCCTCCCCAGTTGCCCGAGTGATGCGCGCCCTCGCGCAGGTCGACAGCAAGGTCGAAGTTGAGCGCGCCGCGCGAACCCAGGAAGATCGTCGGTCGGTCGGATCGCAGGCGCGGGCCGTCGGACGCAATCAGCACGTCGGCGCGCAACGCCTGTGCGCGCGTCTCGCACAGCTCGCGCAATCCCGGCGAGCCGATCTCCTCGCCCATCTCCAGCAGCAGTTTCGCGTTGAAACCGAGCTGCCCGCGAGCCTTCAGCGCCTGGCCGAGCGCGGCGAGATTGATCGTGTGCTGCCCCTTGTTGTCCGCCGTGCCGCGCCCGTACCAGCGCCCCGCGGATTCCGAAACATCCC
>Ga0209048_10001221_pt1 | contig 26634 bp, 20 predicted proteins | sample FrelakmetCRP12CR_FD_187146 | JGI IMG/M metagenome (GOLD analysis project Ga0209048, IMG submission 187146) | Freshwater lake sediment microbial communities from the University of Notre Dame, USA, for methane emissions studies - CRP12 CR (SPAdes)... | ecosystem: Environmental > Aquatic >... | reverse complement strand
CTTGTTCGGAGCGCGCTGGCCTTGTTTCTTGCCGCGAACAAATTTCTCACGGTGCTTTATTACATCGTAGCGGCCCTCGGAAAGAAGTTCGAAGCGTAGCGCGCCCGCGACCGGGATCGCTTCGACCAGCTTGACCTCGACCTTATCGCCGAGGCGATGGGTTTCATGCGTGTGCTCGCCGATCATGGCTTGATGTTTTTCGTCATAGCGGAAGAAATCCGCACCTAGCGTGCGCGCCGGGATGAATCCGTCGGCGCCGGTATCATCGAGCTTCACGAATAAACCTGCGCGGGTTACGCCCGCGATACGGCCATAGAATGTTGCTCCGATCCGGTCGGCCATGAAATGCGCGACGAGCCGATCCACGGTCTCACGCTCAGCCGCCATCGCGCGGCGCTCGGCGGCCGAAACGCGTGCGCCTATTTCGGCAAGCACTCCGGGGGGGAAGTCGGGCAGGCCATCTTGGCCGAGTTTCAAGGTACGGATCAGCGCACGATGCACGATTAAATCGGCGTAGCGGCGGATGGGTGATGTAAAATGTGCGTAACGGCGAAGCGTTAGCCCGAAGTGGCCGTAATTCGTCGCCGAATATTCGGCCTGGGCCTGGCTGCGCAGCACGACCTCGTGCACGAGCCGCTCAATGTCCTTGCCTTTGACAAGCTTGAGAATGCGATTGAAGTCGGTGGGGCGGAGCGAGCTTGTCTTCGGTAGGCTGATGCCAAGAGTTTCGAGAAACTCTCGAAGCGCTGAAACTTTCTCGAGCGAGGGGCTATCGTGGACGCGATAGAGCAGTGGGACGCGACGCTCTTCGCAAGTTTCGGCGGCAGCGACGTTCGCGAGGATCATGAATTCCTCGATCAGCCGCTGCGTTTCAATCCTTTCTGGCACGACGACGCGATCGAGCGTTCCGTCTGGTTTCAGGAGCAGTTTTCGCTCAGGAATGTCGAGGGCGAGCGGGTCGCGCGCATCGCGGGCTTTGGCGGCGGTGCGATAGGCTTCATAGAGCGGGCGCAGAACGCGATCCATCAACGGTTGCGTGATTTCGTCGGGACTTCCGTCGAGCGCGATTTGCGCTTGCGCGTAATGCAACTTCGCTGCCGAGCGGATTATTACGCGGTGAAAGCTGTGGCGGCGTTTGCGTCCATCGCGGCCTATCGCCATTCGCACGGCGAGCGCGGGGCGATCTTCATTCGCGCGCAGCGAACAGAGATCATTCGAAATACGCTCTGGTAGCATCGGCACGACATAATCGGGAAAATACACGGAATTACCGCGTTCCATGGCTGTGCGATCGAGGGCGGAGCTCGGCTTCACATAATGTGCGACATCGGCGATAGCGACAGTGACGATATGGCCACCGTGATTTGCTGGATCGGCGTCCGCTTCGGCAAAAACGGCATCGTCGTGATCCTTGGCATCGGGTGGATCGATGGTGATAAGTGGCAAATTACGCCAATCTTCCCGTCCTTCGACCGGCGCGGGGCGGGCGGCTTCCGCTTCATCGAGCGCCTGTGATGGAAACACATTCGGAATGCCGTGGGCATGAATCGCAATCAAGCTGGTGGCGCGCTCAGTTTTCACCGAACCGAGTTTTTCGCGCACACGCGCTTGCGGTAGGCCATAGGCGCGCTGCTTTAAGAGATCGACCGTGACAAGATCTCCGTCGTCTGCGCCGTTTTCGGCGCCGGGCGCGACGACCAGCTCTCGGCCGAGGCTTTTTTTATCGACTGGCACCAATCTTCCGCCGCCGCTGGGCAAAGCGCGATAAATGCCGAGCATTTGCGCTTGTGCTTTTTCGACGAGCTTTATGACGCGGCCCTCGAAGTGCACGTCGTCTTCGAAATCCTTCAGCTCATGCGTACGCAGTAGCACGCGGTCACCGACGCCGGGTGCGGGGCCCGCATGGGCTTTGCGATTGAAGGCAAGGCGAATTTTCGGCGGCGCTCCGTGATCCGTCTCATCCCATTCTGCGGGTACGGCGAGCAACTCACCGTCGGCGTCGCGACCGGTGACTTCGGCGAGGACGACTGAAGGCAAATGTCCGGCAACGTTGAAACGGCGGCGACGATGACTGAGGCGGCCCTCCTCGCGGAGTCTTCGCAATACCGATTTGAGCTCGGCCTTGCCGATTGAGTCGAGGCGAAAGGCGCGAACGATGTCGCGTTTCGATACGCGACCGCCGCGATCCTTGATGAACGCAATGAGTTGTTCGCGGCTAGGGGCTGCGGAATTCTTGGGTTTTCTGGATGGCTTAGGCACGAAATATTTCCGTTATTATCAACGTTAGCATTTTCTGCTGGTTTTCAAATAGGATGTAAGAAATCCGTCACGTTGGGGAGTAAGCCCAAAGCTTACTTTTTTCATAACCATCTTGTATCAGGTCATTCACACCTTAAGGAGGAACACCGAAAGAGGTGAATGCCGGCGTCAAGATCCGACATGACGAATAGCGATCAAGAGCTAGTTGCTGAGCATCAGCTAACAAAAGCGATAGTGGTTGTGAACGCGAGACTGGAATATTGCATTTGCGAATGCGTATTTAGAAACTGCAAATATTCTTCCAACGTTACATGGAATAGCCAAGCGCGCTGTCGAAGTTAGTCGCACTATCATAAATCCCCAGGATGGCGTGCGAGCTCACTTGCTGCATAAATGAATTGGGCGCAGAAAGTTTAATCTCTCACCGGTTCGGTCTTGGACGAAGCAGTCGTTTCGCTCGTGGGCGCTGCTTCAAGCGTGGATTCAGCCTTTTTCTTTCGCATGCGCTTCTGTCTGGGCGGCGCTTCGTTGGTCGAAGCTTCTTCCTTTGCTGCCCTCTTTTTTGGTGCCTTTTTTTTCTTCGGGGCTTTTCCGTTTCCAGCTTTGGCTGCGCGTTCCGCGATTAGAGCAACTGCTTCATCGAGCGAAACATTGCCTGGGTCGGAGGTAGAAGGCAGCGTCGCATTTACTTTGTTATGCGAGACGTAAGGCCCGAACCGGCCGTCATGCTGTGTCACCGGCCCGCCCAGCTCGGGATGCTCACCGAGAATTTTTCCTTTCGGCATACCGCGGCGACCCTTGCCACCACGCGCGGCTTTTTCCGCGAGCAGCGTCACCGCACGATTAATGCCGATCGTCAGCACCTCGTCGCCTTCCTCGAGATTAGCGTAGCTCGTTTCGTGTTTGATATAGGAGCCATAGCGGCCGATGCCTGCGAGGATCGGTTGGCCGGTTTCGGGATGATTGCCGATTTCGCGCGGGAGCGAGAGAAGCGCCAGCGCATAATCGAGATCTACCGCTTCGAGCTCGGCATTTTTGGGCAATCCCGCGCGTTTCGGTTTTTCCTCACTGCCTTCTTTTGGGCCAAGCTGGACGTAGGGACCGAAGCGGCCACCGCGCAGCGTCACTTCCAGATCAGTCGCTGGATCGATGCCGAGAACTTTCGTGCCACTTGCGCCGGCGCCATCGGCCGCGAGCGGGCGGGTGAAGCGACAGTCCGGATAGTTCGAGCAGCCGACAAAGCCGCCGAACTTGCCTGTCTTTAGATTCAGCCGTCCGTTGCCGCATTGTGGGCACCGGCGGGGATCGCTGCCATCGTCGCGCGGCGGAAAAATATGCGGCGCAAGGATTTCATCGAGCGCATCCAAGACCTGAGAGATACGGACGTCCTTGATGTCGTTTACGGCAGCGATGAAATCGCGCCAGAAATCACGCAGCACCTGCTTCCAGTCCATCTCGTGATTGGCGATCTCGTCGAGCTTTTCTTCAAGATCGGCGGTGAAATCGTATTCAACATAGCGCGCAAAAAATGCTTCCAGGAATGCGATTACGACACGACCCTTGTCCTCGGGGATCAGCCGTTTCTTGTCGATTCGCACATAACCGCGGTCACGCAGAACCTGAAGCGTCGAAGCATAAGTCGAGGGACGGCCGATGCCGAGTTCTTCCATGCGCTTCACCAGCGAGGCCTCGGAGAAGCGCGGCGGTGGCTCAGTAAAATGCTGCGTTATGGCGATCTCGCGTTTGTCGAGCTTCTCGTTGGCTTCCATGGCGGGAAGGCGATTCCCGTCTTCGTCTTCAGCTGTGTCGTCTTGCCCTTCCTGATAGGCCGCGAGGAAACCATCAAATTTTATCACAGTGCCGGTAGCGCGAAGATCGAGCTCACGCGCGCCCGCTTGCGCCTTGATATCGACCGTCGTGCGTTCCATCTCCGCCGATTCCATCTGGCTCGCAACCGTCCGGATCCAAATCAACTCATAAAGTTTCGCCTGATCGGGTTCGAGATATTTGGCGACATCGCGTGGCCTGCGCGACAAATCGGTCGGGCGTACGGCTTCGTGCGCTTCCTGCGCGTGCTTGGATTTATTCTTATAAATACGCGGGCTATTCGGGACATAATTTTTGCCGTACTCAGCTTCGATCACATTGCGTGCGCTGGTGATCGCGCTCGGGTCGAGTTCTATGCCGTCCGTACGCATATAAGTGATGAGGCCGACGGTCTCGCCATCGAGATCGGTGCCCTCATACAGGCGCTGCGCGAGGCGCATCGTAATTGCGGGCGCGAAACCAAGCTTGCGACTCGCTTCTTGCTGCAGCGTCGAGGTAGAAAATGGCGCATAGGGATTCCGTTTCGCGGGTTTTGCCTCGACGGAAGTGATAGTGAATTGCGCCTCGTCGAGTGCCTTCTTGAAGTCGGCGGCCTCCTGACTCGAGCCGACATCGAGGCGTTGAATTCTCTTTCCGTCGGCGCCGATAAGACGCGCTTCGAACGGATCGCCGCGGGGAGTCGCGAGCGTCGCTGCGATCGTCCAGTATTCCTTCGGAACGAAAACCTCGATCTCGCGCTCGCGGTCGCAAACCAGGCGCAGCGCCACCGACTGCACACGACCTGCCGAGCGCGACCCTGGGAGCTTGCGCCAAAGCACTGGCGAGAGTGTGAATCCGACGAGATAGTCGAGCGCGCGGCGCGCAAGATAAGCATCGACGAGCGCTTCATCGATTTCGCGCGGATTGGCCATTGCTTCGGCGACAGCCTGCTTAGTAATGGCGTTGAAAACGACGCGCTCGATTTTCTTACCCGCGATGGCACCCGCCTCCTTTAGAATTTCGAGCACGTGCCAAGAAATCGCCTCGCCCTCGCGGTCCGGGTCTGTGGCGAGGATTAATTTGTCTGCATTCTTCAGAGCTCGGGCGATCTCGTTAATGCGCGGCTGGGCGCGGGAATCCACATACCAAATCATCCGGAAGTCATCGTCAGGGGCTACTGAGCCGCTTTTTGGCGGCAGGTCGCGCACATGCCCATAGGAGGCGAGCACCTCGTAGCCGGGGCCGAGATACTTATTAATGGTTTTCGCCTTGGCGGGCGATTCAACGATAACGAGGTTCATCAGCGGTTAGTTGGTCTCCGAAAGCCAAAATCGCGCGGGGTTACCGCGCGACGCGGGTGGAAGATGGGGAGATTGAGCCCCTAAGTCAAATCGGTATCTGGAAAGCCCCATGGAACGAGCCTTTCTAAACACAACTAATAAGAGTAATTAACACCGGCACTACCTACTTTTTTCGAGGTTTATTCCTGGATAGGGAGGTCATTTCCCGATCGGCCCGAGGCCACTCCGAGCGTGCAACAAAGCAATAGTGACAAGGCTCCCCGCACTTCCGCACAACCAAAAGAATTTGCAGCTTGTACTCCTTCGCTCGTACGTGAGCTGAGGGCGGTCGCTCGACCGTTACGATCGGGTTGCGCACAGATATTTGTTCAACCTCGTACGGTTCAATGCGGAGGAGGGTGCGCGAACCTGATCGAACAATATTCCATTCAGGTGATTCGGTGAGTCAGTTACACGATAACGCTGCCATGAGGCTGCAGTCGGCTTGCCAGTTGGAGTTCAAATTACGACTTGCTCGCGGCGCCCGATGACCTTTTCGACTCAGGATCATAGAGCGTTGACGCTTGTCTCATTGCTTTTGGCCGATTCTGGGCTCCATTCTCGAGACTAGTCGACTAATGTTGGCGCGATGCTTGATCCACACGAGCGTGGAAAGAATTGCGAATAAGAGTGCTGCTTTTTGTTCATCGAGTGCGTACAGAATGATGGGTGTCGCGACGGTAGCGGTAAGCCCTGCTAATGATGCAAAACGAAAGATCGCGGCGACCGTTAGCCAGATCGCGCCGAAGATCACTGCCATCATCCAGGCAACACCGAGCAGCACGCCGATATAGGTTGCGACTCCTTTTCCACCCTTGAACCTTAGCCAGACTGGAAACAGATGGCCAATGAACGCGCCAAATCCGGCGATCAACGCGGCGTCCGATCCAAAAAAATATTTTGCCAACAATACAGCGGCGGTCCCCTTCAGGAGATCCCCGAAAAGCGTCCCTGCTGCGAGCAATTTGTTGCCAGTGCGCAGAACGTTAGTCGCGCCAATATTGCCGGAGCCAATCGTGCGCAGATCACTGAAGCCCGCGAGCCGCGTTAACAGGACGCCAAATGGAATGGAGCCGAGCAAATAGCCCAGGATGAGGGCGGCGATTTCAGTGCTGAGATTCAAATCCACGGTCATCTTTTCCCTTGCCGCGAGGGCAGAGTGGTGCAGATTAGCTTCAACTGTAGTGCTTTAAAATTGTCACGAGCTGCCTCATTTGCAATGCTAAGAACGTACATTATCGTTGGTCGACGACTACACATATTTGAAAGTAACAGCAATGTTCGGTCGGACTATTTCGCATTTCAGAAACGCAACCGATCATATCTGCGCGCTTGGCATCATCATCGTTATTGGAGCTTCGATTGAAACGGCCGCGGGTCAAGTGCAAAAAATTGGAGACGCACCCGAGGCGAATAACATGCGTCTTGTCGGATATAATGATCTCCAGGGACGCAGCGCGTATCAACCGACCATCCATCGTCAAGGTGAACGATGGTTCGCCTATATCGGCCATCACGGCGGCACTGATACCACTCCGAAACCGAACAATCGGATCAATGGCCAGCCAGAGTTTAATGGCACATCAATTGTTGATGTCACGGATGTAACTCATCCCGTTTATATCGTTCATATTCCGGGACAGGAAGGCACCTATGAGCAAGGTGGCGCGCAAATGGTTCGCGTTTGCGATGGGTCTCAATTGCCTCACGGCAAGCCTAGTTCTGTCTATATGCTTCGGACATTCGGGGGACAGGCACATGAAATCTGGGATGTAACAAAACCCGCCGAACCGAAGCTGTTGGTACGTCTCGATGGTCTGCGTGATACTCATAAGAGCTGGTGGGAATGCGATACGGGTGTTGCCTATCTTGTTTCCGGTGCGCCTGGGTGGCGCACGCGGCGTATGACTCAAATTTATGATCTCAGCGATCCAGCACATCCTGTGAAAATTCGAGATTTCGGCCTTCCCGGCCAGGAACCTGGTGCAACTGGTTTCATACCCACCGAACTTCACGGCCCCATCTCGACCGGCCCGCGAGGAAATCGGGTGTATTTTGGTTATGGTACCAACAAGGGAGGTATTTTGCAGATCGTGGATCGCGAGAAGCTCTTGAATGGACCAAAAGAGCCGACGCCCGATAATTTACGCTATCCAGTGGTGGGTCAACTTGAAATGCTCCCGCTTAATGGTGCTCACACGACTTTTCCGCTTGGGAAAATTCCGATTGTCGAATTTTCTAAAGATAAACTCGGTAAGGTTCGGGATATTGTTATGATTGTCGACGAGGAAATTCTGAACGAATGTCAGGAACCTCGTCAGATGGTGTGGTTCGCGGACACGACGGTAGAAACCCGGCCCATGATCGTATCCAGCTACACAGCCTCAGAAGCGAGCGGCAACTTCTGCGAGCGCGGTGGCCGTTTCGGCGCTCATTCTTCGAATGAGAGTATGGCACCCATCTTCTATGGAAAACTTGCGTTTATCAGTTTCTTCAATGCTGGCGTGCGGGCGATCGATGTGCGCGACCCCTACCATCCGAAGGAAGTCGCTTTCTTCATTCCAAGCATCACAGAAGCGACCGATAAGCGCTGCGTTAAGGTCGATGGGCAGGAACGCTGCAAGGCCGCGATTCAGACGAACAATGTGGAAACCGACGAGCGCGGTTACATTTATATTGTCGATCGTGCAAATACGGGGCTTCATATTCTTGAGCTGACGGGTGCTGCGCGTGCAATTGCAGGCCTGCCATCGAACTGAAAAGCCGGCGGCAGAAGTAATCAATGAAAAGTCGTCGTGGAGATTGGCAGTGAATCGGCTGACCAAGGAATTTCCGGGCGCCGTTCTGTTGGTTGTCGTGGCCACCTTGATTTTCTACGGCTCGAGTTTAACTGCGACTTTTTCGGAGGATCTTGCGCCGGAGGAATCCGCTTGGAGCTCAATCGGGTGGCCATTTCCGGTTGACGCATGGCCGGAAGGCCGGGCCTTTCATTGTGGGTTCGCGAAATGCGGGATGAACGTCAATTTATATATTCGGTCAAAAGTCGGTTTTTGCGATTGTTTTAAGGGAGTCAGTGATGATGACGAAATCGATCGCATTGGCGATCTCGCGATTTTGAATGGAAGCTATGCGCCGTTGGCCCCCGGCACGATTGTGAACTTGGGCGGCATGCAAGGTCGAGCGCGAAAGTTCATCGTTTCCGCACCCAATCAAACGAAACAATACGCCCTCGGAATCGCGCTTTCGCGTCAATGCGATGCCATCGTCGCGACTGCCGTTGGTGACAATCCTCTATCTTCGGTGGCGGAAGATCGGGTATTCGAACTGCTGAATTCAAATCAAATCAAGGATTGGATCAACGACCTTCCGCAATCTTAGAAAAATGGGTGGTCATCAGTTTGAATTTGATTAATTAAAAACTCGGTATCTTTTTGAGGAGGTGCGGCAATTTAAATGGGCCGCTTATTAGGAGCTTGCGCGCGATCTTGATGACGTGGAATGTTTGGGATGATAGCCGGCTACGGCTGCATCCTCGGCGGACGCGAAGACGACCAAGTCCTTCACCCCCTGATCTGCCGGGCGTAACAGCGTGAGCGGATCGTCGCTGAACCACTGGCTCTTCTTGCTGCCCACAACGAAGTGATCGATGTCGTTTTCGCAATAGAAGCAGCGCAGCCGACAATCGGTATTCGTTTCATTCTTCACAATCTGGAATTTGTTGCGGACATACTGCGCTTCCATCGGCTCGTGCACAATGCAGTTCTTGTTGGCGCAGCGAATGCCGGTCGCAAGCGGCTGCTCGTAGAGAGTGAGCTTGGGTGTATCGAAGCCGCCCTCGAATTTTTGCAGTGATCTGTCTTTGCGGATTTCGAGGAGTAGCGAAATCAGCGCCATGCGAATTGGTACGCCATAAGCCGCCTGCTGAAAATACATGGCGCGGTTATCGGTGTCGAAAGCGGCATCGAGTTCCCCCACACGCGGCAAAGGATGCATCACACTCGCATGTGAATATTTCGAGTCCTTGAGGAATTTCGCATCGATGCGGGGGTATTCTTGATTCTTGTCGGCCCAGCGCTCCTTCTGGAAGCGAGTTACATATACCGCATCAATCTTCTGCCGCATGATGACGCCATAATCGACTTCGGGTCCCGAAAAGAGTGACTGTTGATGCGGTTCATCCGGCGTGACATAGAGCGCGTCGATCGCGCCACTCTCGTCGGTTCGCGAGACTAACTCGCAGCGATATTCTTCTTTCAACCGGCGATGGACATGCGCCGGGAGTTCCATACCAGGCGCAGCCATCGGATCAATGATCGCGCCGAAGCGCGCGAGCGCATAAACGAAGGAATGGATCGTTCGACTACCGCGCAGGTCGCCCGAGATTGCGATTTTCAGGTTTTTCAAGTGTTTGTTTTTTTTCTTGAGCGTGAACAGATCGCAAAGTGTCTGCGTCGGATGTTCGTGAGCGCCGTCACCACCATTGATGACCGGGATCGCCGCGTATTCAGCAGCGAGGCGGGCCGCGCCATCGCGCGGATGTCGGATCACGATTACGTCGGCATAATTCGAAACGACGCGCACGGAATCCGCCAGGCTTTCACCTTTGGCGGCAGAACTCGTCGCAGGGTCGGCGCTGGTGATGATGTCGCCGCCGAGACGCAACATTGCGCTCTCGAACGATAGTCTGGTGCGGGTGCTGGGCTCGTAGAACAGGCTCGCGAGAATGAATTTCGAGGCGATGTCGGTGCTACGGCCGATTCGGTAGGATAAATTGGGATCAGGCAATTCGTCGAGATAGGCCTGCGCGACATCGAAAATGATCTCGATTTCGCGGTTGGTGAGATCGTTGATCGAGACAATGTGGCGAAGCGATGGGCGTGCTTTAGCGGTCATGTCACGACTCCCTCCGGATGCCAGCCTGATGCCAGCGGCGCAGATGGGCCGTTTTGGGACGCGCGCTCATTCTGAAACCAGTTGATTAGACCCCATGGCCGGTCTTCGCAAGCGCTCGGGCACGGGCCGTGATAAATTGCCGGTACACATTGAAGGAAACGCCACCCATGAGATTCACTGCATTCGCTACTCACGAAGTATTCAATCAGACGCCACCCGTCGGGGAGATGGATCTGTGGGCAGACGACAAGGCACTACAGGGCGCGGTCGCTGTCTTTTGCAAGCCCCTGAAGGAAGTCGAGGCCTCTCTTGCGGCCTTTGGAAAACGTTGGGGCTCAAATGAAATGGCAGAATTCGGCCGTTTGGCCAACGAGAATCCGCCGAAGCTGAAAAGCTATGATGCCAAAGGTTTTCGTGCCGACATTGTGGAGTTTCATCCGGCCTATCACTCGCTAATGCGAGAGAGCATGCTTACCGGCATTCACTGCTCGGTCTGGGGGCCGGATGGCACTCTTTCCGAGCCGGGTGCGTTCGTGGCGCGCGCTGCGCGGCTGATGATGTCGGCGGAAGTCGAGCAGGGCCATCAATGCCCCATCGTGATGACGCATGCTGCGACCGGCGCGCTGCTCGCCGAACCTTCGCTCGTCAAAGAGTGGCTGCCGAAGATTCGCTCACGCGAATACGACTTTGCATTCAAGCCCGCGCCGGAAAAGAAAAGCATCAATCTCGGTATGGGCATGACTGAGAAACAAGGCGGCAGCGATGTGCGCACGAACACGACACAGGCCGAACGTGACGGCGATGCCTATCATATCACCGGGCACAAATGGTTTTTGTCTGCACCCATGTGCGATGCATTTTTAGTGCTGGCGCAGGCCAAGGGCGGACTCACGTGCTTTCTCGTGCCGCGTTTTCGACCGGATGGAAGCGTGAATGCGCTGCGCCTACAGCGGCTGAAGGAAAAACTCGGCAATCGTTCTAATGCTTCGAGCGAGATCGAGTTCGAGGCCGCCTATGCGCGCCGTTGCGGCGCCGAGGGTGAGGGAATCAAGACGATTATCCGAATGGTGCAGCTGACGCGGCTTGATTGTGTCATCGGTTCGCTCGGCATCATGCGCTCGGCGCTGTTGCAAGCGATCCATCATGCGCGCCATCGCACCGTATTTCAGAAAAAACTCGTCGATCAGCCCTTAATGCGCGCCGTTCTTGGCGATCTTGCATTGGAACGCGAAGGCGCGCTGGCGCTCGGCTTTCGTCTGGCGAGCGCGTTCGATCGTGCCGCAAACGATCCCGAGGAAGCTGCCTTCGCGCGGCTCATGACGCCCGCGGCGAAACTATTGGTATGCAAGTTGGTCCCGGGGTTCGTGTGCGAATCGCTCGAATGTTTGGGCGGCAACGGTTATGTCGAGGAAGGTCCGCTTGCGCGGCTGTATCGCGAGGCGCCGCTGAATGCGATCTGGGAAGGATCGGGCAATATCATGGGAATTGATCTTCTGCGCGGCGCGCGACGCGAGCAGGAGGGGGCGGAGCGTTCGCTGACAAAACTCGCGAAAGAAACCGAAGGACTTCCTGGCGCGCGCGAAGCGGTCGATCGCGTCAAACGCGGCTTCTTCGGCCCGGATCTCGAAGTACATGCGCGCCGCACCGGGGAAACACTTTCGCTCCTGGCTGCGACGGCCGCATTGGCTGCATGCGCGCCGCCAGCTATTGCCGAAGCTTTCGCCGCGCATCGGCTGTCAGGTCTTGCGGGAAGAAACTACGGAGATCCTATCGGCGAAAAGCTCGCCGATGTGTTGATGGACCGCACTATAGCGCTCGCGGCTTAATGCATTCTCGATTTGTGAAGGCGCGACAGGATCTGAATGAACGGCTTCATAATGGTGACTACCCTTTATAGAAGGAGCGCTTGTGTCATCGCGAGTACGCCCGTGATCGTTAAGACTGCCATCACCATTTCAAAAGTCAGAATGCGCGCAAGCAGCGGTGCATCGCCGCCCATCTGGCGGGCGAGAACGTAGCTCGTTGGAGCCGCCGGAACACTCGAGACAATTGCGACCACCATCAATGCAGGGCCTGAGAGCCCGAGTACGCCCCCAATGCCGATGGCAAGAATGGGCATTGCAATCAACTTCAATACGGCTGTGATCAATACAGGCGCATCGAGCTTAATCGCATCACTGAGTACGAGCCCGGCGCCGACAATCAGAAGGCCAAGCGCTAGCGACGCGCGGCCAAGAGTTTCACCGAATGTGAGGATGATTTTCGGGAGCGCTAGATCGGACAGATTGAATGTGATGCCGATCAGGCAAGACCAGATCAGGGGATTGCGCAACATGTGACCGATGGTACTGCGTGCGTCGAGTTTCTGATCGGAAGCATAGGACGCGAGTACCCAGACACTCATCACATTCAGGATCGGCACCATGGCAACGATCGCGACCGAGATAAGGGCAAGGCCAGTTGTGCCGTAGAACGCGCCGGAAATGGCGAGTGCAACGTAAGTGTTAAAGCGCGTCGCGCCCTGAACAATCGAGGTGAAAGCCGGGCCGGAGATCGTGAAGGTGCTTGCTAAAAACGGACGTGCAACCAGAAGTGCAATAAAGAGAATAATGATCGAAGCAAGAAGCGCGATTGCGACGGCGCCGACAGGGACACCTTTTAAGTCAGCTGTAGCGGTGGTGACGATCAAAAGGGAGGGAAAAAGTACAAAATAAGTCAGGCGCTCAATCGCATTCCACGCCTCTTCGTTTGGAAGCAGTGTGCGCTTCAGGACTGTACCGCTTACGATAATCAAGAAAATCGGGAGAAGAGCGATGGCGATGATGCCCATTGCTTATCCATAACCCAATCGATCCAGTGCACCCTGCAAAATATAGGCAGCGGCCATCTTGTCGACGAGCGCAGCGCGACGTTTCCGCGACGTGTCGGCTTCCAGTAGCGTGCGCGTCACGGCCGCGGTCGAAAGTCGCTCATCCCAGAAAGTGATCGCGAGTTCGGTCATAGGTGCAAGGTTCTTCACGAAAGCGCGGGTCGATTGCGCACGCGGGCCTTCCGAGCCGTCCATGTTTCGAGGAAGGCCGACGATGAGACCGTGAACATCGTGTAGCCGTGCGATCGTGAGCAAACGCTCTGCATCGGCGCGGAATTTCGTACGCTTTAAAGTCTCGAGGGGTGTTGCAATCATTCGTCGGACATCGGAGAGGGCGAGCCCGATCGTTTTCTCGCCGAGATCGATACCGATCAGACGGGCGTTGGGTGCAAGGATGGCGGGAAGCTCGGAAAGCTCGACGAGACGGGCAGGCATAAAGAGACCGGGTAGCATAACGAAGCGACTGCCGTCACGGTGTGCACGTCTATTGGCTTGTTGAGACAATTCCGCATGCGTCTATACTGTAGCTTCTTCCATTTCTGAGGAATATCCATGCAGATCACCTGGTATGGCCATTCGGCCTTTCGACTCGACTTCGGCGGCAAAGCCGTCTTGATCGATCCGTTTTTTACTGGCAATCCCGGTTTCGGCGGCGACAAGGACGCGGCCGCAAAGGGCGTCAGCCATATCCTGCTCACGCACGGGCATGCGGATCACGTCGGCGATGCAATTGGAATCGCCAAAAAGTCCGGTGCGGTGATCGTTACCAATTATGATTTATGTATGTGGCTAGCTGCGCAAGGCGTCGAGAAATTCGACCCGATGAACACCGGGGGTACCACCGAGCAGGTTGGCTTCACCGTAACGATGGTGCGCGCTGATCATTCATCTGGCGACATTAAAGACGGTATGCCGATTTACCTCGGCAATCCGTGCGGAGTCATTGTAAAGGCGAAAGATGAGCCCACAGTCTATCACATGGGCGACACTGATATCTTTTCTGACATGGCATTGATCAATGAAATTCATGCGCCGGACGTCGCGATGATTCCAATCGGCGATCGCTTTACCATGAGCGCGAAGACAGCGGCGCTGGCGGTAAAGAAATTTTTTAAATTGAAAAGCGTTATCCCGTGTCACTATGGCTCGTTCCCGATCATCGAGAAGAACGCCGATAAGTTCATCGCAGAGATGAAAGGTGCCTCGACCAAAGTGATCGTACCGGAGAAAGGGAGGCCGGTAGACATTCTTCGATGACCCCGGCGGCAGCACGGGGTTATTTTCTTGATGGCGGCGATATTTGTGGCGAGCGGTATTTACGCACTGAAAGCTGGTCTGCTATAGCCGGCGCAGTTCTTCCGGGGAATCTTCATGTCCGTCGACGCCGCCACGGTCCGTCGCATTGCACACCTTGCACGCATTGCGGTCGAGGATGCTGAAATCGAACATTTGAAAAGCGAAATTAATGCAATCCTCGCTTTCGTCGAGGAACTTTCGCAAGTGAATATCGATGGTGTCGAACCGATGACCTCGGTGATGCCAATGAAGCTTCCGATGCGCGAAGATAAAGTCACCGATGGTGGCAACCCTGCGCGCGTGCTTGCGAACGCACCGCAGACGGAAGACGGCTTCTTTGTCGTACCGAAAGTGGTGGAGTAGAGCGTGACGGAACTCACCTCGTTGACTTTGACAGAGGCGCGCGATGGATTGCGCGCCAAAAAATTTTCCGCTGTTGAGCTTGCTGATGCGCATCTTCGAGCGATGGAAAACGCACGGAGCTTGAACGCCTATGTGCTGGAAACGCCGCAAAAGGCGCGCGTGATGGCGGCGGAATCCGATAAACGCTTCGCGAAGGGTGACGCGCGGCCACTCGAGGGCCTCGCCATCGGTATTAAAGATATGTTTGCGACAGAAGGCGTGCGTACGACTGCATGTTCGAAAATTCTTGGCAATTTCACGCCCACTTACGAATCCACTGTGACTTCGCAGCTCTGGCGCGACGGTGCGGTGCTGCTCGGCAAGACGAACAACGACGAATTCGCTATGGGTTCGTCAAACGAAACCTCTGCCTATGGTCCGGTGACGTCGCCATGGCGGAGAAAAGGATCTAACGCGCCGCTAGTGCCGGGCGGTTCGTCGGGCGGATCGGCAGCAGCGGTCGCAGCACAACTTTGTCTTGGCGCGACCGGCACTGATACCGGCGGCTCGATCCGTCAGCCAGCAGCCTTCGCTGGCATTGTCGGCATCAAGCCAACTTATGGCCGTTGTTCGCGCTGGGGCATTGTTGCATTCGCGTCCTCGCTCGATCAGGCCGGACCTTTTGCCCGCACTGTCAAGGATGCGGCAATCTTGCTGCGCTCCATGGCGGGACACGATCCGAAGGATTCGACTTGCTCGGACAAGGAAGTGCCGGATTACGAAAAAGCGATCGGAAAATCCGTAAAGGGAATGAAGATCGGAATTCCGAAGGAGTATCGCGTTGACGGCATGCCGGTGGAGATCGAGAAAAGATGGGAGCAGGGGGTCGCATGGCTGAGAAAGGCCGGTGCCGAAATTGTCGAGATTTCGCTGCCGCATACGAAATACGCGCTACCCGCTTATTACATCGTGGCACCTGCGGAAGCTTCATCCAATCTCGCGCGCTATGATGGCGTGCGCTACGGCTTGCGTATACCGGGCCGTGACATGATCGAGCTTTACGAAAAAACCCGTGCGGCAGGTTTTGGGAAGGAAGTGCGGCGGCGAATTCTGATCGGAACCTATGTTCTATCCGCCGGCTATTATGACGCCTATTATTTGCGCGCGCAGAAGGTGAGGACGTTGATCAAAAGCGACTTCGAGGATGCATTCAGGAACGGTGTAAACGCCGTGCTGACGCCCGCGACACCCTCTTCGGCCTTTGCCATCGGGGAAAAGTCCGGCGCGGACCCGGTGGAAATGTATTTGAACGATGTCTTCACCGTCACGGTGAACATGGCAGGCCTGCCGGGGATTTCCGTGCCGGCCGGTCTTGATGCGTCGGGACTTCCACTCGGGCTGCAACTAATCGGAAGACCGTTCGACGAGGAAACACTATTCTCGCTTGGCAGTATAATTGAGCAAGAGGCTGGCCATTTCGAACCCAATAAATGGTGGGCCGCTTAAGGTTCGCGCGTTTACGGTATTAACCAAGATCACTTGACGAGGCGATCGCCCGCGCAAATAAAGCGGGCAGGGTGCGGTGCTATGCGTTCGTTATGTGTAATATGCGCAGCCGTTTTTGTGAGCGGCTGCGCGGCCACGGTGTATAATCTTCCGGTTAATGTTCCGATCAGCGGCTCCGTCGCGCTACCGGCCGATCTCGGCGCCACCACGATTGCCTACACAGACGATCTACTGATCGGCCTCTCCTTTTCGGGCGGAGGGACTCGCGCGGCGGCGTTTTCCTTCGGTGCGCTGAAGGGAATGGAAGAAACGCAACTTCCAGCGCGCGAAGGCGGTGGCTCGATGATCGACCGCATCGATTTTGTCTCGGGTGTTTCCGGTGGCTCAGTTACCGCCGCCTACTTCGGTCTAAAACAACGCGCGGCGTTGGCCGATTTTCGTGAACGTTTTCTTCTTCGCAATGCCGAAGAAGAACTTCAAACCCAGCTCAACCTCGCGACATTCGGTTTGGCGCTTGGGGGCGGCGTGAACGGCGATCGGCGGCTGTCGCAGTGGCTCGATAAAAATCTTTACGAAGGTGCTACCTTTGGTGATCTGCGGGCCGTTCGCCGCCCGCGCATCTGGATTAATGCCTCGGACATCTATAACCGCACTCCTTTTGTATTCGGCCGTACGGCGTTCGATGCGATGTGCGCTGATCTTAACGTGTATCCGCTTTCGGACGCGGTCGCGGCGTCGGCCGCCGTGCCCATTGCGTTTGCGCCAGTCGTGCTGGAAAATTATGCGGACAGCTGTAATGTGACACTTCCGGAATGGATCGAGCGCAGCAAACGCGATCCCAACGCGTCACCGCTGTTAAAATCCTTTGCCGAGGGCGTTGCCCGCTATCGCGACGGTTCGATGAAATACATCAAACTTCTGGATGGCGGACTGGTTGATAACTTTGGGTTATCCGGCTTCTCGATTGCGATACTCGCGGCCGAAAAGAATAAGCCCTACGAACCCATGCAGGTCCAACAAGCCGCTCGAATTCGGCGCGGAATATTTCTCGTGATCGATGCTGGGCGCGGACCTTCGGGAAATTGGGCCTCGACACTAGAGGGTCCGTCCGGCCTCGAAATCGTTAGCGCGGCGGCCGACACCGCGATCGATTCGAGCGTAAACGGGAGTTATACCGCGCTTCAAAGTCTGACGAGCGTTTGGCAGCGGGACCTCATCCGCTGGCGTTGCTCGCTTTCAGATGCAGAACGCCATAGATACGGTGTGAAACCTGGTTGGAAGTGTGGAGATCTGAAATTTTTCGTAGGTCGAGTCAGCTTTGATCAATTTACCGGCGAACGCCACGCGCAACTTGAAGCCATCAAAACGCGGTTTAACTTGCCACATGAGCAAGTTGACCTTCTTATCGACGCTGGTAGGGAGGCATTGCGAAACAACGCAACCTTCCGAGCCTTCATGGGAAGTCTTTGACTCTAATTGTTCGCTTGCCGATTTCCCCCAATACTCCTCGCGCAGTGCTCAAGGCAGTTCCAATCCTATGCTCTCGTAATTTTGTGAGCACAGTTCTAAAGTTGGCAAAATCTTAGCAAGTGCTTCCAATTACGAGGGCCGCCGATGCTGAATGCGATCGCATTGTTGCTCGTCTGCCAACTAACGGGTGAAATGCTTGCGCATTTTCTCTCGCTGCCGCTGCCGGGCCCGGTGATCGGCATGGTACTATTATTGATTGCGTTACTTGTGCAGGCGCCCGTACCGGAGTCGACGGAGCAGACGGCAGATGGAATTCTGAGGCATCTCTCCATGCTGTTCGTGCCGGCGGGGGTCGGCGTGGTACAGCAGCTCGATATATTGGGTGCGGAAGGCGGTCGGCTCCTCGCCGTCATTGTGCTTTCGACAATTCTAGCACTTGCGATCACTGCTGTAACTTTCGCAGGTGTGGCAAAGTTGATGGGCGTAGATCAGGAATCTGAACAGAGAGAGGCGCGCGAATGATCCGCTTCGTCGATCTATGGGTTTATCTTTCCGGTACGCCGCTCTTATGGCTGACGGTCACGCTCATTGCGTATATCGCTGCTGACCTGATCTCGGCCGCATGCAAACGCCATCCGCTTGCCAATCCAGTGCTGATCTCGATTATATTTGTATCAGGGCTGCTGTTGATTTCGGGAACGGTCTTTCAGACTTATTTCGCAGGCGCTCAGTTCGTTCACTTTCTGCTCGGCCCAGCTACAGTTGCGCTCGCGGTACCACTGTTTCGGCATTTGGGAGAAGTAAAGCGCGCACTCGTACCGATGCTCGTCGCACTCATCATGGGCTCAATCGTGGCGATTTCTTCCGCGGTATTGCTTGCGAGGCTTTTCGGTCTGGGTATGCCCGCGACGCTCGCACTTGCGCCGAAATCGTCAACGGCGGCGATTGCGATGGGTATTGGCGAGAAAATCGGCGCCAATCCGGCGCTCGTCGCGGTGCTCGTCATCATGACCGGAATTACCGGCGCCATTGTCGTGACGCCGCTGATGAATGTACTTCGCCTTAAGAATTATGCTGCGCGCGGTTTCGCGGCGGGGCTCGTTTCCCATGGCATCGGCACCGCGCGCGCTTTCCACGTCAATCCACTCGCTGGAACTTTCGCGGGCATCGCGTTGGGGCTGAATGGATTGCTGACTGCGATTCTCGTTCCGCTGTTATTGCCGTTATTATTGAAGTAATAACAGAGCGCCTTGTAAGGAAGAGTATGGCTGCAAAGAAAAAATCCAAGCTCCTCAAGGGCGATACCGGCGATTGGGAAGTCGTGATCGGCATGGAGGTCCATGCGCAGGTCACATCGCAGTCGAAGCTTTTCTCCGGCGCATCGACCGCATTCGGTGGCGAGCCGAATAGCCACGTTTCGCTCATCGATGCTGCGATGCCAGGTATGCTACCTGTGATCAACAAGATGTGCATCGAACAAGCGGTGAAGACGGGATTGGGTCTCAAGGCCCAGATCAATCTGAAATCAGTATTTGACCGGAAAAATTATTTTTATCCTGATTTGCCGCAGGGCTATCAGATTAGCCAGTACAAATCACCGGTGGTCGGCGAGGGCAAAGTCATTGTCGACATGCAGGACGGCTCCGCGATTGAGGTCGGTATCGAACGGCTGCATCTCGAACAGGACGCGGGGAAATCAATCCACGATCTGCATGCCACAGGCTCGCTTGTCGATCTCAACCGTTCAGGCGTGGCTCTGATGGAAATCGTTTCAAAGCCCGACATGCGCTCATCGGACGAAGCGCGCGCCTATCTTACAAAACTACGGACAATTTTGCGATATCTCGGTACCTGCGACGGCGACATGGAGAAGGGAAGTCTGCGCGCCGACGTGAATGTGTCAGTGCGCAAACCCGGCGAACCGCTCGGCACGCGGTGTGAGATCAAAAACGTGAATTCGATCCGCTTCGTCGGTCAGGCGATTGAGCATGAAGCACGCCGCCAAATCGAGATTCTTGAGGACGGCGGCAAAATCGATCAAGAAACGCGATTGTTCGACCCCGGCAAGGGTGAGACGCGCTCTATGCGTAGCAAGGAAGAGGCACACGACTACCGCTATTTCCCCGATCCCGATCTGCTGCCACTTGAACTCGATGAGACTTTTGTTGCGAAAATTAAAGCCGATCTCCCGGAATTGCCGGACGAGAAAAAGGCTCGCTTCGTCAAAAGCTATGGGCTTTCGCCTTATGATGCCGGTGTTTTGACCAGTGAGCGCGAAACCGCTGACTTTTTCGAGGAAGTAGCTAAGGGCCGCGATGCCAAGGCGGCGGCAAATTTTGTCCTCAACGAGTTCTTTGGACGATTGAATAGAGAAGGGAAAGATATCGTTTCGTCTCCCGTATCCGCGAAGCAACTTGCCTCGATTGTGGACTTGATCGGGGATGGCACGATTTCGGGTAAGATCGCGAAAGATCTCTTTGATATTGTGTGGAGTGAGGGAGGCGACCCGCGTGCAATTGTCGAAAAACGTGGGATGAAACAGGTCACCGACATAGACGCAATTGAGAAGGCGATCGACGAGGTGATCGCAAAGAATCCTGACAAGGCTGCGGAAGTAAAGACGAAAACAAATTTGCTCGGCTGGTTTGTCGGTCAGGTGATCAAGCAAAGCGGCGGCAAGGCCAATCCACAGGCGGTGAATGAACTTTTAAAAAAGAAACTCGGACTCTAGCGAGCCCGTGTTACGTTAGTGGTCCAGGGCATGCACGTAACGACAACTTAGTGCAAGGAAGCCACTCTAAAAAATACTGCACGCCGCTGAAGCAGCTTATGCCTGCTAAACGGAAGGCCACGTGATATGGCCGCTCTGAAAAATGAAACGGTGTTAGCGCCGGGGGTTGGTTCGGGCATTTCGAACATGACCGCTATGTTCCGGGCGCAGGTTGTTGTTCGAAGCCGCCGGGTCTAGGTGTTCTTTCGATAAACTCGAATGTTTGTGGAGAGCATTATGGCCAGGCGAGCGAAACCGAAGAGGCGTGCTTCCGCGAGAATGCTGAAGAAATCGACGTCGAGGACGAGCACCAAACAGACAAAACCGATCGAGCTCTATTATTGGCCGACGCCGAACGGCTGGAAGATTACCATTATGCTCGAAGAATGCGGGCTACCCTATGTAATCAAGCCCGTTAACATCGCGCGCGGCGAGCAATTCAAGCCGGAGTTTCTCAAAATTTCTCCGAATAACCGCATGCCCGCGATCATCGATCCGCAGGGACCTGGCGGGAGGCCCATTTCGGTATTTGAATCTGGTGCGATCTTGCAATATCTCGGTCGCAAGAGCGGAAAATTTTATCCCTCTGACGAACGCAGGCGAGTCGCGGTTGAGGAATGGCTCTACTGGCAGGTCGGGAATGTTGGCCCCATGGCGGGTCAGGCGCATCACTTCCGCCTGTATGCACGTGAGAAAATCCAATATGCGATTGACCGCTATACGAACGAAGTGCGCCGCCTTTATCGCATCATCGATAAGCGCGTGGAAAAACAAGATTTTCTCGCGGGCGCTTATTCGATCGCCGATATGGCGGTTTATCCATGGGCGAGCCGATGGAATCGGCAGGGCCAGGATTTGAATGATATGCCTCATTTCAAACGCTGGCTCGATCGTATGAAGGCACGGCCGGCAGTCGAACGAGGCATGCATGTGCGTGTTGAGGAAGCAGGCAAGATCGACATTGCGAAGGACGAAGAAGCACGGAAGATTTTGTTCGGGCAGGGCGTGCCCTGATGAAGGTAGAAATCAGCTTTGCCAGTTCATTCGCGGCAAACATTGAGTCGTTGCCTTGAAGGATCTCGAATTATCGCACCAAGATCGCCATTAGAATATGGGTTCACCCGAACCATCTGAAAGTCTTGACCGTCAACCTTATTCGGTGCGCCAAGCGGAACGAACGGCTTTGACTTTTGTTTGGTGACATCCGGGTTCTAGAAATGGTGAGCGATCCATGACGAAGCATCGTTTCTGCCTGGTTTATGGTTGCAAGAAATAGGGCTGTTTAGCGGGCTTTTCTTGCTGAATCGAACGTAAATCGAAACCTCGGATCCGATCGCGTTCAGAATGGATTCAGTGCGTTATTTAAGATGAGATTCAAATCACGCGGGCCAATCTCGTGAACGAAGGGCGGAGATAATGCCGTCCGGCGTTACGGGAGAAGTCAGATGGGGCGTTACGAAATGGCTATGCTCGAGACCGCTGCTGAGGGGCAGGGCAACTCGGCGGGCGACATTTTTTTTCAACTCGGGATCATGTTCTCGGCCGGGGCTGTGGAAGCGATCGACCGCATCTCCGCGCATAAGTGGTTCAACCTTGCCGCTTTACGCGGCAATGTGGCGGCGGTCGAGCGCCGCCGTGAAATCGCTGCCGAAATGTCGAAGAGCGAAGTTGCGGCGGCTCAGCGTGCCGCGCGCGAGTGGCTAACCACGCACTAACAGGAACAATAAGAAAAAACCTGGGAGGGGGCGGAAGGGATCGGAGCAGAAATGCGCCGGTCCTTTCAGCTTATTCTCGCATCAGCTGACGGTCTTCGATGCGGCTCGTCCCGCAATACGGCCAGAGAAAATGCAGCCTCCGAGGAACGTGCCTTCTAATGCGCGGTAGCCGTGAACGCCACCGCCGCCGAAGCCCGAAACTTCTCCTGCCGCGTAGATATTTCCGAGCGCCTCCCCGCCGGCCTTGAGCACGCGGCCGGAAAGATCAGTTTCCAATCCACCGAGTGACTTGCGCGTCAGCACCCAAAGACGGACGGCGATCAGTGGCCCGGCGGCTGGGTCGAGCAGCTTGTGCAGTTTCGATACGCGGACCAGCCGGTCGCCGATGTATCTGCGCGCGGAGCGAATGGCAGCGATCTGAGCATCCTTGCCGAATTTGTTGTCGATCTCGCGGTCGCGTGCGATGATTTCGTCCTCCAGTGTCGCGATATCGACAAGGCCGAGCTGTGTCAGTCGGTTCATTTTTTCTACTAGTTCTGGCAAATTGTTTGCGACGACGAAATCTTTTCCCGCGTTCACGAATTTCTGGACTGGCGTAAGCGTGCCGCGTCCGCGCTTCAACACGCCAAGTATGCTCTTATTGGTGAAATCCGGATTTTGTTCGGAGCCGGAGAGCGCTAACTCGCGGCCGATAATGCGCTGGTTCAAAAGAAACCAGGAATGGTCGTGACCGTTCCTTGTGATGTGCTCGAGCGCACCTAAACCATCGAAGCCAGGATAGAGTGGGATCGGAAAGCGGCGACCCCTTGCATCGATCCAAAGTGGCGAGGGGCCGCTTATGATGCGAATGCCATGGCGCGGCCAGATTGGATCGTAATTGTCGATGCCTTCAGGGTAATGCCACATACGATCGGAATTGATGACATGGCCACCGCTTTTGGTGACGACCTCTTGCATCAATCCGTCGACATGTGCGGGCACGCCGGAAAGCATCTTCTTCGGCGGTTCGCCCATGCGTTTTGGCCAGTGCTTGCGGACGAGATCATGGTTGCCGCCGATACCACCGGACGTCACGATTATTGCTTGCGCTGTGAGAGAAAAATTCCCGATGGCCTTGCGCGAACTTGCGACTCCGCGGTCCACGCTGCTCGGCTCGAGAATTTCTCCTTGTACGCCGTCGATCTTGCCGCCACTTGTAGAGAGAGATGTCACGCGATGGCGAAACTTGAAAGCGATCCGTCCCTCCTTTTCGGCTTCGCGGGCGCGCCGTACGAAGGGCTCGAGAATTCCCGGACCAGTGCCCCAGGTGATGTGAAAGCGCGGCAGGGAATTGCCGTGGCCGGTCGCGAGATAGCCGCCACGCTCGGCCCAACCGACGACCGGAAACCAGCGCACACCCTTTGCATGTAGCCACGCGCGCTTCTCGCCGGCGGCGAAATCGACATAGGCCTCGGCCCATTGGCGCGGCCATTTGTCTTCTTCACGATCGAAGGCGGCCGAGCCGAGCCAATCTTGCAATGCGAGTTCGCGCGAATCGTGAATGCCGAGGCGCCGCTGCTCGGGAGAATTGACCAGCATTAGACCGCCGAAAGACCAGAATGCCTGGCCGCCGAGTGATGCCTCGGGTTCCTGATCGAGCACGATTACCTTACGCTTGGCGTCAGCAAGCTCCGTGGCGGCGACTAATCCCGCAAGACCCGCACCTATCACGATGACATCGCCGTCCATCGTTATCTCCCCCTAGAAATCCACGACGATTTTGCCGAAATGCTTGCTCTCCGCAATGGCCGCGATAGCGTGACGGGTATCGCCAAAAGCGAAGTGGTGATCGTCGATTACGGGTTTCAGATGATGTTGCTCGATCGCGCGCACCATATCCTCGAACATATTGCGATTGCCCACTGTCACACCTTGTAGCCTGACGTTTTGCGTCACGACACGGCCGAGTGACAGAGGCGCGGTTCCGCCCGAAAGTACGCCAATCAGCGCGATGGTTCCGCTCGGCCGGATCGATCGAAGCGATTGTTCTAAAGTTTCTGCGCCGCCTAGCTCAATGAGGAGATCGGCACCACGCGGATTGATTTTGCGAAGATCGCGTGACCATTCGGGAGTGCTTTTGTAATTGATAACAAAATCGGCACCGAGTTTCTTCGCGCGTGTCAGTTTCTCGTCGCTTGAGGAAGTGATGGCGACGGCGGCGCCTATAAGTTTCGCGAATTGGAGCGCGAATAGCGAAACGCCGCCGGTGCCTTGCGTCACGACGAAATCACCGGCCTTGGTCCCGCTCTCGATTACGGCGTTCCATGCGGTGAGGGCCGCGCAGGGAAGGGTGGCCGCTTCCGCGGCGGTAAAATGTGCGGGCGCTTTCGCGATACTGTCTTCTGGCAGGCACATATACTCCTGCATTACGCCATCGAGCGGGCCGCCGAGTATATGAGCGCGGTATTCCTCGTGAAATTCGCCGCCGAACCAGTTCTGCGCGAACAGAGGACAAACAAGGTCACCTTTTTGAACGCGGGTAACACCGGGACCCACATCGACGACATGACCTGCGCCATCGGACACGATGATCAGCGGCAATTCGCCCGAATGCTTACCGTAACCGCGCTGGACCATGACGAAATCGCGATAGTTGATCGACGCGGCTTCCATCTTCACGAGCACCTGGCTGGGGCCGGGTTTCGGTTCGGGGCGCGTTCCCAGCTGCAGGTTTTCGAGGGACCAGCTGTCGCGCAGTTCAATGACCTTCATTCGGAAGTCCTTTCACTTAATATCTAAGCGTAACGAGCCGTGCCTTGAAAAGAACCGCCCGTTTCGGCATGAGTAGTGTAACGGAGACGTGGCCGAGAGGCTGAAGGCGGCGGTTTGCTAAACCGTTATACGGGCTTAAACTCGTATCGAGGGTTCGAATCCCTCCGTCTCCGCCAGTCACTGCGATGAACCCGCCAGGCCAATGTGCCCGTAAGGCCAGGGAAACGCCGTGTGAAAGTTGCGTCCGTAAAAGAGATTCAAGCTTCGTATCGGCATGCCAAATTGGCCCAGCGTGATAGAGCCCAAGGGTTCAATCGCGCTGAAATAAGGGCCGAGTGCTTCTTGCGCCTTTGTTATCGTCCATTTCTGGCTGACGATGACAGCGTCTTGGTTGAAGAAAGCGTTTTGACTCTGGATATAGGGGAATTGAAGCGGCCGATCGGTAAGACAGAGCATCGGTATTTTTCCACGAAGCGCGTAGTCACTCTTTACGCAATCCTGCCATCGGCTGCCGACAACAAAGATCTTGGGGCTGTAAAGTCCACGCTGACGCAGGGCGACCTCTAGATCGTTCCAATCGACGAAATCTGTGATCAGGGGATCGTGCTCGGCGAAATGGGGATGCAGCCAGCGAACCCAGCCCGTGAAACTGTTACTGACAAATACGGCCAGAATGATGATCAGAATAAGAGCGCTTGCGATCGCGCTTCGGCGAATTTGCGCTGCATGCCGTGGCATCCAACTCTGGATGGTCGCGCCGAGTAGCGGAAATAACATGATGAGACCCGGCGCGGCCCAATGGTAACCCTTATCGTCTGGGTTCGCGGCAAATCTCACCAGTGTAAAAAAAACAATCGGACCGATGCTGAGACAGCATAAGAACCAGCGAGGGGCATCTTTTGGTCCGTTCAACAATCCTGAAATAAGAACGGCAATAAGTGCCAGCCAAATCCACGGCAATGTGTAAAGGGCGGTCAGTCCAACATAAGCTAGAAGGCGGTCAATTTTTAAACCTCCCTCCGGTAGTGCGCGATGACCTTGGAACGTCAGCGAAATCCAATCGTGTTGAACATTCCAGATGATGACCGGCGAGAATACAATCGCGCAGATGAAAAGGGCGAGATATGGTGCTGGATGCCACAGCCATCGCCGATAGGCCGGCTGTGTAAGTAAAAATAAGCCAGCTCCGAATGGGACAAAGACTGCGTTGTATTTCGCTAGCATCGCGACTCCGGCAAAAAAGCCCGCGCCAAGCCAATACAGCCACATCTTGTTCGAGGGGTTGAAAAGCGCCTGCAGAAGAAGATAGTTGGATAGCACGACGAAAAATAACATCGGTCCATCAGTCACAGCGAATTCGCCGATAAACAGGAAAAATAACGGCGACAGATTAAGTGCTAATGTCCCATAAACGCCGGCCTCCGAGTTGAACAGCGTTTCACCAATGCGATAGATGAGCCACGTGGTGCCGCAGAAAAGCAGCATCGATGGAAGACGAACGATCACACCAGCTTCGCTTCCCGTCAGCCATCTGATGATGGAAACCAGCCACATCGTTAGTGGGGGATGGTCCACATAACTCAAGCTGAAATGGCGGGCCATTACGACGACATAGGA
>Ga0209048_10001220_pt1 | contig 26667 bp, 22 predicted proteins | sample FrelakmetCRP12CR_FD_187146 | JGI IMG/M metagenome (GOLD analysis project Ga0209048, IMG submission 187146) | Freshwater lake sediment microbial communities from the University of Notre Dame, USA, for methane emissions studies - CRP12 CR (SPAdes)... | ecosystem: Environmental > Aquatic >... | reverse complement strand
CAGGAACGCCTGCCCAGGCGTTCCTGGGCAGGCGTTCCTGGGCAGGCGTTCCTGGGCAGGCGTTCCTGGGCAGGCGTTCCTGGGCAGGCGTTCCTGGGCAGGCGTTCCTGGGCAGGCGTTCCTCGGACGCGCCGCGTCGACCCGCCGGGTCTGCTCACCCCTCGCCTCGCGTCATCGACTCGCCACTCCGGGGGTTCGGGGTACCGTCCGACCGATGAGCGACGGCGGGCGGATCACCGATGATGGTCTCGCTCGCCTGCGGGCGCGCGTCGGGATCCCCGAGCCGCACACGGCGCCGCCCCGGTATCTGCGGGCCGATACCGACGCGTTCCGTCACGTTGCCGAGTGCTACGGCGACGACAACCCACTGTTCTGCGAACCCGGCTACGCCGCCGCGAGCCGCTGGGGTGGCTCGATCGCACCGCCCGCTCTCGTCGGCGGCGACTCGCTCATCGGTGAGGACGAGGTCATCCAGGTTGCGGCCGAGCACCAGGAGCTCATGAAGGGTGACCCACTGCGGGGTGTGCATGCGTTCTACGCGGCCAGCGCACGCGAATGGTGGGCACCACTGCTGCCGGGAACGCGTGTCTGGCGGCGCAACGCGCTCGTCGCGGCCCAGGACAAGGCATCGGAGTTCGCCGGTCGCGCCATCCACGAGTGGACCGCGCACGTGTTCCGGGCCGACGGCGGGCCGCTGCTGTCGGCCCAACTGCGCGACATGGTGCGAACCGAGCGCGCCGAAGCGCGCTCCCGCAAGAAGGAGGCAGCGCTCGAGCCGCAAGCGTGGTCAGAAGACGAGCTCGCGGCAATCGACGCACAGTATGCAGGCGAAGCTCCGCGCGGAGCCGAGCCCCGTTGGTGGGAGGACGTCGACGAGGGCGACGATGTGGCGCCAATCGTGAAGGGCCCGCTCACGGTGACCGACATGGTGTGCTGGCACACCGGCATGGGCATGGGCATGTACCACGTGCGCCCCCTCCGGCTCGGTTGGAAGAACCGGATGCGGATCCCCCGCTTCTACCATCGAGACGGCCTCGGCATCCCCGACGTGCTCCAGCGTGTTCACTGGGACCCCGCCTACGCGCGCAAGAGCGGGAACCCCACCACCTTCGACTACGGACGAATGCGCGAGACCTGGCTGATCCATCTCTGCACCGACTGGATGGGCGACGACGCGTGGCTGTGGCGACTCGATTGCGAGTTTCGCAAGTTCAACTACGTGGGTGACGCGCATTGGATGCGCGGGCGCGTCGTTCGCAAGTACCTCGCCGATGGAGGCCGCCCAGCCGTCGAGCTCGAGGTCTGGGGTGAGAACCAGCGCGGCGAGATCACCACACCAGGGCACGCGACGGTGCTGCTCCCGAGCCGGGAGCACGGTGAGGTGCGCCTCCCAGATCCGCCTGGGGGCGCCACGAATCTCCCGGGTGCGCTCGACGCGATCATCGAGCGGTTCGTCCAGGAGGGCTGAGCAACCATGAACTACGAACCGACCGACGGCCTCGACGCTCGACTCGACGGTGGGGCGCTCCGGATCACGCTGGACCGGCCGGAGAAGCGCAACGCGCTCGACGACGTGATGGTCGACGCGCTCATCGACCACCTCGATCGCGCGAATCAGGACGAAGACGTTCGGGTGATCGTCGTCGACGGGCGCGGCGAAGACTTCTGCGCGGGGTTCGACATCGTGTCGAGGAACGCCGTTGCCAGCGACCGCAAGCCGCGCGTCGGGAGCATCCAGCGGCGTCTTCCGGCCCAGGCCCACCGGCTCATACCGCTCGTGTTGAGCACGCAGGTGCCGGTGGTGTGCGCGGTGCGCGGCTGGGCGGCGGGCCTGGGCCTGCACCTTGCCCTCGCGGCCGACTTCTGCATCGCGGCCTCGGACGCACGTCTCTGGGAACCCTTCGCGACCCGCGGGTTCACGCCCGACAGTGGCGGCACCTGGCTCCTCCCGCGCCTCGTCGGCATGGCCCGCGCCAAAGACCTACTGCTGCTCGGCGTCGAGCTGTCCGGTGCCGATGCCGCGTCGTGGGGGCTCATCCACCGATCGGTCGACGTCAGTAGGGTGGCGGACGAAGCCGAGGGTGTTGCTCGCCGACTCGCGGATGGGCCGACGGTTGCGCTCGGGCTGACCAAGTGGCTGGTGCACCAGGGCGCCGGGCTCGACCTCGAGCGCCACCTCGCGAACGAAGCACTCGCGATGGAGCTCTCCTCGCGCAGCAACGACTTCCGTGAAGGGATCGCGGCGATGCGCGAGAAGCGTGCCCCGCGCTTCGAGGGCCGATGACGCAAGCGTCTTCGGCCGATCGCGTCGCCGTCGATGGGGCGACGTCACATGACGACGCGGTCACGGCGGTCCGCGCGTGGATCGATGCCCACATCCCCGAGGCGTGGAGAGCTGCTGCCGCGCGCGGCGGCGCGGCCGAGATCCGGGCAGTTCGCTCGCGCGACGAGTACGAGCAGTGGTATCCCAGGTTCGGACGGTCAGGCCTCGCGGCGGCGACGTGGCCCGTCGAGTACGGCGGTCTCGGTGTCGACCCTGAGACCGCGCGCCTCCTCGACCGCGAGCTCGCCCCGTTCAACCTTGGGCGCCTAAACCCGCTCGGACTGAACCTGTGCGCGCCGGCACTCTTCGCGCACGGGACCGAGGAGCAACGGCTCCGGTTCCTCCCGCCGATCGTGACCAACGAGGAGCGCTGGTGCCAGCTCTTCAGCGAGCCCGGTGCAGGCTCGGACCTCGCGTCGCTCGCCACGAGGGCCGAGCGTGACGGCGACGACTGGATCATCACCGGGCAGAAGGTCTGGACGACCTGGGCGCATCGTTCCGACTGGGCCGTCCTCTTGGCGCGAACCGATCACACGGTGCCCAAGCGCAAGGGCATCACCTACTTCCTGATCGATCTCCACCAGCCCGGCGTCGACGTTCGGCCGCTGCGCCACATCACGGGCGAGGTCGACTTCAACGAGGTCTTCCTCGACGGCGCGGTGGCGCCCGACTCCCAACGAGTGGGCCGCGTCGACGACGGGTGGCGCGTCGCCGGCGCAACACTGTCATCGGAGCGCCAGATGGTCGCGGGTGCGGGCTCCGGGGGCGTCGACCGCATCGGCGGCTCGGGCATCGAGCACGCGATCGAGCTCGTTCGACACCAGCAGGTCCACAACGATCCGGTGACGCGCCAACGTCTGGCTCGCCTGTACATCGAGGAGCGGATCCGATCGATCACCAACCGGCGTGTCCGCGCGGGGTTGTCAGCGGGACGTGCGCCCGGTGCGGAGAGCAGCGTCGGCAAGGTGCACTCCGGTGACCTGAACCAACGACTCCAGATGCTCACGAGCGATCTCCTCGGCGCCGACGCCATGGCGTGGTCCGTCGCCGCCTCCGGCTCCCACGACGATTCAGGCTCCCCCGAGAGGTCGATCTCCTACGAAGACTCGCTCCCGCGCGCGGTGCACGGGATGCTCCGCAGCCGCGCCAACACGATCGAGGGAGGCACGAGCGAGGTGAACAAGAACATCGTCGGCGAGCGCGTGCTGGGCCTGCCGCGAGAGCCCGACCCGTGGCAGGGCACTCCCTGGAACGAGGTGCCGCGCTCATGACGCCCGCGCCCGGGCGTCAACCCTTCGCCAGGCTGCGGGTCGAGCACCAGGGCCCGGTCGGTTGGTTGATCTTCGATCGCCCCGAAGCCGCGAACGCGATGGACGCCACGATGTTCGACGAGCTCGAACGTGCATGGAGCATGCTCGCAGCCGACCCGTCGGTGCGGGTCATCGTGAACACCGGCGAAGGACGCGCGTTCCAGACCGGCGTCGATGTCGTGCAGATGGCACGCGACAAGGACGCCCTGCGCGAACACTCTCGCCGCACGCGCGACGCCCAGCTGCGTTTCACGGCCTGGCACTGCGGCGTCTGGAAGCCGGTGATCGCCGCCGTGAACGGGACGTGCGCCGGCGGCGGACTGCACTTCGTCGCGGACGCCGACATCGTGATCGCGTCGTCCGATGCCACCTTTGTCGACCCGCACGTTTCGCTCGGTCAAGTCGCCGCGTACGAAGGCATCGCGTTGGCGCGCAAGTCGCCCATGGAGTCCGTGCTCCGCATGGCGCTCGTCGGGCGCCACGAGCGCATCGATGCGAACCGTGCGTACCAGCTCGGGATCATCAGCCAGGTCGTCGACCCGCCCGAGCGGCTCCGCGACGAGGCTCAAGCGCTCGCCGAGAAGGTCGCGAAGAACTCACCCGCCGCGATGGCCGCCACGAAGCGTGCCCTGTGGGGCGCGCTCGAGACCGGCCTCACCGAAGCGTGCCGCATCGGCGCCGGCCACCTCGTCTCGATGTGGGGACACCCCGACCAGGACGAAGGCCCTCGCGCGTTCGCCGACAAGCGCGATGCGCGATGGGCACCGATGGAAGGGTCGCGCCCCGATGGGTGAGAGCGATGGGTGAGAGCGATGGGTGATTACGAGCATCTGCTCGTCGAGCGGCACGGGCCGGTCGGCTGGCTGATCAACAACCGGCCCGACGCGCTCAACGCGATGAACGCCCAGATGCGCGACGAGTTCGCGGACGCGTGGATCGAGCTCGACCGCGACCCGGAGGTCCGGGTGATCGTGCACACCGGCGAAGGACGGGCGTTCCAGACCGGCGTGGACGTCGCCGAGATCGCGTCCGACGGCGTCGGCATGCAGCGGTACCGGGAGTCGGTCGAGGAATTCGACCTGCACTTCACCTCGTGGCACCAGCAGGTGTGGAAGCCGGTGATCACGGCCGTGAACGGCATCTGCTGTGGGGGCGGCTTCCACTGGGTCGCCGACGCCGACATCGTGATCGCCGCCTCCGACGCCCAGTTCTTCGATCCGCACGTCTCGATCGGCCAGGTCGTCTCGATCGAGGCGATCGGGCTCATTCGCAAGATGCCGGCCGAGGCCGTGATGCGGATGGCGTTCGTCGGACGACATGAACGCATGAACGCCGCCCGTGCGTACGAGCTCGGGATGATCAGCCAGGTCGTCGACCCACCCGAACGGCTCCGCGACGAAGCGCAGGCCCTCGCGGAGAAGATCGCGAAGAACTCACCCGCCGCGATGGCGGCCACCAAGCGTGCCTTGTGGGGCGCGCTCGAGACCGGCCTCACCGAAGCGTGCCGCATCGGTGCCGGACACCTCGTCTCGATGTGGGGACACCCCGACCAGGAAGAAGGTCCCCGCGCGTTCGCCGAGAAGCGCGACGCCAAGTGGGCCCCGCTCGAGGGGCGGTCGGGTCCCGGGTGACATCGCTCGCGGACCTTCTGTTCGAGCCCTCGGTTGGCGCGTCGCTGGACGAGGTGCTCGTGTACGCCGGCGAGCGGCACGTGACGCGTGAGCAGCTGACCGCCGATGCCCTCGCCGTGCGCGGCGCGCTCGTCGACGCCGGCATTCGGGCGGGAGCTCCCGTCGCGGTGATGCTCGGGAACGGACCCGAGACGGTGGCAACGCTGTTTGGCGCGTGGGCCGCCCGCGCGGTCTACGTCCCGGTAAACCCCCGCCTGACCGATCGCGAGGTCGCGCGACTCCTCGACGTGGTCCCGCCCGCCGCGATCGTGACGACGTCGAACGACGTCCTTCGCTTCCCCGAGCACGACTTCACGACGCTGGACCGCATCGACGTTCGGATCGGAATCCCGCGGGTCGCGGGAGGTGCCGAGCCGCTCGACGACGACATCGCGTTGGTGCAGACCACGTCGGGAACCACGGGTCCACCGACACCGGTTCCCCTGCGCCACTCCCAGGTGCTCGCCCTCCTCGATGGCGTGCTCGGGACCGTGCGCACCCGAGACACGAGCCGCGACACACCCGCGATGCCCAACCTGGTTCCGGTATCACTCTCGCTGTGGGCGGGGATCTACAACGTGTGCTTCGCGTTTCGCGTCGGCGCGCCGGTCGTGATCATGGAACGTTTCGAGCCCCGCGAGCTCGCACGACTCGTCGCCGAGCACGGGATTCGTTCGGTGGTGCTGCCCCCGGCGGCGATGGCGATGTGCTGCGACGACCCTGAGCTCGAGTCCCTGGCGCCGCTGCGGTATGTGCGCAGCATCACCGCGCCGCTGTCGCCATTCCTCGCGCGACGGTTCCATGATCGCTTCGACATCGCCGTCCTCAACTGCTACGGACAGACCGAGCTCGGCGGGGAGGTCGTGGGGTGGAGCGCCGCCGACTGGCGCGCGTTCGCTGACACCAAGCTCGGCGCGGTCGGGCGCCCCCACGACGGCGTCGAGCTCCGCGTCGACGACGGCGGTGAGCTCTGGGTCCGGACGCCGGCGTCGCGGGGCGCACCGGCGTCGCTCGGCGCTCGCTCGACCCCCGACGGCTGGGTGCGCACGGGCGATCATGGTCGGGTCGACGACGACGGCTTCCTGTGGATCGAAGGTCGGGCCTCCGACATGGTGAACCGAGGCGGTCTCAAGGTGTTCCCTGCCGAGGTGGAAGAGGTGCTCCAGTCGATCCCCGGCGTACGGGACGTCGCGGTGGTCGGTATCGTCGATGAGCGTCTCGGTGAAGTGCCGGTCGCCGCGGTGGTCGGCGATGCCGATCCCGACGAGCTCGACGCCCGGTGCCGAGCTCACCTCGCGCCCTACAAGGTGCCCGCACGCTTCGTGTTCGTCGACGCACTGCCCCGCAACGAGGTCGGCAAGATCCTCCGCACCGAGGTCCAGCGGCTGGTTGCTCTCTGACGGCTCACCGCTGACCGTCAGTCGAGTGTCGCGGGTACGTGCTCCTGTTCGAACTCGAGGAGCTCGGCTTCCAGATCCGGCTTCGCTTCGACGTGGACCTCGGGGATCCACGCCAACCACCTCGGGAACCACCAGTTACGGTCGCCGAGGAGCTCCATGGTCGCGGGCACGAGCACGATGCGCACGAGCGTGGCGTCGATGAGGATCGCGGACGCCAGCCCCAGACCGAACAGCTTCAGGACCCGCAGGTCCCCCAGCACGAAGCTCCCGAAGACGCAGACCATGATCGCGGCCGCGGCGGTGATGACCCGTGCGGTCGCGGCGAGCCCGTCGGCGACCGCAAGGGCGTTGTCACCGGTGCGGTCGTATTCCTCGCGAACCCGTGAGAGCAGGAACACCTCGTAGTCCATCGAGAGCCCGAAGACGATCGCGAACAGCATCATCGGAACGAACGGCTCGATCGGTCCGGTGCCCTTGATGCCGAGGAGACCGCCGAACCAACCCCATTGGAAGATCGCGACGACGACCCCGTACGCGGCCGCGATCGACAGCAGGTTCATCACGACGGCCTTCACCGGCACGAGGACCGATCGGAAGACCACCAGCAGCAGGATGAAGCTGAACGCGAGCACGGCCCCGATGAAGAGCGGCAGTCGTGACGCCAGCGTGTCCGAGACGTCGACCCCCGATGCCGTGATGCCTCCGATCTCGACCTGGGTCCGGGTGCCGCGCACCGCCGCGGGGATCACATCGCTGCGCAGACGGTCGATCAGCTCCACGGTCCGCTCACTCTGCGGCGACGTGGCCGGGATCACCTGGATGACGGCGGCCTTGCCGTCGGAGCTCGCGACCACCGGGCTCACCCGGGCGACGCCGGGGGTACTCCCGAGACGCTTGACCAACGCGTCGAGCGATGCCGCACCGTCGGGTGTGCGGGCGGCCAGGACGAGCGGGCCGTTGAAGCCGGGCCCGAAGCCCTCGGAGAGGAGGTCGTACGCGCGCCGGGTCGTGTCGGTCGAGGGATTGTTGCCGGTGTCGGAGAACCCCAATCGCAGCGAGAGGAACGGCACCGCGAGGATCACGAGCACCGAGAGACCGGCGATGGCCGCCGTCCAGGGTCTGCGCTGCACGACGCGGCTCCAGCGGAACCACATGCTCTCCCGGTTCGTGCTCTCCCGGCGGTGGAGGCCGGGGATGCTGAACTTGTCGATGTTCGCTCCGGTGAACCCCAGCAGTGCGGGCACGAACGTGACCGACGCGAGCATCATCAGCAGCACGGTCGACGCGGCACCGGCCCCGAGACCGCGGATGAAGTCGACGCCCATGAGGAACAGGCCGCCGAGCGAGACGACGACCGTGGCGCCCGCGAAGAGTACGGCGCGACCCGCGGTGTCGAGGGCGAGCACGACCGCGCGCTCGGGGTTGAGCCCGTCGTGCAGACCTTGGCGGTAGCGGGTCACGATGAAGAGCGCGTAGTCGATCCCGACGCCGAGTCCGATCATCGCGGCGAGCTGGGTCGTGAACGTCGGCATCACCATGACGTTCGACAACAGGCCCACGATCGCGAACCCACCGCCGAGCCCGACCATCGCGGTGAAGATCGGGAGTCCCATCGCGAGGACCGAACCAAACGCGATGAGCAGGATGATGATGGCGGCCAGGAGACCGATCGCCTCCGACGACCCACCGAAGGTGCCGATGACGAACATGCGTCCGCCGACCTCGAGCTGCGCCCCGTCGACCGTCGTCCCCGGACCGACGAGGTCGATGATTCGCTGTGCGGTCGCTTCGGGAACCTCACCGGAACGCTTGTCGAACTGGATCTGTGCGTACGCGATCGTGCCGTCGGCCGAGACCTGACGCGCGCCTTCGGGTGAGTACGGGCTCGTGGTCCCGGACACGTGGGGCACCCGCTCGATCGCGGCAAGCGCACGCTCGACCCGCTGCTGGACCGCCGGATCCTTGACCCCCCCGCGTGCTCGGATGACGAGCTGGCCGATGTCACCGGCGCGCTCCGTGAACGTTGCCTTCAGCAGCTCCTGCGCTCGCGCCGACTCGGTGCCCTTGACGGAGAACCCCTCGCTGAAGTTGTCGCCGACGCTGCCCGCGATGGCGGTCAGGCCGATGACGCCGACGACCCAGAGGGCGATGACGAGCCTGCGACGGCGATAGCAGAACGTGGCGAGCCGGCGAAGCAAGACGCTCCTGGGGGAGGAGAGGACGCGTGCGGCCACGATCCTCGCACGGATCTTCAGGGCGCGGACACTCGGGGCTCTTCTGCGCCATACCGTGTTCCAGGCCATGATCTCCTCGCGCCGACCGGGCGCGAGGAGTGACCAGGGGGTCAGATGAGCGAGGAGCCGATCACGAACGAGTCGTCGGGCCATCCGAGCTCGGGCCATCCGAGCTCTGGCTACGCCGAGCGGCTCTTCCCCGCGCCGGTCGACCACGGCATCGCACGCGAGGACCGAGCCGTGAGCACCGTCGTGTCGGGTGTCGACACGGCCGAGCTCGGGTCATGGCAGGGCGAGCACTGGTACCAGGGCGGCGGGCGCGTCGGCGAGAAGGCCGTCGAGCGGATCGTGATCTACCCGCCGACGCAGGGGATCCAGACCCAGGGCGACCCGTTCGAGCCGGTGCGCATCGGCTTCCTGATCGACATGGACCTCGGCCAGCTCCTCGCCGACTGCATCGACCCGTTCGTCCTCGCGATCGAGGACGCGATGAACGAGGGCATCTACAGCCGGCCCATCGAGATCTTCACCGTCGACGCGCGGGGCCTGCCCCGCGAGAGCTACCGCAAGCTCATCGCCGGGTACCAACGCCTCGTCGAGGAGGGGTGCGTCGTGGTGATCGGCCCCTTCATCGCCGACAACTCGGAAGTGATCGCCCCGTACACCAACGCGGCCGGCGTTCCCGTGCTGCTGTGGACCGGCACCACTCGGGCGTTCGGTGAGTATGTGTTCACGGTCGCCAACGGCGACATCCCGACCGAGTCGGTCATGTGCGCGAACTGGTGCAAGCAGGAAGGGCACCAGAAGGTGGGCTTCTTCTGGGAGCAGGGTTCGGCCGGCGACCTCTACGCCGACTACTTCCGCCGCACCGCGCTCCAGCTCGGGCTCGAGATCACCAAAGAGGTGTTCCTCGCCCCCAACCCGCGCAACCTGGCCGAGAACCTCGAGCAGATGCGTTCGCTCGGCACCGAGGCCGTCGCCTACGTCGGCTACGGGTATTCGACGTTCCACTTCGCGAGCGCGTTCACGGCGCTTGACTGGGACCCGCCGCGGGTGATGGGTGCAGCGTTCATGTTCTATTCGAACTCGAACGCGTGGGCCGACGGGCTCGAGGGATGGCACGGTGTCGACCAGCTCGGCGACGACGGGACGAATCCCAACTACAACGCGATGATGGACCGGTTCGAGGCGCGCTTCGGACGCCGCACCCGCAACGTCGTGGTTGCGCTCGCCTACGACACCGCGCGGGTCGCGATCCAGGGCATTGCCAACGCCCGCATCCCGACGCCCCGCCACGTGAAGGAGGGCATCGAGATGATCAAGTGGATGCCGTGCACAAACGGCGGCCCGGGCTGCTACATCACGTTCGCGGAGTACGACCACCGGGGCTACAAGGGCGACTTCCTCACCATCCGTGAGCTGCGCGATGGCGAGCTGCATTTCCGCGGCTACTACCGCCCGCAGTGGCCGATCAACACGATCGCGCCGGAAAGTTAGACTGCCCTCGTGGATTTCGAATTCTCTCCCCAACAGCTGGCATTTCGTGACGAGGTCGAGCAGTACCTCGACGCGAACGACGACCCTGACGTCTTCGACGTCACCCGCGAGAACATGGCCCAGATCGTCGACACGCCCAAGCGGCGCGCCTTCATGGCGAAGCTCGGCGAGAAGGGCTGGCTCGGCATCACCTGGCCCAAGGAGTGGGGCGGCCAGGAGGGCGACGGCGTCTATGAGTACCTCCTGAACGAGGCGCTCGCGGCCCGGGGTGGTCCCCAGATCGGCAAGGGCGTCGGCATCATCGGCAAGACGATCCTCGCCCACGGCAGCGAGAAGATGCAGCAGGAGTTCCTCCCGAAGATCTTGCGCAACGAGATCGAGTTCGCGGTCGGCTACAGCGAGCCCGACGCGGGATCGGACGCCGCGTCGATGCGCCTCAAGGCCACGCGCGACGGCGACGGCTGGCGCCTCAACGGCCAGAAGACGTGGACGACGTCGGCGCACTTCGCCGAGTGGTACTGGGTCGGCGCTCGCACCGACCCGGAGTCCAAGCATCACGGCATCACCCTCTTCCTCGTCCCGCTCGACCACCCCAACATCACGATCAACGGGATCTGGACGATGGGCGACGAGCGCACCAACGACGTGTTCTTCGACGACGTGTTCGTGCACGACGACTACGTGGTCGGTGAGCTCAACCACGGCTTCCAGTACATCTCGGAGGCACTCGATCTCGAGCGCTTCACGATGTTCACGTTCTCGCCGATCGAGCAGCGCCTCGACCTCCTGTGTGACTACGTCGCCAACGAGACCCGTGACGGCAAGCCGCTGAAGGACGACCCGGTGATCCGACAGCGGATCGCGCAGCTCGTCACCCAGGGCGAGGTCGCCCGGGTGCTCGGTCTCAAGGTGGTCGCGGCGTCGATGAAGGGCGGCGCGCCCCCCACGACCGAGTCATCCGAGTACAAGCTGTTCGCGACGGAGCTGTCAAAGCGCCTCGCCGACGCGTCGATGGACATCGGCGGCCCGGGTGCCCAGCTGCGGGTGCACACCGAGGAGGCCCCGATGGAGGGACGGTCGGAGTCGACGTACCGCTACACCGTCATCGACACGATCGGCGGCGGATCGTCGGAGATCCAGAAGAACATCATCGCCCGACGCGCGCTCGGGCTCCCGAAGAACTTCTGAGGTGGCCGCACTCCTCGAAGGGATCACCGTCCTGGATCTCGCCAGCGTTGGTCCCGCCGCGCGCGCGTCGCGCTGGCTCGCAGACTACGGCGCGACCGTCGTGAAGGTGGGGCCGGTGCCGGCGCGCGAGGGCGTCCAGATCGTGCCGGTCTTCTTCGCGTACAGCGCGCACCGGGGGATGAAGCGGGCACTGCTCGACCTGAAGGCACCCGAGGGCCGGGACGCGTTCCTTCGGCTCGCGGCGGGCGCCGACGTGGTGATCGAGAGCTTCCGGCCCGGTGTCGTGGACCGCCTCGGCATCGGGTACGACGACGTGCGGGCGCGCAACCGCGGCATCGTCTACTGCTCGACGACCGGCTTTGGCCAGCGCGGCCCGCACGCGCAGTGGGCCGGCCACGATCTCGACTACCTGGCGGTCGGCGGCTTCCTCGACTGCTCGGGACGCGGCGCCGACGGCCGGCCTCCGATCCCGGGCGCCACCGTCGCCGACAGCGCCGGGGGCGGCATGCACGCGGTCATGGCGATCCTCGCCGCGCTGGTGCGTCGCAACACCGATGGCGAGGGCGCCTGCCTCGATGTGTCCGTCGCCGACGGTGTGCTCGCGCTCATGGCTCTTCAGGTCGACGAGTTCCTGGCCACCGGAGCCACGCCCGGCCCCGGCCACGGCATCCTCACCGGGCGGTACGCGTGCTACGACACCTACATGGCAGCCGACGGTAAGTGGCTGGCGCTCGGCATCATCGAAGCGCGCTTCTGGCACAACCTGTGTGACGCACTCGGCCTGGCGCGCTGGCGTGATCATCAGACCGACGACGCCGTGCAGGACGAGATCCGAGCCGAGCTGCGCACGGTGTTCGCCACCCGCGACCGGGACGCCTGGGTCGCCGAGCTCGCACCGGCCGACACGTGCGTCGCGCCGGTGCTCACGGTTCCCGAGCTGATCGACGACGAGCAGTACCTCGCCCGCGACGCGTTCGTGAGCGCGCAGCACCCCCAGCACGGCACCTTCCGACAGGTGGGTCCGGTGCTCGCGGGGATGACACCGGCCGAGGGCCCGTACGTGGTGCGCGACGCCGACGTGACCGACACCGACGAGCTGCTCCGCGCGGCCGGGCTGTCGCCCGACGAGTACGGGCAGCTCCACGAGTCCGGAGTGGTGGCATGACCGACGCGGTCCTCGACGAGCTCCCCAGCGACGTCACCGCAACGATCGATCAGGTGCAGTACGAGCAGACTGCCGACTTTCCCGTCGAGCGCGGCTACGTGTGGACCACGTGCGCAGCCGTGGAGAACGGGAACCCGCTCTTCTGGGACGACGCGGTCGCCGAGGAGCTCACCGGCGGAGTGATCGCCGCGCCGACCATGCTCTCGGTCTGGTTCCGCCCGCACCACTGGGCCCCGGGGCAGACCAGCCAGGCACTCCCGCTCCAGGTCCACTTTGACCTGAAGGAGCGCTTCGACTTGCCCGAGGCGGTGATGACCGACAACTCCATCGTGTTCTACGAGCCGGTGCGCCTCGGTGACCGGCTCAGCACCTGTCAGCGGCTCCGGTCGGTGAGCGGGCCGAAGACGACGAAGCTCGGGACCGGGCGGTTCTGGGTGATCGACGTGGAGTACCGCAACCAGCGCGAGGAGCTGGTCGGCGTGGAGTCCTACACCGGATTCGGCTACCGCAAGGCCGGGGCATGAGCGCGCCGGCCCCGGTCACCCTCGATCAGGTCCGCGAGGGCCAGACGCTGCCGTCGCTGACGTACGACGTCACCCCGACGACGGTCGTGCTCGGTGCGCTGTCGAGCCGCGACTGGCGCCCGATGCACCACGACTACCGCTTCGCCACCGAGCGCAACGGGATGGCGGACGTCTTCCTGAGCACCCCCAACCAGGCCGCCTGGTTCGAGCGCTACCTCACGGACTGGACCGGCCCGCGCGGCCGCCTCGGACGGATGAAGTTCCGCATGAAGGATTCCGTGTTCGCCGGGGACACGATGGTGCTCGAAGGCGTCGTGCGCGCAGTCGAAACCGACGCGACCGGCTGTGGCTGGTGCGAGGTCGAAGTGACGATGCGCGTCGGCGACCGGACGTCCACCGAGTGCAGCGCGCGCATCGCGGTCCCGACGACACCCGACGACAACCCATGGGCCCGGCGCGGCGAGCGCTGGAAGCCCTGAGCGTCGATCTCCGAGCGCCCATACCCGAGCGGGAGGCATCACGATGGAACTCGAATTCAGCCCCGAGCAGGAGCTCCTCCGCGAGACCGTGCGCGGCCTGTGCACCAGACACGCCGACCTCGACGTGGTGCGCTCGCTCGAAGACGACCCGGCCGGCTACCCGGAGAAGCTCTGGCTCCAGCTCGCCGAGCTGGGCCTGCTCGGGCTCACCATTCCCGAGCAATGGGGTGGTTCGGGCATGTCGATGCTCGACGCGATGCTCGTGTACGAGGAGCTCGGCCGCGCGTTGGTTCCCTCGCCCCACTTCGTCAGCTCGGTGATGAGCGGTGGCGTGCTCGCCCGCGCCGGCACCAAGGCGCAGCGCGACGCGTGGCTCCCGCGGATCGCGAGTGGTGACGCGATCGTCACCACGGGCTGGCTCGAACCCGATCGCGGGTTCGGGCCCGCGGGGGTGCAGCTGCTCGCCGAGGCCGACGGCGACGGCTGGCGGCTCACGGGCACCAAGCGGCACGTGCCCTTCGCGAGCGTGGCCGATCAATTGCTGGTGCTGGCCCGCATCGCCGGCACGGGCGAGGCCGTCGACGGGGTGCTCCTCCTGCTCGTCGACCCGAGCACCGACGGCGTGTCCCTGACCCAGCAGATGACGATCGCGTCCGACACTCAGTACCGGGTCGACTTCGCCGGCGTGCGGGTCGGGTCCGACGCCGTTGTAGGCGCCCCGGGCACCGCGTGGGCGGCGTGGAACGCAGCGATGTACGACGGCATCATCCTCCTCGCAGCACAGGCCGTCGGCGGCGCGCGCTATGCGCTCGACATCACCGTGCAGTACGCGAAGGATCGCCAGCAGTTCGACAAGCCCCTCGGAGCGTTCCAGGCGATCGCCCACTACCTCTCGGATGCTTCCACCGCGCTCGACGGTGCCGAGACGCTCGTGTGGGAAGCCGCGTGGGCCAGGAGCGTCGACCGGCCGATCACGCGCCTCGCGCCCATGGCGAAGCTGTTCGCGTGTCAGACATTCCGCGACATCACCGCGATGTCCCAGCAGGTGTTCGGGGGTGTGGGTTTCACCGTCGAGTACGACATCCAGCTGTACTTCCGCCGCGCCAAGGAGCTCCAGCTGTCGTGGTGGGACTCGCGGTACCTCGAGGAGCTCGTGGCGAGCGACGTGCTCGACGCCGCGACTGCCTGAACGAGACGCGGTTATCCGAGCTCGTTGCCCACGATCCCGACGAAGCTCACCATCTCACCCGGATAGCCGCCGAGGTTGTGCACGAGGCCGAGGCCGCGATCCGCGGTCTTGATCGTGCGCTCGGGCGGTGCCTCGCCGCGGAGCTGGAGCCAGTTCTCGAAGAACATGCGCAACCCGCTGGCGCCGACAGGGTGACCGAAGCTCTTGAGACCCCCGTCGGGGTTCACCGGTAGATCACCGAGGAGGTCGAAAGTGCCGTTGAGGACTTCCTTCCAGGCGGTGCCGCGCTCGGCGAAGCCGAGGTCCTCGTAGATCAGCAGCTCGGCCGGGGTGAAGCAGTCGTGCACCTCGGCCATCGCGATCTGGGTGCGGGGGTCGGTCACACCGGCCTGGGCGTACGCGTCCTTGCCCGCCATGTTGATCTCCGGAAACCACGTGTAGTCGTAGTCGGGATCCGCGTTGCCGGTCGCGTCGCCGGCGATGAACGCGAGTCCCTTGATGTAGAGCGGCTTTTCGGTGTACTTCAGCGCGTCCTCGGCCCGCACGACGATCGCGGCGGCGGAACCGTCGGCAACGCCCGAGCAGTCGAACACGCGCAGGCCACCGGCCATGAGCGGTGCATTGCAGATCGTCTCCATCGTCACCGGCTTGCGGAACTGCGCACGCTCGTTGACCGCACCGTTCTGGTGGTTCTTCCACGAGATGCGGGCGAGCACCTCTCGCATCTGATCGTCACTCACGCCGTACTTCCGGCCGTAGGCCGGCGCACACATCGCGAACATCGCCGCGGCCGAGAGCGTTCGGCTCGTGCCATCGGTCGGCGCGTGCGACGCACCAACCAGTCCCTGGTAGCCGCTGTCCTTGACCTTCTCGACTCCGACCGCCATCGCGACGTCGTACGCGCCCGACGCAACCGCGTAGGACGCGTTGCGCAGCGCCTCGGACCCGGTCGCACAGAAGTTCTCGACGCGGGTGACGGGCTTCTGCAGACCGAGCGGTCGGGAGAGGGTCTGGCCCGAGTTCCCCGACATCGCGGTACCGAGCCAGTAGGCGTCGACGTCGTCCTTGGCGACGCCCGCGCTCTGGAGTGCCTCCTCGGTCGACCAGATGAGGAGATCGTCGGTGCCCTTGTCCCAGTGCTCACCGAACTTGGTGCAGCCCATCCCGACGATGGCCACCTGATCCTTGATGCCGTGCGATGCCATCTGCCTGCGCTCCCTCTGTCCGTGCCGCTCAACCGCGGACCGGACGGGCCTTCCAGAAGTAGTTGTGGATCCCATCGGCGGTGAAGAGTCGACGGAACGTCATCTCGACGCGATCACCCATCTTCAGATCATCGGCGCTCGCGTCGCACAGCTCGAGGGCGGTGCGCCCTCCACCGTCGAAGTCGATGACCGCGAACACGATCGGGGGGCTGGGCGAGAACGCGATCTTGTCGATCGTGAACGTCGCGATCGTGCCGACCGCGTTGGCCATCGGCGCGGGCTCCATGTCGTCGAGCGCCCCGCCTTCCATCGACACTCGGGCCGGGGGAAGGTGGAGCGCGCCGGTCGACCGGTCCTTGGAACCGACGAACGCGTACTTCCAGTCCTCCCGACGCCCCGAGATCGCGCCCGAGATGCGGCCGGGTTCGGGGCGCCGCGGCGGCTCGAGGGTGACCCAGCCGCGCCACGAGAGGAACTTGCCGTAGGCCACGTCGGCCCGGGCGTCGATCTGTGCGGCGATCGTGCGCGCCGGCTTCCACGTGGAGATGGCGTCGGTCGTGCGGAACAGCAGGGCGTCGGCGCCATCGGCGAGTGACAGCACCCCGATCACCGCACCCGGCTTCGCGGTCTCGAGCACCGACGCGAGCATCAACGCAACGTGTGCGGTTCCCGTGTAGCCGATCGTGGCCGCGAGCCCGTCGACCACATTCTCCGCGTCGACGCCCAGACGAGGGGTGAGCGAGCGCACCGCACGAGCGTGCGCGCCGGTCACGATCAGGTGGTCGACCTGGTCGGCGGAGAGCTCGGCCTCCTTCAACGCCGCGTTCCATGCCTCTTCGCCGAGGGGCACGTACTTCGTCTCACCGAAGCGCTCTTCCCACACCTTCGAGCGTGGCTCGCCCGGGAGACGCCAGCGGTCGATGAACTCCTCGGTGGTGGTCGCGACGCCGAGCAGTTCGGCGATAACCGGGCCGTCTGCGTCGGAACCGACGAGCAGCGCAGCCGCGCCGTCGCCACCGGTGGACTCGTCGGCGCTCGTGGGGAGCCCGTTGCGCTCGTCGGAGCTCACGACGAGTGTGGAGGGACCGTCGCCCAGCGCGGCGATGAGTGCACCGTTCGCGGAACGGACCGCGCCACCGAAGTCGAACGCCGGGACCGAACGGTCCAGCCGGAGCACCGCGTGGATCGTGGTGGCGTTCGTCTTGTCGAGATACGCGGGCGAGGCGGTAGCGAACGACAGCGCGCGCGGCTCGACTCCACTTGCGGCGCCGACGGCGAGCCGAGCCGCCTCGACCCCCATCGTGGTGGTGTCCTCGTCGAACGACGCCACGGCGCGGGTGCCCTTCCCGCCGCCACTCCCGAAGGTCGCGCCGATCTGTGCCCGGTCGAGCCGCCAGTAGGGCACGTAGCCGGCGGCGCTGAGAATCCCTCGCATGCGGGCGAGTCTATGACGCGCGCGTCAGGTCCTCTCGAGGCCGGTCGGTCCGACGGGGTTCTGACGATTCAGGTCGTGACCTCGTTGTGGATGTCGAAGGTCGACTCCGCCGGCGGGCCGGGCAGCGCGCCGTCGAGGCTCCCGAGGGTTGGGCCGAGGCTCCCGTCGCGGAACTGCTCCCAGGAATCCTTCGAGTCCCAGATCGCAACCACGACCCAGCCGTCGTCGGTCGCACCGGCCGCGTGGTAGGTCTGGCCGGGCGGCAGGCCCTTGCCACCGTCGGGGTGAATGGCCGTGATCGTCTTTTCGTACTGCTCCTTGGTGCCGCCCTTGAAGTGGTGCACGATTCCGAACGCTGCCATCTCGACCCCAATCGACGTGCCGCCCATCGGGAGGGCGACCACGAGCGAGAGAGTACTCAGCGCGGCGCGAGCACCGCCGAAGCAGGCCAGGTACCGGCGTTGCCGGGGCCCGTCGCCGTACGATGCCCCGATGAAGCTCGGTGACGTCGCGAACCCAGGGGCCGCGAAGTACGGCAAGCCGCTCGACGGGGTGCGAATCCTGGCTGCGGAGCAGATGCAGGCACTGCCGTTCGCGACCCAGCTGATGGCGAGACTCGGCGCCGATGTCGTGAAGGTGGAGCACCCGACCGAGGGGGAATCGGGGCGGGGCGCACTCCCCGCGATGACCGACCCGTACGGCCATCGCGCCGGAGCGACCTTCCTGCGGAACAACCTCAACAAGCGCAGCGTCGGCCTCGACCTCAAGTCCCCGAAGGGCCGTGAGCTGTTCCTCGCGCTCGTCCCCCACTTCGACGTCGTCGCCGAGAACTTCCGCGCGGGCACGATGCATCGGCTCGGTCTCGGGTACGACGACGTCGCCGCGGCCCACCCCGCGGTCATCTACGCGTCGGTGTCGGGCTTCGGCAACACAATCGAGTCGCCGTACGACTCCTGGGCCGCATACGCGTCCATCGCCGAAGGGATGTCCGGGATCTATGACTACATGCAGCGGGACGACGAGCCACCCGTCATCGGTCCCGCCGGCGCGCTCGGCGACATCTCGAGCGCGCTGTTCGCGACCATCGGGATCCTCGCCGCCCTGCGTCATCGGGAACGGACCGGCGAGGGCCAGTACGTCGACATCGCGATGCTCGACGCAATGGTGTCGATGAGCGACATCGTCCCGAACTACTGGTCGATGGGCATGCGCCCGGGCGGACTCGGCCCGCTCGTCATCGTCGACGGGTTCCGCGCCAAGGACGGCTGGTTCGTGGTTCAGGTCGGTCGTGAGCACCAGTTCGAGCGGCTCGCCAAGCTGGTGGGGCGCCCCGAATGGCTGCACGACGAGCGACTGGCGACACGCGAAGGCTGGCGGATCCACCTCGACGACGTGATCCGACCCGCGATCGAGGAGTGGGCCGCCGACAAGAACAAGCTCGAAGCCGCCCACGCGATGAACGACGAGGGAATCGCATCCGGACCGATCAACAGCGCGCCGGACGTGATTGCCGACCCGCACGTGGCCGCTCGCAACATGATCGTCGAGCTTGAGCGCACCGACGACGTGGCCGAGCCGGTCCTCATCCCGGGCAACCCGGTGAAGCTGTCGAAGGTGGCCCAGGGGCCCGAGACGCGCTGGCCGTGGATCGGCGAGCACACCGCCGCGGTCCTGCGCGCCGAGCTCGGTCTGTCGGACGCCGAGCTCGCCGCGCTCCGGGCCGACGGCGTGATCAGCCCGACTTTGCCCGCGTGAACTCCGCGACCATCGACTTCGGGGTCGACCTCCTCCCCGGAGAGGAGCTCCACAAGGTCTTCGCCGAGCTCCGCGAGGAGCACCGAGTCACCCCCGTGCGATTCTTCGGTAGCGAAGCAACTCTGGTGACACGGTTCGACGACGTCAAGGAGGCGTTCCGCGACGACGAGCACCTCCCCGGCGGCTCGACCTACCAGATGCACACCGAGCCGGTCATCGGCCGCACGTTCATCAGCATGGACGGCACGGAGCACGACCGTCATCGCCAGCTCGCGACACCCGCCTTCCGTTCGCGCGCCGTCGCCCAGTTCGACGAGGAGGCGCTCGTGCCGTTGGCGCACGAGATCGTCGACCGGTTCGTTGCGCGTGGCGAAGCCGATCTCGTCGCGGAGTTCACCACCGTGCTCCCCTTCTACGCGATCACGCGCAAGCTCGGCGTACCCCGTGGTACCGACGACGAGATGCGCACCTGGGCCGATCGGATGCTCACCTATCCCAGCGACCCCGTGGGCGCGGTCGGCGCCGCCCACGCGTTCTCGGAGGTACTCGAGCCACTGCTCGACGCGCGTCGCGCCGCGCCCGAGGAAGACCTCCTCTCTGCGTTGCTCGCGGCCGAGGTCGACGGCGAGGCGCTCGGCAGCGAAGAGGTGTGCTCGACCGTACGGCTCATGTTCTCCGTCGGAGCGACGACCACGTCACACGCACTCGGGAACCTCCTGTCGGCGCTGCTCGATCGGCCCGAGCTCCTGGAAGCTGCACGGACCGACGAGGCGCTGCGCGCCGGCGTCGTGCACGAGCTGCTCCGCTGGGACGGGCCGCTCGCGACCCTGCCCCGCCTCGCCCCGCTCGGCGCGCAGTTCGGCGAGGACACCTTCCCACCCGGCACGTTGCTGCTCTTCGGGATCGCCTCGGCCAACCGGGACCCGCTCATCTGGGACGACCCCGAGCGCTTCGATCCGACGCGAGTCCCGCAGGAGATCGTGACGTTCGGGTTCGGCCAGAAGTTCTGCCCCGGCTCGCACCTCGCGCGCCGCCAGCTCCTCACCGCGCTCGGTGTGCTGCTCGACCGACTGCCCGGCCTGCACCTCGCCGACCCCACCGGCGCGACGCCGGTGGGCGGTGTGCTCAGGCACCCGAGCGCACTCCACGTCACCTGGGATCCCACATGAGCGACCCTGAGATCGCCCGTCCTGAGATCGATGGCCACGAGTTCCTCGGCACGGTCGGGCGCGACTGGCGCGACTCCGAGCCGTGGTGGCCCGAGCCCGACCGCCCGCCGCCCGATGCTCCCAACGTCGTGCTCGTCGTGCTCGACGACGTCGGCTTCGCGCAGCTCGGCTGCTACGGCTCCGACCTCGACACGCCGACGTTCGACGCACTCGCCCGCGGCGGCCTGCAGTACACGGGGTTCCACACGACGGCGTTGTGCTCACCGACGCGCGCGTGCCTACTCACCGGGCGCAACCACCACTCGGTGGGCATGGGGCGGATCACCGACCTCGCCCGCGGGTTCCCCGGCTACTCGGGCCGGATCTCCAAGGCGGCCGGGTTCCTGCCGGAGATCCTCCGCGACGCGGGCTACGCGACCTACGCGATCGGCAAGTGGCATCTGACGCCGGACGAGGAGTCGCACCTCGCGGGGTCGCGCGCCCGGTGGCCGCTCGGACGCGGCTTCGAGCGCTTCTACGGCTACTTCCACGGCGAGACGCACCAGTTCGCGCCCGACCTCGTGCACGACAACCACTTCGTCGAGCCCCCCGGGACCTACGAGGACGGGTACCACCTCACCGCGGATCTCGCCGATCACGCCATCGAGTGCATCCACGACTTGCGCGCCGTGAACCCCGAGAAGCCCTTCTTCCTCTACTTCTGCACCGGCGCGTGCCACTCGCCACACCATGCGCCAGCGGAGTGGATCGAGCAGTACCGCGGCCGCTTCGACCTGGGCTGGGACGCGTGGCGCGAGGCGACGTTCGCCCGCCAGCTCACGAGCGGCGTCGTGCCGGACGGGACCGAGCTCCCGCCGCGGCCCGATTGGGTCCCCGCGTGGGACTCGCTCTCGGCCGACGAGCAGCAGCTCGCGGCGCGCTTCATGGAGTGCTTCGCCGCATACCTGTCGCACGCCGATGCGCAGATCGGGCGGGTCGTCGCATTGCTCGAGGACCTCGGTGAGCTCGAGAACACGATCATCGTGCTCGTGAGTGACAACGGTGCGAGCTCCGAGGGTGGCGCGCACGGATCGATCAACGACGTTCGCCTCTGGAACATGGTGCCCGCGGGTGTCGAGGAGATGCTCGGACGCATCGACGAGCTGGGCGGACCGACCCTGCACAACAACTACCCGTGGGGCTGGACCATGGCCGGCAACACGCCGATGCGACGGTGGAAGCGCGAGGTCCACGAGGGCGGCGTCGCCGACCCGTGCATCGTGCACTGGCCGCGCGGGATCGGTGCGTCCGGTGAGACGCGTCGCCAGTTCATCCACGCGATCGACGTGATGCCCACCGTCCTCGACGCGATCGGAATCGAGGCACCCACGCGGATCGACGGTGTCGACCAGCAGGCCATCGAAGGATCGAGCTTCGCGGCGACGTTCGCGGATGCCGCGGCCCCGACCCGCGACACGCAGTACTTCGAGATGTTCGGGTCACGCGCGATCTACCACGACGGCTGGAAGGCGGTGACGTGGAAGCCGCTCGGCACGATGTACAGCGAGAGCGACGACCCCGACCTGCCGTTCGACGACGACGTCTGGGAGCTGTTCCACGTCGCCGAGGACTTCTCCGAGAGCCACGACCTCGCCGCCGAGGCGCCCGAGAAGCTACGCGAGCTCGTCGAGCTCTGGTGGCGTGAGGCCGAGCGATACCACGTCCTCCCACTCGACAACCGTCCCCAGGTTGCGATCATGGAGCCGCCACCGCGTCCATGGCCCGATCGCACCCGGTACGAGTACCGCCCCGGTGGCCCCGTGCCGGAGCCCGTCGCCGTCGACGTGAAGCGCCGCTCGCATACGATCACCGCCGAGGTCGATCTGCCGGATCGAGTGGCTGACGGTGCTGCCGACGGTGTGCTGCTCGCGATGGGCGCGACGTTCGGCGGCTTCAGCCTCTACGTGCAGGACGGCCGGCTCCAGTACGTGCACAACTTCGTGGCTCGCCGCGAGGACCATCTCGCCGCCGACGAGTCCCTCACCCCGGGAGCACACGAGCTCGTCTTCGAGTACCGCTGCGACGATCCGTGGCGTGGTGGTCACGCTACGCTCCTCGTCGACGGCCGTGTCGTCGCCCAGAGCGACATCCGGCGCTTCACGCCGATGCGCTGGTCGATCACCGGCGCTGGCCTCACCTGCGGCTACGACGGCGCCGCGCCGGTAACCGATCGGTACCGCGGGCCCTTCCGCTTCGGAGGCACGATCCGGCGTGTGATCGTCGACATCGAGCCTGAGCTCGCGCCGATCGATCCCGACGCTGCCGTCGACGCAGCACTCGCCGAGCAGTAGCTGCGGCTAGCGGCCCGTCTCCCCCGTCCGTGAGCTCGCGCAGAATGTCGCCGGGGCCGGAGCGGCGTGCGCAAGATCACGGTCGCCGAGCACGACTGGGCCGCGCAAGATCCGCGGGTGTGACTGCGACCGAATGCTCGAGCGCCACCCGACGCGTCCCCACGCCGGCTCGCACCGCACCACCTACCAGGAACCCGCCAACCTCGTCCCGAGATACCACGACTTCCCGAGATACCACGACCTCGTCACCCACACGGCCGACGAGCTCATCCCGAGCGACGATGGCCCGTGGGAGCTGCGCGCCCCAACTCGGTGCGGCTGTCTCCTGACGTGTCGGTAGCATCCGGACGGTGTTCGGCGCTCTCCTGCTCGCGTTCGCGCTGCTCGGCGCGCTGCACGTCGCCATCGCGCTGTTCGGTCCCCGCCGGCCCCCTCGAATCGCGTACTTCCTCTTCCTGCACGGACTCGTCACGAGCGAGCTCGCGTGGTTCAACATCGTCTGGTCCGGTTTGGTGGCGACCGGACTGATCGCACTCGGGGCACTCAGGACGACCACCGGCGACTTCGCACTCTGGGTGCTCGGCGCCGTGTGGCTCGGCCTCTTCGTCGCCCAGTTCCGCCAATCCCGATCTCGACGTGTCCTGGCCGACGCGCTCGATACGGGCATCGGACCCGAGGGTGCCGGCGCAACCCGGTCACGCGTCGATCCGATCGCGTTGCTCCGGCCGTTGCGACCGCCCGAGCGCGGCGTCACCCGCATCGACGGCCTCCGCTACGGCGACGATCCCCGCCAGTACCTCGAGGTGCTCCGACCGCCTGACGCGAACGCAACGTCGGCACCGCTCCCCGTCCTCCTGCATGTCCATGGCGGCAGCTGGGTCGGCGGTCGACCGGAGCGCCAGTCACGCCCGCTGCGTTGGCACCTCGCCGCGCACGGCTGGCTGACGGTCGCGCCCGGCTACCGCGTCAGCCCGGCCGCGACGTTCCCCGACCAGCTTCTCGACGTGAAGCGCGCGCTCGCGTGGGTGCGGGAGCACGCAGAGGCCCTCGGCGCCGATCCGGACCTCGTCGTCGTCTCGGGCGGATCCGCAGGCGGACACCTCGCGTCACTTCTCGCCCTCACGCCGAACGATCCCAGGTACCAGCCCGGCTTCGAGACCAGCGACACCTCGGTGAGCGGTTGCGTCGCCCTGTACGGCATCTTCGACTTCGTCGATCGCAACCACGACCACCCCACGTCGACCCGCCCCCGATTCCTCGCGAACGTCGTGATGAAGTCGGACCGCGACGCGGAACGCGTGGCGTGGGACGCGGCATCTCCGATCGCGCAGGTACGCCCCGACGCGCCGCCGTTCTTCGTCATCCACGGCGACTTCGACTCGCTGGTCTGGCGTGAAGAAGCCGACTCGTTCGTGCGAATGCTCGCGGACGTGTCGCAGGCGTCGGTGAGCTACGCGGTGCTCCCCGGCGCGCAGCACGCGTTCGACGCGCTCGTGAGCGTGCGCAGCCAGCACGTCGTCCACGCCATCCACCGATTCGTGGAGTGGGTGCGCACGGGCGACCACCCCGGCGCCACAGTCGCTGCTCTGCCTCAGTCCGACGTCGCGACAACCCGCGGGTAGCGCCGCCGGAACAGCCACGCGGCCCCAAGGCCGATCGGCAGCGGCAACCAGAACGACACGAGACGGAACACGAGGGTCGCGAGGACCGCCTCCCCCGCGCTCACCCCCGAGAGCGCGAGCGTCGCGGTGAGCCCGGCCTCTACGAAGCCGAGCCCTCCGGGCGAGAACGGGATCATCCCGAGCACGGCCGCGGCGACGAACGCGAGGAGCACCAACCACGGGTTGGGAGTCGCGTCGATCGCGTACAGCGTGAGCAGCAACGCGAGGTACTCGAAGGCCCAGCGGCCAACCGCGGCACCGATCGCCTCGACCCAGCGCGAGCCCATCGTCACGCGGATCTCGTCGCGCTCGGTGAGGAGCCGACGCCCGAGGTCCCGAAGCGGAGGCCGGTTCCTACGGAAGAGATTCACGACCCTCTCGATCCCGCGTCCGAGCAGCTCGACCGGTCGGTGGGTCGCCAGCAGCAACGCGCCGATCGCCGCGATCGCGACGAAGACGACGAGACCGATCCACACCGCGTCGGCGAGGGAGCCGGGAACATTGGTGCCGGCGATGACCGCCGGGAGCACGAAGACGGGCATCGCGACGAGCACCGCGGCGACGAGCAGCGATTGCGCCGTGAGCCCCGCGGCGGACTTGGCGGCGTCGAAGCCGGCGTCGCTGAGCATTCTCACCTGCAGGGCGGTCCCGGTGGCCCCACCGCCGGGAGTGACCCGGTTGAACGAGTTGCTGGCGAGCTGCGTGTTGATGACGGCGAACCAGCCGTGGGTACGCAGGGCGATCCGCTGGAGGACCCACATGCTGGCGAAGCTGGCGACCTCGGCGGCGAGGATCACGGGGATCGCGATCGGGTGGACGTTGCCGAGCTTGTCCCAGGCGGCGAACACTTCGGCGATGCTGGGGGCGAAGAGATAGAGGCAGATGCCCGTGACCGTGAGCAGGAGCGCGCGACCGACCGACCAGCGAGGCCGGCCGGTGGGTGTTTCCTTGGCATCGCGATCGGGCATCGCGCGGAACGTAGCGGCTCCGGCGGCCCGAGGTGGGGCTGGACCGCGGGCACGGCGGCGCGCCGGGCTCGGCGTGATCATGGCCGGCACTGACGAGCAGGGTGGAAGACGGGCGTCACAGGCGGGATCGGCAACTTGACGGACGTGATCAAAGTGAGGAAGGGCGGCCCGCCTGAGGGTCGCGTCCCCGCGGAGCACGAACCGATCATCGGCGACGAGGCGGTCCGAGACGCGATCCGGGCAGCTCTGCGTTCCGCTCGACGTTCAGGCTGGATGAATCCGCACCGGGAGTGACTTCAGCGCGTTGTTGAGGTTCGAGCGCTGCCGCTCGGGCTCACCGGTGATTTCGACCGATGCCCACTTGTCGAGCATCTCCTCGAAGAACACTCGCGCTTCGAGCCGGGCGAGATGCACGCCGAGGCAGAAGTGCTCTCCGATGCCGAACGCGAGATGTGGGTTCGGGCTGCGGCGGACATCGAACCGATCGGGATCGGAGAACACCTCTTCGTCTCGGTTGGCCGAGGAGTACATCAACGCGATCTTGTCGCCCGCGGCGATCTCGTGGCCCCGCACCTCGGTGTCGGCGGACGCCGTGCGGCGGAAGTAGTGCAACGGCGGCGCGAACCGCAGGATCTCCTCGACCGCGGACGGGATCAATCCGTGGTCCTCGCGCAGCATCTCGAGCTGGTCGGGGTGCTTGATCAGCTCGTACAGACCCGACGAGATCATTGTGCGCGTCGTGTCGTTACCGGCGGTGACGAGCTGCACGAAGAAGTACGCGAACTCCAGATCGTCCATCGCACGCCCGTCGATCTCGGTCGCGAGGAGCAGATCGCCGAGATCTGCGGTTCCATCGGACGGAACATGACCACGCCGCTCCTGCGCGAAGCGAGCGCCGTACATCGCCATCTCGGTCGAGCCCTCGTTCGTCCCGTCGGCGTACCCGTCGGGATTGATGTCGGGGTCCTGTCCGCCGGTCATCATCTCGGCCCAGCGGTTGATGTCGGCGCGGTCCTCGACCGGGATGCCGAGGAGCTCGCCGAAGACCTGCGACGGAATGCGCGCGGCGAGGTCGTGGGTGAACTCGACGTCGACCATCTCGGAGCCCGCGTCGAGGATCTCGAGGCATATCGCGCGCACGCGGTCTTCGATCAGTGCGATCTGA